>JRHI01000816.1_pt1 | contig 31016 bp, 22 predicted proteins | sample 215371 | NCBI WGS metagenome assembly JRHI01 (sample SAMN02929681, study PRJNA255918) | sediment metagenome | biome: cave system; feature: Ice Cave; material: Sediment; isolation source: sediment from deep within a dark volcanic ice cave with no known source of... ...
TGCGGGCGCGCGGCCCAAAATCAAATGCTAAAAAGCGGTCTCGGCGGCAGACGGGCAGACCGGCGATTGTGTGCTGCCTCCGCGCCAGGGCGAACTCGTGACGGCGCCGGATGAGGGGATGCAGTAGTTCTAATCACGCAGAGCGAACAGGAAAAACTGGAGTAGCACCAGTATACTAAATCACCGTGCGTGAAGGTGCAGCACACAAGCCTGAAGCCCCAGCGAAGGAAGCAGCGTCCCTCGCTGGCGCGTCGGGCTTGTGGGTTGCCGAATCATACACGGTGATTTAGCTCTGCCCGGGAAACTGATCCTGTCATGAATGCAAGCCAGACGGACATTCCTGTCGAGGCGTTGACATGAAGAATACTTACGTCTACTTCACCAAGCTGCTGCAGGGTCTCGACCTCGCCGGCATCCTCGCCTTTCTCAAAGACGCCGGCCTCGAGGGCGCCGACCTGGCGGTGCGACCTGGCTATCCGGTCACACCCGACAACGCCGCCGTCGAGCTACCCCACGCCGCCAGGCAGTTCCACGACGCCGGCCTTGTCATCGGTCTCGTCACGGCGCCGACGAACCTGACCGATCCCGATAGCGTCATGGCGCGCACCCTTTTCGACGCCTGCGGCAAGGCGGGCGTGCCGGCGGTGAAGATCGGCTACTTCCCCTACCAGGGCAAGTTCGACGCCGCCCTTGCCGCGGCCCGCACCCGGTTGGCCGGCTTTGCCAAACTGGCGGCGAAGACCAACGTCAAGGCGTGCTATCACACCCACTCCGGCAGCATGCTCGGCAACAACGCCGCCGGCCTGCGTCTGCTCCTGCAAGACCTCGATCCGCACCACGTCGGCGCCTTCGTGGACACCGGCCATACCGCCGTCAACGGCGGACCGATTCGTATGGAACTCGACCTGGTACGTCCCTGGCTGTCGCTGCTCGCCATCAAGGACATGCTCTGGGAAAAGGGCAAGGACGGCTGGCACGATCGCGTCGTCCCCGCCGGCCAGGGAATCGTTCGCTGGCAGGAGGTCGGCCAGGCCGTCAAGGAGAGCGGCTTCAACGGCACCGTCAGCCTGCACGGCGAATACGAGACAAAGGACCTCGAGCAGCGCCGCGATCTGGCCCGGAAGGAACTGGCGCTGCTGCGCGAGCACCTGGGATAGGTGAACAGGGCCCGACTGTCCCGCCGGCTGCCTCACGACTGCGGTCGGCGGCAGTAACAGTGCCGGCACCTTTGCCAACGTCGATTTCACCCACAAGCCCGGGGTCACCGTCAACGGCGGCAGCGGCGACGACACGCTCGACGTGCAGCTGACTAACCCGGCCAGCAGCCCGACCACGCTGTCCCTCAACGGCGGCGCCGGCAACGACACGGTCAACATTCTCTCCACCCCGAGCGTTACCACCACTTTCGTGGACACCGGCACCGGCACGGGCGATGGGACCGCCGTCGGCGGCGGCAACCTGGCCAACGTCCAGGGCAACGTCTTCGCCAACGACTCGGCCGGCGACGGCGGCACGCTCCGGGTGGACGACAGCGCCGACAGCACACAACGTACTTACACGGTCGGCGCCGGCACCATCACGTGTGGCGCGACCCCGGCGACGATCCATTACACGCACGGCGCCAGCGGCCTCACGGCCTTGAGCGTGGCCGGCGGCAGCAACAATAACACGTTCCAGGTGACCGACACCACGGTGGCCACGACGTTAACCGGCGGCAGCGGTAACGATACTTTCCGGGTGGGCAATGGTGCGAATCTGATCGATGGCCTTGCCGCGCCGTTGTTCGTGCAGGGCGGCAATAACGGCGCCGCCGGCGACGCGCTCTTTGTCAACGATTCGGGGCAGACCACCGGCCATGTCTACGCGGTGACCCCGGCGGCCGTCAACCGCAGCGGCGGCCCAGCCATCGCCTACAACGGCATCGAGAACGTCACCGTCGACGCCGGCAGCGGCACCGATTCTTTCGACGTTTGGCCGAGCGCCAGCACACCGTACTTCCTGGATGGCGGCGGCCCGGCGACTCAGCCCGGCGACCAGGTCACCTACCACGGCTCCGCCACGGTCACGCCGACCGGCCCTCGCGCCGGCAGCATCACGGCCCCGGGTCTCGCCCCGGTCCAGTTTGCCAATGTTGAGGTCATCGGTAGCAGTGGCGGTTCGCTTACGGCATTCGTGTCGACGGCAAACCTCGGCATCGGCGGCGACGGCGCGCCCGATAACCTGCTCCTCCAGGCGTCCGGCCCCAATTTCGCGCTCTCTGCCAACGGCACCTACTACTTCGGCGGCGTAACGGCCTCGTATGCCAGCCTGCCGATCATTGGTTCCAGCGACGCGGACACGCTGACGGTGGACTTCAGCAACGGCAATCCGATCCCCACCGGCGGCCTGAGCTTCGACGGCGGTCGCGGCAGGAATACCCTGGCGCTGCAGGGCGGCTCGTTTACCAACGAGACGTACACGCCGCTCGCCGGCACCCCTGGTTCCGGCAACATCGCCTTCGACAACGGCGGCTCGGTCCTGGCGGGCATCGTCTTCACCAACCTGCAGCCAATCAATGACACCGTTGCCGTGGTCCACGCTGCCATCGACGACCAGCGCAACACGGCCGGCATCGGTGGCCCGGTCAACATCGTCAACGCCGGAGCGCCGGTGAACGGCCTCACGGCCACACAGGTGAACAGCGGCAGCGGCGGCGGCTTCGAGCTGATTAACCTGGCCAACAAGCAGAACCTGACGATCAATGGCCAGGGTGGCAGCGATACCTTCACGATCGACAATGCTCAGCCGGCGGCCGGCCTGCAGTCGCTGACGATCAACGGCAGCAACGCCGGCAACATCTTCGCCGTGGCGGCGACCGGTGTCAACACGGTCCTCAACGCCGGCAACGGCAGCAACACGGTGACCCTGCAGAACGCGAGCAATTCGCTTGCCGGCATCACCGGCCCCCTGGCGATCAACGGCGGGGCCGGCAGCACCCTGCTGAACGCCACGAACAACGCCAACATCACTTTGAGCAACGGCCAACTCGTCTCCGGCGCCACGAACGCGACCCTGACGAACATCGCCACGGCCAACCTCACGGACAGCGGCACCCGCATCACCTTCGACGTGAGCGGCTGGACCGGCGGCGGCTCACTTAACGGCAGCGGCACCGACACGGTGACCGCAAGCAAGAACACCGACTTCACTCTGAGCAACGGTACCCTGATGACGGGCGACGGCCTGTCGTTGACGTTGCTGGGCATCACCACCGCCAACCTGACCGGCGGCCCATCGGCCAACAACTTCGACGTCAGCCAATGGACCCACGGCGGCACTCTGACCGGCGGCGGGGAGCTTGAGCGGAAAGCCGGATCAGCGGACATTGCGGATGCGGATTGAGACTAGCGGTGGGTTCTACCTGAATGGGTGAACGGGAACATGCCGCCGCCGGATCGCCGGATCACGATCAGCGCTTGAAAGTCCTGCTTGAGGCATACGCCAACCTGGACGAGGCGCAGCGGCTGCAAGCCCTATTAACCACCGAGCAATACCAGGAAGTGAGACCGATCATGATTACCACCTACGAACGTGGCATAATCGAAGGACGGCAGCAAATGGCCCTACTGTAATTGCAAGCAAGGTTCGGAGCGCTTGCGCCCGAGGTCAAGCAGCGCGTGGAGGCGCTCTCCTCCGAAGAACTGCAGCAATTGCTGCTCGATTTCGTCAAGGCCCAGTCGCTGAAGGAACTGCGTCTCGAAGACTGATGGCGGGAAGCATCGTCCACACCAAGAAAAACCTCGCCTCCTCCTTGTGCCGCTGTGAGCCCGTGGCGTACAATCCAGGTCTAGCCGTCTCGCCGGCGCCGGAAGGTTCGGCCCGGCTCAGTCTGCGACCACGAGGGGGGAGCCTCGGCAATGGCCACTATTTCCACTCTGCCACCGACCCTGCGCAGCAAGCTCGCCGCCGTCGCGCGCCACATCCGCTTCCTGCGGCTGGTGCGCGGCCTCAGCCTGCTGCTGCTCGTCCTGACCCTCACCGGCGCCGCCGCCCTGCTCGCCGACTTCCTCCTCGACTTGCCCGCCGTGGCCCGCGCCGTCCTCCTCGCCACCTGGCTCGCGCTCGGCACCCTGACGGCCGTCCTCGGCCTCGTTGTACCGCTCTGCCGCCGCCTCGCGCCGGAGTCGCTCGCCGCCCTTATCGAGGAAAAGTATCCCGATCTCGGCGAACGCCTCACCAGTACCGTCGAACTCAGCGGCGACCAGGATGCCTACCACGGCTCCCGCGCCCTCATCGCTCTCCTCGTGGACGACACCGAAACGCGCACCCACGGCCTCAATTTCGCCCGCGCCGTGCCGGCGCGGCGCATCGGCCTCCTCGCCGCCGGCACCGCCGTCGTCCTCGCCCTGGCCTTCTCCCCTGCTCTCGCCTGGCGCGATCCCTATGTCCAACTCGGTCAGCGCTTCCTGCTGCCGTGGCGTACTCCGCCAACCGTCGCGCCCTATGTCCTGGAACTGACGCCCGGCGACCTTTTCGCCGCCACCGGCCGGCCGCTCACCCTGACCGTCCACGTCACGCCCCGCAACGACCACATCGCCCTGCCCACCGCCTGCACTCTCGTCCTCACCGGCGCCGACGGTAACACGGTTCGCCGGCCCACGACCGTCGAGCGCCAGGACACCTTTTCGCTGACGCTGGACCGGCTCGCCGGCAGTTTCACTTACCATGCCGAAGCCGGCGCCGCGGTGAGCGACGATTATCGTATCACCGCTGTCGAGCCGGTCGAACTGGCTGCCGACAGCCCCACGCTCACCGTCACGCCGCCGGAGTACGCCCGCAAAACCATTCACGCCGAGACCCTGCACGGCTTCCAGGACACTGCCGCCCTGCAGTACAGTCGCCTCGCCTTCGACTTCCGCTTCACCCGGCCCGCTGTCGCCGCGACGCTAGAGTGGACACCACGCAAGGACAAGGACACTCCCGACCATGCTGTCCAGGCAGTGGTCCTGCCACTCGACCTGAACGCCGACGCCCTCGGCGCCCACGTCGAACTGCCGGCAGCGGCCGCGGGTTCGTACCGCGTCGTCCTGAAGGCGGACCACGATATCGTCACCGAACTTGGCCCGCGCACGCTGACCGTGCAGCTCGATCAGCCGCCCGCCTTCACGAAGACGGCCCTCAACGAGGAACTGAAAGCGGTCCTGGCCTACGACCGCGTGCCGGTCGAGCTCACCGTCGCCGACGATGTCGGCGTGGCCCAAGTGCGGCTCCAGTACCAGGTCAACAATGGCCCGCTCGCGTCCGAGCCGATCGCGCTGAAGGGCGCCGGCACCCAGGAGGCAAGCGCCCGCTATCTGTTCGACCTGGGCGGCAAGGTCAAGGAGGGGGACCAGGTCCGCTATCGCCTCGAAGCGCTCGACAATCGCTCGGTGCCAGAGCACGACCTGAAGCCGAACGCCACCTACTATCCGGCCAAGGACCGCTGGCTGACACTGAAGATCGTCCGCCAGGCCCAGCCGCTGCGCGAACAGGAAGTCCTCGCCCAGCGCGACGAGGTCAATCGGCGCCTGGAGTCGATCCAGGACCGCATCAAGAGCGAACAGCGCGGCGTGTACAAGGTGCGGCAAGAGTCGCGCAACCAGCAAGACCTGACGCCCGACCAGCAGCGGCAGACGAAGGAACTGCGTCAGGAGAACCGCGGTATCGAGAACGCCCTGCGCGAGGTGGCTCGTGAAGCCACTGCCCCGGCGCTGCAGAAGATCGCCGAGCAGGTCCAGGCCATCTCCGACGAGGAGATGCACCGCAGCGAGGCGGACCTGCACCGCGCCGAGAACGCCAAGGAGCCGCAGCCGCGCACCGAACAGTTTCAGAAAGCCGACGAGGAACTCACAAAGGCCCTGCGCCGCGTCGAGGACCTGCGCAAGCAGAACGAGCGGATCGCCAGGGAACGGCTCGATCAGGCGAAGCTGGAGATGGCCGCCGAGCGCGAGAAGCAACTCGCCGAGAAGGCTCGTGAGCTGGCGGCGCAGGACCCGGTCAAGGACCCCAACGCGGCGAAGCAGACCGAGCAGCTGCGCCGCGAACAGAACGACGTGGCCAACGAATTGCAGCGGCTGGCCGACCAGAGCGAACCGCTGCGCGAGGCGCTCGATGCTGCTCGCGCCGAGCAGGCGAAGCAGCTTGCCGAGAAGGCGCGCGAGTTGGCCCAGCAGCAGCGCGACCTCACCGCGGCGGAGAAGAACACCAATCCGATGCATCGGGACCAACTCGCCGACCTGGCCCACAAGCAGCAGGAACTTGCCGAGAAGGCCCGGCATCTCGCCCAGGAGACGAAGCAGGCCAGCCAGACGGCGCGGACGGCGCCGCTGAAGCCGGAGGAAGCAAAGAAAGCTGCCGAAGCGCTGAAGGACGGCGATGCCGGCGAAGCCGTCAAGCACCAGGACCAGGCGGCCCGCGAACTCGATCGCCTCGCCAACGACCTCGACCGTGCCATCGACCTGGCGAAGGACCCGCGCGAGGCAGCGAAGCAGCTGTCCCGGCTTGAGGAAGACCTGCAGAAACGGTTGAACGAGGAAACGCACAAGAAAGATGCAAAAACACCTCTTGGCGAGCGCATCAACGCGCTGCGGCGCGAACAGAACGCACTGAGCCGGGCAGCCGAGCAGCTGTCGGTGCCGCCGCGCGACCCGGCGGCGCAGCAGGATCGCCGTGAGGCTGCCGAACATGCGGCCAAGGCGTCCGACGTCATGCTGCGGCAGGACCCGCACGAGGCGCTCGCGCACATGGACCAGACGCGGCAAGCGCTGCAGCGGCTCGCCGACCGTCTCCCCAACCTGGAGCAGCGGCAGCAGCAGGCCCGCGCCGAGGTAGCCCAGCTGCGCCAGCAGCAGGATCAGATTGCCAACATGGCCGAGCAGGCTGTCAAGCAAGTTGAGAAGCGGGATCCGAATGCGGCCAGGACCCGCGCCCAGCTGGCCGAGCGTCTCGCCGATGCCGCCCGGAAGCAGGCCGAGACTGCCGAGCGCCTGGGCAAGCTCGATGCGCCGAAGCAGGAGCCCCGGCAGCAGCGCGTGCAGGAAACGCTCAACCGCGCCCTCACCGACCTGATGGACGCCCGGCCGCAGGATGTTCCCGCCTCGCAGCAGGCTGCCCGCCGGGAACTGGAACGGCTGGAGCAGGCACTGTCCGGCCAGAAACCCGCCGACGAGAAAGCTCGTGAACTGGCCGACCGGCAGCAGAAACTGGCCGCTGACGCCGCTCACCTGGCCGCCGATCCGAAGACCGCGCCGGAGAAGCAGCAGGAACTCCAGCGGAAACAGCAGCAGCTGGCCCAGGAAGCGCAGGGGTTGCAGGCTCCCGAGGCACCGCAGCGGCAAACCGAGGCGGCCGAGGCGGCACGTAAGGCAGCGCAGGCTGCCCAGACGAAACCAGCCGATCCGGGGACGCACAAGCAGATGCAGGACGCGGCCCACGCCCTGGATCGCCTGGCCCAGCAGATGACCGGCCAGGAGTCGGAGGCAGCCCGTGCCGAGCGGCTGGCTCGTCGCCAGGCTGAGGCCGCCGCCGAGGCGAAGAATCAGCCGGCCGCCACTCCCGAGGCTCAGCGCCGCCAGCAGCAGATCGCCGACGAGGCCAAGCAACTGCGCGCAGGCGAGGAGGGGCAGGTGGAGAAGCAGAAGGCCCTGGAGGCGCTGAACAAGGCGCAGTCGAGTCGTCCCCCGGATCAGCCGAAGGACCAGCGTGCGGCGGCCGACGCGCTGCGCGACCTGGCCGACCGTTTGGCTGGCCGGAAGGATGCCGCCGAGCAAGCCCACGCGCAGCCCGGCGCGAAGCCGGTGCAGCACCTGACCGGCAAGCCGAACCCGTCGCCGCGACACATGGCCCAGGAACTGGCCAAGCAGCAGAACGAACTGGCCCGGTCCACGCAGCAGGCCCAGAACAAGGCCGATGCGAAGCCGGCGCCGCAGGGCAAGGAAGCGCTCAAGCAGGCGCTGGAGCAGATCGGCAAGCAGCAGCAACAGCTCAATCAGCAGGCCTCGCAGCTGCCGGCCAACCAGGCTCAGAAGGCGCTCGAGCAGGCTCGGCAAGCGATGAACCAGGCCCGGAAGGCGCTCGGCAAGAACGACGCCGACCAGGCCCAGCAGAAGCAGCGCGAGGCAGCCGGCGCCCTGGAGCGCCTCGCTCAGCAGTTGCCCGACAAGGCGCCGGTGGTCCGACAGCAGGAGCCGGCGCAACCGGCTGAGGGGATGCCGAAAAAGCGGCAGACCGAGCAGGCTCGGGACCTGGCCCAGCAGCAGCGCGACCTGGGCGATGCCGTGCGGAAACTGACCCAGGCGCCGCCGACGCCCGGCCAGGCCAGCCCGATCGGCGAGCTGATCAAGCAGCAGCAGGAGATCGCCCGCCAGGCAGCGGAGCTGGCAAAGAACGTCGCCCAGGAACAGGGGCAGCAAGGCCAACCGACGCGGCAGGCCCAGCAGGCGGTCCAGTCGGCGAAACAGACGGCCGGCAAGATGCAGGCCGGCGCCCTGCCCGAGGCGAAGACGACCGGCGAAAAGACCGCCCAGCAGCTGCGGCAGCTGGCCCAGCAGATGAGCCAGACGCCGCGCGGTCAGGGAGCCGATCCACACGCGGCCGATCCAGTGCGCCAGGCGCGCGACCTGGCCCAGCGCCAGGAGGACGTCAATCGCCAGCTGCAGCCACAGGTCAATAACGCCGCCGCTCAGCAGGCGCAGCAACAGCTGCAGCAGCAGGTGGTACAGCAGCAGACCACCGAGTTGACGCAGGAGCTGAATCGGCTGGCCCAGCAGCTGAGCCGGACGCCCCAGGCGCAGCAAGCTGCCAACCAGGCGGCCCAGTCCGGCCAGCAGGCCCAGGGCCAGATGCAGCAAGCCCAGCAGCAAGGCCAACAGGGCAACCAGGGCCAGATGCAGCAGGGCCAGCAACAGGCGGCGCAGTCGCTGGACCGGGCGGCGCAGCAGGCGGCGCAGGCGGGCCAGCAGACGGCCACCGGTCAGCAGCCACAGGCCGGCCAGGCGGTGCCGCAGGCCCAGGGTCAAATGCAGCAGGCGCAACAACAACTCGGCCAGGGCAAGCCGCAGGGCGCTCAGAAGTCGATGCAGCAGGCGGCGCAGGCGCTGCAGCAGGCAGCCCAGCAGCTGGCCCAGCAGCAGAGTCAGCCGCAGCAGAACAGCGATCCCGGTCCACGCGGTGCCTCCGGCGAGGGGCGCGTCGATGCGAGCCTGCTGGGACCAGACATGCAGAAGCACGCCGGCAAACGCTGGGGTGAACTACCGGGCGAACTGCGCACCAAGATCCTGCAGGACATGAAGGCGAAGTACGGCGAGGACTACGCTCGCATCATCAAGCTGTACTTCGAACAGATTGCGGATACGAAAAAGAAGTGAACGCGGTGAGTCGCTTGCGGCTTAGCGGAGAATGCCGCTGCACTGCGAACGGCTCCAAGAGAATTTCCCATGCGCCGTTGCTGCCTCCCCCTGATCGCCGTCCTCTGTTGTACCTCGCTGGTCCCCGCCGCCGACGCACCTACCAAGCGCACCCCCGTGGACGACACCATCGACCACGCCCTCTCCTTCCTCCAGCGCAACCAGGAAGACGACGGTTCCTGGAAGGCCGGCCGCATGGGCAAGAATCCCGCCATCACCTCGCTGGCGGTCATGGCCTTCCTTTCGGCCGGCTACGTCCCCGGCGAAGGACCCTACGGCGAAACGGTCGAGAAGGGCGTTCGCTGGGTCCTCCGCGCCCAGCAGGCCAGCGGCCTCATCGCCTCGGAAGGCGGTCATGAGATGTACCATCACGGCATCTGCACCCTGATGCTGGCGGAAGTGGCCGGCATGACGCAAGGCAAGCTCGGCGAGGAGGTGCGCAAGAAGCTGGAAAAAGCGGTCGCCATTGTCCTCAAGGCGCAGCGAACGAACGGCGACGACCGCGGCGGTTGGCGTTACCGCGTCGCGCCGATCGACGGCAGCGACATCAGCGTCACCGGCTGGCAGATCATGGCCTTGCGTGCGGCGAAGAACCTCGGCTGCGACGTGCCGCCGGAAGCCATCGATCGAGCGGTCGAGTACATCAAGCGCTGCCAGGACGGCAACTCGGGCGGCTTCCGCTACACGCCGCACAGCAACACGACGATCCCCTGCACCGGCACGAGCATCCTCGGCCTGGAGATTTGCGGCAAGGAACGGCACCATAGTCCGGAAGCGCTCAAGGCGGGCGCCTTCCTGCTGAAAAACCTGCCGCGCTGGGGCACGCCGCACTTCTTCTATTCGATCTACTACTGCTCGCAGGCGACCTTCCAGCTCGGCGACAATTACTGGAGCTTTTTTCGGCCGCACCTGCACGAGACCCTGTTGCGCAATCAGAAAGACAACGGCTGCTGGGTCGGCGGCGACTACGATGCGCAGGCGTATGGCCCCAATTACTGCACCGCGATGGGCGTGCTGGCACTGACGGTGGAGTATCGTTTCCTGCCGATCTACCAGCGCGGCGAGGAACCGGCGGACGCGGGAAAGTAAAACGGTTTTCGCGCGGGTCCCCACAGACAAAAACTGGTCAGCATCCGCATCTTGGCTCGACTTGTGCCCATTACTTCAGAGTTAGGGCGCGGGCGCCAAGCCGGCGAGCAGCAGCTGTTGGAATGGGCGGCTGAGTTTGGAGAAGGCCGTATTATGACCAGGTATTGCAAAAACCCATTCGACCCAGAGCCACTGACGCACTCCGGTGAGAGCGTCCGAGAAGGTTACGTCGTCCTGGGAACCGAGATGGAAATAGGTGACATTGTGCGCAGGTTCATGACTGTCCAGCGCTTGCGATGAAAGGCGCCGATTGCCGGCTGCGGCGGCAGCGCGGCCCGCTGAGGGAAGACTATCCGTGCGTGAGCCAGGACGACCCAGATGCGCCTGGTGATGGCAGGAGTCGGGTCGCCGAGCGGGGTTCCGGGTCATTCGCTGCAAACTTTCCTCCCCTCGGCAGCGTCTGGTTGCTGGAAAAGGAGAGTCGCGACCACAAGCCAATCCGTTCCAGCGAGAGGAGGAACCTGAACATGTTCGCCATGGTACGAGAGTCTGTGAGACGGCGACAGCAATCCGCTGCGAGGAGACCTGGAAGCACCCGCGCCCGGCCGACTGTCGAGATGCTGGAGCCGCGCCATTTGCCCAGTGTCGTCCTGGTCACGCCGGACCAGGATTTCCATTTCGCGGACCCGGCTGGGGTGGACCAGACCATTGCGCTCAATCAGGGCAACGCCCGCGTCACCCTGGCGGACCTGGACGGCGGCCGGCACCAGATTCAGGCCATTCGCCTGGTGGGGGGAAACGGCACGGGCGTCGAACTCGACGTAACGACCGGGGTGCCCATTCTCTGGGGGAATGTGGTCGGTGCGGTCTCTATCAAGGGAGACCTCGGCTGGTTCCAGGCGCGCAAGCTGACCGGCGAGATGGACGTGAAGGGGAGCGTCCAGCAGTTCCAGGCACGGCAGGTGCTGGACGATGTCTACATCGACGGCGACCTGGGAGACCTCCGTGCCGGCTCCTTCAAAGGCAACCTCCAGGTGGAGGGCAGCCTGACCGGCAGCGTCCACGTGGCCCGTGACATGGATCACATCCACGTGGGCCTGGAGTACATCGAGGCGACCGGCGAGTACCGGCCGACGGGAGGCATGCTGCAAGGCACCGTGCAGGTCGGCGGCAACCTGGGCGAGCTGCATATTGCTGGCCTGCCGAGCAGTGGCCAGGTCCGCGTCGGCGGCAACCTGGGCCAGCTTGATGGGGTAGAGGTCGTGGGCACCCTTGAGGGCACGATACGGGTGCGCGGCAACGTCAGCGACGTGAACGTGAGCGGTGGCCAGGGTCCCGGCTCGGTCTTCCAGTCCGGGGGCAGGATGGGCGATGTGACCTTTGGGGCTGACGTCCGCGGACAGATCTGGGCCCGTGGGATCGCCTCGCTGACCATCAAGGGATGCCTCACCGGCCAGGTCCATGGCATTGCCGTCGCGGACATCGATCAGACGTGTCCCGCACATTCGTGAGATCAAGACCATACTCCCCAGGCCGCCGAGCTTGTTCCCGAGGGCAGGCGCAGCCGGACCATCTCGCGCTGGATCGGACTCAGGCCGGTCTGCTGCATCTCCGCGGCCACGGCGAGCTGGCTGGGACGTTCGTCCTTACCGGCGACCTGCAGCGCTGGCCCGCGGTTGGTGGAGCCATCCGATTCGGCCGGCGGCAGAGGCACGGTATACCGCGGATGGTGGCGGGCGCGATCGCGCTGGCTGTTGCGCAGGACGGAATTGGCCAGGAGGCGCAGCCAGGCGCAGAATACCCGGCCGGTCTGCGTGTCGTCGCTGGTCTCCTCGGCCCCGCGGAACTGCGGCAATTTCTGGAAGAAGCGCAGCCATACGTCGTTAATCCGGTCGCGCACACTCTCCATGGGGTCTGCAATGTTGGAGCCCTGGCGCACCAGTTTGCCGACATAGGGCGCAAGGACCTCCTGCAAACGACCCCTGGCTTGTGGATCGCCTGCCTGGGCCTGACGCACGATGTCGCGGAAGCCCGTGAAATCCATGGCCGCCCTCACTATTTGGAGAGACACCGGCCGAGGACGGAAGTGGTGAAAAAGTGGTAGCCCGCAGTGCCGGCAAGGGTTTCTTTTCCCTTGCTGGCGCTGCGGGCGGTCAGTTCTGCTTCGGGCCGGCCGTCGGCTTGTCCAGGTTCTTGTTGATGCCCTTGTCCTTGTCGTTGCTGCAGCCGGCGACCAGCGTCACCAGCAGAACGACGGCGGCGATCCGTCCAAGCAATCTTTTCATAGTACCTCCGCGCAACGCAAAGGAGCCGGTCATGCGGCGCATGACCGGCTCCCGGAATTTGTCGATGGCGCCAGGCGCCAGGTGTTACTTGGTCTTCGTCTCCGTGGAGCTGCCCGTGGAGGACGACTTGGTGGTACTGCTGGTGGAGCTAGTATTGCACCCGTTCAGGGTCACGACGAGGAAAGCAACGACGACGAGCAAAGCGATCAGCTTCTTCACAACAACGTCCTTTCTTGATTCAACCAGGATCAATGCCACTTACCTCCGAAACGACCATCGGAGGACACCATACCTCTTCCGCCGCTCCGAGTAAGTTCCGACCTCAACCCGGAAGGCCCAAAGAGGCGCTTACTTGCCGCCATCCTTCTTCGTTTCCTTGGTCTCTTCCTTCTTCGTCTCCTTGCCGCCTTCCTTCTTCGTTTCCTTGAACTCTTCCTTCTTGGTCTCTTCCTTCTTGGTCTCTTCGAAACCTGTCTTCTTCGTGGGGTACAGGTTTTCTTCCTTCTTGGTCTCCGCCTTGTAGCCCGTGTCGGACTTCGTCATGCCCGTCTTGGTGTCCTTCTTCGGGGCAGTCGAGGAGGTCGTCGCCGGCGGGCAACCGGTCACGAGCGCCAGGAGACTAGCCACGCACAGGAGAGCAAGCAGCTTCTTCACAGGTGATCCTTCCTTTCCAGAGGGAATGCAAAAACTCGAGGGACCCTTGCCCACCCGACGGAAAGAGGAGTGAGCCATCAGTTATGATGCGCCCCGCCACGATTTATTCCCGGAATTCTATTGGCGGAGCCAAAGCGCGGCCATGGGCGCGCGTTTTCGACTGGCATCCCGCGACAGGTTGTCTTAATCTGGAAACTGGCAAGGAATTGGGACCAGGGCCTCACGCGGCCGGCCGGTTTTTTTCGCGGCCGCGGGAATAAATGGCCCCTTGCCCGGATCATACTAATCGAGGACTGCGCGCCATGGGATTGCCCGGCAGCCAACGGACTGTGCAGAGGCTGGTAGACGACCACTACGTTGCGCTGTACCGCTACGCCTTTCGGCTCAGCGGCACGGCGGCGGATGCCGAAGACCTGACTCAGGAAGCCTTCTGCAAGGCTCAGCTCAACCTCTCCCAGCTGCGAGACCCGGCCCGCGCGAAAGCCTGGCTGTTCAGCATCCTGCGAAATGTTTATCTTCATCGGCTGCGCTCCGACCAGCAGCAGCGCGTCATCTCGCTCGACGACGTGGGCGACGTGGCCGAGCCGCTGGCCGAGCCCTTGCCGGACATCGATCCCGAGCAGCTCCAAAAGGCGCTGAGCGAGTTGCCCGAGACGTTCCGGACGCCGATTATCCTGTTTTACTTCGAGGACTTCAGTTACCGCGCGATCGCCGAGCAGATGGATCTGCCTCTGGGTACGGTGATGTCGCGGCTGGCACGGGCCAAGGCTTTCCTGCGTTCCCGGCTCCTACCTTCAGGACCGGCGCTGACGGCCGACGGCCGACGGAGGGCGACCGATGGATTGTAAGACCGCCCGCCTGTTGCTCGACTACGACCGCCCGCGCGCGGCCGAATTGCCGGCCGGCGACGCGGCGGCGCTGGAGGGACATCTCACCTCCTGCCCCGACTGCGACACCCTGGCCCGCGGCGAACGCCAGCTCGACGATCACCTTGGCCGGGCCGTGCGCGACGTGCCGCTGACGGAGGGAATACGCGACCGCCTGCTGGAACGGTTGATGGCGGAGCGACGGACGTGGTATCGACGCCAGGCGCGGCGCGGCGCCGGCGCGCTGGCGACCGCGGCGGTCGTGCTGCTGGCCATTGGACTACCGCTCTACTGGAACCGGCCGCAACCACCGATTCCCGACGGATCCCAGGTCGCCCTCGAAAACCCCGCGCTGAGTTCGAGCGATCAGGTCGACGAGTGGCTTTGGAAGTTTTATCCCGAACACACGGGGGTTGCCCTCGCGCCGCGCGAGTTCGACGGCCGATCGCTCGATTACTCCCTGCTCGTGTTCAGCGACCTGGCCCGTTTCCAGGGTGAGCAGGTGCCGCGGCTGCTGTTCCTCAATGGCGGAACGCTGGCCAAGATCTACGTCCTCTCGAGCCGCCAATTTAACCTCCAGCAGGATCCGGAAGACAGGAATAGTCCCACAATCCTGTACCGGCGCTGCCCCGACAATGCGAACATCATGTACGTAATCGTCCTCAGCGGCGATTCGCTGGCACCCTTCCTGAAAGGCCAACCGCGGCCGCCGGCGTGACTCAACCAGCCCGTAGCGCCAGCAGGGGACAATCAAGAACCCTTGCTCGCGCTGCGGGCCAGTCGGCCTCCTGGTTGCATTTCGCGCACGAACCCGCCATAGTGGGACTGCCCACCGACGGCTCATTCGTACTGTTTCCTTCACCAGGAGGCTCGCGATGCAACACGGGTTGCTGAAAAGGACATTCTTCTTCCTCTTTCTGCTCCTGACCGGGGGCCTGCTCACCACCACCGCTGCCCGCGCCGACGATTGGCCGCAATGGCTCGGCCCACAGCGCGACGGCGTCTGGCGCGAGACCGGCATCCTGCAACAATTCCCCAAGGACGGTCCCAAGGTCCGCTGGAAAACGCCCATCGGCTCGGGCTACGCCGGTCCTGCCGTCGCCGGCGGCCGGGTCTACGTCACGGATCGCGTCCTCGACAAAGGCAGTAAGTCCCCGTACAGCGGCTTCAGCCGCGATACGATCAAGGGCAAGGAGCGCGTACTGTGCCTCAATGAGGCCGACGGCAAAGTGCTCTGGACGCACGAGTACGAGTGCCTCTACAAGATCGGCTACCCATCCGGGCCGCGCGCCACGCCGACCGTGGCCGGCGACAAGGTCTACACTCTCGGCACCATGGGCGACTTGCACTGCCTCGACGCCGCGAAAGGCACCCTCCTCTGGTCGAAGAACTTCCCAGAGGATTACCACGGCAACCTGGGCATCTGGGGTTGCGCCGGCCATCCGTTGGTGGACGGCAACAAGGTCATCTGCCTGGCCGGCGGCAAGGACAGCATCGTCGTCGCCTTCGACAAGGACAGCGGCAAGGAACTCTGGCACGCCCTGTCCGCCAGCCAGCCGGGCTATGCTCCGCCGATGATCTTCGAGGCCGGCGGCAAACGCCAGCTGGTCGTCTGGGACTCGGAAGCCGTCAGCGGCCTCGACCCCCAAACCGGCAAGGTTTACTGGTCGCAACCGTTCAAACTGAACTTTCCGCCCTGCATGGCGATCTCGACGCCGCGGTTGGCGGGCGACCTCCTCTTCGTGACCGGCTTCTACGACGGCTCGCTGATGCTGAAGCTGGATGACGACAAGCCCGCCGCCAGCGTCCTGTGGAAGGCCAAGGGCCGAGGCGTGGAGCCGGAGCGCACCGAGGCGCTGCACAGCGTCATGTGTACCCCCGTCATCAAGGAAGGCTACATCTACGGCGTTTGCAGCTATGGCGAGCTGCGCTGTCTCAAGGCCGACACCGGCGAACGGGTCTGGATGACGCGGAAGGCCACGACGCGCACCGGCGAACCGGTGCGCTGGGCCAACGCCTTCATCGTGCCGCAGAGCGACCGCTATTTCCTCTTCAACGAACTCGGCGACCTCATCATCGCCCACCTGACCCCGAAGGGGTACGAGGAGATTAGCCGGGCGCACATCCTCGAACCGACCAACCACATGGCCGGCCGGCCGGTCGTCTGGTCGCACCCGGCCTTCGCCAACAAATGCGTCTACGCGCGCAACGACAAGGAAATCGTTTGCGTGTCGTTGGCAGCGGAGAAGTGAGACTTGTGCAGGACAGGATGACAAGGTGACCGGGTGATTGGTCACCTTGTCAGCGCTCCGTTGCCCGGCCTGTGTCTGGAAGGAGAAGCCAGGAAGCCAACTCAGCGCGGGACGCCGTGCGCCTCGGTGAACTGGTTCACGACGAGCCTCCCCGGCCCCGGCCGGTGGCTCCCTTGCGCGGAGCCTCGTCTAGCGGGGTGGCGTCCCAGATTCTCACTTCGTGGTACTTGCCAGAAGCGTAACCGCAGGAGGCGAGTCGGCGCCCGTCCGGGCTGAAGGCCACGCCGTTCACCCGGCCGAAGTGCCCCGAGAGCGTGAAGACCTCCTGGCCAGTCGTCGTGTCCCAGAGCTTCACGTTTTCGTCCGCGCAGCCCGTGGCCAGGCGCTTGCCGTCAGGACTGTAGGCCAGGCAGGTGATCCAGCTGGCGGGGCCGGGCATTGTCAGGACCTGCCGGCCGGACGCCAGGTCGTAGATGCGGATCAGACTTTGATCGTTCGTACGATCTCGATTGGTACAGGCCAGGTGTTTGCCGTCCGGGCTGAGCGTGAAGCTCCGGCCCCAGATCACGCATTCGAGCGGGAAACTGCGGACCTCCTCGCCGGTCGTCGTATCCCAAACCTTGACCGTGCCATAGGCGTCCACCGCCACGACGCGCCGGCCGTCGGGCGTGATCGCCAAGTAGCAGACCTCCAGCTCGTGGGTGCCGAAGGTGCGGAGTTCTTTGCCCGTGGCGGCGTCCCACCATTTCACCACGCTGGTCCGTTTGCCCGTGCCGGGCGTGGCGGCCCCGCCCGTGGCCAGGTGTCGGCCGTCAGGGCTGAACGCGGTGTATGTGCCTTTGACGGCGACCTGCTTCTGGCCGGTGGTCGCGTTCCAGATCTGCACCAGCCCGTCGCTCGCCGTGGCGATGCGCCGCCCGTCTGGGCTCCAGGCGGCATCCGTGCCCACCTGGGGCAGGTGGAGAGAGAGCAGGTCCCGGCCGGTCGCCACGTCGCGGACCCGGGCGCCGTCGGCGGCGGGCAGGAGGAGGCGCCGCCCGTCGGGGCTGAAGACGAAGAAGGGCGCCCCGGAACTGATCTCCTCGGGGAAGGTCAGGGCCTCCTGCTCGCGCATCACGTCCCAGATTCGCACCGTGTAATCGCTGCTGCCCGAGGCCAGACGCTTGCCGTCGGGGCTAAACGCCACGCCAGTGACCGCGCCGATGCGCGGCCCTCGGGCCCGGGAGCGCCCGCCCCGGTTGGACTGCACGTCCACGAAGTCCCTGTGCCCGCGCAGGACGAGCACCTCGTCGCCAGTCGCCGCATCCCAGACCCTCACCGTGCGATCCCAGCCGCCCGAGGCCAGGCGCTGGCCATCGGGGCTGAACGCCAGGCGGGGAATAATGCCGGTATGGGCACGGAAACTGAGGACAGCCTGCCCGGTGGCAACGTCCAGACCTTCACCTGCGCCGGCTTCGGGTCGTACGATCCAGCCGAGGTAGCCAGGCGCTTGCCATCCGGGCTGAAGGCCAGGCCGGTCACCGAGCCGCGGTGCCCGCGCAACACGAACCGCTCCCGGCCCGTCGTCGCGTCCCACAGGCGGGCGGTGCCGTCATCGCTGGTCGAGGCCAGGGACTTACCATCCGGGCTAAAGGCCACCTGCCAGATCGTTTTCGTGTGGCCGCGGAGGTCGAGGAGTTCCTGGCCTGTCGCAACGTCCCACACCTTCAGCGCCGCAGGCTTGTCGCCGTAGCCGCCTGCCGAGGCCAGGCGCTTGCCGTCCGGGCTGAAGGCCACGCCCCACACGATCGCGCTGTGACCCCTCAGCGTGAGGACTTCCTTGCCGCTCGCCGCATCCTGAATCCGCACGAAGCCGCGGTCTTCGACCTTCACCATCTTGCCGTCGTTGGTACGTCGCGCGCCCTGCATGGTCCCGCCGGCGACGGCGAGCCGCTTGCCATCCGGGCTGAAGGCGACGCCGGTCACCTGCCCGTCGTCGATCCGGCCGGGGAGGAACAGGAGTTCCTGGCCCGTGAGTGCATCCCAGAGGGTCAGGTCCGAGCCGCTCGTGGTGGCGAGGCGCTTGCCGTCGGGGCTGTAGGCGACGTCGAACACGCTGTTCCCGTGGGTGAGGGTGAGCATCTGGGCGTGGCAGAGGCGCTTGAGGTAGTGCCATTCCCAGTGCCGCAGGTCGCGCGGGCAGACGTCGAGGGTCAGCTCGGCGGCGCCGACCCGGTTGTCCTGCCAGTACTGAGCGGCCAAGGTGACGCGGTTGTGATACAGGTTGACCTCGGCGCGAGCGAGGGCCTGCTGCAGCTCCTGGCGCAACTTCGTCTCCTGGTGCCGCGCTTCCGCCTCGGCCTGCTGCGCCTGCTCGGCCTTCTGCCGGGCGGTCTCGGCAGCGTCCGCCCTGCCGGCAGCCTTCTCGTGAGCCGCCTCCGCGCGCCGCCATTGCCAGAAGACGCCCCCGAAACCTGAGGCGCCGACCAGCACGATCAGGGCACAGAGGGCGGCAACCGCCGGGCGGCGCTTCGCCCATTTGGCCACCTGTTCCCAGGCCGGCGCCGGCCGCGCCAGGATCGGCTCGCCGCGCAGCCAGCGTTCGAGGTCCTGGGCCAGCGCCTCCGCGCTACAGTAGCGCCGCGCCAGGTCTTTCTCCAGACATTTCAGACAGATTGTCTCCAGATCGCGGTCTACCTTCGCATTCAGCATCCTTGGCCGGGCTGGTTCCGTCGTCCGCACCTGGAGGAGCGTGTCCAGCGGCGTTTCAGCCTTGAACGGCGGCCGCCCCGTCAGCAGTTCGTAGAGGATCGCCCCCAGGCCGTAGACGTCCACTGCCGTCGTCAGCCGCTGTTCCCCCGACCCCTGTTCGGGAGCCATGTAACTCGGCGTCCCGGTGATGGCCCCGCTGTGCGACAGGGCGCTGTCGCCTTCCACGCGCTTTGCCAACCCGAAGTCCGCGACGTGTGGCTGATCGTCCACGTCCAGCAGCACGTTCGACGGCTTCAGATCGCGATGCAGGATGCCGCGCTGATGCGCGTGATGCACCGCCCGCGCCGCCGTCGCGATCAGCCGCGCTGCTGCCCGCGCATCACGAATGAAGCGCGGCAGGTTGTCGGCGAGGCTGCCGCCGTCGATCAGTTTCATGCTGAAGTACGGCACCACCGGGCTCGACGCGCTCGCCCGCCACTCGCCCACCTCGTAGATCGGCACGATGTGTGGATGGTCCAGCCGCGCCGCCGACTCCGCCTCGCGCCGGAAGCGCTCGACGTCGTCCGCCGACGCCAGCCGGCCCGCCAGCACCATCTTCAGCGCCACCACACGGTTGAGGCTCTTCTGCCGCGCCCGGTACACCACCCCCATGCCGCCGTGCGCAATCTCCTCCAGCAACTCGTAGTCACCCACCAGGTCCGTCGGCAGAGGGGCCGGGGCCACCAACCGCAGCGGCACCGCCAGGCGCTCCACGGCGGCGCGATCGGCGAAGAACTCGGCCAGGTCCGCCGCCAGTTCCGGGTAGCGGGCCAGCCACGCCTCCGGTTCCGGGGTGCGGCCCGCCCGCTCCTCCTTGAGGTAAGCTGTCACCACCTCGTCCAGCAGTAGCTCGCGGTCGAACGTCGTCGTCTCAAGGCTCATGGCTGTCTCCCGTTGGTTCGCGCATCAGTTCGCGCATCAGTTTCAGGCCGCGTCGTAGCAGTCCGCCGGCTGCCGACTCGCTGCGGCCCAGCGCGCGGGCCACTTCCTCCACGGCCAGGCCGTGCAGGTGGTGCAGCTCGATCGCCCGGCGCTGATCTTCCGGCAGTGCGGCCAGGGCCTCGGCCAGGCGCAGCAGTTCCTCGTGCCGCACGGCCCGCTCGCTGGGCGAGGTCTGGTCGGCCGCCAGCAGCGCTTCGAGTCGGGCCGACGAGTCCTCCACGGCGGCGTGCAGCGACCGCTCGCGGCCGGCATCGCGCTTGCCGGCGTCGAGGTAGCGGCGCACGGCAGCGGCCAGCTGGTTGGCCAGGATTTGCCGCAGCCAGGCGGCGCGTTCGGCCTCGGTGCTGCCGCGGAACTGCTCGCCCTTCTCGTGGGCGCGTACCAGCGTTTCCTGTACGACGTCGGATGGGTCGAGCTTGCCGCGCAGCCGCGGATCGAGCTGGACGCCGGCCAGCAGCCGCAGATAGTCCCGGTATGCCTCCAGGTTCATCGCGGCCTCCATGAGTAAACAGATGAGGTGAGATTGGTGTCTGGCAGCCAGTCCATGTTGAAGCAGTGCCTACATCCCGGCCCGCCACATTTTCAACATGATCGAGCGCTCGTCGGCTTCTCCGGGGCAAGGGCGGCCAGATCCGGAAACGACTATCTGGCCGCGGCCAGCCCAATGATTCGCCATCCATCCGTGGCTGCGGTTGCCGGATCGTCGCCCCACCCCGCGTTGAGCACTGAGCCGTCGGGGGGGAATACGGCGTCAGCCTCTCATGCCGCGGGCGGCATGAGAGGCTGACGCCATTTCTCCCTATTTTTCTACTCCATCTGGGCTCTGAGGAGGTCGTGGATGGACGAATTCCGGTTCTGGGCAATTATCCAGGAGGGTGGCCCCTACGACCTCGACGATCAACCGCGTCAGTTGGCGTCGGTCCGGCGCCGACTACTGGGCTTGCCCGCTGTGCAGGTGTTCCACTTTCACAACTTGTTGTTTGAGAGGGTAATTAATGCCGAGACCTGGGACCTATGGGGCGCGGCGAGCCTGATCAACGGTGGCTGCTCCGAGGAGGACTTTGTCTATTTCCGGGCCTGGCTTATCGCACAAGGCCGCCCCATCTATACTGTCGTCCGTCGTGGAGAGCCCGGATCGTCTCGCGGATATCACCAGGCCAGGCCGCGAATACAAGTCTGAATTGTTGTACAAATTGCCGGCAGAGGTTTACTTCGAGCTGACAAGGGGGCAAGACGAGCCCAGGCTCTGGCTGACCTGGCCCCGGGAGCCACGCGGGGAGCGGTGGGACTTCGACGATCCGAAGGAAATCACCAGGCGGCTGCCGCGGTTGTCGGCAGTGTATCTCGCCTGACTACGAAGCGGCCAGCATGCCGGTTCCTCGGAATTCAACGTCGTTGCAGGCCGCCGAGGTTGGTGTTCGTGGACCGGGAGGTCTCGTCATGTCCGAGCCACCCTCCGATCCTTACCGTGTGTATCCAACCCGCGAGAAGGGCATCGGGACTCGGCGGATCATGGAAATGGTCGGCGCCCTTCACAGCATGGGGTACGGCCGCCTACGGCTCGCGTCGTCCTGGGAGAATGCCTGTCCCGCCCCTGTTTGGTTCAGAACCATCGCCCCGGCACAACAACAACCCCAACGACACCCCGATGTTCAGCAGCCGGCAGTTCTCCCGCCCACACTACCCCTGGCCGGGGTTCTTGAGCCACCCGCCGGAACAGTCCGCCGAAAGATGGCTCGCGCTCTATCCCCAGCTAGCGGCCGAAGGCCAGGGCCATGATCCGGAGTACGTTGCCTGGTACGCACAGATGCTGGAGGTGACGGCGCCCACCGGCCTGATTGCGGCGGCTTGCTACTGGGAACCGGTTCCAGGATATATGAATCTTTCGTGTGGACCTGCGGGAGTGGATCGGGGCTCCTTACCGCCGCCGGGACCGGCGGCCGACGGCTAAAAGGCGGTGGGGGCCGACCCCCGTTCCATCCTTGTGGGGGACTTCAACGGCGACGGCCGCCTGGACCTGACGGCGGCTCAGGAGGCGCGCGCCCTTGTTGATGCTGGCCTCGAAGCCCTGCCACTCGTCCCCCCCTGGGTGGGAAGCACATCCCCCTTCCCGATCCTCCCTGGCAGGGCCTCGCGGGCCAGGAGCTGAAACCACCGCCGATCAGGGAACGCAAGCCATCGCGCAGTCGCGGATCGAGCTGGACGCCGGCCAGCAGCACCCTGGCAGGCTGGAGAGCATCTTAACTCAGCCCATGCTTCTTCAGCCGGCTGACCAGCGTGCTGCGCGCCATCCCCAGCACCCGCGCCGCCTCCGCCTTGTTGCCGTTCGTCGTCGCCAGCGCCCGCACCAGCTGCTCCCGCTCCCGTCGATCGCGCTCCGCTCGTTCCGCCTGCACGCCCAGCGACAACTCCGCCGACTCCTCTTCGCCATTCGCCGACTGCTCCAGCAGTTCCAGCCCTTCCAGCAGTTCCGGTGGTAATTCACGCAACGTCAGCGCCGGTCCCTCCGCGACCACCACCGCCCGCTCGATCGCGTTCTCCAGCTGGCGAATGTTGCCCGGCCACGGGAATGCCTTCAGCGCCGCCAGCGCATCGTCCTCGATCTGCAACACCTCTCGCCCGCAGCGCTGGGCGCACACGCGCAAAAAGTGCTGCGCCAGCTCCGCAATGTCCTCGCGCCGCTCCCGCAACGGCGGCACCATGATCGAGACGACGTTCAGACGATAGTACAGGTCGTGGCGGAAACGGCCGTCACGGATCAGCTGTTCCAGGTTGCGATGCGTCGCCGACAGCACGCGCACATCGACCAGGATCGGCTCATTCGAGCCGACGCGCTCGAACGTCCGCTCCTGCAAGACGCGCAGTAGTTTCGTCTGCACGTCCAGCGAAATGTCGCCGAGCTCGTCGAGGAAGATCGTGCCGCCGTTGGCCAGCTCGAAACGGCCGATCTTATCGCGGTGCGCCCCGGTGAACGCTCCCTTGACGTGGCCGAACAACTCGCTCTCCAACAGGCCCGGCGAGAGCGACGCACAATGCACCGCCACGAAGGGCTTGCTCGCCCGTGGACTGTTGTCGTGCAGGCTGCGCGCGAGCAGCCCCTTGCCCGTGCCGCTCTCGCCCAGAATCAACACGTTCGCCTGGCTGTCCGACACCTTGCGCACCAGCTGGAGCAGGTCGCGCACCTGCGTGCTGGAACCGATGATGTCCCTCGCCCGGAGTCCTTCGTCCCTGGTTCTTCGTCCCTCCTCCGCAGCCTCGTCGGCGGCGTGCTCTCCCGGCGGAATGCCGTTCTCCTTCGCCAGTGACGAAGGACCACGGACCAGGGACTGCTTCATCAACTGACTCTGCAACGCCAGGATGCGCTGCTGCTGTTCCGCGATCTTCTCGACCTTTGCCTGCAAATCGCGGTTCAGCACGTCAATGGTGCGGTGTCCCTCGGCGCTGAGCAAGGCCAGCACGGTGATCTGAGCGAACGCGGCCACCAGGTTCAGGTCTTCCGGCGCATACACTCCCGCCTGCCGTGGGCCAAGGATCAGCAGGGCCAGCATTTGACCTTCGTGGCTCAGGGCATGGGCCACCTCGCCGCCCAGGAAACGCAGCTGCCGCTGCGCCGGGCTGTCCACGGCGGCGCGCGGCCCGGTCAGCACCGTGCCGCGCGTCAGCAGCGCCTCGATCAGCGGACAGCCGGGCGGCAACTCGGTCAGGGCCGGGGGCTGGCCAAGATGGTCGGCCAGGCGGTACAGCGCCGGGTTCCCCTCGCGCAGGTAGACCGCACCCCGGCCGGCGCCCAGCAACTCGGCTGCTTCCTGAAGCATGCGCCGGGCCAGGGCCGACGGATCGACCAGCTGCTCAATGGCGTGACTCATGCGCTTGAGCGTGCGGTCGAGCTGGTGCTTGTCGCGGTAGAAACGGCGATCGAGGGCGCGCTTGACCCGGCCGCGCAGCCAGTCGAGGACGGCCATCAGCACCAGCGCCGAAATGCTCACGCCCATCGCCTGAGTCACGCTGGGACCGGCGCTGATCCATTGGCTGAAGAGGAGCGTGCCGACCACCACCACCGCGTAATAGACAATGCCGGCGAGGAAACTGAGGAGGAAGTAACGGACGCCAGAACTGATGAGCTGATCGAGTTGCATCAACCGATAGCGCGTGATGCTGATGATGAAGGCGGCGGTGACGCAGGCCGAGGCGATGAACATCGGCCAGGTCGCCGCGCCGCCGCCGAACTCGTCGGGCACCACCAGGGCGAGGTAGAGCGTGTAGCCGATCGGTACCGTGGCGGCCAAGGCGCCGTAGAGGATCCACTTCACCTGGTTGCGCTCGGTGGCTTCCTGGGCAGCGAAGTAGCTGTGGACCAGGCAGACGACGCAGGCCACATACCACAGGGCAGCCACGCCGAAATAGACGTAGATTTCCAGGAGAATTTCGCTGAGGAGGACCTCTATAATTGCGTCGCTGCCGGGGTGGACGACCTCGTGGGACTGCCAGCGGACACGCAGATAGCCGGTCAGCAGCGTCGGCAGAAAGAGCAGCGGCGGACCGTAGATCACCAGCAGGGTGCGGAGCGGCCGGCGCTGGAAGAATTCCTTGGGCCGGGGGAAGAGCAGGTAGAAGTGGAGAGTGACCGCCGGCAACAGCACACTGCAAACCATGAAGACCAGCAGCAGCACCGGCTGCGTGCTGATGCGCGACCAGTGATAGCCGCCGACGTAGGCGCCGAAGGTGACGACGCACAGCCAGAAGAACTGGCTGGCCGAGCGATCGCCGGGCCGGTTCCAGAAGACGAGGGCGCCGACGAGGAACAGCCCCGCCTTGAGGAAGAACCACAGCACCGACGGCACCAGCAGCCGCAGCGGCAGGCGATTTGGCGTGCAGACGAGGGCGCCGGCCGGTTCGCGCTCGGCGCTCTGCAACTCGACGCGCACGGGAGCACCGCGCGGCAACTCCAGCAAGGCACGCAGCATCTGCGGCCAGTTCTTGACCTCGTGTTCGCCAATGCGCGTGATGCGTTTGCCTGCGAGGTCCGCGTAGGATTGTCCTTCGGGAAGGTCGAAGAAACCGGGATAGGCCCGCTGAATGACGGGACTGAAGGCGCAGCGCAGGCCGATGTCGGGGATCGTGAGGACGTACGAGAAGACCCCAAGCGCGTAGAGCGCTACCAGGGTAGCGGCCAGCAGGATGGAGAGCCGGCGGCGCGCAATGGGCTGGCGCAGCATTTCCCCTACGAAGCCGAAGCCACGGCCCAGTCTGGCCAGTGTAGCGCCCACAAATGGTCCGATGCCCACCTCACTCTCTCCGCGCCCTTCTTCAGCGCCGACATTTCGGCGCCGAGCTGCAACTCGCCTCGGGCAAAAGACTTTGGCCAGCGCGTTTCCGTTCGCGCTCCGGCTGTCCACTGTAACCGAGCCCGATCCCCACGTCAACCACTCCTGTCCAGCTGCTCCTTCTTCCGCTTCGGAACGCCCCGCACTTTTCCCAAGTAGTAATATCTTTCGCAACTTACGCAAATCCACTGGTCGCGGGAGCAAAATACGGTTTAGAATGGAAACAACAGTCTTACCCACTTTTCCCAAGCCATTCTTTTAGCGCCGAAAGTTCGCCATTCAGCGCCGAAACCTTGAAATCGCCAGCATTGGCACGGAGGTGCCAGTGTGATTGTCCCTGGACCTATCACAAACCTTGATTCGCAACCTCTTGCAATTAAACCGTTTGCATCATTCCATCGAGAAATGGCTTTGGACTGGCCTCTCACGCAGCATTTGGTATGGGGAATGCCCTGTTCCTGGTGTCTGAATCCCTGCACGGATGTGATTGATGGGGTAGACCGCGGAGGCTCGGTCCAAGATCGTTAACTGGGGAGAGGTGGCGTGAAGGCTTCGACGGACTGGTTGTCGGCAAGTGGGGCAGAGTTCCTCCCGGAACCCGGACGAGGTGGCTATGCCCAGTTGAAGCACTACACTGCAGCTTACTGCGAGTGGGGTGATGGGCCGCCGTTGGTCCTGGTGCCTGGCCTGGCGGGCGGTTACGAATTGCTCGGTCCGTTAGCCCGTCTGCTGGCCCGGGACTTCCGCGTCATCAGTTACCAGCTCCGTGGCGAGGACGATCCGTTCGCGCTGCGCCGCCGTTTCAGCCGGCAAGATCTTGTGGAAGACCTCGCCGAATTCCTCGACTGGCATTGCCTCGAACGTCCGGCCCTTATGGGTGTTTCCTTCGGCGGCGTCCTGGCCCTGGAGTTCGCGGCCCGGCATCCGCAGCGATTGTGCAGTCTTGTCGTGCAGGGTGCCGGCGCGCGCTTTGAGCGTGGCTTGCTCCAGCAGGTGGCCAGCGCCGTCCTGACGCGCTATCCCCTACCCTCCGACAGTCCATTCATCAATCAGTTCTTCAACCTGCTTTTCGGCGGACGGCAGAAGCCAGGGCCGTTGGTCGAGTTCGTCACGCGGCAATGCTGGCAAACCGACCAGAGCGTGATGACGCACCGCTTCCACCTCGTCGAGACGTTCAACCTCGACAGCCGGATGGACCAGATCGACGTGCCGACGCTGCTGATGGCCGGCGACAAGGACCTGCTGGTATCCGAACGCAGCCTGCGCGACCTGGGTGTGGGCATCGCGCAGGCAGAGGTGGTACGCCTGCCGAAGTGTGGCCATCTGGCATTCGTGACCCGTCCCGAGCGCGTGGCCGAGGAAGTGCGGCGGTTCCTGCGCGAGCCGATCCCCGTGTAGGAACCCCGACGAAAGACCTGCGACCTGGGAAGATCACCTCGTATTCGTCGTCGAAGCCGGCGCCAGGCGTGCGCTGCGCTCCTTACTTTCCCAGCTCCTTGTCGCATTCTCCAAGGTACGGTCTCGGATAGACGCCGGCGTCGTCGTAGCGGCGATAGCGGGCGTAGCGCAGCTCAAACGTACCATACTTGTCGAAAGTCGTGTACCTCTCTTCGAGTGTATCGGGATCCTGAAAATCCGGATCCTCCTCATTGGTGGAGAAGGCGTAGACGCCGGCCCGACGCATCAGGCCCAGCCAGACGCGATCGGGCGGCAGAATGTGGCGCAGGGCGGAGTCGGAGCTGGAGCTGTTGGAGTCAAAGCGATAGTCGAAACCCATGAAGTTCTCGTGCCAGGGCAGCGTCTGCAGGACGCAGGCCAGGAAGCCGGACACCAGGTAGCCCGTCACCAGGCCGAAGAAGACGCCGCCGCCGCGCAGCAGGGCCGCCGGAAACTCCAGGTCGGTATTGGCCAGCGAGTTGGTCGCCCAGCGCAGCAGGCCTAGCGTCGTGGCGAACAGCACCACCAGGCACAGGCTGTCCTCATAGCCTTCCACGACCGTCACGTTCGCTTCGAGCAGATCGGCCAACGGCTCGTAGAAGTTGAACGCCACCAGTCCGGCCAGAAAGACGTTGAGGCACATCGTCACCGCCGTCAGCAGGCCTTCCCGCCAGAAGACGTAGGCGACGACGAGCATCAGGATGATCGTGGCGGCGATGAGCATGATATGCACCTCTTCCAGTGGCCAGTGGCCAGTGGCCAGTAAGGAATCAGGCTCGACTCGAAAGAGAATTCGACAACCCCGCGATGAGCCGGCCAACTTCGGTTGTCAGGTGTAGGCTCTCGCCCCCTCCTTGATCCTTCATGTAACCCAGTCGCTCAGCAGGACGGACCTGAGTCTCCAATTCCTGAAGAGAACCGCGGGCGATCGAAAGAAAATGGAGAAACTCCCTCGTGGTCTTTCGCCCCTGGCCCTCCGCAATGTTGGAAGGGATGGAAACCGCGGCCCGGCGTAGCTGGTTGGTCAGGCCAAACATTTCTTCCCTTGGGAAATCCGCCGTACACTTGTAGATCACCGTGACGAGGTCCATTGCCTTTTGCCAGGCAATCAGTTCGCCAAAGCGTCGCACGGTTGTCACGGGTTTCCTCCGGTTTCTTGCTAGCCACTAGCCACTAGCCACTCTCATTTGCTCACCCGCAGCAATTCCTGAATCGACGTCTTTCCCTCGATCACCTGCCGCAGCCCGTCTTCCTGCAGGTACTTCATGCCGCCCTTGACCGCTTCCTGACGGATCGCGTTGAAGTTGGGGTTCTCACGGATCATGTCGCGGATGCGGTCGCTGACGACGAACAACTCGAAGATGCCGGTTCGGCCGAAGTAGCCGGCGCCGCCGCACTGCTCGCAGACGTCTTTCGGCGGCTCCTCGTCGTCCTCGGTTTTGACGATGTGCGGCTTGTAGAAAAACTTGATCTTGTCGACCGGCAAGTTGGCCTTGCGCAGCATCTCCTGATCGGGCTTGTAGCGGGCCTTGCAGTGCGGGCAGAGGATGCGCACCAGGCGCTGGCCGAGAATGGCGCTGATGGCGCTGGCGACCATGAACGGCTGCACGCCCAGGTCGAGCAGACGAGCCAGGGCCGTTACCGTGTCGTTGGCGTGCAGCGTTGTGAAGACCATGTGACCGGTCTGAGCCGCCTGACAGGCGATTTCCGCCGTCTCCTTATCGCGGATTTCGCCGATGTAGATGACGTCCGGATCTTGCCGCAGGATGCTGCGCAGTTCGCCGGCGAAGGTCTTGCCCGCCCGGACGCTGACCTCGATCTGCGTGACATTGTCGATGTGGTACTCGACCGGGTCCTCGATCGTGATGACGTTCTTCTGAAAGCGGTCGATCTCGTTGAGACAGGCATAGAGCGTGGTGCTCTTGCCGGAGCCGGTCGGGCCGCAGACGATGAACATGCCATGCGGCTGGGTGACGATGCTGTTGATGGCGTCGCGCAGGCGGTCGCGCATACCGAGGTGCGTCAGATCGACGAGCTGCTTCGACTTGTCGAGGATACGCATGACGAGCTTCTCGCCGACGACGCTGCCGGCGGTCGCCACGCGGAAATCGACCTGGCGGTCCTCGACCTGGGCGCCAAAGCTGCCGTCCTGCGGCTTCCGTTTTTCGGTGATGTCGAGGTCGGCGAGCACCTTGAAGATGTTGATGACGGAGTCGCCGATCGAGCGCTTGTACGGGGCGGCCGCCTGCAAGATGCCGTCGATGCGGAAACGCACGGTCATCTCGTCCTTGGTCGGCTCCATGTGGATGTCGGTGGCGCGCGACTCGATGGCTTCGTAAACCATCTCCAGGGCGGAGCGGTAGCCGCGCGACTGCTCCGCCCGGGCGACGCGCTCCTTGTCCTCCTCGGTCTGGTTCTTGCTCTTGCCGATGAAGCGGATCGGCAGGCGCTTGGGGCCTTCGTCTTCCGGCGGCGGTGAAAGGCGCAGCAACTGGCGGATGTGTCGTTCGGTCAGCACGCGTTCCTCTTCGGGGACGCGCTGGTTGCGCAGGTTGATGTAGACCAGGGTCGGTGACAGGTACACGGCGAGCAGCGTCGGGAACGAGACGATGAACCAGGGTAAGGACCAGACGATGAGCAGGCCGAGCAGGCCGCAGCCGAGCATCAGCGGGTTCCACAGGGCCGTCGGCAAACGGACCTGGGGCGCATCGTTGCCCACCCACCAGCAGGTTCGCACCCAGCAGAAGTAGACAAGGATCACCGGGATGAGCTTGAAGAGGCTGAAGTAGAAGCCGGGGCCGCGGGGGAACGGTCCAGTACTGGCGGCGGCAACGAAATCCGGCACGAGCAGCAGCAGCAGAATGGGAAGGACCAGTTGCCACCGGCAAGGAGCAAGCATGGTTCGCGGACCGCACGCGCGGACCGCAGGCCCGGCTTCATGCGGCAAGAACACAAAAGAGGAAGGCGAGAGTCTCTTTTTCATGCTTGGTTCTATTGTCTGGGCCTTGTCCAGCCGCGCACGCGGTCTGTGAACGCAGTCCGCGGGCCATGCTGGTCCCCCTTAGAGGATGCCGGGCGTCGCCACCTTGATGCCCTTGAAGGCCATCTTCAACTGCTCGGGGTTGGGCGCCACTTCCAGGGCGGCCTCGCGCGAAATGTCGCCGCGCTCCACGAGCTGCCGCAGGCTTTCCGTGAAGTCGAGCATGCCTTCCAGGAAGCCGATGCGAATGGCGTCGGGCAGCTTCTTGTCCTCTTGCTTGAGGATCAGGTCGCGGACGGTCGGGTTGACGATCATGATCTCGTTGGTCGGTACGCGCTGCACGCCCGGCTTGATGCTGGGGATCAGTTTCTGCGCGACGACCGCCTTGAGGTTGAAGGCGAGCGCCTGACGGATGGCCGAGTGCATGTCGGCCGGGAACAGGTCGAGGATACGGCCAATGGTGCTTGGTGCCGTCGAGGCGTGAATGGTGCCGAACACGAGGTGGCCGGTCTCGGCGGCGTGGATGCCGGCCTCGAAAGTGTCGCGGTCGCGCATTTCGCCGACGAGGATAATGTCGGGGTCCTGCCGCACCGCATGCTTGAGGGCCGTGTGCCAGTCGATGACGTCGAGGCCGACCTCACGCTGGTTGACCACCGCTTTCTTGTCCATGAACATGAACTCGATGGGGTCCTCGATGGTGAGGATGTGGACCCTTTCGCGCTCGTTAATGTAGTCGAGCATGGAGGCGATGGTGGTGCTCTTGCCGGAGCCGGTGATGCCGGCCAGGATGATGAGGCCCTGGTCGAAGTGGCAGAGATCCTCGATGCTCGGCGGCAGACCGAGTCCCGCGAAGGTCGGCACCTTGGTGTTGACGCGGCGCGCGACGAGGCTGAGCCGGCCGCGCTGCTTGAACAGGTTGACGCGGAAACGGCACTCGTCCTGACCGATGACGTGGGCGAAGTCGGAGCCGCCGGTTTCGTCGAGGATGCGCCGCTGCCGTTCGCTCAGGATCGGATAGAGCAGCCGTTCCATGTC
>JRHI01000818.1_pt1 | contig 31005 bp, 29 predicted proteins | sample 215371 | NCBI WGS metagenome assembly JRHI01 (sample SAMN02929681, study PRJNA255918) | sediment metagenome | biome: cave system; feature: Ice Cave; material: Sediment; isolation source: sediment from deep within a dark volcanic ice cave with no known source of... ...
CTTCGTTCGAATGGTCACATCTGACCGAAGGGAGCATGGCTAGGTCGTCGATGCGAGGAGCGGCGCGATCCCGTCGCTATCGGTCGCGTCGACCCCCGAGGTCAGCGCGATGATCGCCGCCTGGCTGCGGTCGACCCTCGGCTGATGAATACTCCCAGCGTGAGCGATGTGGACCTGGGCGAGCTCGAGCGCCTGGCCTCCGCGCTGCGGCTCGACGCGGCACGGCGCCGCTAGTCCGGCGTTGGCCTATCGGATCGAGGTCGCGCACGACATCGCCGCCTGCGCGAAGACGGTGGCGATCCAACGGGAGATCTGGAGCGGCGACGTCGTCGTCCCGCCACAGCTGCTCCTCGCGACGGTCCACAACGGGGGTTTCGTCGCGGTCGGCTACGTCGACGGCGACGATCAGGCGGCTGGGTTCGTCTATGGATTCCTCGGCATCTACGACCATCACGTTCGGCATCACTCGCACATGCTCGCCGTCCGCGCCCCGCATCGCGGCAGCGGCCTCGCGATGGCGCTGAAGGAGGCGCAGCGCGACCACTGCCTCGATCAGGGGATCGAGGTCATGGGCTGGACGATGGATCCGCTCGAAGCGCTCAATGCGCGCTTCAATTTCGCCAAGCTCGGCGCGTACGCGCGCGAGTACCACCGCGACTTCTACGGGGACATGCCGGACAAGCTCAATGTCGGCATCGTCTCCGATCGGCTCTACGTCGAGTGGCCGATCGGGAACGACCGCTCGTACCGGCGTCTCCGCGGCGACGACACCGCAGCGTCGCTCGACCAGGCGGAGCGCAAGGAGGTGCGCTACCTCCTGCGGGGCGAGGATGGGCGTCCGGGCGCGGTCGCCGGTCCAAGTGGCGAGACGCACCTGCTGCTCGAGATCCCGACGAACGTCCAGGAGCTGAAGGTCCGGGATCGACCGCTCGCGGTGGAGTGGCGGTTCGCCGTCCGGGCGGCATTCGAAGCGGCGTTCACCGCGGGATACGCGGCCGTCGAGTTCCTCCGCAGCGGGGAGCGCGGCGCGTATTTCCTGGTGCCGCAGCCTCCGCCCAGCACGGATCCGAGCACTCACGCGGGCAGCGACGCTGGAGGTCCCCTACCGGGCTGACGCGCCGCCACGGCGTGTCCGCTCGTCTATCCGGCGCCGGACTCCCCGTTCGGCTACTCGAGATCGGGTTTGGAGGGCACGATGCTCCTCCCGATCGAACGCGACCGGCACGGCGGCCGCGCCTCGGTCAGAGGCCGAACAGCGACTTGGCGGCCAAGCGCAGTCCGACGAACGCGAGGCCGACGGCGAGCGCGCGGACGATCAACAGGCCATGGACCCGGGCCGACAAGCGGGCGCCGATCTGCGCGCCGATCACCGCGCCGATCCCCAACAGCAGGATCTGGCGCCACAGGCCGTCGAGGTCGCCGCCGACCACATGGGTGAGCGTGCCGGCCGTCGCCATGATCGCGAGGATGAACTGCGAGGTCGCGGTCGCGATGTGAGTGGGGAAGCCGAGGAAGCTGATCAGGACCGGGACGTGGATGATCCCGCCGCCGATCCCGAACAGGCTTGAGGCGAACCCGATGACGAACGAGACCGCGATGCCCAGGGGCAGGTGCACCCGGTAGCGATGGCGCGTGCCAGCGCGGTCGGTGAAGTCGCGCTGCGGAACCCAGCGGCCCGCGACGCCCTCGGCGGTCTCGGCGCGGGGCTTCGCTTCGCCTCGGCTGACGAGCAGCGCGGCGAGGCCGATGAGCAGGAGCGCGAAGGTGATGTCGAAGTAGCGGCGCTCGAGGAACTTCGTCGCGATCGCGCCGAGGATGCTCCCGGGGAGCGTCGCCAGGGCGAACGGGATCCCGCTGCGATAGTCGATCCGGCGGTCGCGGGCGTAGGCGAGGGCGCCGCTCAGCGCGTTCAGCGCGACGACGGCGAGCGAGACGCCGGTGATCGCGGCGGTCGCGAGTGCCGGCTCGAGGAGTGCGAGCAGGGGCACGAGCACGAACCCGCCGCCGGCACCGACGAGCGTTCCGAAGGTGCCGACGGCGACGCCGAGGAGGATGAGGAGCGGATCGGGGAGCATGGCGCGTGTCTATCATCGCGTCCTATGCACTGGATCGCAGGACGCCCCAACGCCGGGCTCCCGCTCGAGCGCTGAGAACGGGCCCGTACCGCTCGCCCCGGCGCGCTGTTGTCCCGTAGGTGAAGGTCGTCCTCGCTGCGACCCTGTTCATCATCGCCGCGCTTGCGGCACCGACCTCAGCCTCCGCGGCACCGGTCACCGGTCCGACGCCCGCGATCGCCAACGCGCCGGTCGCCGCCCAAGCGGCCGCGACCTGCACCAGCTCCGGCGCGGGCCCGGGCATCCCGCCGCCGCCGACACCGCGCGGCGGCATCCCCGGCTTCCACGCCGGCTGGTACGGACAGTCGGGCTACCCGACGCTCTGCCCCGGTGAGCGCTCGCCGGCGGTCGTCGCCTACTACAACACCGGCTCGCGCGGCTGGGTCAATGGCCGGATGGGCGAGGTCGCGTATCTCGGCACCTGGGACGCCGATCCGGGGCAGGATCAGCCGACGGTCCTCGGCGGCGACGGCGGGGCGGGCTCGCCGAACACCGGCTGGCCGCGCTTCAACCGCGTCGCGCAGCAGCCGGCCGACTACGTCGGGCCGGGGCAGGTCGCCTGGTTCGGGTTCACCATCCAGGCCCCGGCGCGGCCGGGGTTCTATCGCCTGTACATTCGGCCGCTCGTCGAGGGCGCGCAGTGGATGGAGGACGTCGGTGTCTATTGGCAGGTCACGGTCTTGAATCCCGACGGCTCGCCGCCCGGCGGTGTGGTGAGCTCGCGCGTCCCCGCGCCGATCGCCGACACCGCGCCGGCGATGACCCCGGCGACGTTCAGCGGGACGGCCTTCGGCGAGGGCGGGCAGGGGGTGTTCCTCACCGCGCCGACCAGCGGCACCTGGGTGTCGAATTGGGTCGCCTCGCCGTTCCCGTTCGCGCAGGCGATCCCGTCCTGGAGCGCCGATACGCCCCCCGGCACCTGGATCGAGGTCGAGCTGCAGTCCCGTACCGCCGCCCTGCGCGAGACGCGCTGGTGGAGGATGGGCCTCTGGGCCGCGACCGACGAGACGGTCCGCCGCACCTCGTTCAGTGGACAGAGCGACGCTGACGGCCTGGTCGCGACCGACACGTACAGGACCGGCAGCGAGAAGATGGCCGGCTACCGGATCCGGCTCACGCTCTCACGGACCGCCGGGGTCACCGCGTTCCCGAGCGTGCGGCGGGTCGGCGCGGTCCTCTCCGATCTGCGCTCGTACGCGCCGCGCTACCCGAGCGTGCGCTACACCGACCGCGCGATCGAGCTCGCGGTCCCGCGGTACTCGCAGGAGATCCACAAGGGCGAGTACCCCGAGTACGACGGCGGCGGCGAGGCCTGGTGCAGCCCGACCTCGACGGAGATGGTCGTCGAGTTCTGGGGCAAGCGGCCGAGCGCCGCGGATCTGGCCTGGGTCGGCCCGTACGCCGACCCGACGGTCGACTACGCCGCGCGCGCGACCTACGACGTCGCGTACCAGGGCACCGGGAACTGGCCGTTCAACACCGCGTACGCCGCGCGCTTCGGCCTGGAGGCGCGGGTGACGCAGCTCGGCTCGTTCAACGACGCCGAGCGGTATCTCGCGGCGGGCGTCCCGCTGGTCGCCTCGCTCTCGGTCCCGCCGGGCGGCCTCCCCGGCTTCCTCTACGCGGGCGGGACGAACGGGCACCTGCTCGTGATCAGCGGCGTGACCGCGACGGGGGACGTCATCGCGAACGATCCGGCGGCGACGAGCGACGCGACGGTGCGCCGGGTCTACCCACGCGAGGCCTTCGAGCGCGCCTGGATCGGCGGCTCGGGCGGCGTCGTGTACGTGATCGCGCCGCCGGGGACCGTCGTTCCGTAGGACCGCTGGATAGACGTTCCGAGGTATCGGTACGAGGATCTGGGATCGCAGGTCGCGCTCGCCGTCGGTACGCGATCTCGGGCGATCGGTCCGCCTCGGCGGCGGCCTATCGCGGACTATCCAGTGGCGGCGACTGGTCGGGCTGGACGCCTGGGTCTGAGCTGGTAGCTCAGGCGCTGACCGACTGCTGTGGCATAGCGGTCGAGCGTCGATAGGCGAACGTCCACCTCGCCGCTTTCCATCCGGGCTACCGCTGGCTGTGAGGTCTTCATGCTACGGGCGACGGTCTGTTGCGAGATCTGGAGGCGTTCTCGCTCTGCCGCCAGGGCCCTCATGATGTGGCGGCGGTCGAGGGCGGCCTGGACCATCCCAGGGAACTCGGGGTTCACCGCGGTCCTTCGGGCGATCATCCGGTCCAGGTCATCTGCGCCCCGATGTGCATAACGCTTCTTGGTTGTGGCCATCTCGTCCACCTCGCCGATCCATGTATATCTTATTCGATATAGGACGGTCAATCTCGCCGCGTGTCCGCCTTGCCACGACGCCGCCACTCGGCCAGACGACGCTCGGCTTTCCGGATGTCCTGATCGGGTGTCTTCTGCGTGTGCTTGGGCATCGCGTGCAGGCCCGTCGCGGCGAGCTCACCCCGGCCACGATGRCGGCTCTGGCCTCCGAGTACGGTGCCGAGGTCGACTTCAGCAGCGTCCCTCGGCTGGTGGCGGCGCATGGGCTCGCGTTTGCCGTGGGACCCTCGCACGAATGACGACGAAATCTCCGGCGGTTTGCGGTGGGGTAAATCGCCGCATCGCGGACTGTCGGCAATATCGACATATTCGGCCCTGCGCGAGCGCTTGACCGTAGATGCGACCTGCATCACAATGATTCAGAATGAATCAGCAGCAGCTGACGACTACTGGGCGGTACGGACCCGGGACCCTCGACACGTCGTTCTGGAACGCAGCGTTCCAGGCAGGTGCGCTGGGCTACGCCTTGCAATTCCACGAGTTGCACGCACCGAGCGCTGTAGAGGCGGAGATCAACTCGGCGGTGCTCCCAATTCAGCGACCGAAGGCGGCGATGTTCAACGGCCTGCGCGCGGGCGGGTTGTTGCGGATCACGGACCCGCAGGAGATCACGGTCAATCTCTACGGGCCAGGGGACCGGGCGGCGCTATCACTCGGGAGTGAAAGAGGATGGCCGGTCCTGATCAACGATACGAGGCCGCATGAGTACGCCCGTCGGCAACTGCACCTCGATGCTGTGAGCGTCCCCGAACTTCTGGTGCTTGCGGTGTACGCCGGATGGCTGCCGAAGAACGAGGCATTCGCGATGCTGCAGCAGATCGCACCGATCACAGGCGCGAACCTGATGCAGGCTGCGACGCTGGCGATCACGCACTACCCGTGAGCGAATTTGACCCGGAGGTGACAACGTGATGGGAAAAGGCATGTCGAAGACGAAGCGGCCGGCGCAGCGCGCGCCGCTGGTCGTGCGCACGACGGCGACTCAGGCGACGCAGCTCGCGCGGGTGCGCGAGCGCCGTGAGTTGCCGACGCAGCAGCAGGCCGCGAGCACCGCGCTGAGCGCTGGTCTCCGCGCCCTCGGACTCGAAGACGCAGTGCGTCTCTATCAGAACGGACAGAGCCTCGATGAGGCGGCACACGAGGTCGGGCTTCCCGCGAGCGAGGTATTCGCGCACTTCCTGCGCGAGCGCATCCCCCTCATGGAGAACGAGGACGCTCTCAACTCGCTCGCTCGTCTGGCGCGGCGTTACCAGCTTCCTGCGCTCGACGCCGCAGTGGCGCGGATCAGGGAGAGCCTCATCGCTCAGCCCGCGTAGCGTGGGTCCGTCCGGCCGGGGTGTGCGGGGCGAGGGCCTCGCCGCCGGCGCGGACCGGGGCGCCCTTCGCTGACGGCTGCGCCTTCGGCGTGCCGTTCGCCGGCTGGGGCGCGGGCGCGGGGGTCGCCGGCTTCGGCGCGGCGGCCGCGGCCTTCTGGCGATCGAGGGCCATCGCGATGCCGCCGGCGGTCCCGGCGATCGCGAGGGCCGATATCCACCAGGGGACCCGCGTCCGGAAGACCGAGTCGAGCGAGAAGATGCCCGGCCCGGCGAGGAACAGCGCGCCGGCGATCGCGAGGTTCGTGACCGGCAGCTCGGCGCCGCCCTTGCTCGCCCAGATCGGCTTATCGGCGTGGACGGTCGTCGCGGCGACGGCCATCGGGGCGATCGCCGCGATCGGGCCGAGCGGGCTCAGGAAGCCGAGCGCCGTGAGCGCTCCGCCGCCGAACTCGCTCCCCGCGGCGGCCATGGCCCAGCGGTCGGCCGGCTTGAGCCCGATCCCGCGGACCATCTTCGCGGTCCCCTCCAGGCCAGGGCCTTCGAACCAGCCAAAGAGCTTCTGAGCGCCGTGTCCGGCCATCAGGCCGCCAAAGACAAGGCGCAGGATGAGCTGCGCAAGATCCTTCATCGTCGTTCCCTCCGGTTGATGCCGTCGGTGATCCGCAGGAACGGTGCCGCGTCAGCGTCGTCGACGAGATCCGGCTGGTCGTCGACCTGGTCGCGACCGGCCCGGGGAGCCAGAGCCGGCTACCCCCTGCGGTAGCCGATGCCGAGCGTGTCGAGCAGCGCGAGCCCGGCGGGCAGGCGCGCCTGGAAGCCGTCCCAGTCGCGGGCGTCCTTCGCCGACCAGCCCATCTCGGCCAGGGCGAGCGCCCGCGGGTAGGTCATGTACTCGACCTGCGCGGTCGTCGGCATGTATTCGGTCCAGACATTTCCCTGTGGGCCAAGAACGTGGCGCGCCTCGTCGTCGGTCAGCTCCGCCGGCACCGGCTCGTAGCGGTAGGTCTCCTCCAGGGTGGTGAGGCCGCCGTGCGCAAGGGGCTCGCGCTCGGGCGGACCTTGGTAGTGATCGAAGTAGAGGTCCTCCTGAGGGCACATGATCACGTCGTGGCCCTGCTTCGCCGCGGCCACGCCGCCGGCGATGCCGCGCCAGGACATCACCGTCGCGTTCGGCGCCAGGCCGCCCTCCAGGATCTCGTCCCAGCCGACCAGGCGCCGGCCGTGCGCGTTCAGGAAGCGCTCGATCCGGCGGATGAACCAGCTCTGGAGCTCCTCCTCGTCCTTCAACCCCTCACGCCGCATGAGCGCCTGGGCCTCGGGGCTCTCCTTCCAGCGGATCTTCGGCGCCTCATCGCCGCCGATGTGGACGAGCTCGCTCGGGAAGATCTCCAGCACCTCGGTCAGCACGTTCTCAATGAAGGTGAACGTCTCCTCGCGCGGCGCGAGGACCTCGTCCGAGATGCCCCAGGTCGTCCGCACCGCGAACGGTCCGGGGACGCAGGCGAGCTCGGGGTACGACGCGATCAGCGCGAGGGCATGGCCGGGCATCTCGATCTCCGGCAGCACGGTGATCCCGCGCTCCGCGGCGTACGCCACGACCTCGCGGGCCTCGGCCTGGGTGTAGTAGCCGCCGTGCGGGACGCCGTCGTACACCTCGGGCCGCGTGCGCGCCGATCCGACGATCGTCTCGGCGCGCCAGGCGCCGACCCGGGTGAGCTCCGGATAGCGCCGGATCTCCAACCGCCAGCCCTGGTCCTCGGTGAGATGCCAATGGAACGCGTTCAGCTTGAACGCGGCCATCGCGTCGATGTACTTCTTGATGAACGTGACCGGGAAGAAATGTCGCCCCACATCCAGATGCAGGCCGCGGTAGGCGAAGCGCGGCGCGTCCTCGATGTGGACCGCGAAGATCACCTCGATGTGCGCGGCGATGAGCTGCCGCAGCGTCTGGATGCCGTGGCGGATGCCGGCGACCTCGCGCCCGAGGATCTCGGCGCGGTCGGGCGTCACCGTGAGCGCGTAGGCCTCGGCGCCCGCGGGCGCGTCCGGTCGGAGCGCGAGGCTGATCGTCCCCGCGCCGTCGCGCCCCTCGCTCAGCGCCGGGGTGTGGCCGGTGACGGCGGCAAGATGCGCGGCGAGCGCGGCGGCCTGCGCCCGCAGTGCGGGATCGAACGCGATCCGCGCGCCGGGTCCAATGCGGAATCCGCCGGATGCGGGCCGCAGCACCCGGGGCCAGGGGATGAGCGGATAGCGGCGCGCGAGCGCGAGGTCGGCCATTTGACCGAACACTATGCTGCCACCAGCTGGCAGGTCGAAACGGGTGGGAGGACGAGCGATGGATCCCGATGTCGAGCAGGCGGTGGCATTCCACGGACACATGTGCCCGGGGCTCGCGATCGGCGTGCAGGCGGCGCGCTACGCGCTCCGCGAGATCGGCGCGCACGCCCAGGACGAAGAGGTCGTCGCGGTCGTCGAGACCGACATGTGCGCGGTCGACGCGATCCAGTCGCTCGTCGGCTGCACCTTTGGCAAGGGGAACCTCATCCACCGCGACCTCGGGAAGAGCGCGTTCACCTTCTACCGCCGCTCCGACGGCAAGGGCGTGCGTCTTCTGACCCGCGCCGACGCCTGGGGGCCGAAGGACCCGGTGACCGAGGATCTCGGCAAGCGCGCGCGCTCGGGCAAGGCGAGCCCCGAGGAGCAGCAGGAGTTCTGGAAGCTCCATCGCCAGCGCGCCGACGCGATGCTCGCGAGAGCGGACACCGAGCTGTTCGAGGTCACGCCGGTGACCGCCGCCCCGCCGCGCCCGGCGCGGATCCACACCTCGCTGCCCTGCGCGGAATGCGGCGAGTCGACGATGGAGACCCGCACCCGCCAGTTCGGCGGCCGGACCCTCTGCATCCCCTGCTTCGAGCGCGCTGACACCCGCGCCTAGCCCATCCCGCGCGGAGCGGCGATAAGCGCCGGCAGGACGCGCTCCGGCCTGTACGCGGTGACGCTGCTCGTCGTCTTCGCGTTGAACTTCGCGCTTCCCCGGGTCATGCCGGGGGATCCGCTCGATCAGCTCGGGGACCCCGGGAACACCCAGTTCGTCGCCGACGACGAGACCCGGGCGCGCGTGCTCGCGTACTACGGGCTCGATCGCTCGCTCCCGGAGCAGTTCGCGGCATACGTCGCCGGCCTCGCGCGCGGCGATCTCGGCTACTCGATCCGCTACAACGCGCCGGTCGCGGGGCTCATCGCCGGCCGGATCCCGTGGACGCTGCTCCTGGTCCTCATCAGCCTCGCGCTCGCGAGCGTCATCGCGCTCGTCGGCGGGGTCGAGGCGGCCTGGCACCGCGGCGGGACGGCCGACCGGTCCATCGTGGCCGGCTTCATCGTCGCCGAGAGCGTCCCGGTGTTCGTCGTCGGGATCCTGCTCACGCTGGTGTTCTCGGTCCGCCTTGGCTGGTTCCCGCTGGGCGGCGCGTTCAAGCCGTTCAGCACGGCCGGCGCGCTTGGCATCGCGCTCGACGTGTTGTCGCACCTGGTGCTGCCGGTCGCCACGCTCACGCTCTCGCTCGTCGGCACGAAGTTCCTGCTCGTGCGGGCGAGCGTGGTCACCGTGCTCGGCGAGCCGTTCATGACCGTCGCGCGCGCGAAAGGCCTGGATGGGCGGGCGCTCCGCTACCGGCACGCTCTCCGGAACGCGCTCCTCCCCTTTGTCACCCAGCTCTCGCTCCAGCTCGGCTTCGCGATGGGCGGCGCGGTGCTCATCGAGACGCTCTTCGCCTACCCGGGGATGGGCCGGCTGCTGTTCGACGCCGTCGCGTATCGCGACTACCCGCTCATCCAGGGGACGTTCCTGGTGATCAGCGCGAGCGTGCTGCTCGCGAACCTCGCGGTCGAGGCGGTGTACCGCCGGATCGATCCGCGCTGCTGTGACAAGGCCGCTGCGCGCCGCCGTGGTGGTCATCGGGCTCTATGTCTTCGTCGCGCTCGCCGCGCCGCTCATCGCCCCGTTCGACCCGTACGCCTACAGCGCCCGGCCATACGAGGCGCCGTCGGCGCGGCATCTCCTGGGGGCGAACGACGTGGGCCAGGACGTCCTGAGCGAGCTGTTTTATGGGACCCGCGTGTCGCTGGCGGTCGCGTTGTTCGCCGGCGCGAGCGCGGTGCTCATCGGCGCCGCCGTGGGACTGCTCGCCGGCTCGCGGCGCGGCATCGTCGACGCGGTCGCGATGCGGATCGTCGACGTGTTCCTCACCCTGCCGCGGCTCCCGCTCATCATCGTCGTCGCGGCGTACCTCGGCGGGGGGACGCTCACGATCATCGGGATCCTCGTGTTCTTCGCCTGGCCCTCGACCGCGCGGATCGTGCGGTCGCAGGCGCTCAGCGTGAGCCGGCTCGAGTACGTCCAGGCGGCCCGGGCGATCGGAGCGGGGGAGCTGCACGTCATCCGCCGGCACCTCATCCCGGTCACCGCGCCGATCCTCGCCGCGGCGTTCGTGTCGAACGCCGGCCGGGCGGTGCTCCTGGAATCGGGCCTGGCGTTCCTCGGACTCGGGGACGCGACGGTGAAAAGCTGGGGGGCGATGCTCTTTTTCGCGCTGCGCCTACAACGACGCCTGGAGCTGCCCGCTCCCGCCCCGCGAGAACTGGCTGACCGTCCCGATCACGGCCGGGGAGAAGATCTTCCCGCACGACTGACCAGGCCGGCAGGCGATCTGGCGGGCCCGCCCGGCGGCCCCGCGGCCCCGGCCGGCGCGGGCCGGGAGGGGTGGACCGGTATGACACACTGGTCGCAGACCCTGATCGCGCGACCCCTCCGGCTCCACCTGCGTGAGCAGCGGCCACGGGACGACCGCGAATCACGCAAGGAGGCCACTCATGGCTCGTCGCACCGGCTCCCGCGCCCGCGTGAAAGCTGCCCGCCGCCGCGCCCGCGCCCCGATCGCGTCCAAGAAGGGCAAGGACGGCAAGCCGACCAGCGGCGCCGGATCCCGCCGCCCGTCCGACTCCCGCACCGTCTAGCTCCTGGTCATCGCTCCGCTGGCGCGGAGCCGGAGCTGACCCGCTGTTCCATCGCTCCGCGACCGCGGAGCATCAGATGACCGGTCAGTTCTCGAAGACCTGGCTGCGGCGGATCTCGAAGCCGCTGCGGAGGCAGTCGTTCTCCGAGCGGAGCGTGTTCGCGACGTAGTCCTTCGGGACGATGACGTAATTGAACTGCCAGATCGGGCTGTATTTCTTCATGCCCGGCACCGAGTCGTAGATGTTGTACTGGCCCTTCACCATCTTCGGCTTCCCGCGGAGCCGGCCGCGCTTGTCSAGCGAGACCGCGTGGACGACCTGGTATTCCTGGGCGACCTTCACCTTTTTCGGGTCGACGGCGAGCTCGCCCTGCTCGCTCGCGTAGACGATCTTCCCGTCCCACCAGACTCGCTCGATCTTGTAGCGGTAGGGGTTGTTGTAGGTGACGTCCTCGCGGGCGCCCTTGCGCGGGAGCTTGCGCGCGGGACTGGGCACGCCGCGGCGGAGCTGCCAGACGCCTTCGGTGTCCTCGCGTTCCGGCCGGGCCACTCGCTCACCTCCGTGAAGTCGCGGGGAACCTGCGCCAAACACCGTACCGCGACCGTCGGTCGGGCGGACCGGGGTGACCGTTGGCCCGACGCCGACGCCGGTCTGACGCTGCCACTTTCACTGGCAGGTTTTGGCTACGGACTCCTCGCCGCGCCGCGCGAAACGGTGATGCAACTTTCGTCACGAACGGCCTACCATGCGGCAGATGTCGGTTTCGGGAGAGACCCTGCTGCGTCTCAGCGCGGTGGCGAAGCAGGCAAACGTGGGCGCGCGCACTGTCAGGTTCTACGCCGACGCGGGATTGCTCCGCCCCGCCGCCCGCGGCCGGAACGGGTATCGGTTCTTCGGCCCGGATGCGGTCGAGCGGGTCCATCTGCTGCGCCGGGCGAGCGCGCTCGGGCTGCCGCTGCGCGAGATCAAAGAGGTCATGGACATCGCCGAACGGTCCGATTGCAATGACGCGCACAAGGCGTTCGCCATCGCGCTTCGCAACCGCATCGGCGACGTCGATCAGCAGATGCGTGAGCTCTCATCGGTCCGCGAGCAGCTCGTCGATCTCGCCGCCGAAAGCGATGTCGGCTGCTCCGACGCGCTCTGCCTCTGCCGCACGCATCCGGATGAGCCGGTCGCCAAGCGGCGGGCGGCTGCGCGATGAGGCTCGCGACCGCCGGCAAGGGCGGCGCCGGAAAGACGACGATCGCGGCGACGCTGGCGCGCGTCCTCGCCCAGAGCGGCAAACAGGTCTGGGCGATCGACGGCGACCCGAACCCGAATCTCGGCGTGGCCCTGGGGATCCCGCGCGACGTGCTCGAGAACGCGCCGCGGGTGCCCCGCGACATCGCCCAGGAGGCCACGACGACGAGGGCGTGTCACACATGGATCTCACGGAGCCGCTCGCCGAGCTGCAGCGGCGCTACGCGATCACCGGACCGGACGGGGTCCATCTCATGTTCGTCACCGGTCTCGATCACGCGGGCGAGGGCTGATTGTGCAGCGCTCATCGCGCGGTGCGCGGTGTCTCGGCGGCTCTCATGCCCGGTGACGCTGCCGTGTCGCTCCTCGACATGGAGGCCTCGATCGAGCATCTCGGGCGCGCGACGCCGCAGGGCGTCGACGCCATGCTCGTGGTCGTCGAGCCCTACTACCGGGCGCTCGAGACCGCGAGCCGCATCGCCCCGCTCGCGCGGCAGCTGGGGATCCCCCGCCTCCTGACCATCGCGAACAAGGTCCGCGACAACGAAGACTCCCGGGTGATCCGCGACTTCTGCAAGGCGCACGATCTCGATCTCGCGCTGGAGGTGCCGTTCGACGAGGCAGTCCGGGAAGCAGACCGTCAAGGCCGCGCGCTCATCGACGTGTCTCCGAATGCGACCACCGTGCGGAAAGTGCGTGACTCGCTCGCGCGTTGAGCTAAAGGAGGCTGTATGGCCGTGACCTCGCCGCCTGATCGAGATCGGCGAGATCGCGACCTTTCCCTGGCCGAAGTTCACCTGATCGAGGATCTGCTGCCGGTCGATCGTGTAGGCGAGGGCCTGGCGGACCTCGACCTTGTCGATCGGCTGCCGGAGGAGGTTATAGATGAGCGTGGTCACGCAGAAGGAGCCTCCCGAGCCGGCGCCGCTCTTGGTGATGGTGAGGTCCTTGTTCGCCTGGAGGCGGCTGAGGTCGGGTCCCGGGATGCCGCTCACGTAATCGACCTCCCCGCGCTCGAGCGAGAGGATCTGCGTGCTCGCCTGCGGGATGACCTTGAAGATGAGCTCATCGAGATATGGCAGACCCGGCTTGAAGTAGTCCGGATTCCGGACCATCTTGATCGTGTCGCCCTTGACGTACGAGACGAGCTTGAACGGCCCGGTGCCGACGGGCTTGAGGTTCGCGGCGGCCTTCGTCGGGTCCTGGCCCTCGTAGAGGTGCTTGGCGATAATCGGTGTCTCGACGACGTCGACCCGCTGGAGGAGCGGTCCGTACGGCTGCTTGAAGCGGAAGACCACGGTGTTGTCGTCCGGGGCGTCGATGCCGGCGAGGACGCTTTCGAGCCCGGACTTCGTGCGGGCGTGGTACTTGAGGAGGACCTGCTCGAAGGTGAACTTCACGTCCGCCGAGGTGACCGCGATGCCGTCATGCCATTTCACGCCCTTGTGGAGGTTGAAGGTATAGGTCTTCGCGTCCGGCGAGACCGTCCAGCTGTCGGCGAGATCGGGCTTGGGCTCGAGGTTCACATCCAGGAAGACGAGGCCGTTGTAGAGGTTGTCGGCGACGAAGTGGGTGCCGCCGGCGGTCGTGATCGCCGGGTTCAGCTGCCCCGGGTCGCTCGCGGCGGCGACGACGAGCGTGCCGCCCCGCGGCTTGCTCCCGGCGGTCGCCGCGGCGCTCCCGCTTGGCGCGCTCCCGCTTGGCGCGCTCCCGCTCGGAGCGGGCGCCGCGCAGGCCGCGGCCACCAGGGCCACCAGGGCCACCAGGGCCACCATCAGGAGCTTCGTCAGCGTCGGCGCGATACGGATCCGTCGCGGTCCATCGGTCCCCACCCCTTCGCGTTCGGCGGCAGCACTGCCACCCGAATGGCAACTAAATCGGGGGTGCGGCGTCCCGGGTAATGAGCCATTCCGCGTTCGCGATGAGGCCCGCGGGCACCGCGCCTTCCCGCGCGCGCCGCACCGCGTCCCGCTTGTCCGCGCCGGCGACGAGGATGACGACGCGCCGTGCCTCGCGCAGCGCGCGCAGGGTGAGGCTCACCCGATCCGGCGGCGGCTTCGGTGCGTCGTGGACCGCGGTGACGTGACCCGTCGCGTCGAGGGCCGGGTTGCCGGGGAACAGCGACGCGGTGTGCCCATCGGGGCCGATCCCGAGAAGCACGAGGTCGAGCGGCGCGGCTGCGACGAGGGGCTCGTAGGCCGCCGCGGCCGCCGCGGCGCCGAGCTCTCCCTGGATGCGGTGGACGCTCCCCATGGTCACCCGGTCAAGCAGCGTGTCGGCGGCCATCCGGTAGTTGCTCTCCGGGCTGGTCGGGGGGACGCAGCGCTCGTCGCCGAAGAAGATCGCCACGCGGTCCCAGGGGAGGCCGGGCATCGCGGCCAGGAGCTCGTGGCAGCGGCGGGGGGTCGAGCCGCCGGCCAGGGCCAATCGGGTGTGGCCGGCGGCGCGGATCGTGTCCACCACGATCCCCGCGGCCGCATGGGCGACCGCCTCGGCATCGTCGTGGACCGTGATGCGCATCATCGCCCGAGCGCCCGGTGCACCCGCGGAGCCGTCAGTTGAGCGCGAGCGTCGTCAACGCTCGTCGCGGGCGGAACGCTTCACCGCGGCGGCGAGCTCCTCGAGCTCGAACGGCTTGTTCACGAACGTCTCGGCGCCGATCTCTGTGGCGATGCGCTCGCCGTCACCTCGCGCGGTGATGACGACGATTGGCGCGTGCGGTGGCTCGCAGATCCGCCGATAAAGCGCGACGAATTCCGGTCCGTTCACCACGGGCATCCCGATATCCAACAGCAGGAGGTCGGGCACGATCTTGTCCGTGACCAGCTCGAGCGCCGCGGCGCCGTCGGTCGCGCACACGACGTTGYAGCCCTCGTCGCCGAGGAAGGCCGCGAGCATGTCGCGGATCGAGTCGTCGTCGTCGACGACGAGGATGGTGCGGCTCATTCGACCAAGATAGCGGCGTTGGCACAGCGCGTGCTTGGCCCGCGGTCAATGGAACGAGCCGCCAGCCACACGCCGCGGGTGCGTCCCTCTGCCGGTGCTCCCGTTGCGAGCGTGACCGGGTCGTCCTGAGCGCCCTCGCTCCCCGCCTCGCCCGCGTCCTCCGACAGGCGATCAGCGCCCGCTAACGTCCCGGGTCAGCGGGGCGCCCGGAGCTTCCCTTTCGGGTACGGTCAGGTCGTCGGGGGTGCGGGACCTTGCGCCCGGCGCCGTTCGCTCGGCCAGCGGCAGGCGGACCGTGATCGCGGCCCCCGGTGACCCGTCGCGCCGGTCATCGACGACGACCGTCCCGCCATGGGCGGCCACGGCGATGCGCACCACAAACAGCCCGAGGCCGAGCCCGTGGACTGCGTCGCGCACCGGCCCCACGCGGGTGTACCGGTCAAAGATCCGGCCGCGGTCCGCGACCGGGATACCGGCCCCGTGGTCGGCGATGGTCAGTACCGCCTCGGTCTCGTCCTCGGCGAGGCGCACCTCGATCGGCCGGCCCGCGGGGGAGTACTTCGCCGCGTTCTCCACCAGATTCGCCACGATCTGCTCGAGCCGCGCCGGATCGACGGTCGCGGTGACCGGAGCGAGGTCCAGCTCCAGCCGGCCCTCCTGCTCCGGGCCGAGCACCGCGCGGGCGATCTGCGACACGATCTCGTCGATCCGGAGCGGGCGGCGCCGGAGCGTGACCCTGCTACCGGATTGGAACCGGGCGACGTCGAGCAAACTGGTGACCATCCGGTTCAGCCGGTCGGTCTGGGTGAGGATCGCGCCGAGCGGCGCGGTATCCGGATCCTCCCCATGGCGGCGCAGAAGCCGCTGGGTCTGACCGCGGATCACGGTGAGCGGATTGCGCAGATCGTGGGTGACCGCGGCGACGAAGTCGTCGCGTGCCAGGCGGGCCGCGCGCTCGCGCTCGGCGATGCGCGCCAGGCTCACCACGCCGGCGAGCACCGTCGCCACGGTCTCAAGGAACTCCTGGTCCTGCGCCGAGAACGCGTCGCTGCTCGCGCTGTCGATCTCGAGGATCCCGACGATGGCCCCCTGGTGCGTGAGCGGGACGCAGAGGAATGAGCGGATGAGCCGGTTCGTCCCCACGGTGCGCGCGGCCGGCGTGACGCGGGATTCGCGGTCGAGGTCGCCGCTGCGGAAGGAGCGTCCGCTGGAGAACACGGTGCCGACGATGCCCTCGCCCGGCCGGAGGCGCACCGCGAGCGCGGCCTCGTCGATGACGCCGACCGCCACCCGGATGGCGAGAAGGCCGTCATCGTCGGGGAAGGCGAGCGCGCCGCCCTTGAACCGGATCGCCTGATGGAGCCGCTCCATCACGACGCGGAGACAGTCATCGAGATCGGTGCTGGCGGCGGCATCGCGGGCGATCGAGGCGAGCAGCGTCGCCCGTTCAAGCTCGTTCATCAGATCGGTCCTGTCACAGCGCGTCGCGGATGCGATACCGGTCGCGGGACAGGTCGAAGCGGTCGCCGAAGAGTTCGATGACATCACCGGGCTGGACCTTGAGCTGACGGATCCGGGGCCCCGACCGCAGCTTGATCGTCCGGACCTCGCCCGGAGAGCCCGGCTCGAGGCCGCTGGTCAGGACGACGATGCTGGTCGCGCGCCGGGCGCGGCGGCGCTGGATCGCGCGATTCTCGTACGGGCCGGGGTCATAGCGCCAGGCGCGGTACTCGGGCAGGTAGTAGCGCGCCGCGAGGAAGTCCTCGCGCGCGAGGATGATCGTTTCCGAGGCGGGGAAGTTCGCGCGCACGTACGAGGTGCGCTCGGCGAGCGCGCTGTCGTGCTCGCGGACGGCGGCGGCGGAGAAGCGATCGGTCCCGAGGAGGAAGAGCAACGCCGGGGCGAGCGCCAGGGCCGCCCCCGCGGCCCGCCAGGGCCGCGACGGGGCGAGCCCGGCGGCGACCGCGTGCTCGGCGACGACCGCGAGCGTCAGGTAGACCGCCGGAAGAAGCGATGACACGTAGCCCCAGTCGCCGATGTGGACGATGACGTAGAAGAGCGCTCCCGGCGCCACCCAGAAGGCGAGGAACCGCGGCAGTGGGCCGCGCGGCCCCGGGCGCGGTGCCCCGTCACCGAACAGTCGCGTCGCGAGCGCGGCGCCGAGCAGGACGGCACCGAGGCCACCCCAGAGGAGCGCGTAGACGGTGGTCTGCAGATTGAAGGTGAACGCCGGCAGACCCTGGAGGAGCGCCGAGTACTGCCCGCTCACCGAGCCGGCCTGGTTCTGGAGCGCCTCCAGGTAGTCACCGAGGCCGTCGGAGAGCAGCGCGGTGGGGATGAGCCAGGTGAGCGATGTCAGCACGACGAGTGCGATCGCCGCCAGCGCGGCCCGCGGCCCCCGGGCCGCGACGGTCCAGAGCCAGAGCGGACCAAGGAGGACGAGGAGGTCCTGGCGGAAGCCGGCGGCGAGCCCGAACGCGATGCCTGCCACGACGATGCCGCGCCGGCCCCGTCCGCGGACGTTCCAGAACAGCGCGGCGAGGCCGAGCGAGAGCGCGCCGAGGACGCTGTAGGGGAAGGCGATCTCGCTGTAGGTCCAGACCAGCGGCGCGACGGCATAGGCGCAGGCGGCCAGGAGCGCGATCCCGGTCCGCGCGAAGCGCCGCGCGAAGAGGAACAGCCCGGCGGTCCCGAGCGCGCTCGCGACCGCCGAAACCGTGACGAGCGCGGTGTTGCTGTCGCCCAGCAGCCCCCGGAGGGCCGACGCGGTGAGGACGTAGAAGAGATAGCCGGGGGCGTGCGGGCGCTGGTCGGCGAGGACCCAGTCGACGTGGAAGCCCTGCTCGAGCGCGCGGGCATAGAGCACCGAGTCCCAGGACCAGAGGGTCGTGGCGAGGAACGGCAGGCGGCTGGCGAGGACCGCGAGCGCGAGCCCGGCGGCGATCCAGACCGATCCCGGAACTGACCGGCGGCGGCTCATGCCGGCAGGCGGCTCGCCGTGGAGCGGGGAGCGACGACCTGGAGCGCGATCGCCACGGCGAAGAGCGCCAGGCCGGCGAGATCGGCGAGGATCCCCGGGGCGAGGAGCAGCAGACCGGCGACGACGAGGAGGCCGCGCTCGATGAGCGTCGTCGGCTTGAGCAGGTACCCGCCGATGCCCGAGACGATCGCGATGATCCCGACGATCGCCGAGATCGACGCGACCGCGGCGTCGACGATCGTGGTGTCGCGCCAGAGGATCGCCAGGCCGTCCGGCTGGGTGAACATGAACGGCACGAGGAAGCAGGGCAGGCAGTACTTCCAGGTGAGCATCATCGTCTTGTACGGGTTGCCGCCGGTGATCGCCGAAGCGGCGAACGGGGAGAGCGCCACCGGCGGCGAGACCTCGCTCAGGACGGCGTAGTAGAAGACGAACATGTGTGCCGCCGGGGGCGGGACTCCGAGCGTCACGAGTGCCGGGATGACCGTCGGGACGGCGACGAGGTAGGTGGCGGTGATCGGGAGCGACAGGCCGAGGACCCAGAGGACCAGACCGGCGATCACGAGGGTGAGGACGAGGTTGCCGAACCCGAGGGCCAGGATGAGGCTCGAGATCTTCAGGCCGAGGCCGGTCTGGAGGAGGATGCCCACGGCGATGCCCGCGACCGCGGTCGTGGCGCCCACCGACAGAACCTGCCGGGTGCCCGCCGCGAGCGCCTCGATGAGCCGGCGCGGCCGGAGCGCCGTTTCGCGGCGGATGTAGGAGACCGCGATCGCGAGCACGATCGACCAGAAGATCGCGGTCACGGTGCTGAAGCCGAGCAGCAGGAACCCGATGATCGCGAAGAGCGAGGTGTACTGGTACCAGTAGCGCGCGGTGAGCTTCCAGAACCCCGGCGCGTCGAGCGCGATCCGGCGCGCTCCGAGGCGGCGGGCGTCGATCTCGATCATGAGCAGGATCCCCAGGTAGAAGAGGATCGTCGGCATCATCGCCATGATCACGATGTCGAGGTAGCTGATCCGGAGGATCTCGGCCATGAGGAACGCGGCCGGGCCGAGCACCGGAGGGGAAATGACCGCGCCGATGCCACCCGCGGAGAGGATCGCGCCCGATGTTTCCCGGTCGTGCCCGGCGGCCTTCAGCATTGGATAGGTGATCGATCCGAGCGTGACCGTGGTCGCCACGCCCGAGCCGGAGACGGTGCCAAGGAGGAACGACGCCAGGGTCACCGTGCGGGCCGCCCCCGTCGGACGCCGTCCGGCGAGCGCGAACGCGAGGTCCACGTAGAACTTCCCGGCGCCCCCGTAATCGAGGATCGCGCCGTAGATCGTGAACAGGATGATGAACGTGGCGGCGACCTGGAGCGGGGTACCGAGCATGCCGTCGAGACCGAGGTACTGCGCTCCGACGATGTCGTCGAGGTTCTTTCCGGGCCCGGCGAACGGACCGGGCATGAATTCGGCGAAGTACGCGTAGGCGATGGCGATGATGCCGAGGACCGGGAGATGCCAGCCGATCGTGCGACGCGCCGCTTCCATCACGAGGAGGATCGCGACCACGCCGAACGCGAAGTCCGTCGGGGTCGGGGTATTGATCCGGTAGATGATCTGGTCGAAGTCGCGGAGCACGTACGCGGTGACGGCGACGGAGGCCAGCGCGAGCACCACGTCCGGGGCCGTGACCCGGTTGAGATAACGACGATGGGCGGGATAGAGCAGGAAGGTGAGCACGAGGATCGCGCTCAGGAAGAGCATGACGTAGATCTGCGGGGTCGTGACGGTCTGGCCGCCGACCCGGACGTTCGGCATGAACACGATGTCGGTGAACGGGAGCGTCGCCCCGGCGGCGGCGTAGTAGAGCGCGAAGAGGGTCGTGGCGACCGACAGGATCGTGACCGACCGGCCCCACCAGCCACCGAGCGACCGGGTCTTCGATTCGCTTTCGAACTCCTCGATGAGCTCGCGATTCTTGTCATCGGCGACGATGGCATCAAAGTCCGGACGGGCGATCCGCTCCTCGGCCGTCACCGCCGGTCACCGAAGAGCGCGAGCCAACGCGGAATGTCGCCGACCCGGACCCGCACCACCGCCTCGTCGCCGAATCGCGCCGGCAGATCGATGCTCCACTGCGCGCCCTCGAGGCGCTGGACGTTCGCGGCGGTGATGCGGATCACGAGCTGTGGCTCCTCATTCGGCGGCGCGTCCTGCACGTAGTCGTCCCCATCGCGCCGCACCGGCCCATCCCAGCGGAAGTATTCCACGGCCTGACGGCTGGGCGATCGGACACGGAGGACGTGGAACCCGTTCGCCCGCCGCTCCTGCTCCTCGACGACGGGGGCCTGATAGACGGATTGCAGGTACGAATAGCGCAGACCCTCACCGTCGCCGAGCGGCACCGTAAGCGTTCGGGTGCCGTCGCCGACGGTGAGGATGCCGACGGGGGCGGCCAGCGCCGCCCCCGTCGTGATGGCCAGCAGGCCCAGGAGGGCGAAGAGCGCCCTCACATCGCTACTGCTTCCACCCGCCCTTCGCCTTGTAGAACTCGATCGCGCCGGGGTGGAAGTCGAGGGGCGACCCGACGACGGCGGTCTCGAGCTTCAGGTTCTTCGCCTCGGCGTGGATCGTGCCAAGGGTCGCCTGGTTGTCGAAGATGGTCGCGAGGATCGCCTTCGCGAGCGCCGGATCCATGCTCGTAGGCGCCACGAGCAGGTTCGCGACCCCCGCGACCGTCACGTCGGCGTCGTTCTTGTAGGTGCCCTTGGGGATCGTGGCCGAGAAGTAGAACGGGCCGTACTTGTCGGCCATCTTCTTGATCGAGTCGGTGTGATCGACGAAGGCGATCTTCGTGCTGTTCGCGAGATCGGTGATCTGCGAGGTCGGAAGTCCGCCGCTCCAGAAGAACGCGTCGAGCTTGCCGTCCTTCAGGCTGTTCGCCGAGTCGGCGACCCCAAGGCGCTCGCGCTGGATGTCATTCGACGGATCCAGGCCGTAGGCCTCGAGGATGCGGTTCGCGATGATCTCGGTCCCCGAGTTCGCGGCTCCGACCGAGACGCGCTTACCTTTCAGGTCGGCGATCGTTTTGATCCCGGCGCCGTCCTTGGCGACGATGTGCGTGAAGTTCGAGTAGAGGACCGCCAGCGCCTTGGCATCCGCCGGCTTCCCGGTGAACTGGGCGCCCCGCCCCTTCACCGCGTCGTACGCGGTATCGGCCAGGGTGAAGGCGAGCTGGGCCTTCCCATCGCGGATGAGCTGCATGTTCGCGACCGACGCGGCGGTCGACTCCGCGCTGGCGTTCACCTTGAGCTTCTTGGTGAGCAGATCGGCGATGCCGGCGCCGTAGACGATGTAGACGCCACCGGTGCCGCCGGTGGCCACGTTCACCGACTTGCCGCTGAAATCAGGCGCGGCGCTGGCAGCGGCGCCGGCAGCGGGGCTGGCGGCCGAGCTCGCGCTCGGCGCCGCGCCACCCGAGGTCGCGCGCGGGGCCTGACAGGCGGCCGCGACGACGAGCGTCGCGATGGCGATCGAGAGGACGCGGGTCAGCGATCTCATCTTCACCCTCCGAGGCGGGATGTTACGGGGTCGGGGACTGTCGAAGTCGCCGGGCGCGCCGTTCCTTCGCCGCTGCCATCCGCCGGCGCTCCTCGTCGGTCTCGGCCACGAGCGGCGGGACGGGGACCGGCTTGCCCTGCGCGTCGATCGCCACGAACACGAGGTACGCCGACGAGACGTGGACGACCGTGCCGGTGAAGGTGTTCTCGGCCTCGACCCGGACCCCCACCTCCATGCTCCTCGCGCCGACGTCGTTCACCGAGGCCTGCGCGGTGACGAGGTCGCCGACGTAGACCGGCGCGACGAACGAGAGCTCGTCGACCCGGGCGGTGACGACGCGGGTACGGGCGTGCCGGGCCGCCGCGACGCCGGCGCAGGCGTCGATGAGCTTCATGATCTCCCCACCGTGGACATTCCCGAACGGATTCGCGTCGCTCGGCAGCATCGTCTGCGAGAAGGTGGTCCGGGAGGCGGCGACCGTCTTCGGGTCGGTTGCCGGGGGACGCCCGGGCTCGTCGCGCGGTCCGCCGCGGTCGCTCAACCCGGGGCCATCGGGATGCCCTGGTCCGCGGCCCACCGCAGGAGCTGCTCCAGATACCAGTCGGCCTTCGCCCGGCGCCAGTAGGCCAGCTGCAGCGCGAAGGCCGTTCCCGCGGCCTCGGTCCGGCCGGTCGCGGCAAGATGCGCGGCCTGTTCTTGCACCGCGAAGCACCACGGGAGACGGAAGTGCTGCTCGTCGAGGAATCCGGTCGCGGCGGCGAGATCGGCGTCCGCTTCGTCGTGGCGATCCTCAGCCCAGGCGATAAGCCCGGACGCGAAGCGCTGTGCAGCGGTGCGACCGGGCGTCTGATCGGCGTCCGGATCGGTCAGCGCGTCGTGCCACGACCGGAGGGTGACCCCGTCGCCCGCCCGCCGGGCGGCGACGATGCCGATCACCGCCGACTGGAGCGCGACGTCCTTCCGCAGCGGTCCGGGGAGTCGCAGGGAGACCTGCCGTTCGGTCACCCCGTCGTAGTCGGCGAAGAGCAAGCGCACGGTCCCGGCCATCGTCGCGGTCCCGACCCACTGGACGTCCCCGGCCGAGATGAGCCGGCGAGCCGCGGCGTCGGCCGACTCCGCGGCGCCGCTCCCCGGCCCGAACCGGGCGGCGCGGACGATGGCGGTGATGAGGTCGCGCATCGTGCTCCAGATCGTGTCGTTCTGGGTCTCCTCGCCCAGCCGGAGGATCCGGTCCCAGTCACCGTCGTTCAACGCGCGGAAGATCTCGCTGTTGATGAGCGTGTCGGAGCGCAGGCCGTGCCGTCGCGCATGCGCGAAGGCGCGATCCATGATCGTCCGGCGCTCGGTGTAGGGACGTCCGAGGCGGACGAGGGAGACAATGAGGTTGTTGAAGGCGCGCTGGGCGTGGTGGGGAAGGTCATGCTCCTCGGCCATCGCCAGGCTCCGCGCCAGGAGGGCGAGGCCGTCCTCGCCGCGCTTCGGCCGGTGGCTGAGCGCCGTGCCGACGAAGTTCAGGCCGAAGATCTCGGTCTGCAGCGCCCCGGTCGCGCGGGCCATTTCGATGCCGCGCTCGCCGTTGGCGACCGCATCGTCGTCACGGTCGTCGATCATCGCCAGGCGCGCGAGCTCCACGTAGCAGGCCGCGAGCGCGCTGCTCGGCCCGAGCGGCTCGAGCCGCGCGATCCCCTCCCGGACGATCGCGTCGGCGTCCTTCGTCGCACCGGCCATCCAGCGGAACAGCGCGATCCGGTGGATCGCCTCACCGACGCCGATGAGGTCACCCCGTTGCTCGGCGATCGAGCGGGCCTGCTCGGCGGCGCGGAGCGCCCGGGTGTTGTCGGCCATCGAGGTGGCCACGTCGGCAAGACGCAGGGACAGGTCGACGAGCGCCGGGTCGTCGTCCGGCGCGAGCTCGATCGCGCGCTCGTAATGGGCCATCGCCGCCGCCGGCGCGGCCATCCGCAGCGATCGCTCGGCGGCGATCCGGTGGTAGCGGAAGGCGCGCATGGTATCGCGGGCCTCATCGAAGTGGTACGCAAGCTCCTCGGCCCGCGTCTCCGGATGCGCCGCGGCGACCGTCTCGAGCGCCTCGCCGACCGCGCGGTGAAGGAGCCGGCGCTCGCGGTGCAGAAGATCGGCAAGGACGGCCTCGCGCGAGAGCGCGTGGCGGAACGCGTACGCGTCGTTCCCCGAGGCATCGGTCTCCTCGCGCACGAGCTGGGCCTCGATCGCGGCCTTGATCGCGTCGAAGAGCGTGCGCTCGTCGAGCTTGCTCACCGCCTCCAGGAGCTCGAAGTCGAACCGCAGCCCGATGACGGCGGCGACCTGCATCGCCCGGCGCGCGTTCGGCTCGAGGCCGAGGAGCCGCTGCTGAACCGCGTCGCGGACCGACGCCGGGATGGTGAGGTCCGCGACCTCCTTCTCGCGGTGCCAGGCCCCGTCCCGATACGCGAGCTCACCTTTCTCTACGAGGGCCCGCAGGATCTCCTCGACGAAGAACGGGTTGCCTTCGGTCCGGTCGAAGATCGCCTGCCGGAACGCGACCGTCGGCGCCTGCTTGAGCGCCAGGGACCGGCCGATGACCTCGCCGACCTCCTCGAGGGTGAGGCGCTTGAGGCGGATATCCTCGGCCAGGCGGCCGCGGGACAGCTCGGCCAGGACGTGATTCAGCGGATGCAGCCGATGGAGCTCGTCGCTGCGATACGTCGCGACGAGCAGGATCGGGACGTCCTTGAGCTTGCGCGCGAGGTAGGGGACGAGCTCGAAGGTCGCCTCGTCGCCCCAGTGGAGGTCCTCGATGAGGAGCACGATCGGCCGCTCGCGCGCCGCCTCGGTGAGCCGCTCGGCGAACGCGAGGTGGACCCGATAGCGCTCGACCTCGGCGACCGGAAGCGCGCCCGGTCCGCCCTGCTCGAGCTCGGAGGGGAGCCCGAGACCGCCGTCCGTCAGCGCGTCGATGAACGGACCGAACGGGCGGCGGGCCTCGATCTCGGTGCATTCGCCGCTGAGGAGCCGCGCGCCCTGCTCGCGGACCCGTTCCTGGAAGCGCCGCATGAGCGCGCTCTTGCCCAGGCCGGCCTCGCCGGAGACGAGGATCGTGCGGCCGTGACCCGCCGCGGTCTCGGCCAGGTGGCCGTCGAGCAGCGCCGCCTCACGATCGCGGCCGATGACCACCGGACAGAGGACCTGGTGGTTCGCCGGCGCGGCGGCGGGGATCGTCACGTCGTCCGCGACGGCCGTGCGGCGGGCGGCCGGTGCCGTTGACCACTCCACGCTGAAGACCTTTGGCGGCGTATCGAGACCCTTCAGCACCAGTCCGGTGCGCTCGGCCATCGGCAGGGTCTGGCTCCGTGGCAGCAGGGCGCGGACGACCTCGGTGATGAGCAGCTCGCCGGCCTTCGCGTTCTGGGCCAGACGCGCGGCGACGATCACCGCGGTGCCGACGAACTGCCCCTCGTGCGGGACCGGCTCGCCGGCGTGGATGCCGGCGCCGATCCGCATCGGGCGGTCGGGGTGATCGCGGGAGTAGGCCTCGGCGGCGCGCAGGATCGCCGCCGCGCAGCTCACCGCCGCGCCGGTGTTCGTGAACACGACATAGAAGGAGTCGCCCTCGGTCTTGATCTCCCCGCCCTCGTGGCGGGCGAGCTCGGTCCGGACGATCCGGCGGTAGTCGGCGATGAGCGCCGCGGCCGCGGCGTCACCGTGACGCTCCACGAACGTCGTGTACTCGCGCAGGTCGGCGAAGAGGAAGGTCCGGGTCGCCAGCACGTGCGAAGTCTGGCACGCGCGGTGGCCCCCGCCTATCCCGTGCCGTGGCGACCCGGCCCCGGCCGGCGGTCCCGTACCCGATAGCATCGTCGGCGTGAGCGTCCTCTCGCGCGAAGAGCTCCGCGCGGCGCTCGCGGCGACCCCGCCGCTGGTCGAGGGGATCGATGAGCAGGCCCAGCTCCAGCCGAACGGCATCGATCTGCGGGTCGGACGGGTACAGCGCCTCACCTCTCCCGGCCTGCTCGGGACGGCGGACGCGGTCCGCGAGCCGGCGGCACGCGAGGAGATCCCGCCCGATGCCGATGGCTGGTGGGATCTCCACCAGGGCAGCTACGTCATCCAGTACGCCGAGAAGGTGAACCTCCCGGCCGATCTCATGGCCATCGGCTATCCGCGCTCCAGCCTGCTCCGTTCGGGCGTCGCGATCCACGGCGCGGTCTGGGACGCGGGCTACGCTGGCCGCGGCGAGGGACTGCTGGCCGTGCTGAATCCAAAGGGCTACCGGATGCAGCACGGCGCGCGCGTCTACCAGCTCGTCTTCCATCGTCTCGCGATCGCGACCGCCGAGGGCTACCGCGGTCGCTACCACGGCGAAGGTGAGTAGCGCCGGGACGATCCTCCTGCGCGACGTCGCGCTCGCCGACGGCCAGAGCGATACGCCCCGGCTTGGGATGAGCGTCCTCCTGCGCGATGCCAGGGTCGCCCGCATCGCCCCCGACGGCGAGATCGACGCGGGCGCGGCCGAGATCGTCGATGCCGGCGGCGCGACGGCCGTCGCCGGGATGGTCGATTGCCACAGCCACCTCACGATGCCCGGGGGCAGCCACTGGATCGCGCGCGGGGACGACCCGCCGGCGGTGCTGCGGGAGGTCGCGCGGCGGAATGCCCGGCGGCTCGTGCAGGCCGGGGTGCTCTGGGCCCGCGACGTCGGCGCACCATCGGTTGATGGCCGTCCGGTCTCGCTGGACGTGCGGGACGAGCTCTCCGGCCGCCCCGGTCACCCATACATCAGCGTGGCCGGCACCTGGATCGGGAAGACCGGCTACCCCTCGCTCTGGGTGACGACCGACGGGGACGGGCTGGTGGCGGCCGCGCTGGCGCAGCTCGACCAGGGCACCGATCTGGTGAAGCTGTACCTCGACGCGCCCGGGGACTCGCGCGACGCGCCGTTCACCGCGGCCGAGGTGCGGGCGGCGACCGAGGCGGTCCACGCCCGTGGCGCTCGAGTCGCCTGCCACTCCAGTCATCTCGCCGGCGCGCGGGTGGCGGCCGAGGCGGGCGTCGACTCGATCGAGCATGGCATGGAGCTCGACGACGACGTCGCGCGGCTGATGGCCCGCAACGGCGTCGCGCTCGTCTCCACGCTCTCGGTGTTCGCATCTTGGGAGACCTTCGCGCGTACGACCCAGGATGAGCGGTTCACCGGCGACGCCGGCCGGGCACGGATGGCGGCACGCAAGGAGCGCGCCTACGCCTCGGTCGCCGCGGCGCGGCGGGCCGGCGTCCGCATCGCGACCGGCTCCGACTTCGGCGGAGGATCGGTGCGTGCCGGCCATCTCGCCTGGGAGGTCGAGCTGCTGATCGCCGCGGGCCTCAGCCCTCGTGAGGCGTTGAACGCGGCGACGCGCGAGGGCGGCGCGGTCCTTGGCCACGCCGATGCCGGTCGCCTCGCCGAAGGCGTGCCGGCCGATCTCGTGCTGGTGCACGGCGACCCGCTGTCCGATCCCCGCGCGCTGTGGCGCGTCTGGGCGGTCTTTCAGCGCGGAGAGCGGGTCGCCTAGCGCATTCGGATGTCGTAGGCGCGCAGGCTGCCGCGGCTGAGCGACGCCAGTCCGGGCAGCAATTCGGCGCTCACGGCGCGTTCGCCGAGGTCGGGCACCCGCCCGAAGAGCAGCACCGCGCCGTCGGCCGGCGTGACCGTCACCACGGGTGGATCGGCGGACAGGACCTCGGGCCCCGGTCCGAAGAAGAGGGCTCGGTACTCCGGCAGGTACTGGGCGAGGAACACGTATTCGAACTGCGCCAGGATGACCGTCGTGCTCGGCGGATAGCGGGCGCGGACSAGCGCRACCCGGTCGCGCAGCGAACGGTCGTGCTCGGCGAGCGTCGCGGCCGAGAACGGCGCGGGGGTGGCGACGAAGATGAGCGCGTTGGCGACGATCGCCGCGCCGGCAACAGCAGCCGCGACGCGACGACCCCGCGGTCCCCGGTCACGCGTCGCCGCGTCGAAGAGGATGCCGGCGAGCACCGCGACCCCGGGCACGATCGAGAGGATGTACCCGCTGCCGCCGATGTGGGCCGCCACGTAGAAGAGCGCGGCCGGGAGGATCCAGAGGCCCAAGAAGCGCGCCCGTGATCCGGCGCGGCGCCGGACCGAGAGCCGGGCGAGCACGACGACAAGGATCACCGGGCCGGCCACGGCCAGTGCCCATCCGAGGCTGAAGACGATCATCGCGATGTTATCGACGGCGCCGGTCGCCCCACGCGTAGCGACGGAGAACGCCGCGGCCCGACCGGACTGGACGTTCACGTTGTGCAGGTACGCGAGGACTCCGCCCGACGCGACCGCGGACGGCACCAGCCAGCTCAGCGCCGCCGCCGCGGTGAGGGCGCCGGCCGGCAGCCACTCGCGGGGCCGGGGCCACAGCATCCACAGCCACAGCGGTCCGAGCAGGAGGACGAGATCCTGGCGAAATCCCGTCGCGAGGCCGTACGCGATCGAAACGCCGAGCCGCGCGGCCGCCGTCCCGTGACGGGCATCCCAGAACAGCAGCGCGAGGAGCGCCGAGAGCAGCCCGAGGACGGCATACGGTGTCGCGACCTCGCCGAACGACCAGACGAGCGGTCCGGTCGCATACAGTCCGGCCGCGCTGAGCGCCGCCGGGCGCGTCGCGAATCGCCGGCAGAGGAGGTAGACGACCGCGGCGGCGAGCGCCGAGGCGATCACGCTCAGGGCCACGAGCGCGGTGTTCGGCGCGCCGAAGATGGTCCGCAGCAGCGCGCCGGTGGCGACGTAGAAGATGTAGCCGGGCGCCTGCGGTCGCTGGTCGGCAAGGTCGGCCCCCGGGAGGAACCCCAGGTCGAGCGCCCGGGCGAGCAGGACCGAGTCCCAGGTCGCGAGCTCCCGCGACACGAACGGCAGCCGCGTGAGGGCCACGACGGCCGCGATCGCCACCGCGATCCGCCGGTCGTCCCTCACGGGAGGTCGATCTGATGCTCGCGGGCGAACGCGATCGCGTCCGGGTAGCCGGCGTCGGCGTGGCGCATCACGCCGGTCCCGGGATCCGCCGTGAGGACCCGAAGCAGCTTCTCCCGGCCGAGCGGCGATCCATCGGCGACGCAGACCATGCCGGCGTGGATCGAGTTGCCGATCCCGACCCCGCCGCCGTGATGCACCGAGACCCAGGTCGCGCCGGCGGCGGTGTTCACCAGGGCGTTGAGGATCGGCCAGTCGGCGATCGCGTCGCTCCCGTCGCGCATCCCCTCGGTCTCGCGGTTGGGTGACGCGACCGATCCCGAGTCGAGGTGATCGCGGCCGATGACGATCGGTGCGCGGAGCTCGCCACGTCGCACGAGGTCGTCGATGCGCTCCCCAAAGGCGGCGCGCTCGCCGTAGCCGAGCCAGCAGACCCGCGCCGGCAGCCCCTGGTACGGGACCCGCTCGGCGGCGAGCGTGATCCAGCGCGCGAGCGACCGGTCCTCGGGGAACAGCTCGAGCACCGCCCGGTCGGTCCGGGCGATGTCCGCCGGATCGCCGGAGAGCGCGACCCAGCGGAACGGGCCCTTGCCCCTTTCGAACAGCGGCCGGATGTACGCCGGCACGAATCCGGGATAGGCGAAGGCGTCGGCATAGCCCGCGGTGCGCGCCTCGCCGCGGAGGTTGTTCCCGTAGTCGAAGGCGACGGCGCCGGCGCGCTGGAGGGCGACGATCGCCTCGCACTGCCGCGCGATCGAGGTCCGTGACGCGGCGACGTAGCCATCGGGGTCGTTGACGCGGAGGATCGCGGGGTCGGGCACGTCCGGCACGTAGCCATCGAGCGGATCGTGCGCCGCGGTCTGATCGGTGACGACGTCGATCCGCGTGCCACGACGGAGCACCTCCGGGAAGACCGCCGCGGCGTTCGCGATGACCGCGATGCTCCGCGGCGTCCGCGCCGCGACGTGCGCCGCGGCGGTGGCGAGGGCGCCATCGAGTGAGGACGCGACCTCGTCCAGGAACCCCTGCCGAAGCCGGCGCTCGGCGCGCGCCGCGTCGACCTCGACGACGATCGCGACGCCGCCGTTCATCGTGACGGCGAGCGGCTGCGCGCCGCCCATGCCGCCAAGCCCCGCGGTGAGGACGAGCCGGCCCTCGAGGGTCCCGTCGAAGTGCGTGCGCGCGACCGCGGCGAAGGTCTCGTAGGTGCCCTGGAGGATGCCCTGGGTCCCGATGTAGATCCAGGACCCCGCGGTCATCTGGCCGTACATCGTCAGGCCCAGCGCCTCGAGCGCGCGGAACTCCTCCCAGGTCGCCCATTTCGGCACGAGCATCGCGTTGCTGATGAGGACCCGCGGAGCCCACTCGTGGGTGCGGAACACCCCGACCGGCTTGCCGGACTGAACCAGGAGCGTCTCGTCGTCGGCGAGCCGGCGGAGGACCGCGAGGATGCGCTCGAAGGCATCCCAGGAGCGCGCGGCGCGGCCGGTGCCGCCGTAGACGACGAGGTCGTCCGGCCGCTCGGCCACCTCGGGATCGAGGTTGTTCTGGAGCATCCGGAAGGCCGCCTCCTGGGGCCAGGAGCGGCAGGCGAGCGTTGTGCCGCGGGGAGCACGCACGGTGCGGGCGACGGCGGTCACAACGGCCGATGGTAGAGCCCGGCTCTTAGCGCGCTCTCATCTATCCGACGCCCTGGCGTGGTCTGCTATGAGCCATGGCCGCTCGCCGCCGTCCCAGGCTCGGCTCCCTGTTGGCACTCCGGGTGGCCGCGACCGCGATCACGCTGGTCTCGTTCGGCGGGATGACCGCTTTCGTGGCGCAGCACCCCAAGCCGATCGCAGCCGCCCTCGCGCCGGCCGTCGTGGGTGCCGCCGTTCCCGTCGCCACCCCGGCGCCCACCGGCCGCCTGCGCCTGTCGCCGCAGGTCCCGGTCACGCGCCTGCCTCCGGTGACCAGCACGCACCGCTCCTGATGGACCTGGCGCTCTGGCTGGTCGCGCGTTCGAGCGGCACGGGCTCGGCCGTGGCGTTGGAGCTCTCGCTCCTGAGCGGCATGGCCCTGCGCAGCGGCGCGCTCGGATGGCTCACCCACAACCGCGGGGTCCGCGTGCTGCACGATTCCGCGAGCATCCTCTGGCTTCCCTTGGCGCTGGTGCACGTCGTCGCGCTGGTACTCGATCCCACCGCGCGGATCGGCATCGGCGACCTGGTCATCCCGTTCGCCGCACCGTACGGCGCGATCGCCATCGGCCTGGGCACGATCTCACTCCAGCTGTTCGCGATCGTCATCGTCTCGAGCTGGCTGCGTTCGCGCATCGCGAACGAGGTCTGGATAGCGCTCCACCGTTTGAGCTACCCGGCGTTCGCCGCCCTGGTCGGGCACGCGTTCTTCGCGGGAACCGACTTTGCTCAGCCGCTCATCGCCGGACTTGCCTGGATCACCGTCGTCGCCCTCGCCGCGGCGGGCGCGCTCAGACTCCTTCGGCYCCCGCGGCGTGCCAAGGCGCCATCTCTAGAGTTGCGCTGATGCGCATCC
>JRHI01000819.1_pt1 | contig 30984 bp, 22 predicted proteins | sample 215371 | NCBI WGS metagenome assembly JRHI01 (sample SAMN02929681, study PRJNA255918) | sediment metagenome | biome: cave system; feature: Ice Cave; material: Sediment; isolation source: sediment from deep within a dark volcanic ice cave with no known source of... ...
CCGGTACAACGGGGAATTTTCAACCGGAGTTGACACTATTCTCGTCTCTCTAAGCTATTGAAACCACGTGCGCCCGTATCAACAGAGGGGATTTGCAGACCTCTCCCTTAGGCCACTTGGGTACCGCGCCCTGTAGCAGTGAAGCGCAATCTTATCATTCTACGTCAAAGTTGCCGAAGCTCGTCAAGACAGTCCTAAACCATCCCTGAACAGTCACCGGTACCGCAAGTTCGAATTACGTCCGTGCGAAATCGATGAAACCGCGCTGTATATCAACCCTGATTAGTGTCACGCCAAATCTGTCTCCGACATCAGCGCCCTGTTGCCCTTGCGCAAGCAATCCTTCCACATGAGGGTTCAACGCGCGAACGAAGGTGCCCCGAGTTGTTACCCCAGTTACGATAGCATCAAATGTTTCGCCAATTCTGTCCCTCATCGCCACAGCAGCAATTCGCTTGGACATTATGCGCTCAACTTTTCGCGCGGAATCTTCTTTCAGGGTACAGTTGCTCGCAATGGCAAATAGTTCACTGTCTGAATAGGGCGTCGGTTGGTTTCCGAGCACGGCCTTCACTAATCTCTGTATGGCGAGGTCCGCGAAGCGGCGATTGGGAGCTGTTGAATGCGTATAGTCCTGCACCGCCAGACCAAAATGTCCCACGCCCGGTTCGCCAGGCCGTTGAAGCACATACTCGCCCGGCCCCATAAGCTTGACGACAGCTAACGAAAGGTCCGCGAAGTGATCGGGATTCGCGGCTTTTCGTGCAATCAGAAACTCGTTGAGCGCCTTCGAATCTGGCTGTGCTGGCAGCCGGGCGCCTTGCTTTGCGGCAAGCTCCACGATGCGGTCCCAGCGTTCCGGAACTTTCACCACACGGCGTAGAGACGAAACTTTTTTCGAATCCAACATCCGCGCAATCACTTCATTGGAAGCAATCATGAAATCTTCGATAAGCTCGGTCGCGCGGTTCTTCTCAGGGCTGGCAACGGCCACGATCTTGTCACCCGCCATTACCGGCCGTGTCTCGATCGTTTCAATGTTCAGGGCCCCGTGCCGATACCGCGTATTCCTCAGTGCTTGGGCGGCTTCATCCTGAAGGCGCAGTTGAGATTGCAATTGCGCCGACGCAGCTACTTTCTGCGGTGGAACTCCCTTATTTTCGAGCCATGGTCCTACGCCGTTGTAGGTGAGTTGCGCCTTGTTGCGGACAATGGCGCGATAAACGCTGCTTGAACTGACGACTCCATCCTTGCCAACCACAAATTCGACAATTATGGCTAGCTTTTCGCCCATCTCTAAAAGCGAAGTGGCGCCCGTCGAGAGTTCCTCCGGAAGCATGGGGAAATTACCAACGCCCACGTACACGGTCGTGGTTTGTTTCGCGGCATGCTGATCGATCGCCGAACCTTTCGGAACGAAGGCATCCACGTCCGCAATGCCGACCATTACTTTTATATCTCCATTGCCAAGGCGTTCCACAACTTCGATCTGGTCGAGATCCTTTGAAGTGTCATTATCGATCGAAGACCACAACAGATCGCGCAAATCACGAATGTCCGGTGAAGTTGCGACCTGCGGAGGATGAGATCGCAGCTCGGCAAGCTGCCGTTGAATCTCTGGAGAAAAATCCGGCTCAAAACCATTCTCCAACATCGTTTGTTTAGCCACTGCTTGAAGGTCGATTTGTGGCGTGTCGGGCCTGATCATCGATAGAAATCCAAATCCTTTCGGCAGGCAACCTCGCTGACTTATTGCCGCGAATCCAGGTGATGTTTTTTCAAGAAAGTAGCTAGCTCACGGGCCGCCAATTCCTGGCCCGCCGCGTTCCAGTGTGCATCGTCGGGAAAGTATACTGCATTTCCTTGATCGACTTCATGCTGCAGGGAAGGCGTCAAATCTAAAAAAAGCATCCCTTCTTCCTTGCATAAATCGCTCATCATCCCATTTTGCGCCAGGCGATTTTTGCTCATCGCCTTCACGTCCGGATCGGCCTGATTTTCGCGAAAGTAGAACTTGAAGTCTCTATTCAGTTCCTCCGTTGAAAATGCGCGCTCCAATAATGGCAAATACAGCTGACTCTTAAACGGGATGAACATAACGACGACTGTCACGCCATGTTGATCCGCCGTTCGTTTCATTTCCTTATACGCTTGCCGCGTCAGGCGCCACCCGGGTTGCGCTTCCAGCCCGGCCCGTGAGTAAATCAGCGTTCGTAGATACGGTGGCATCAGCGCGAAGGATACGTTCTGGCCGTGGATCGGCAGGTGGAACATCCCACGTTCAAAATACGCATGCGGTGGGGTCGCGGACCCGCTGGGCTCAATAGAGACATTAGCCGTAATTTTCCCTGAGCGTTCGAAGGGCTCCCGCACTTTTCTCTTGCGCAGCATCCCATGAAAAGCAACGCGCAACAGCGTGTAAGTATAAAGCGTCTCATAGCGCGCGACTGTCTTCTTAATTCTCCAACCCGCCATTTCGTTGCCTTCAGTTCTAGACTGCTCGAACTTCGCAAAGGACTCCGCATCAAAAATGTCATTGCCGGCGAAATACGCCACAACTGCGACGCGGGGTTGGTGCTTGAGGGCGTAATCCTGCAGAACATAGAATTCCTGTTGCGGACCAAATCCTGCAATTCCATAATTTTGTACCGGAATCCCCAGCAGTCGCTCCAGCTGTGCCGGCCATGCCTGTTCAACAGGAAGCATCAGCGAATCCGTGAAAGAATCTCCGATAGCGGCGATGGCGATGTGCTCACGCGTGAACGCATTTCTGAACCCCTCACTATCCGTGCGCACAGGATAATGGTTCGCTGTGGGATGGCTCACCTCAGAGGGAATTACCGCCATTTCCACGAGATCACCATACTCCCATTGCGTGTACGTATCCGAGTTAGGCCGCATCCTTTTCTTATAGCGGCTTGAAAACTGCCATCGGGGGTCTAAGCGAAATACTCCGATATCGCGACGGTCCTCGGCAACTGAATATGGAAGTTTTTTGTTCGCCGAAGTGAGGGCAATTTCGGCAACGGCCACAGTCAGCACAATCGAAAATAGAAGCAAGCTCCCACGAATAAAAACCCTGGGAATCGCGCTCGCGCGAGCAATCCAGAATGTCAGCAGAAACAAGAGGATCAGCACCGCCAGATAGGGAAGGTAGTGAAATTGGGCGATTGCTCGCAGATCGTACCAAGTGACTTCACCATGATTCTGAATCTCAAGACTTTGCCAACCTGGGGGCAAAGGAGCGGAGTGGTAAACCGGTTCCGACAATTGATGGTCCTTAAAGAGTAAGCGTTTGACGCCGTTTTTGAGCAGATAAACCTCATAAGCTCCGTTACCGATTGATTTAGCCCCGAAATAAAGAACCGAACTTTTCTTCAGATTGATCTCGAATACAATGTGAGCATCATTTCGGGTAACGATCTGCGGGATTACGGCGTCTTTTTCCACGACAAAATGTTGCCAGGACGTCCCCTGTTTGCCGTCATCGGCGCGGTCTTCAAGATAAAATCTGTGGGTAGTTACATACAACCATTTCCCAGCCATGACGGACACGGCTAAAATCTGCCCGACCATCAGTAGGGTCACAATAGTGCTACGATTCAGGTTCATTGGGTTTAGGGTTGCGGGTCCCCGCAGACCAAGCCTGGGCTGGGACTAAGGAAGTAGCGCCCTTTCGGCATCGCAGAAGATACTCAGAATAGGGCGTAGATAAACGGCGCGATCGCTGAACTTTGCGCCAGTACAATCAACACTCCAAAAACCAGAAGCAAGCCAAGCATCGGAGCAAGCCACCACCACTTATTTTTTGCGAAGAATCGCATCAATTCTCGCGCACTGCTCGCCTTCGTCTGCATGCTTTTCAATGCTTCCATTTTTTGGCCTTTCGGGAACGGACCCGTCACGTAAACCTTGTCCTGACAAAAACTCCACGTCAATTAAAAAGTTCCACTCATGTTTTCTTTTCGATGAGTCGTGTTCCCAGAACCAGCGAATCCATTCCGCTGATGCGGAAGGTTCGGAGTGCATCGCGCGGCGAATTCACGATCGGTTCGCCCCTCAGGTTAAACGATGTATTGAGAAGCACCGGAATACCGGTGGCGTCGCCGAAACAACGAATCAAATCATAGTAAGTTTCTGAATTGGTGCGATCCACGGTTTGCAGACGGCCCGTGCCGTCAACATGAGTAATTGCTGGAATCTTAGACTGGGCAGCTTCCCTTACTTTAACGACGTAAAGCATAAAACGAGTTGGATAATGACGCTCCGGTTCAGCCACATCAAAGAATTGCTCCGCGGCTTCCATTAGCACGGAGGGAGCGAAAGGCCGGTAAGGTTCACGAAACTTGATTTTCAGATTCACGATGTCTTTCATTTCAGCACGTCGTGGGTCCGCGAGAATACTTCGGTTTCCCAAACCACGCGGTCCCCACTCCGCGCGCCCTTGAAACCATCCGATCACTTTTCCCGCAAGAAGTGACTCAACCACTCTCTCGGCAAGCTTTTGTTTATCGTCGTAACAGACATGCGGTACATTTTCTTCGCGAAGAACTTTATCGATTGCTGCTTCACTAAAGCCTTTGCCCCAATACGCATGCTTCATAACAAATTTACGGGGTTGACCCAAGACCGTGTGGTAGCCATACAGCGCGGCGCCCAGAGCGCCTCCGCTATCACCCGCAGCCGGCTGGATAAAAACATCGGTAAAAGAGGCCTCTCTGAAAATTCGAACGTTGGCGACGCTATTTAACGCGACCCCGCCGGCCAGGCACAATTTAGTAAGCCCGGTTTCCTGCCGGGCGTAACCCGCCATCTTTAAAACGATTTCCTCTATAACCGATTGAATGCTGGCCGCGATGTCTGCATAGTGCTGATTGCGTCCGGCGAGTTCGCAATAATTGGAGGGCTTTTCGCCAAAGTAAGTTGGAAATCCTGTTTTCCCGGTAAAGAAATGCTCGCCATGCTTTCTCGGCTCCCCAAATAAGCTGAGAAATTTTCGGCTGTACATAGTGTTAGCCGAATAATGATAGGAAAAATAATCCATATCCATCTCAAAGCTGCCGTCCGCGCTCACCCGAATCAATTTGTAAACTTGGTCTTTGTAACGAGGGACGCCAAACGGGGCCATGCCCATCACTTTGTATTCGCCTTCGTTCACTTCGAAACCGAGAAACGCTGTAAAGGCGCTGTACAGCAGGCCCAGCGAATTGGGAAATCGAACTTCCTTGATCAATCGAATGTCGGTCCCTTTGCCGATTCCCACTGCCGCGGTCGTCCATTCGCCGACCCCATCGATCGTTAAAATAGCCGCCTCTTCGAATGGGGAGCACAAGAATGCGCTGGCAGCGTGAGAAAGATGATGTTCGCCAAAAAGGATCCTAGAGGAATCAATCCCCAGCTTTTTGCGGACTAAATTCTTAACCCACAGCTTGTCGCCCAGCCAACTCACCATCGATTCACGAAATACTCGGTGCGACCGTGGGAACGTCTGCATGGTCGACAGAAGTAATCTTTCAAACTTTACGAATGGCTTCTCGAAGAACACTACATAATCAAGTTCGGCAGCAAGGATTCCCGCTTTTTTTAAACAAAAACTAATGGCATTCTGCGGAAACTCGAAGTCGTGTTTCTTCCTGGTAAACCGCTCCTCTTCAGCTGCGGCTACAAGCTCGCCATCGACCAGGAGCGCGGCGGCGGCATCGTGGAAATAGCAAGAAATTCCCAGAACATTCATCAGAATTGTCTTTTGGCCCGATCAAGGTGCGTTTCCGAAGAGGAAGTGGAGTTGACCCACTGAGGGGGTTCGGTTCTCTTCAGCATTAAGGGATCGCCAAACCATTTCACCAGCAGCGCAAACGGACAGAGGAAGACGAAATAAAATATCGTCAATAGGAGCCGGGCTTGGACATCCGCCACTTTACGAGCGGTACGCTTCCATCGTTCCCAAAGCCGGTTCAAAGGGTGGCTAACCCCGATGCCGGTATGGCTGGAGGCTTCCGTGCCCCGTGTTTGGGTCAAATCCAAATCTGTTGGCATCGGGTCAATTTATTGTAAATCGTTTATTCGCGCATCCTTTACAGCGTTGCCATTAAAGATGCTGGAACTGCCGCCTCGCGCAGGAACTTGGCTGATTCTTCTGGCGGTGTCGGGCAGATATAAAAGCCGGTACCCCACTCAAAGCCTGCAACCTTCGTCAGCTTAGGGATAATTTCAATGTGCCAATGAAAGTGGTCGTTAGTTTCTTCCCCGATCGGGGAAGTATGGATCATCAAGTTGTACGCCGGCCGAGCCAGCACGGAATCCAGGCGCATCAAAATGTCTTTTAACGCACGAGCCAGGCTGGAATAAACGGAGCTTTGATTATTCTCGAAAGACGAGCCATGCTGCTTGGGCAGCAGCCAAATCTCGAATGGAAAACGCGGGGCGTAGGGCGCTAGCGCGATGAAGTAATCATTCTGGTTGATTACACGGACTCCGGTATCTTGCTCCTGCCGAATGATGTCGCAAAAGATGCACCGTTCTTTTTCGTGAAAGTAATGTTTTGACGCATCTACCTCCTCGCGAACCCGCTTGGGCACAATCGGCAGCGCGATCAGTTGGGAGTGGGGATGCTCGAGTGAAGAGCCGGCTGCCTCGCCGTGATTTTTGAAGATAAGAACGTAGCGAAAACGTTTGTCATTTTTCAAATCGAGCATGCGGTCGCGGTACGCCCACAGCACGTCTTCAATGGCGCGCTCCGGCAGCGTGGCCAGCGTGGCCGCATGATCCGGCGTCTCGATAATCACTTCGTGAGCGCCGATTCCATTCATTTTGTCGAACAGTCCTTCTCCTTCGCGATCCAACTCTCCCTCGATCCCCAGTGCAGGAAATTTATTAGGCACAACCCGAATGCACCATCCTGGCGTATTGGCCCCCCCGCCATTGCGTCCATAAACAAGAATTTCCGGTGGAGTCTTTGTCTCATTGCCCGGGCAAAACGGACAAAATCCCTTACCCTGACTGACTACGCTCTCCCTCAGAAAGTCCGACGGCCTCTTGCCCCGCTCGGTGGAGATAATTACCCATCGCCCGACAATAGGATCTTTGCGAAGTTCCGGCAACGCTACCCTCCTGGGTTGTAGTACATATCCAGTTCGGGCACGGAGAGGAGCGGGTATGCCCGTTTAACGACCTGTATTGTAACCTGTTATTCCTTGAGGAGCATCGAAGGAAGCGCACTTATTTAGGTTCTACGAAAGCATCCTTGTGGAGACGAGTGACTGGGGGCTTTCCGGCCCAGCTTTCAATCGCTAGTACATCAAAACGATACGGTGTCTGCGGAATTTGGCGTTCGGCCAGGAATTGCCGAGCCATACGCGCCACGTGGCGTCGTTTCTCGAGAGTCACGCTATCCTCGGGAAGACCGAACTCACTTTTCCCGCCCGTTCGCGTCTTCACTTCAATAAAGGCAAGAACCGTTCCGTCATAACCTACCAAATCGATCTCGCCCTTGATCCACGGGACTGTGTAATTGCGTGCGATGAAAACATAACCGCAACGCCGCAGATACCAATACGCGTATGTTTCGCCGCGAAGACCTCGAGTTCGAGCCTGTCGCTTGACGTCCAGCGGAGTTGCCGGGGATTCTTCGCGCAAGCCTTTGCGGGCCGCCCAGCCTACCGCGGTGAACATCAATCGGGAAAATAAAGGCATCGTTAAACCGGCTTCAGCAGTTTGAGACTCCTCACTAGGGTATATCTTGGGTGTTCCGTAGTTGCTGTACGCCGTCCACGCACCGAACCGCCACGCTTTAAACTGCCTTCCCAAGCTCGCTAATGCATTCACTAAGCGTTCTCACGGCAAATTCAACTTGCTCTTCGTCAATCATCAGTGGCGGAGAAAGCCTGAGCGAATTTTCTCCGGCTCCAAGAATAAGCAGTCCCTTAGAAAAAGCTAACTGTACAATTGCGTTGCGAAGATCAGGCGCCTTTTCCTTAGTATTTTGATCACGCACGATTTCGATACCGATCATCAGCCCTTTTCCCCGAACGTCGCCTACGATCTTGTGCTCCTGTCGCCAGCCGGCCAGCCTTTCAAAAATGAATTCCCCCATCCGGCGAGCATTGTCGATGAACTTGGTCTCCAGCAAATCCATGGTCGCAAGCGCTGCCGCGATGCACACTGGGTTCCCGCCAAAGGTCGAAGCATGGGCCCCAGGAGTCCAATCCATTACGCTGGCCTTGGCAATCATCGCACCCAATGGCATCCCTGACGCAATGCCTTTGGCCGAGCACAGAATGTCCGGCTCGATGCCAGAATGATCGGAAGCCCACCATTTTCCAGTCCGGCCCATTCCGGATTGCACTTCGTCGACAATAAAAAGAATACCGTGCTGCCGGCAAATGCGCTGTAGTTCGAGCAGAAAATGTTTAGGAGCCGGCAAATACCCCCCCTCGCCTTGCACTGGTTCGATGACGATCCCTGCCAACTCTTCAGGATCGACCAAGCGGCGGAAGATATCGCCCTCCAGTAGCTCGATAATTTCGGAACCGCATGTTTCCGTTGTGTGACCGTGGGGGCAACGGTAGGCATACGGATAGGGAACGTGCGTTACTCCCGCAAGCAGTGTCCCGAATCCTTTGCGCTGCACGGATTTCGAGGCCGTCAGGGAAAGTGCACCCATTGTTCGTCCGTGAAAACATCCGTGGAACGCTATGAATTTCTCCCTGCGCGTGTGATACCTCGCTAATTTCAGTGCCGCTTCCACCGCTTCTGCGCCCGAATTCCCAAAATAAACCCGCTTAGGTTCTTTCCCCGGGGTAATTGCAGACAGCCGCTCCGCGAGTTGTGGCATGCCTCCGTAATAAAAATCCGTACCCGACATGTGAATCAATTCGCCGGCCTGCCTCTGAATTGCCGCGACAACGCCCGGGTGGCAGTGCCCTGTTGAGCACACTGCGATCCCAGCGGCGAAATCAAGAAATACATTGTCATCAACGTCCTGAATTAACGCCCCGCGACCCGTTTTGGCGACCAGCGGATAATCCCGCGTATACGAAGGCGAAACATACTGTTTATCGAGAGCGAGTATTTTCTTCGCGCGCGGTCCGGGAAGCGCTGTGACGAGATGTGGAAGCTTCATTTCCATTGTTTCAATCATTTCCGTCCTCCTGAAAATCGCGTTGGATGTCGATAGAGAGAGCGGCTGCAGTTACGCGAGAAAATATGGACGCAGCCGTACTACCCCACGAAAGCGGAGGAGGTTACTTAGTCCACGCCGAACAAGTTCGGGCGATCATGTGACGGAAGAGTATGTGTGAGGATGGACTTCGTGATGTGCAGCTTCATTTGCGTTTCCAACGGACACTACCATCTTTGCTATCTTCTATGATTATACCATGCTCGCTAAGCTGCTGGCGAATGCGATCCGATGACGCAAAGTCGCGTTTTTGACGCGCCACCTGCCTCTCTCCCACCAACGCCTCCACCTCCGTGTCATTAGGACCCTTCTCCTCGCCACCAAAACCAAGCTCCCGCAAGCGACTCGAATCCTCGTCATTTAGCACCGCAAAAATCGCGTCGAACCCTTGGAGCACATCCAGCACTAAGGAAACGTTCCCGGCGCGAAATTCACCTTTGTCCATCGCAATATTCGAATCGCGCACTAAATCGAAAATCGCCGCCAACGCTTGCGCCGTATTCAGGTCATCGCAAAGCCCGCCGTTGAACTCATCCTGCGCCTGTTTCGTTCGTGCCGCCATGCGTGCATCGTGCCCAGGTGAAAATTTGCCTGCGAGAATCCTGCTTTTGAAATTTCGCAGCCGCTCCACGGAGGTTGCCGCCTGGTGCAGTCCATCAAATGTAAAATTAAGCTGCCGCCGGTACGGCACAGAAGCAAGAAGGAGCCTCACTGACGAAGGCTTGTGACCCTTGGCAAAAATATCGCGCAAGGTGTAGAAATTTCCGAGCGACTTCGACATCTTCTCGCCTTCCACCTGCAAGAACTCCGCGTGTAGCCAATAGCGCACAAATGGTTTCCCGGTCGCACCTTCCGACTGAGCGATTTCATTTTCGTGGTGTGGGAATGCCAGGTCCACCCCGCCGGTGTGTATGTCCAGCGTCTCCCCCAGGTAACGCATGGACATGGCCGAGCATTCGATGTGCCAGCCGGGACGCCCCGGCCCAATCGACGTCTCCCAGAAGTGCTCGCCGGCCTTGGGGGCTTTCCACAACGCAAAATCGCGCGCATCGGCTTTTTCGTAGCGATCGACATCCACGCGCGCTCCAGCCTGAATGCCGGCAAAGTCAATCTTAGAGAGCTTTCCATATCCCGGAAATTTCGCGATGCGGAAATAGACCGAGCCATCACTTGTGTACGTAAAGGTTTTTTCGCGCAACCGGGCGATCAGCGCAACCATATCTTCGATATGATCCGTGGCTCGCACCCATTTCTCCGGCGGCTCGAGTTCGAGCGCCTTGCAGTCCTCAAGAAAAGCGTTGGCATATTTCTCGGTGTACTCGCGAATTCCCACGCCTGCAGCGGCCGCTTTCTCAATAATTCGGTCGTCCACGTCCGTCATATTCATCACCTGCGTAAGTTGCAGGCCCTGGCTTCGCAAAAAACGCCGCAAAATATCCTGGAAGACAAACGTACGGAAGTTCCCAATGTGCGCAAAGTTGTATACGGTAGGGCCGCACGAGTACATACGCACCTGTCCCGGCGTAATGGGAACAAAAGCTTCCTTGCGTCCCGTCAGTGTGTTGTGAAGAAGAATCTCGGCCATTCGTTTTCCACCAGCCGCCGGACTAACAATTAAGCCGGAGCAAAACACGCCATTGTAGCCGACGGGTGGGCAGCCACACAATCGACCGCTTCCCGTAAGTTTCCCACAGACACTAGCTATGGGGTTCTTCTTTACACGCTCCACCATCCATGCTATGTTTCCATCCCGTAACCGCCATTCGATAGCGCCAGGCGGCTGGGCCACTGTTTCAGGACCTGCCAAACTTTTTGTCGCCAGTAGCAACCTCCATTCGAGGAATAAGAACTTGTCTCTGCGTGCGCAAATTCCCGCCCAGCGCCGCGCGGATGACCCAAAGAGGCGCCCTTGCTTAAGCTGCGAAAAGTTGAGTTAGTGGGATTTAAGTCTTTCTGCGAACGCACCATCATCACATTCGGCGGCAATGGGACCACTTGCATCGTAGGTCCCAATGGCTGCGGCAAGTCCAACGTCGTCGACGCGATCTCGTGGGTTCTCGGCGAACAGAGCCACAAATCCCTTCGCGCCGAGCGTATGTCCGATTGCATCTTCAATGGCACCGCCAAACGCCCGCCTCTCGGCATGTCCGAGGTGCTGATTACCCTTGAGGACCCCGAATTGGCCGATGCGGCCCGCTTCGTGCTTGACGATAAAACCGATTCCCGAGATTCTTCGCAGGAGACCGCTGTCGGATTGCAGCCTGTTGAGCCCGAACTGGCCGGCTCCGACGCTGCGGTGGCAGGCGCGCCGGAAAATCTCGGCGCACCAGGCTCTCAGGGCATCGAGATTTCAAGTCCTACCGCACCCACAATTGCTGACAAATTTAAACATCGCAAGCGCTCGGCAGAAAATCCGCCGGTCTACGCTAAACCGGGGGAGGTCGTCGTAGGCCGTCGTCTGTACCGCTCAGGCCAGAGCGAGTACATCATCAACGGTCTTACCGCCAGGCTGCGCGATGTTCAGGATATGTTTATGGGCGTCGGACTTGGCCCCGATTCCTACGCCATCATTGAGCAGGGCCGCATCGGCCAAATTCTCAGCAGCAAACCAATGGAGCGCCGGGCAATCATAGAAGAGGCCGCGGGCGTCACCAAGTTCAAAACCAAAAAGCGTCTCGCTGAAGCAAAACTTGAGTCCTCCAAAATAAATCTCTCTCGTGTGAATGACATTGTGGTCGAAGTCGAAAAGCAGCTCGGCTCTCTGAAGCGCCAGGCCTCCAAAGCGCGCCGCTACGCCGAGGTTCGCGAACAAATGCGCGGCCTCGTTCGTCAGGTTCTAGCCAGCAAATCCAATGAACTCGACCGGGAAGCCGAGCGCCTCGGCCAGCTTCTAGCCGATCTGACCACACGCGAATCGCAGCAGAGTGAAACCATCCGTCTGAGTGAGCGGGAAATCGAGCAACTCTCGGAGCAAACGTATTCTCTGGACGCCGAATTGCGCCAGAATCAGAATTTGTTTGGCCAGACAGCTCTTGAGCTCGATCGCGCCGAAAATCGCATTGAATTTAACCGCCAGCGCACCGAAGAGCTCGCGTCGCGCGGCACTCAATTCGAAGCGGAGATTCAGCAAACGATCCTGCAAGCTTCTCAAACTGAAATTCGCCGCAGCGCGCAGCAAGGTGCTGCCGATGCGCTACGCACCCAAGCGCATTCGCTCGAATTGCTTCTCGCGCAAGCTTCCGAAAAAACCCAGGAGCTCAGCGGCAGCGCCCGGGAAACCGAGCTGCGCATAGACCAGCTCCGCCAGCAGACCGCGCATTTCGGCGAAGACCTCATCCGCTTGCACGGCGAGCGGCTCCAGGCCGAAGAAGCATTGGCTCATTACACCGGCGCGCAGCAACGGCTGGAAAATCAGGAAGAGGCGCTGCTGGAAGAGTCGATTCAGTTCCGCGAGAGGGCCGAAACGGCCGCAATCGAGTGGCAAACCGCTGCTGATCGCACGCGTGGGCTGGAAAAACAATTGGCCGAAGTACAAGAACGTCTTGCCGGCTTGCGCCGCCATCAGCAGGAGACCACTGCCGAGCTGGAAGGGGCTCGCGACGCTTTGTCTGGCGCGCGCGCTCGTCGCGGCACCCTCGAACAAATTCTTAGCGATCGCTCCTATACAGCTGAAGCGGTACAGAAACTTTTCGCTTCAAAGGACGAGCCTGGCCGCACCTTCCGCGCCGTGGGGGTTCTCGCTGATTATGCCGAAGTCGAGCAGCAGTACGAAAATGCTGTCGAGCAGTTCCTCAGGGATGAATTGGAATATGTCGTCGTCGAAACATTCGATCACGCTCGCGCAGGCGTGGCTCTGTTACGCGACGTAATGGGCGGCCGCGCCACATTCTTTGTGGATTCCCTCCGGCATCTGAAGCTCAGCATGAATGAGCCGATCATTCCCTTTTCCTCTAATCCGGCCGTCGTGTCGCGTCTTGACAAACTTGTCGAGTTTCGCGACCCGCTCGGCGCTGCCGCTAAACAATTCCTCCCGCGGTTGCAGTCGGCTTTTCTCGTCAACGATTCTGCCGCCGCGGAAACTCTCGCGCGAGAGAATTCCAAATTCCATTTTGTGGCCCTTGACGGCACGAGCTATCAAGGACGCATGGTAACGGGCGGCCGCCCTGACCAGGCCGGTCCCCTTGGGATGAAACGCGAGTTGCGTGGTCTCGATTCAGAAGTGTCCCAGCTGGAGCGCCGTGTCGCGGAGTCCCAGGCCACGCTCGAGCATTTCGCTGAAGAAATCCGCTGCGCCGACAAGATACTCGAAGAAACCACCGCTCTTCACCGCGACGCGGAAAAGGCTGCCTTCGTTGCCACGCATCATCGCGAACAGGCTCATGCCGAGCTGGCTCGCCTTGGAATGGAACTCGGTCTTTGTCAAAAAGACTTGGCCAAATTGCGCGAAGAAATGCAGTCTGCCCAACAGCGCGCCCTCCAGGCGCAACAGCAATTAGCGCACGCTAGGGATTCGCAGGCTTCCGCAGAAAGCGAAAGCAATTGTGCCGTTGAGACGCTGCACAAGACCCGGGAATTGCTCCTTGCGCAGCAAGAAGAAGCCGGAAGGCTTCGCGCCGAACACGCTGCAGCTCTGGAACGATTAACGAGCGCCGAATCTTTGGCCGCGCGCCTCTCTGAAGAGCAGGCCGAGATCTCGCGCCGCGAATCGGCCCTGCGCGAGCAGCAGGCTGCGCTCCTTACCGAGCAAGAAGCGATGGCTTCGCAAACGGAGGAGTTGCGGCAGAACATGGAAGCGCTCCGCCTTGACAAGACCCGTCTGGAATCTTGCCGTGCCGAACTCGAGTGCAAATGGAACGATGCTCGTGAGCGTAATTCTCGCGTGGACGACGCCTTGCGCATGTCCCGCCAGGCGCTCGAAGAACTCCGCGAAAGCCGCAACCGCCACGAGATCGAGCGAGCCCGCAACGATTCTGACCGCCAGCACATGCGCGAAACTTGCCTCGCGGAGCTGAATACTCATCCCGAAGATTTAGTCGCTCAGGAAACCGCCTTTCTCACTGGCGAAGAGCTTGCCGCCGCAGAAGCGAGCTGGCGCGAAATGCGCTCGCGCATTGAGGCCATGGGCCCCGTCAACATGATGGCCCTCGAGGAATACAATACTTGCGAGCAGCGCTTCTCCTTTCTCACTCGCGAGCGTGATGATTTGCTTCAGTCCATTTCGGACACGCAGCAAGCCATTCGGGAGATTGATGAAGTTTCCCGCCAGAAATTCGAAGAAGCCTTCGCCATCATCAATGCCAATTTTGTCGAAGCCTTCCGAACCATCTTTGGTGGCGGCACCGGGGAAATGCGCCTCACTGAACTTGACAGTTCCGGCGATGCCGGCATCGACATAGTCGCCCAGCCGCCGGGCAAGCGCTTGCAAAACATTCTCCTTCTCTCCGGCGGCGAGAAGGCGATGACTGCGCTCGCGCTGCTCATTGCCATTTTTCGCTTTCAGCCCAGTCCGTTCTGCATCCTCGACGAAGTAGACGCGCCGCTCGACGAAGCCAATGTCGGACGTTTCACGCGTCTCGTCGCAGAGATGAGCGCCAACACGCAATTCATCATCGTCACCCACAATCGCCGTACCATGGAGATGGCCACGGTTCTCTACGGCGTGACCATGCAAGAGCCTGGTGTTTCGAAGCTGGTTTCCGTTCGCTGGGACGAACAGCCCGAAGCTGCCGCCGCCGCAACCGCCGCATAGCTTTAGATCTGAATTCCGGACGATGCGATCGCGGCCTACTCTTGATTCCTGATGAGGGCGGGGCTTCGTTGCATGAGTTTAATAAGCAGATGAGTAGTATCGAGCGGCTAGAGGGAAATAATCCCCTTCAGAATTAAGACCAGAGAGATAGTCGCAATCGTCACCCACAGCAGAATACCCTGGAAAAAAGGGCGCACGCCAGTCTGTCTCACTGTCGCGATAGAAATACCGGTGCCGATAAGATAAAGCGTTGCAGTCAAACCTAATTTTCCAAGCTTGCTGAGCACACCGGTGAAGTTCGCAAATTGTGGCATATATGTATTCACCACGGCCGCCAGGCAGAACAACAAAATAAACCACGGCCACTGAATCTGCCCCTTGGTTTTCTTCACCGCGGCCGTTACCAATGCCAGCGGCACGATCCAAAGAGCACGCGCTAGTTTTACCGTCGTCCCGATTACCAGGGCCACCGCTCCGTAACGCGCCGCCGCGCCCACTACCGAGCTCGTATCATGAATCGCAAGTGCCGCCCACAAGCCGAATTGTTCTTGGGAAAGCTTCAGCCACCATCCAATTGGCGGAAATACCAGCAACGCCACTGAATTAAGAATGAAAACCGTTCCTAGCGCCACAGCCATTTCTTCTTCCGTTGCCTGTACAATCGGCGCGATTGCGGCAATCGCACTCCCCCCGCAAATTGCGGTTCCCGCTGAAATCAAGAAGGATGCCGTATTTCCAACCCGCAATATTTTCCCAAACAGAAACCCCGCAAGAAGCGCGAAAGTTATGCCCACCGCGGTGTAGACAAAACCAGTGCGTCCGGCGCGCAATACTTCCCGCAAGTCCATCCCAAATCCCAGCGCCACAACGGAAGTCTGTAGCAGGTATCTCGCAAAAAGCCTGCTGGGTATCGGATACGGATGCGTTAACGTCAGCCCAAACACTAATCCTAATCCCAGCGCAACCGGCGGAGACACCCATCCGCTGGCCGAACAGGCGAGTCCCATCAAAAACAAAATCCTTATTGCCGGCTTCGGGCTCACCCGGTGTTTTCCAATCCCGATGGTCTTGATTGCTTGCGTGGTGTAGGTCTAAATAAAAACATGGTCGGAAGCCGCCAAGTCTCAGCCCGAAAGTTACTGCGTCGTGTCACTATATTGCGCACCGGTAGCATGTGGCGTCATTGTAAGATAGTTTGCTATTCAGGGAGATTAGCAATTGTCTGGCGGCAAAAATTTGTCATCGGTATTGATAACTGGTGCAACCGACGGGCTGGGCCGAGCTGCCGCTCTCTTGCTCGCGGAGAGCGGCTATCACGTCTTCGCGGCAGGGCGCTCTCCGGAAAAACGAGCCCAGCTTGACGACCTCGCGCGCCAGCGAAAGCTGCCCCTGGAAACAATCGAGATGGATGTCACCAGCGACCTTTCAGTGAAGAAGGGTGTTGAAGTTATACTCGCCAAGGTTCCCCGCATCGATGTCCTGATAAACAACGCTGGCTTTGGATACTACGCGACGGTGGAAGATCTGCGCATCGAAGATTTGCGCCGGCAGTTCGAGACTAATGTTTTTGGAGCCGTGCGCGTGACCCAGGCCGTTCTGCCGGGAATGCGCGAGCGGCTCAGCGGCCGCATCATCAATATAAGCTCGGTCGCGGGAAAATTTGCCCCTCCACTCTTTGGCGCCTACAGCGGCAGCAAATTTGCTCTCGAGGGTCTTACCGACGCGCTGCGGCTCGAATTGTATCCCTTCGACATCGAAGTCGTGCTTATCGAACCGGGCTACATACCCACGGGATTTCAGAAAATATCCGGCGATCTTTCCTCGAACTATTTTCACGCCGCCGAGTCTGGACCTTACGCGGCCATGTATGCCAATGCGGCCCTCGCCACGGGAAAAGGTCAGCAAAATAGCCGGACTACACCCGAAGATTTTGCGCGAATCGTTCTCCGGGCTATCGAGGCTTCGCACCCGAAACCGCGCTACACAGTAACCACGCTCGCGGCTGTCGCGCGCTGGGCTAAGCGCATTTTGTCTGATCGTCTGATTGACGCGGCGCTTCGAAAGCGTTACCGCTTGCGACGCGACTCACAAGTACCACGGCGGGGCGACTCTACGGATTCGTAATTTGTAAAGACAAGCTGGTTTCGCGGAGTTCCTGCCAAATCTTCGACCAAGTTTGATGTATCGGGCTTTCCGCGTAATCGGCGGCGGCTTCGGCGCTCACGAATTCAATCGCAAACGCGCCGCTGTAATCGCGGAGCTGCAGGCGCGATGCCTTCAACCATACATTCTTGACTCCCCGAATTTTACCAGCCATATTCTTAATTCCCGCCAGCGCTTTTTCCTTGTCCGCATCAGAAACGCCGTCTTTCCATTTATAAATCACCACGTGAACCACTGTTGCCGGCTGCCCAAATCGATTTTGAGCTTCGACGCGCCGCGCCCGCCAGCCTCCGAGCGAAGCTCCCGCCAAAAGGAGCATAGCGGCGGCAATTACAGTAGTAATAAATCGGATTGATTGCTTCATGTCGACCTCCACGGAATGAATCGCCGTAAGTTTAAGCGACGGGATCGTCGCGCGCAAGCCGTCACGCGGAAGCCTAAAACAAAACGATTCTAACTGTTGGCACAGCGTAAAATGGTTGGCGGGTCAAACAACTAATTGGCGGACCCCATGTGTAGATGCGCACAGCGTGGAATTGGGAGGCAACAATTGACGAAGCGAACGATTTTGTTGTTGGCTGCTATGACTTTCCTTTTCCCGTGTCTCGCGTGGACTCAGATCAACGAAGACGCAAATCACTTAGCACGGGAGATATTTAAACAGCTCATCGAGATGAACACTACAAATTCGGGGGGCACGACAACGGCAGCCCAGGCCATGGCCGAGCGTCTTTTAGCGGCGGGTTTCCCGGCCAGAGATGTGATGGTGAAGGGTCCCAATGCCCGCAAAGGAAACTTGGTGGCACGAATTCATGGCACGGGTCGACTGAAGCCCATCCTGCTTTTGGCGCATCTCGACGTTGTGGAGGCGCGCCGCGAAGATTGGACCACCAACCCATTTCAATTTATCGAAAAAGACGGCTACTTTTACGGACGCGGCACAGTGGACATCAAGGACGGCGATGCCATTCTGGTTGCCAACTTTATCCGCCTGAAAAAAGAAGGGTTCAAGCCCAATCGTGATTTGATCCTGGCTCTTACAGCCGACGAAGAAGGTGGCACGGCCAATGGAGTCGACTGGCTGTTGAAGTCTCATCGTGACTGGATTGACGCCGATTACTGCGTGAATCTTGATGGCGGTGATTTCATGAGCGAGCAAGGAAAGCGCATCTACACTGCGGTGCAGGCCAGCGAAAAAGTCTACCTTGATTTCCAGCTCGAGGTAAAAAATCCCGGCGGCCACAGCTCGCGGCCTATACCCGACAATGCCATTTATCACCTCGCTGCCGGGCTGACGCGTCTTGCATCGTTTGAATTTCCCGTTCAGCTCAACGAAGTTACCCGCTCGATGCTCGATCGAAGCGCTGCGTTTCAGACTGGTCAGGTCGCTGCGGACATGAAAGCTGTCACCGAGGATTCGCCCAGCGCCGCGGCGGTAGCACGGCTTTCGCATAATGCGTTTTACAATGCGCTGCTCCGCACCACATGCGTGGCCACACGGCTAGATGCCGGCCATGCCAACAACGCATTGCCGCAGACAGCACGGGCTAGCGTGAACTGTCGCATTCTGCCAGGGCAGCCGCCGCAGCAAATCCGTCAAACGCTCGCAAAAGTTCTTGCTGATCCACAAATACAGGTCACATTCGTTGAATCTCTGGCAGCCGATGGTACCGTACTGGAGCCAAAATCCGTGCCTCCCTCTCCGTTGCGCCCCGACGTAATTGGAGGTATGGAACGCGTCGTTTCCCAAATGTATCCTGGGCTATCCGTTATTCCGGTAATGGATACTGGGGCTTCCGACGGACGCTTTCTGCGCATGTCTGGCATCCCCACCTACGGCATCTCCGGGGTCTTTCTAGACCTGGATAACCGGCGCGCTCACGGACGCGATGAGCGTTTGCGCGTAACGGATTTTTACGATGGCGTGGAATTCAACTATCAATTAATCAAAGCCCTGAGTTCCGGAAAGTGAGCGGGCTGGGAAAGGAAAAGGCCCGATAGGATTCGTTCCCACCGGGCCTTTTGGAGAAATTTATCTTGATGGATCAGTCGGGTTTCTTGGTCGTGTCCGGTTTAGTTGGGTCGGGCTTCGAGTCCGCGGTCATCGGCGGCAAGGACTTTTCACTCCCGTATCGTGTTAGATAGGGCATAAATGGAGTGAGCTCGAAAGGCATCTTCTCGCGCTCGGCCACTGCCGCAACCGGTTTGCTTTTTATCATCTCGACGCGATCGGACCACGGGTCAAGCTTGATACGACCGCCCAGGGGAAGGGCCGCCACAGCGCTCAGCTTTTTCTGGTCTGTCGGTGCATTCGCAGCCGGGGGGGCAGACGTAGCCGGCAACGAAACGCTTTGGAGGAAGGTGTTTGACGGAACTCGATCGCCCAAGTGGGGGCTGATCAAATTTGGGATTTGCTTCGAGCGAACCTCGAGTGCCTGCAGAAATAGCGCTGCGTTGCCCATCTGGTCTTTATAAGGAGAATTTTTGAGCATTTCAATCGCTTTCGTGCTCGCCGCGGTTTCTTCAGCGGCATCACGCGCGAACATGAAGTGACGGAAAGTATCTTTGTCATCCACAATCAGCCGATCGAAGAACGCGTACTGGGAATCCATGCGATGGCCCAGCACCACGTGTCCCAGCTCGTGCGCGATCATCGTTGCCAGGCTGGCTTCGTCCGGCAAAACATCGATCAAGCCACGGCTTAAAACAAGCGTGTGCCCCAGCGTAAAAGATTCCAATGTCGTAGTCAGCAAAACCCGGCATCGAACCTCCGGCTGAATATCTAAATTGTTGGTGACCTCGAGGTTGTTGACCACCGTCTCGCAGACCTTGTCAACTTCTCCTTTAGGCGCCATCAACCCGATGCGCTGCAAGCGGTCGGTGACATTATCTTCCGCAGCGCGATCCCAAGCGCGTTGCGCTTGGATTGGCGAAAGGTCGTTGGCCGTCTTGGTATCATCGTTAACCGCTGTGCTCGACTCCACCAGGACCTTGCTCAACTCTTGCTCCTGGCCGGCATGGCCGAGGTTGTAGCCCCACAGGCGCGTCTGCGCCTTGAATTGAAGGCGCTTGGTCAGCGCGTAGTGCAAATCCGATTCTTCGCTGTAGACGAACGAAGGCAGCCACAGCCCCGGCTGCAAGTTCGCCCTCCAACTATCGAAATGGAAGTAGAAGCTCTGGCGGCCTCCGCCGCTGTATCCGCCATTAAACCGAGCAATGTTGTAATCTTGATCCTCCACCCAGATGCGTCCTAGAAAGCGCCCTTTGCCGGATTTCTTTACCGGGGTCACGTCGAAAACCAGGCATCGCACTTCCCCCAGAAACTCGCGCCGGATGTAATCAAACTGATAGTTCTCGCGGTTGAACCCATTGTTGTCAATGAAGATCATTTGCAAGAAACCGTCCGGCAAATACTGCATTCCAAACGTAAAGAAATTTGAAATATTGCTGAAGATCTTCTTGCCTTTCCCGCTTTTTTCCGAGAGGGAGACCAAATCGATTCCTCGCGAAAAATCCGCGCGCCCGAGAAAGTATTTATCTCCAGCGGGGACGGGACCCAGGTCTTTATCGACCTTCAGGTTCTGAATGTAGGTTTCGACGAGAGGGCCGTATTGCCGCACTCTCTGATTCTCTTCCGCCTCTTTGGCGATAATGCGGTCAATCACCTGGTCCATAGTGCTTGTAGCCTTATCGGCGGCCAGCAGTGGCAAGGCCCCTAGGGCTAGGATCAGGACTAGAACCGAACTTTTCAACGCGCGCATGTCTCCTCCGAACTCAATACGCCATGCGGAATTCAATTCGCACACGGGCTGGGAAATCAACTGGTTGGGTTTCACGACGGGCCGGTTTAAATTTAATTTGTCCTGCGGCGCGAAGTGCGGCCTCGTCCAAACCATGGCCCAAGCCGCTGACGACGCGGTTGACTTGCACCTGTCCGGAAGCCAAGAACACTACTTCGACGACCACATCGCCCTCGATTTTCATACTGCGAGCTTCTTCTGTATAGATTGGTTTCGGTTTCTCCAAAATGCTAACGGGTGTTGTCGCTTCTCCAGAGTCCGCCTTCTTCTTTGGCCCTTCGGTTACGGCAGCCCCGGCATCGGAAAACCCGCCCGCCCTGACGGTGCCATGTTTGCCGGAGCCGGACGGTGGTGGAGTTGCAATCCCGTTTCCAAACCCTGTGCTCGCTACTGTTCCGCGAACACCGTTTGCACCCCCTGTGCCGTTTCCATAACCCGGTCCTGGGGGCAATGCTGGTGACCCGCGGCCCGCAATGATCGAGCGCTTGTTCGGATCTCCCTGGCCCGGAAGACCGTTGGGGTCTCCAAAGCCGCCCGTCTGAACTTTGTTGAGAGGCAAATTAACCGTCGCCGGTGCGGCGCTTCCGGTGCTAGCCATCGTTCCTACCTTCACGGGCTCACGCGGGCGCGGCGGCTGTTTCGAATTCATTTCCATCTTTGCATCGAAGTCCGCCGGTTTCACCACGGGCGTGCTTACATCCATGGGTTTCACCTTTGGCTGGACGGGGGGCAGAATTCGTGGCGCCACCATCTTTGCCATTTTCGGCGGCTCCATGGGTGTTGGCGGCTGTTCAATTTTTACCGGCTGCGGGGCCTTGAACTTCGGCGGCGGTGGCGGCAGCAGAACTTCGGTGTTCGGCGCAGCGATTGTGGTAACCGCGTATCGCATCGCAGGCGCGAACTTCTCCGGGTAAAGTAGTGGTATCAAAACAAGAAATGTCACCAGCAAGCATTGTACGATGAAGCTGGCCCCGAAAGTATCCCATCGCGGTTTAGCGTCGGAAAGAAGTTCGAAGCGTGCGGAGCGAGCCGGAACCGGCCCTCGTCCTCTGCCGCCCATGGGATCAGGGTTAGGATTCCGCTTCATATTCGGCGGTGCATCGATGCGCAACGAAGTCAGAGTCGTATCCATAAAAGTAGTGGTCATATCCTCCCGCCGCCTTATAAAAGATTCCCGGCTCACCCGCCGGGTTGTCCGCTCGAGTACATCTTTGTAGCGGTGGCTTCGCGATCCGACCGAAACTTCCGCGAAAGTACTAGGGTACTATTGGAGGCCAGAACCGGCGAATAGAACTTTCGTACTAAGGCCGCGTACTCGCTACCTGTACGAAAGAACAGTTCGGTCAAGCCCGCAAGTCGGGTCAAGCCACGCCCAAGAGGATGTTGCGCGCCTAACTTGGATCAAGCGGTTTCGCAACACTTACGGCCTGATCGGCAATTTTCTGCGTCGGCTATTCCCCCATCCGGGCCGAGCAGTGATTGCGTTTGTCCACACCAAAACGGGCCCGCTGGGAGGGCATGAGAGGCTGCGAGTTGATCGCGCTCGTTCAGCATTTCGTTCGCGACGATCGACTCGTAGTACATTGTTTTGGTGCGCAAACAGTGGCACACAGCTCCTTCAGAAATTAGATGATTTAGGGTGGGCATGGTTACACTCCCTTCCGGATTGCGTCGAGGAGCGCACGCTTGACGGCAACTCTCGCGAGTTGGAGCTTGAAGGCGTTCTGGCTGAGGGGCTTTGCGCCGCGCACGGCAGCTTCGCCGGCTTTCGCGGCTGTATCTTCATTCAAAGTTTTTCCGCCGAGCCACGCGCTCGCTTCTTTTGCCTGCCACGGAATCGGCGCGACGTGACCAAGCACGATGCTCGCGCTTTCCACGGTGTTGCCATTCATCTTAAGGGCTACTGCCGCGGTGACGAATGGCCAGTCAAACGCATCTTTTTGCCGGACTTCATACGCCGCAGATCGCAAGCCTTTCGAGGTTTCGGGGATCATGATTTCCGTGAGGATCTCATTGGGCCGCAAAGCATGCTCGCGCTCCGTTTCGCTTTGGGGAATCACATAAAAATCGGCCAACTCCAGGTCGCGAACGCCCTGTGGTCCCATAAGCCGTACCTTCGCTCTCAAAGCGATCAGCGCAGGCGCCACAGTCGACGGGCTGACAAAATACGCGGGCCCGTTATTTCCGAAAATAGCGTGATATTTATTTTCGCCTCCGGGTACCAGCGCCTTTCCATTTTTGTCGCGGGCTAGCAGCCCAAATCCGTTCCGGAAATACCAGCAGCGCGGCCGCTGGCAAAGATTGCCTCCTAACGTGGCCATGTTGCGGATCTGCGGGCTGGCAACCTCGGAGACCGCTTGCGCGAAAGCGCGAAACTCCGTTTTAATCTTTTTATCCTCTACCAATTGATCCAGAGTCGTGTTCGCCGGAATCCTAAACCCGCCTCGAACACCGCCCCCGGACGATTGGAGATCCAGGCTCTTGATATCCACTAATCGTTTCGGCGTGACCACATAATTTTTCATCAGGCTCAGCAAATCCGTGCCGCCGGCAAGAATCTCGGTTTCACCCCACTGCGACCCGATAAGTGCTAGTGCGGCAGGAATACTTTTTGGACGGGCATATTCGAAAGCTTGCATTAGGCCATGCCTCCCTTTTCGAGAGCGCTAAGAACGCGGTCAGGTGTTAGTGGAAGCTCGGGAACTCGTGCCCCGATCGCATTGGCTACAGCGTTCGAGATTACCGCGCCGGGTGATACGGCTGGCGGCTCACCCAGTCCAATCGGCCCGCGCTCGTCGTAGCCGGGACCCGTCATCATATGCACTTTCAGCTCTCCGACGTCAGCGATACCCGCGAGCCGGTAGAATTCCATGTCCGCATTAAGGCAGCGGCCGGTTTGCTGGTCCATGATTTTTTCTTCGWAGAGGGCGTTGCACGCACCCATAATCAACGCGCCATAGACCTGACTCTCGGCCGTTTTCAGATCCATGACCAGGCCGCAATCCTGGACGGCCACCATTTTCTCCAGTTTCACGATTCCCGTTTCCACGTCCACGGAAACTTCCGCCATCTGAACGCCGCCGACGCCACTGGAAATCATGTCAGCGGTGGTTTGTCCCATAGCCGCAATCGGGGTCGCTCCCAATTTGGCGCATGCCTGCTTCCACGAAAGGCCCTTGGACGCATCGCCCTTCACCTGAATGCGCCCGCCCACTGCTTCCAGCTCTTCCGGTTTAGTGCCCAGAGAGGGAGCAACCTTCGCAAACAACTCATTCAGGGCGTTCGTTGTGGAACGCCGCGTCGATGAACTTACGCCCCCTACCGTCGTCGAGCCGCCCGATGCCCCCGAGGGAGGATAAGAGCTGTCACCGATGTTCACTTTCACTGCTTCGAGCGGCAATCCAAAAGTTTCCGCGGCAACGATGGCGATCACTGTGCGCGTTCCGGTGCCCAAGTCCTGCGATGCCAGCGACACTTCCACCGAGCCATCCGGACGAATCGTTGTCGCGCAATTGCTCGCATGACCGCCCCCGCCCCAGGTATGAATGGAGACTCCCAGACCTCGCTTGATTGGCCCGGGGGTCTTGTCACCTCGCGGATGCCATTTGTTTTTCCAGTCGATGAGCTCCGCGCCCTTGGCGAGTTCGGCGGTATAGACCGGTGCGAGCTTCCCGGTGAGCTCGATGTTTTTTAGAAAAAATTGGACCGGGTCCATGCCAAGTTTTGCCGCCGTGTCATCGAGAGCGCACATGGTGACCACCGCCAGCTGCGGATGATTGGGCGCGCGCCACGCGCGGATGGGGCCAATGTTGGTAAGAACCGCAGTGTGACGAACGCGGCGCACGGGAATCCGGAAAACGTAAGGCAGCGTTGGAACGCCGCCGGCGCGTATGCCGCCGGTTCCCCAGGAATCAGACGACCACGCCGTGATCGTGCCGTCTTTTCTCGCGCCAACTTTCACACGCGCATAGAGTGATGGCCGCGCTCCAGCCACCATCAATTCCTGGTCGCGTTCGAGCATCATCTTTACGGGCCTTCCCGCCTTCTTTGCCATGCGCGCGCAAGAAAGTCCCCAGGTGTCCACCGGGAATTTACTTCCAAAGCCTCCTCCCATCACCGGGGTAAGGATTTTTATATTCGCAGCGGGAATACTCAAACCGGTGGCATATCCGTCGACGTTCGCGGAGACAGACTGAGTGGAAGCGTAAACGGTGAGGTGATCGCCCTCCCAGGAGGTCACCTGGCCATGCGATTCGAGGCAACAATGGGTGATCACGGGTGCTCCATAGTGCCCTTCATGCGTGATGTCGGCATTTTTGAATCCGGCATCGGGATCGCCTTCCGTCTGCTCCGCGGATTGCTTGGCATTCCCTCCGGCTTTCTCGGGATCCACATCGCTGACGAAGTGCGCCAGCGGCTCGTACTCCACGCGGATCGCGCGCACCGCGTCACGTGCTTGCTCTTCGGTTTCCGCAGCCACCGCGGCGATTTCCTGGCCTGCCCATTGCACCTGCTTGCCAGCCGCCAAAATAATATCGACCGCTTTTATCCCCGGCATTTTTTCCGCGGCTGACGTATCGATACTCTTGATGTTGGCGTTGGCGTGCGGTGAATGCAGCATTTTGCCCTGGAGCAATCCCGGCAACTGCACGTCATACGAATAGATCGCGCGGCCCGACGCCTTCCAGGGGCCATCCAGTCGTGAAATGCGCTTGCCGATCAGGCTGCGTTTGCCAGCTTCTGGCCAGTGATAGTCGGCCATTTATGCCCCCTTCCGCATTTTATTTGCGGCGTCCACGGCCGCCTGGCGTACGCCTATATACGTGCCGCACCGGCAGATGTTGCCGCCGAGCCCGTGCTTCACCTCTTCATAAGTAGCATGAGGATGATGGTCAATATACGCTTTGGTGGCCATCACGAACCCGGGGGTGCAAAAACCACATTGCTGGGCGTCGTTGTCAACGAACGCCGAGGAAATTGGGTGCAATTGGCCTTCGGGTGCCAGTCCTTCGATGGTGCGGATATCGGCTCCTGAGCCAATATCCTCAGCCACTTCGATCGCCAGCGTTGTGCAGGAATAGACGGACTTGCCATCGATAATTACGGTGCAGGCCCCGCACGAGCCGCGATCGCACACCTTCTTGGCGCCAGTCATCGCCAAACGGTCGCGCAGAGCATCCAGCAGCGTGACGCGCGGCTCAATCGTCAACGATTTCTTTTCCCCATTGATTCTCAAGACGATGGGCACCGAGCCCGGCCCGATTAGGCCTTCCGCGGTCGCTACGCTGGCACTCGCTTCCTCGGTCAGAACCCCGGCATTTCCCAGGACCCCCGCGGAAATCGCAGCCGTCGTGCTGCCCACCAGCTTAACGAAATCGCGCCGCCCCAGCGCGCGCGCCTTTTCATCCTTTTTCTTCTTTTCTGCGTCTTGGGGATCGTCCCGCCTGACCATCGAGAGGTACCTCCGGTTTACTCTGCAGCGTGCCCAGCAGAAATTCTACTCCAGCCAATGCAAAATTGTACCCGATAAATTTAGGTTCCCCCAGTGGAAATCGCGGACAACCCTACCCCAGAGTCCGGTATCATCTCTTATATCTCATAGGTAGGCCTTACTGACGAGAGCGCAGTCACGAGAATCGAGTACCGTAGGTAGCCCGTGCCAGAAAATCTAAAAGACGCGAGTCTCGCGTCCACGGCCCTTCAACAGATATGTGCGGACGATCATCTCTATGTTTGTGCGGAAGCCGGGCACTGGGGCTTAACTCGCGAAGCTTTTGCCGACGCTCTGTGTCGGAGTGCTGCGAAGAGATTTGGCGAGACTAGCCCGTCTGTTGCCGACGCTGCCTCCTACCTCCAGTCCCTGCATTTGAAAGACCTGGCTTTGGCATGCGGCTGCAGCCAGGGAAATCCGCAAGCCTGGGAATATTTCTTTCAGAATTATCGCGAAGTGCTCTACGCCGCTGCGCGTGCGATTGTCGGCCGCTCTTCGCTGAACGAAACACAGGCTCGCGACCTCGCCGATTCCCTATACGGCGAGCTTTATGGCGGAAATCTCCGCGCGGATTCCGGTGCCGGCCAGACGCGCCATTCGCTGTTCTTGTATTTCCACGGCCGGAGCAAACTAGGCACGTGGATGCGTGCGATCCTCGCGCAGCGCCACGTGAATGCGTTTCGCGCCAGCCGCCGGACAGAGTCGCTGAGCGAAACAGAAAATGATGCAGTGGAATCTGGTGATGGCGCCGCTCTCGCGCGTATCGCTGCGTCCCGCTTCGTGCCGCCGGATCCCGACAAGCTTCGCGTAATGCCGCTTATGCAAGAAGTTGTGGTGGTGGCAATTTCAAGCTTGGCGGCGCGCGATCGTCTGCGTCTCGCGCTTTATTACGTGCAAGATCTCACTCTGGCGCAAATCGGACGAATACTCGGTGAGCATGAGGCTACCGCTTCCCGGCATCTCGAGTGTACGCGAAAAGATGTGCGCGGCCGCGTCGAGGAATTGCTGCGCGCGAAACGCTTGAGCCAAGCGGAAATCCGCTTGTGCTTTGACGCCGCCCAGGAAGAGTGGCCATTCGATTTGACCAAGGCGCTCGAAACCGAGGCCGGACCTTCCTCTCTAGCGGCGGGTGACTCCCGGCCGCGCGCTGGAGTGAGCAAGAAAGCGGTGAATTCGGCGATACGTCGCAAACGCTAAAGCTTTCGAGCCTTTTTTTTTGCAAGTTTTTGAGAAGAGAACGTTCAAACTAATGAGAGATCCGGGTATCAATTATGAATGATCGCGAAATGCAAAATCGGAAGATACGCGAAATATGGTCAGAAATAGCGCGCCGCAACTCAGGTGCGGTTGCAGAGGCGTGCCCCGATGCTGACATTTTATCCGCGTACAGCGCCGAAATGTTGAGCGAAGCGGAAACCGCGCGCTGGGAAAAGCATTTTTCCGTGTGTGCCGCTTGCCAGGAAACTCTGATCGCGCTGGCGGAATCCGAGGAAAGCGATGCGCAGGTGTCGCACGCCATTACGCCCGCAATTCCGCTTGCGGCTCCGGATTCCGCGCCCATTTCCACAGATCCATCTCACCTGGCAATTTCGAAAGCTCCACCTCAGCTAACGGTAATGAAGCCGCGACGCGCGGCTTGGCATTGGCTGGCGCCGGGAATCGCTGCTGCCGTCGTGCTCGCCGTGTGGCTCGGATTTCGAGAACCTCGGCCTTCCCCCGGTGCTCAGGTTGAAGTAACACAGAATGCACCGGCGATTCCCCCTCAAGAGAGCGCAGACCAAGGGAAGCAGAAAAAAGAAAATTCTTCGAGAGCATTTGAACCGTTCGTAGACAAGGCTTCTGGAAACGAACCGCAATCTTTCGAAGCCAAACCGCCTTCATCGCCACAAGTAATCGCACCGAACAATTCCTCGCCTAAATCGCCGAAATCTAGCCAATCTCTTTCTTCGAGCGAGTTGCCTCTAGCGGCTGGGGCATCGGCGAAATCGCATGCCTCTACTGCTCGCTCCACGGAAAAGCCGCGCACGGATTTGGAGGCGGGTGCTGCGACGGCGATGGCGCGTCCACGTGTGACGTTTACGGCGAAAAACAAGAAACAGCAAGTACCAGGCGGGGTTGGTCACTCGAACGAACACTCACAGGAAACTAAGTCCTTCGATCCAAACCAGCGAGCGCAGCTAAATCGGCAAGCCATGATTCCGCGCCAAGGCTCGTCCGGCGCAGAGTTACAAGCATCGGCTGCCCAACTGCAACAAAACAAATCCGACACGAGTGACCAACCGAAGCAAACCGAGACAGTCGCTAAGCGAGCACCTGTTCGGGCCAACACACCAATGGTGCGCATTTTGCCTTCTTCCACAGCTTCGAGCACTGTGGTGCTGGCAAAACAACCTGCGAGAACAAAAGTGTTCGCACCGAATCCCGCAACATTCTGGATTGTGGGAGCGACGGGCTTAATTCAGCACTCCACAAATGACGGGCTTTCCGTGATCGCTCAGAATAGCGGTGTCCTCGCGGACTTGCTTTCTGGATCGGCGCCCGCCGAAACGGTTTGCTGGGTGGTTGGCCGCGCCGGCACGATCCTGGTGACAACGAATGGCGAGCATTGGTCGAAAGTTGGATCGCCGGGAGATCAGGATTGGGTCGGCGTGCGAGCGACCGATGCGTTGCATGCGATGATTTGGGATAAACACCAGCGCACATATTCCACCCAGGATGGCGGCATAACGTGGACGAATGTGATTCCATAATGCTTGCGTTACCAGCGGCACTTTTCGCCGTCGCCCTCCTCGACGCGCGGAATCCCCGGGAACATTGAACAATTGCCGAAGACTGCAAGGAATTTTGGCCAGCGCGTTCTAACCATGGGAGAGAATTGAAGACCCTCAAGGAGACCAAGATGCGATCGAGCCGAGTTCACTGGCCAGTTCAACGGTTTTTGCTGCATCCATTTACAGCACTCGCACTAGCGGCAATTGTTTGCGCGGCCCTGCTGGCTCCGCCACACTTGTCCGAAGTTTACGCTGCGAAAAGACCACAGGAGAATCCGGCGGCGCGACCGAGTAAAGATGCCGAGAATGAGCCGCGTACGACGCTGCGGGACCAAACTGATCTCGCTGTGACGGTCTATAACTCGAATCTCGCGCTGGTTCGCGATATCCGCCAGATTACCCTGCCTTCCGGCACGTTTCGCCTGCGGTTTGAAGATATTGCAGCGACGATAAATCCCGCGACCGTTCATTTTCGCTCGCTCACCGAGCCGGACAAGGTCAGTGTTCTGGAGCAGAATTATGAATACGATTTGCTCGACCCTGCGAAACTATTGCACAAATATGTGGGCCGCGAAGTGACGCTGGTGCGCTCGTACATGGAAAACAACACGACCAAGCACGAAGAAATCAAAGCGACGCTGCTTTCCGACAATAACGGCACAGTCTGGAGAATTGGGAAGGATATTGTCACTGGCGCGTTCGCCGAAAGTTATCGCTTCCCGGAACTTCCTGAAAATTTATACGATCACCCCACGCTGCTGTGGTCGCTTGAAAATGGCGGCGGCAGAAAACACAAAGTTGAGGCTTCCTATCTGGCGACGAATCTTTCGTGGAATGCCGACTACGTGCTGACCATCGGCCGCGACGACAAAGCCGGGGACCTGGACGGCTGGGTGACGCTCACGAACAACAGCGGCGCAGCTTTCAAAAACGCCAAGCTGCAGCTGGTGGCCGGCGATGTGCATCGCGTGCAGGAGCAATTCATCAGGGCGCTGGACGAGACGAGGATGCCGATGGCGAAGGCCGCCAACGCGACTGCTTTTGTGCAGGAGAATTTTTCCGAATACCACCTCTATACGCTGGGACGCCGCACCACGGTTTTCGATAAAGAAAGCAAGCAAATCAGCTTGCTGAACGCCACCGCAGTGCCGGTCGGAAAGCTTTTTGTCGTCGAAGGGCAACAGTTTTATTACCGCAGCGCTCAGCATCCCGGCTCACCGCTAAAGGATGTTGTCAAGGTTCTCTACAAATTCCGGAATGACGAAAAAGCGGGATTGGGGATTCCCCTGCCGGCAGGAAATGTTCGTGTCTATCAGACCGACTCGAAAGGCGGCGTTTTGTTTGTGGGCGAAGATCATATCGATCACACGCCAAAGGACGAAAACCTGACGATCCACGTCGGAAATGCGTTCGACGTTGTTTCCGAGCGCAAGCAAACCGACTTCAGGAAGATTTCCGATCGCGTGTATGAGATGGAATATGAAATCACGCTCCGAAATCACAAAGACTCGGCAATTGCGGTCGAGGTAAACGAGCCCATTGGCGGCGATTGGGAAATGCTTTCTTCCAGCCACAAATACACCAAGACGGATGCGTTTGCGGCGCAATTTCATGTGCCGGTTGAGAAAAACGGAACGTCGGTGCTGAAGTACCGGATTCGCACGCATTGGTAGTTTTTAATTCGTTTTGTTTTCCTGCGATCCCGTTCCGCCTAGCGGGACGGGTTCGCTTTTTTTTTGGGAGCGCTCCGTGAATACGCCAAGCGAAGCAGTACTCCAGCGGAACTAGAGGTTCTTCAGACGTATCTTCCTCTCCTAAACTCCGCTGAGTTC
>JRHI01000820.1_pt1 | contig 30968 bp, 21 predicted proteins | sample 215371 | NCBI WGS metagenome assembly JRHI01 (sample SAMN02929681, study PRJNA255918) | sediment metagenome | biome: cave system; feature: Ice Cave; material: Sediment; isolation source: sediment from deep within a dark volcanic ice cave with no known source of... ...
GGGCGAGAGCGTTACAACGCTCGACGGCGTGCCGCGAGCCCTGGCGCCTGGCACCCCTGTTATCGCGGATGAGTCAGGACCGATCGGCATCGCTGGAATCATGGGTGGCGCGGATTCGGGGGTCACCGAAAACACGCGCAACATCTTCATGGAGTCGCCGAATTTTGTGGGCGCTCGCATTCGCCGCGCTTCCCTCGCGCTCGGCCTGCGAACCGAGGGTGCCTTGCGTCATGAGAAAGACCTCCCGCTGGAGTTACCGGAGATCGGGCGCAGGCTGGCCGCGAAGTTCTTACTGGAATCAGGTGGTACGCCGTCGGCAGTGGTGGAGACGGGTGCGAAACCGGGTCCGCCGCGCACGGTCAGCGCACGCCCCGAGCGCGTCAACGCGGTGCTGGGCTCGTCTTTCAGCGTCACGCAGATGAAAGACGCGATGACTGCGATTGACATCAAGGTTCGCGGAGAGTCGCCGCTCGAAGCGACTGTGCCTCATTGGCGCCAGGACATAACCCAAGAGGTCGATTTGATTGAGGAAGTTGCCCGCGGGATCGGGTACGGTGACATTCCGGAAGTGCGCGCGGTTGCAGCGCCGCAATCCATTCATGAAGGTCAATACGCTCAGGAAACCTTCCTGGCAAGACAATTCGCTGCAGCGGGCTACCGCGAGATCGTCAGCATTGCTTTGCAAGGGACGCGCATGGCGTCAGCGTGGGAGCGCTCTGGATTACCTTTTTGGCAGCACGTGGTTCCGATCACGAATCCATTGTCTGACGACTTCCGCTTCTTGCGCCCAAGCTTGTTGCCGGGTCTGCTGACCGCGGCCGCAAAAGCCTGGCCCAGCGGCAACGCGCTGCGCCTATTCGAGATTGGACACACCTTTCGACCGCTCGACGGCAGCGCGCCACCCGCGCTGAGCGCTGCTGATGCGGCCAAACGTGGCGTTTACACGGAAAACGGCGTCAGCGAATGGCCTTCGCTCGGCGGAATCGCCATCTTTGACGATGCCCAAGTGGCACACCCTTTAGATACTCGCTTACTAGAAGTGAAGGGTGAGATCGAGGCGATCGCGCGGCGTTTGCTAACGGCATCCCTTGCAACCGACCCGCACGAACGTCCCTATTTTCATCCCGGAGCGTCGGGCAACATCGTAAGCGCGGATCGCGTCATCGCGAAATTCGGTCGCGTGCATCCGCAGCTGACGCGTGCATTCGACTTACCGCAGTCAAGTTATGCATTTTTCTTGTACCTGGAGAATATTCCGCAGTATCCGCCGGTGCGTGTCTACGAGCCGGTCGCGAAATTCCCGGGAACCCAACGCGACATCGCGGTCGTGGTCGACGAGCAAGTGAGCGCGGGAGAACTCAGCGCGGCTGCACTAGCAATTGACGCGCCTTTCTTGCTGACCATCGTCGCATTTGACGAATACCGCGGACGCCAGGTCGGGCAGGGTAAGAAGAGCATCGCTCTCACGGCGACCTTCAGGCGGGCCGACGCCACGATCACCGATGAGGAAGCCAACGTTTCCATCGAAGTCATCGTCAACGCGCTCAAACAGAAGTTTGGCGCGCAGCTGCGCACCTGACGGCATGACTTGGGCGGATATCCTCGTGGGGTTGACCTTGCTCGTCGCTTTTTGGGGCGGTTATCGCAGCGGCGTGATTCGCGAGATGATCGCCATCTTGTCGATCATCGTCGCCTGGGCGCTCGCCGGCGCCTTTGCGAGCCTGCTGTCCGGCGCGCTACAGGATCGTTTCGCTCTGTCCCCAGGCGCCGGCCATTTGGCCGCGTTTTGGTTGCTGTTTCTCGTCATATTTGCGGGAACGCGCGCACTCGGCTGGGTGGTGGAACGATTTACGTCTCTGCCTTTGCTGCGAATCGCCAGCGGCATCGGCGGCGGGGTCGTGGCATGTGCCAAAGCGGTACTCTTGATGTGGCTCGTGTTGTTTATTGCTCTCTTTTTTCCGATAGCGCGCGACGTTCGTGCAACGCTGCGCCGCTCACCCAGTGTGACCACGATTGAAGCACTCCACCGCCCGGCGTTTGCGATGTTGAATCAATCGCTGCCGCGCAACGCGCGACCGTTTGCCAACCTGATACTCGCTCATCACCGGCTGTAAGAAAAAGGTGCGGGGCTTAACCCCGCACCTTATGCGCTTATTTTGGTCCTTTGGGTCCGTGCGGATCGCGCGGATCGTGCGGCGCCGTCGGGTGCTGGCCGGGGAGTTGCGGGACGAGCACGCCGCCATTCGGCGGAACGGCCGGGCCGCCCAACGATGCTGGATGGCGTTCGCTTGACAAGCTAAACGTCAGCCCGCCCGGTGAGAGAAAATCGCCGTTGGTGTCTTGGATCTGAGAAGTGAAATCGAAGGTGATGGATTCGCCAGGCTGCAGCGTGTTCGTGGCAAAGATCGTCAGCTGGGTGTTCGTTGGCGAGTTCCAAGTCGGAGGTGGCCCACCCAGGTTCAAGACTGGCGATGTTGGGGTTGTCGGGTTCTGCGAGGAGTAGTCAACGAAAGTGGTGGTGGAAAAGTTGATGTTGGTGATATTGACCGGCTGGCTGAACACGAAGGTGAACGATCCGTTGGCGCCGTTGCGCCCACCTAAACCACTCACCAGCGTGAAAGGCCCTGCCGAACTCGTCGGACTAGTTGAGGGTATCGGCAGCGGATTGCCCGGTTGGCCATGATGCCCGATCGCCAGCAACGTCAAGCCGGCCGCCGCAACCAGCGCCCACAACGAAAAGGTGTTGGGATTCGCACGCAGAGCGGGCGCGATCGCAGGCATCGCCTCGATGCCGATGAGACGGTCGCCGACCGTCGGTGAATAACCCGCGGCGCCATTGCTGATCGCGAGCATTGCTTGCGTGAGGTTGATGCTGACGATGCGCGCTTCAGCCATTTTGCTGCCATTGTGCATGACGTTGAAGCGCTGGCCGACTTGGAAACCACCGGACTCGCCCAAATCGGAGAAAACGCCATTGGTGGTCGAGAAGATCGTACCGACCGCCGTACGCGGCGCGTGAATCGTTTCGAGATTGCTGGCGAGCGCGGACGACATGGCGGCGCCGCTGGCATTGTTCAAAGAAAAGACTTGCGAACGAATAAATCCGACGGGGTTGATGCGGTAAGCGGTCAGCCGGTAAACGATGGTACCGCTGTCAGCCTTGATAATGTCGCCGAGAATAACTTCTTGCGCGCCAGCTTTTGCTCCGGCGTTGAGTGACGCCGTCAGCGGATCGCCGTTGATCGCGGGCGTTACCTTCAACGGACCGCTTCCGCCCGCGGAAAAATTGCTGGATGACGCGACCGCCTGATACAGCGCCTGACTCAAAGCATCTACGGTGCTTGGCGGGGCTCCGCCGTCGTTCGAGAACTGTGTGACGGCAACCGTCGTGCGATTCGAGCCGCCGAGTGCGGGCCAAGGCGCCGAAGCCGCACTCAACACGGTCATGATGAGTGCAACTGCGGTGACGCGCCAGAAAATTGCGGAGTGCGATAATCGTTTCACAGCGCTTTAGAACTCCTCACTGTTGTTTGCACACGGATGACCGCGAGCAACGGGGATGCCAAAGACGACTGTGCACGCGATCCCCTCTGCCATTTATTATCGGCGGCACCGCCGCGGGCAAATAGGTCCATCTTTGGGGACAGCACGGATGTGCTGAACCCCAAAGGGCCATCTTTCCGGGTAATTAAAGGTAGAGCCCCAAATGAGCCGCGCGGATATTTTTCGACTGACGCATTTGTCCAGCTGCGCCGGGTGAGCGTCTAAAGCTGACGCGAGCGTGCTCGCGCAAGTGCTGGGCAGCCTGCCGCCGATCGACGACCCCAACGTCTTAGTCGGTACGGCAACAGCGGACGATGCCGGTGTCTACCGTATCAGCGATGAGCTCGCGCTCGTGCAGACGGTCGATTTCTTCACGCCTATCGTGGACGATCCCGGAAGCTTTGGCCGCATCGCAGCAGCCAACGCGTTGTCGGATATATACGCGATGGGCGCTCGCCCCTTGAGCGCGGTCGCGATCGCCGCGTTTCCCGATGACGAAACGCCGGTTTCTATCCTTGCCGATATTTTGCGTGGCGGCATTGAGAAAGCGCGCGAGGCAGGCATCAGCGTCATAGGCGGCCACACCGTCAAAGATCGAGAGCCAAAGTATGGTCTTGCGATAACGGGCTCGGTCCATCCCGATCGCATCATTCGTAACTCGACCGCACTGGCCGGTGATGCGCTCGTGCTGACAAAAAAAATCGGCACGGGCATTCTCACCACCGCTCGCAAGCAGGATCGCATCGCAGACGAAGATCTGCGCGAGGCGATTCGCTCAATGGAAACCCTCAATCGCGTTGCATCGGAGGTAATGGTTGATTTTAATGCGAGCGCGCAGCGCGGGCGGCCTGTGCATGCTGCAACGGATGTGACGGGTTTCGGCCTTATCGGTCATCTGCAGGAAATGGCACGTGGCAGCGGTGTCGGCATCACACTAGATTCGAAGTCAGTACCAATGTTCGAAGGTGTGCTCGCCTGGGCGCAAGCGGGCTGCGTACCAGGCGGTAGCCTTTCGAATCGCGCAGCTGCGCTCGCGGGCGGCGTTCGCTTCGCGCAAACGGTTCCTGAGAATTTGCAGCTCGTTTTATGCGACGCGCAGACGTCGGGCGGCTTGCTGATCAGCGTGCGCGCCGACGAAGCCGCTGCGCTCTTGCAGACACTGCGGCAGGCGGGCGTTTCGGATGCAACGATTGTGGGAAACGTCGCCGCCGATTCCACTTTCTCCGTGATCTAATGCAGCGGCGGCGGCGTATTAGCCCCGTCGAGCAAGGAACAGGTGCAGTTCCAAGAGCCGCCCAAGGACTGCCCTCTTGGCCGCGTATTTGTCAGGCCGGCTGGGTAGATCTCAAAGGCAGATCCATTTGCTTTTCACCACGCGGTTGCCCATGTTGGAGGCGCTGTGCAAACTTCAGCAACTTTAGATAAAGCTGCGCTCGACCAGCTCTGCATCACGACCATTCGCACGCTCGCGATGGACGCAGTGCAGAAAGCGAACTCCGGCCATCCCGGCACCCCGATGGCGCTTGCACCGCTTGCCTACTTGCTGTGGACAAAGCACCTGCGCTACAACCCGAGGAATCCTGACTGGCCTGATCGCGACCGTTTCATTTTGTCGGCCGGGCACGCGTGCATGCTGCAGTATGCCGTGCTCTATCTGACCGGCTACGATCTTACGCTCGACGATATCAAAAATTTCCGGCAGTGGGGCAGCAAAACTCCAGGCCATCCCGAGTATCGCGAGACGCCGGGCGTCGAGGTCACCACAGGCCCCCTCGGTCAGGGCGCCGCGAATGGCGTTGGGTTCGGCATCGCTGAGCGCTGGCTCGCAGCGCGCTTCAACAAACCGGGTCACGAAATCGTTGATCATCATACCTACGTGATTTGCAGCGACGGTGACATGATGGAAGGCGTTGCCTCTGAAGCAGCATCGTTCGCGGGGCACTTGCGTCTTGGGAAGCTGATCTATTTCTTCGACGACAACCATATCACGATCGAAGGGAACACTTCGCTTGCGTTTGACACCGAAGACGTCTGCGCGCGTTACGCGGCATACGGCTGGCATACCCAAGCGGTGGATGACGGCAACGACTTGGATGCCATCGACCGCGCCATCACGGCAGCCAAGGCTGACGAACGGCCCTCATTCATTCGCATCCGTACCCACATCGCATACGGCGCGCCGCACAAACAAGATACAGCCGCGGCGCACGGCTCACCACTCGGTGAAGACGAGATTCGTCTGACAAAAAAGTTCTACGGCTGGCCAGAAGACGCGCACTTCCTTGTGCCGGAGTCGGTGCTGGCGCACATGCGCCAGGCGATTCCTCGCGGTGAGGCCCTCGAGTCGCAGTGGCGCGCCCGTTTTGACGCTTATCGTGCGGCGTTTGCCCAACAGGCCAAGCAATTTGAAACCGAACAGCAAGGCCTATTGCCGCGTGGCTGGGCGGATGGCATCCCCTCTTTCAACATTGCCGACGGGCCGCTGGCAACGCGCCAAGCGTCGGGCAAGGTGATGAACGCCATCGGGGCGGCAGTGCCTAACTTCCTAGGCGGCTCTGCTGACCTGGCGTCTTCAACGGATACGAATCTCAATGACGAGGGCGACTTTGAGCGTGACAACTATGCCGGGCGCAATTTTCACTTCGGCGTCCGCGAACATGCCATGGGCTCAGCGCTCAATGGGATGGTTTTGCACCGCGGCCTCAAACCGTACGGCGCAACCTTTTTCATCTTCTCCGATTACATGCGCCCGCCGGTACGCTTGGCAAGCATCATGGAGATCAACCCCATCTATGTGTGGACGCACGACAGCATCGGTCTGGGCGAAGACGGTCCGACCCATCAACCCATCGAGCAGCTAGCATCGCTGCGCGCTATGCCGGGCATGATCATCATGCGCCCGGCCGACGCCAACGAAACCGCCGTGTGTTGGCGGTTGGCGATGGAGCACAAGGACGGGCCGGTGGGCATCGTGCTCACGCGTCAAAAATTGCCTGTGCTTGCCGCCGATTCCACCAAAGGTGCGGAGCGCGGCGGCTACGTGCTCGCCAAGGAAAGTAAGAGCACACCGGATGTGATCTTAATGGGTACCGGGTCGGAAGTGCACCTCTGCATGGAAGCGGCGAAACAACTGCAGCAGCGCGATATCGCCGCGCGTGTGGTCAGCCTGCCCTGCTGGCAAATCTTCGATCGTCAAGCTGCGTCATACCGCGACGAAGTCTTGCCGCCATCGGTGCATGCTCGCTTGGCGGTTGAAGCCGCTTCGCCGTTTGGTTGGCAGCATTATGTCGGCGAAAAAGGTGACGTCATCGGTATGACACGCTTTGGCGCTTCGGCGCCGGCCGAGATTCTGTTTAAAGAATTCGGCTTCACCCCGGAAAACGTCGTCGCGCACGCGCAGCGCTTGCTCGCCGCTCAATAAGGAACATCGTATGGCCAATCCGCTCCAGCGCCTGATCGAATTCGGGCAAAGTTTTTGGCTCGACAACATTCGCCGCGGCTTTACGCGCACGGGCGAGCTCAAGCGGCTCATCGATGATGACGGCCTGCGCGGCGTCACTTCCAATCCTACTATCTTCGAGAAGGCGGTGGCCGAGAGCCAGGATTACGATGAGGCGTTGCGCGACCTCGTTGGTCGCGGCATTACCGAGCCCCGCAATATTTACGATGAGATCACCAGCACCGATATTCGCGAAGCCTGCGACGTTTTCAGCGAGTTGTATCGCGACAGCGATGGCGGCGACGGCTACGTGTCGATCGAATTGACACCCGATCTTGCGCGCAAGACCGAGCAATCCATCGCAGAGGGACTGCGGCTGTGGAAGCTCGTGAACCGCCCGAATGTGATGATCAAGGTGCCCGCAACCGACGAAGGCATTCCTGTCATTCGCCGGCTGATCGCCGAGGGCGTGAACGTAAATATCACGCTCATGTTCGGGGAAGGCTACTACCATCGCGTGATCGACGCGTACTTTTTCGGGCTCGAGGACCGTCTGGCCAAGGGCTTGCCGCTCGACCGGGTGGCATCGGTCGCCTCATGCTTCGTAAGCCGTGTTGACGTGGCTGCAGACAAACTCATCGAAGCCGCCATGTCTGCGGCCGAACCCGCAAAACGCAAGCGTCTCGAAGCATTGCTGGGTAAGACTGCCATTGCGAACTCGAAGCAACTCTATCAAGTGTACCTGCAGTCGCTGCAAACCGACCGTTTCAAAAAGCTTGCGGCTGCAGGGGCCCGGCGTCAGCGGCCATTATGGGCGAGCACATCGACCAAGAACCCCCAGTACCCGGATACTTATTACGTCGAGGCGCTGATCGGACCCGATACAGTGGACACGATGCCGCCTGCGACGATCGACGCGTTCCGCGATCACGGCAAAGTAGCGCGGACCCTCGATCAAGACGTCGAAGGCGCGCGTGCCACGCTGGCTGAGTTGGAAACGCTGCTTGGCATCACGCTCCAGAGCATCACCGATAGACTCTTGCTGGACGGATTGGTGCTGTTCGAGAACTCGATCGATCAATTGCTCGACGTCCTTCGTGAAAAAGTGGAGATGCTGCGCTCGGATGGCGTCGACCGCAGACTCCTTCATGGCTTTGACTCAGCCGCGCATTACAAAACCCTCGAGCAGCTTGACGCGGAGCGATTCGTGCTCCGGGTATGGCAGCATGACGCCGGCCTTTGGAAAGTCTCGTCCGACCCCGCCGCCGCTGCCGTCATCAAGAACCGGCTGGGCTGGCTGACCGTCGCCGAACTCATGGAAGGGCGTTTGGACGAGCTCATCGACTTCGCGGACGACGTACGCCATGAGGGCTTTAACCATGTGGTCCTGCTCGGCATGGGTGGCAGCAGCTTGTGCCCCATCGTGTTGCGTAAGACATTTGGCACGCGCAGCGGGTTTCCAGAATTGCTGGTGCTCGACAGTACCGTACCGGAAGCGATCGCGGCCATCGAGCGCATGGTCGACATCAAGCGGTCGATTTTTATCGAAGCGAGCAAATCGGGAACGACGCTCGAGAGCCGTTCGTTCGGCGAGTATTTTTTCGAAAAGGCCAAGGCGGCCGCGGCCGGTGACGAAAAAAAGGCCGCGGCACAATTCGTCTTTATCACCGACCCCGCTACGCCGCTCGCGGAGCTGGGTGCAAAACGCAACGTGCGCCGGGTTTTCCTCAATCCGCCCGACATCGGCGGCCGTTACTCGGCGTTATCATACTTCGGCCTGGTGCCCGCGGCCCTCGCCGGTTATGATGTCGCCGGGCTGCTCAAGCGCGCCCAAATGATGGTCCAGGCGTGCGCGGTAGGCGTCAAGGCGGTGCAACATCCTGCGGTGTCTTTGGGCGTGGCGCTCGCGCAGGCGGCCACGGGCAAGGGGCGCGACAAGATTACCATTCTTACTTCGCCGCGCATCGCGAGCTTCGGCTTGTGGCTGGAGCAGCTTCTGGCCGAGAGCACCGGCAAGCTTGGCAAGGGCTTGATACCGGTGGCGGAAGAGCCGCTGGGGGATCCTGGCTCGTACGGGAATGACCGCGTCTTCGTTCACCTGCAGCTCAGCGGAGACGAGACCTTCAACGGGCGCCGCGAGGCGTTGGAAAAACTCGGCCACCCATTCGTTCAGATCGTGCTGCGCGACGAGCTTGATTTAGGAGAGGAGTTCTTCTGCTGGGAGTTCGCAACCGCCACCATCGGCAAGCTGCTCGACATCAATCCGTTCGACGAGCCCAACGTCAAGGAAAGCAAAGACAATACCAACTGCATTCTCGCAGGCCAAAGCGACGGTAGCCCACCCGTGCGAGCGGCTGCGCCGGAAGACGAGCAAGCCATCGCCGAAGTGCTCAAGACGGTCAAGCACGGCGATTATATCGCGCTTGCGGCTTTTATTGCCGAGACGCCACAGCGCACCGAAGTCTTGCAGCGTATCCGCGCGACGTTGCGCGACGCGACCAGGACCGCGGTCACGCTCGGTTATGGCCCGCGCTTTTTGCACTCAACCGGACAATTGCACAAGGGCGGTCCCAACAGCGGGGTCTTCCTGCAACTCGTGGGCGGCGACTCGCTGACGATTCCCATTCCGGGCCAACCGTTTGACTTCGCGACGTTGAAGAACGCGCAGGCGCTTGGTGATCTGCAATCGCTGCGCGCACATGGGCGGCGCGTGACTCGCGTTGATCTTGGTAAGGATATCGATGCCGGTCTGGCAGCGCTACGACGCACTATCACGAACATCGCGACGCGCTTGCCGGTAACGGTTGCGGCGAAGGGATAGTTATGCAAATCGGCATGGTCGGGCTCGGCCGCATGGGGGCGAACATGGTAGAGCGGCTGCTGCAAGGAGGACATGAGGTCGCTGCGTTCGACCGCAACCCTGACGTGGTCAAGACAAGTGCTGCACAAGGCGCCACCGGCTGCAACACATTGGAAGATCTGGTGAAAGCCTTGCGGCCGCCGCGCGCGGTCTGGGTCATGGTGCCGGCCGGACCGCCGACGCGCGACAGCGTGACAGCCCTGGAGAAATTGCTTGGCAAAGACGACGTCGTGATCGACGGCGGCAACTCGTACTGGAAAGAAGCCAAGGCGCAGGCGGAGATGCTCGGCCGCAAGGGCATCTACTTCATCGACGCCGGCGTTTCGGGCGGCATCTGGGGATTGAAGATCGGTTACTGCTTGATGGTCGGCGGCGATGCCGCCGCGTGCAAGCGGCTCGAACCTATTTTTCTGACGCTAGCGCCGAAAGACGGCTACTTGCGAGTGGGTCCCGTCGGGTCGGGGCATTTCGTCAAGATGGTCCACAACGGCATCGAGTATGTGATGCTGCAAGGCTACGGCGAGGGCTTTGAGGTGTTGGAAGCGTCCGAGTTCGGGGCACAACTGGATCTCGAAAAGATCAGCCATTTGTGGAACCAGGGGAGCGTCATTCGTTCGTGGCTCCTGGAGCTGGCCGAGCTTGCGTTCGCCAAGGATGCGAAGCTCGAGAACATCGCCGGCTATGTAGACGATACGGGCGAGGGCCGCTGGACCGTGCTGGACGCCATCGACTTGTCGGTCCCCGTGCCCACGCTTGCTCTCTCGCTCTTCATGCGCTTTCGTTCCCGCCAGCAAGATTCGTTTTCCGCCAAAGTCATCGCAGCGCTCCGCAACGAGTTTGGCGGGCACGCCATCAAGGCGGAAAGTTCCACCCGCAGCGGCGGGGACGGCAAGAGCTAACGCATGGCGACAGCCGAGCTCGTCAACCCATTTCGCGAAGGTCTACGGCTCGAAGGCGCGACGCATCCCTGTCAGCTCATCATCTTCGGCGCCTCGGGTGATTTGACGAAGCGCAAACTGCTGCCGGCAATTTACAACTTAGCGCAAGCGGCATTGCTGCCGTCCTCGTTCGCGGTCATCGGCTTTGCCCGCCCGCATATGTCGGATCAGCAATTCCGCGACCTTCTGCGTGAAGCCGTCGCCGCTTCCGACGAAGTGCGGGTGCGTGACGAAGCGATTCTGTCGAATCTGGCGGAACGTTTTTATTATGTATCCGGCGATTTTCACGAACCGGCTTCCTTCAAAACGCTGAAGACGCAAGTCGATGAGTTAGATCAACGCTACGGGACCGGCGGAAATCGTATTTTTTATACTGCAACGCCCGCCAGCCTGTACGGCAGCATCGCCCAGCAGCTTCACGATTGTGGCTTGACGCCGGCCGCCCAGGCGAACAGTTTCGTGCGCATCATCGTTGAGAAACCTTTCGGACGGGACCTCGCGTCGGCAAAGACCTTGAATGCTGAGCTCCTCACCTATCTGCGAGAAGATCAAATCTACCGAATCGACCACTACCTGGGCAAAGAGACCGTGCAGAACATCTTGGCGTTGCGCTTCGCCAACACTATCTTCGAACCGATTTGGAACCGCCGATATGTCGATTCGGTGCAGATCACGGTCGCGGAGAGCTTGGGGATCGAGGGTCGCGGTAACTTCTATGAAGAGACCGGCGTTGTCCGCGACGTGATACAAAACCACGCCCTGCAGTTGCTGTCGTTGGTCGGCATGGAACCGCCCACCACATTCGACGCCCGCGACTTTCGTGATGAGAAGATTCGCGTGGTCGAAGCCATCCATCCGATCGCTTACGATCAGGTTGAAACCTATGCGGTGCGCGGACAATACGGACCCGGTTTCGTCGCCGGCCAACGAGTGCCTGGTTACCGCGAAGAGCCCAATGTCGCCCGCGATTCAATCACACCGACCTACGCCGCGTTCAAGCTGATGGTTGACAACTGGCGCTGGGCAGGCGTGCCGTTTTATGTGCGCTCCGGTAAGCGCTTGCCAAAACGCGTCACGGAAATCGCGATCCAATTCAAGGAAGTGCCGCACTTGCCGTTTCGCAAGAGCCAGGTCGAAATGCCCGAGGGCAACGTGCTTGCGCTCCGCATTCAGCCGGATGAAGGAGTCACGCTCAAGTTCGGCGCGAAAGTTCCCGGTCCGATCATGCGCATTCGCTCGGTGGCGATGGATTTTGATTATGGCGCGACGTTCGGCTCGGAAGATGCGTCACCGTACGAACGGCTCATCTTAGATTGCATGAAAGGCGATCAAACGCTGTTCGACCGAGCCGATGGTGTCGAAGCGGCTTGGGCATTGGTCGACCCGGTGCTCCACTATTGGGAAGAGCATAGGAATGTCAACTTTCCCAACTACGCCGCCGGCACATGGGGGCCGCCTGAGGCGGACGCCCTGCTGGCGCGAGATGGAAAGAGCTGGCGCCGGCTATGACGCCTGTGGCGGTCTCGCAAATCGAAGACGCCCTGACCAAAGCCTGGCGCGACGCAGCACGCAAACAGGATTCGCCCCACACGCACACCTGCTCGTTAACGCTCGTGGCGTGTGTGGATGATGAGAGTGACGGCGAAGGCGTGTTGCACACGGTCAGTGAGCTCGCAGCCAAACATCCCATCCGCGCAATCGTGTTGAGTGCGACCGAAACTGCGCCCGACGACACCGTATCTGCTCGCATCTCTATCGGGTGCGACGAAGAATTCGCTGGAGCGATTTGTAGCGAAGAGATCGCTCTGAACGGCAATGGCCATACTCCCGAACTGCTCGCGTCTGCGGTGCGCGGTTTGTTGGTGCCCGATCTGCCCGTGTATCTATGGTGGCGAAGCGGCTCGCCTTCTGGCAACGTGTTGTTTTCGGAACTGAGCAAGCTGGCCGACCGAATCGTGGTCGATTCCATCCGCTTCGGTGACGGCGCGGCCGCGCTAGACACGCTGCGGCGGTTGGTGCAGCGTGCGAAGCCGCACGCAAGCGTGCGCGATCTGAACTGGCAGCGAACAGAGCCTTGGCGCGACGCGGTGGCCGCCTGTTTCGACGACCTGGCTATCGCCGCGATCCTTCCCGCGCTCAACCGATGTTCGATTACGTACGCAAGCTCGGACCATTCGAGCGCGTCGGCGCGCTCGCTTTTGATGTACGGTTGGCTTGCCAGCCATCATCCGCCGCTGCGTGGGCATGTCAAGATTGCGCCCGGTAAACACTGGGCGGAAATAGCGCACGGACGGATCGTCGCCATCACCCTGACCTCAAGCACTTGCAAGAGCAGCGTTATGCTCGTACGCGAGCAATCGCCGACCGCAATCGTCGCGGAAGCGCACGGGCGTGACGGAAACGCGCTAAAGCGGTGGCGCTGGCCGGCCCTGAGCATGTCCGAGGCGCAGCTCTTGGACCGCTGTATCGACGCGCTTGGGCGCGATGCCATGTTCGAACTCGCCTTGAGCGCAGACTAGTCGTGGTCATGAAGGATCCGCGCCAGCATCCTGGGCCACCCCGAATTTTTACTCTCGACACACCCCAGCATCTGGCCGAGCAAGCGGCGCTGGAGTTCCAGGTTCGCGCCAAGGCGGCCATCGAGGAAGCCGGACGTTTCGCGGTGGTGCTTTCGGGCGGTGCTACGCCGCTGGCGATGATGAAAGAACTCACGACGCCCGAGCATACTCAGCTCGTTGACTGGAGCCGGGTGCACGTCTTTTGGAGCGACGAGCGCTGCGTGCCGCCGAACGACGAGCACAGCAACTTCGCAATGGCAAATGCCGCGCTGCTCAGCTGCGTACCGATCCCGGCAGACAATATCCACCGGATGCAAGGCGAACTCGACCCGCGTGAAGCGGCTGACGCATACGATCGGCTATTGCGAAAGTTCTTTGGCGCCGAGACCGCCTTCGACCTCACGTATCTGGGCCTGGGACCGGATGGACATACCGCCTCGCTCTTTCCCAATACTGAAGCGCTCGACGCCAAGGACCGCAACTGCGTCGCCAACAGAGCGCCCGGCCATGTGGTTTCACCGTGGCGCCTCACGCTGACCTATCCGGCCATCAACGCGTCTAAAGCTGTGATATTTTCGGTGCAAGGAAAAGAAAAGGCAGACATCGTGGCGCGCGTGCTCGAGGGGCCGCGCGACCTCAGGCAGCTTCCAGCACAAGGCATCGCCCCGCGGGGAACGCTTACGTGGTTTTTGGACGAGGCGGCTGCGGCAAAGCTCAACCGCAAAAGTTAGCGTGCGGCGGCGGGAAGGCGGCCGTTGCGCCGGCCGTTGGTCGCTTTGGTCAAGACCGGCGTTATCATCGGCGCGCCCAGCGCTTCGTCCAACACTTCCGATAATTCTTCGACGAACGTAAAGCGCATGCTCTTGCGCACATCCTCTGGAACATCTTCAGAGACGTCCGGCTGATTGCGTCTGGGCAGGATGACGCGGCGAATGCCGGCACGGCGAGCACCCAGAACTTTTTCTTTGACGCCGCCGATCGGGAGCACCTGACCGGTCAGCGTGATCTCCCCGGTCATGGCCACCAGCGAATTAACCTTCTTTCCCGTTACGGCCGAGACGAGCGCTGTCGCCATCGCGACGCCGGCAGAGGGACCGTCTTTCGGCACAGCGCCTGCGGGGACGTGGATGTGGACGTCATGTTTGTTGAAATAACTGTCGCTCAAGCCGAGCTCTGTCGAACGACTGCGGACGAACGCCAGTGCGGCTTGCGCCGATTCTTTCATGACGTCGCCAAGCTGGCCGGTGAGCGTCAACTTACCGGTGCCCGGCATGACCTTGCATTCGACAAAGACGATATCGCCGCCGACCGGCGTCACGACCAGGCCCGTCGCGACCCCTTCGGTAGCGGTGCGTTTTGCGACTTCGGCAAAGAATCGTTGTTTGCCGAGATAGTCCTGAACATTCTCTGCCGTGATCTGCGCGCGGAAATTGGCATCTTCTGCGACCTTGCGCGCGACTTTGCGACAGACCGTCGCAATCTCCCGCTCGAGGTTGCGCACGCCGGCTTCACGAGTGTAGTTGGCGGCGATGACGTCGATCGCGCCCTTGGTGATCGCACACTGTTTTGCGCTGAGCCCGTTGGCGATCAGTTGTTTGGGCACCAGGTACTTGCGCGCGATAGCCACTTTCTCGGCCTGCGTATAACCGGCCAAGGTGATGATCTCCATGCGATCGCGCAGCGGCGGCGAAACACTGTCCAACTGATTGGCGGTAGCGATGAAGAGCACTTTACTCAAATCGAAGGGCAAGTCGATGTAATGATCGCGGAACGAATTGTTCTGCTCCGGATCCAGCACTTCGAGCAATGCAGATGACGGATCGCCTCGGAAGTCGGCTCCGACCTTATCGATCTCATCGATCATGATGAGGGGATTGGCAGACCCGGCATCCCGGATCGCACGTATGAACGTACCAGGCATTGCACCGATATAGGTACGCCTATGCCCGCGGATCTCGGCTTCGTCGCGTACGCCGCCCACGGAGAGGCGAATGAATTTGCGGTTCATGGCTCTCGCGATCGATTTGCCCAGCGATGTCTTACCCACGCCGGGTGGGCCGACGAAGCACAGAATCGGCCCGCTCAACGTGTTGCGCAATTTGCGGACTGCCAGATATTCGAGAATCCGATCCTTGACTTTTTCAAGATCGTAGTGGTCTTCGTCAAGAATCGTGCGAGCTGCGTCGATATCGAGCGAGTCTTCAGTCGTCACCGACCATGGCAGCGTCACCAACCAATCCAGATAGGTACGAATAACTGAATACTCTGGACTCGCCGAAGGAATCTTGCTCAGACGATCGAGCTCACGCATCGCCGCCTTGTTCGCGTCCTCAGGCATCTTGGCGATTTCAATCTTTTCTCGTAGCTCGTTGACGTCGGCTTGAGTCGGGTCGGTTTCCCCCAGCTCCTCCTGTATTGCTTTGAGCTGCTGACGCAAATAATACTCGCGCTGGCTCTTGTCCATTTCTTTTTGGATGTCGTTTTGGATCTTGTGACCGAGTTCGACCACCTCTAACTCGCGCGCCAAGAATGCGGTCAGCATGCGTAAGCGCGCGTGCGTGTCGCGCTCCTCGAGCACGGCCTGTTTGTCGGCCGTGTCTAAGCGCATCGTTGATGCGATGAAATATGAGAGCAGGTTGGGGTCGCTGATGTTGTTGACCTCGAGCTCGAGTTCTTTGGGAGCCGAGGGCAGATATGAGAGCAGCTTGCTATAGAGGGAAGCGAGATTGCGCGACATCGCCGTCAGCTCGTCGCTTTCGACCGTGACTTCTTCGAGTTGCTCGACCTTGGCCGCCAAGTACGGTTCGGCTTGGGTGAACTCCGTGATTTTAAATGGCACGGTTCCTGAAATGATGCAGCGCAACGTGCCGTCGGGAATCTTGATCATTTTTTGAATGATGGCGAGGGTGCCAACCGTGTGCACATCGTCAGGCGTAGGCGGCGAAGCATCGCGATCTTTTAGCGCGACCACGCCGACGGGGCTGCCCGAGCGCAACACGTCTTCAACGAGTTTGATGCCGTGCGGTTTCGTGATGGCCAGCGGCATGACGGTGTTGGGAAACAGTACCGCTTCCTGCAGCGGCAGAATCGCTAGCTCTGAGGGTATGGTGGCTGTCACGGCGCCGGGCGCCGGTGCTTTTTCAGCCATCTACGCTTTGCCCCTCACAACCATTCGAATTTCTACGCGGTCCGCCGGCACAACGCGCGCCTCGGCGACAGGCAACGTGATCGTCAGCATGCCACCCACATACTCGGCTTTTGCGTCGTTGACGGCAACCGGCGTGGGCAAGGGGATCTTTTTGAAAAAATAGCCGTAATCGATTTCCTTTTGTAGCACTTGCTCGCAGCCATGCGCGTCGCTCTCGCGGACGCCTGCAAGATAGAGGCTGCGGCCCTCGACGACGAGCTTGATGTTCGCGCGCGCGACTCCGGCCAACTCGACGAGCACGATGATGTGCGAGCCGCCGTCGGTAAGGTAGACATCGGCATTGGGATTGAAGGACCCGCGGCGGGCATGACTCGTGATGGGGAGGCTCAGCTCGGCAAACATCCGGTCAAACTCGCGAAACAGATCGTCGGGGTACATGTGGCCGCAAACTCCAAGAATGGCTGGAATTGGCATCTTCGTCACAGTCTGAAAGCCTACCCCCCGGCAAGGGTCCTACTGGTGGGTATGAGATGCATACAAGGAAGCAACGCATCGCCGACCCATGCGCTCGCTACCTGAATTACCTTCACGACAAACCGATAATCAAAATTGCGGAGGCGCGCAATTTGGCTCAGGAATTTAGCATCGAAACGTTGGATCGTTCCGGTAGGTGGTACTTTACACCGGGCGCTAAGTCTATTTATGACGTGCGCATTCGAAACGATTCGAACAATTCGCTCGATTGCTCGCTTGTTTTAGAAGATCCGCCTTCAGGCGTCGCCCTTGAACCGCAGTCGTTCGCATTGCGCGGCCACGAAGTGAGAACGGTCACAGTGACCTTTGCGGCGGATGCGCCAGCCGCGCGCTCACAGCGAGTACTTTTGACCCTGCGAGACCGCGACGGCGCGGTGCAAGCGACATTCGAACATCCGCTCATCACGACCGGCGGCACCGATTGCAGCATCTCGCTGGCTTGGAAAGATGCAGTTATCGAAGCCGGAGAAGTTCGCGCGTTCGACCTGACGTGCTGCGTACGTAGCCAGAGCGATGGGCCGACGTCGTTCTCGCTTGCGTTTACTCCCCATCCTGCGCTCACGTTTCCCCCGCTGCAGCCCGTCAGTCTCGACCCTGGTGAGTCAGCGGAGGTTCCCATCCGCGTTCTTTGGGATCCGAAAATCAAAGACGACAGCGGTTTGAATCATCCATTGTTACTCGAAGTGGGAGTACCGGTCTCAAACGGCCGGCGTACCAGCCGTGTGCGTTGGGACGCGGTCGAAGGTCAACTGCAGCCGTTTGCGTGGAACAAAGTTTTGGCCGTTGCGCAAACCGCGCCGGCAGCACGCAGTGGTGACGGCAAACCTGCAGAGCCGCCTCCCCCTGCGACTGCGCCCGCACTTCCGTCCGTAAGAACTGCGCCCGAGCCTTCATCGGTAAAAACAGCAGCAGAGTTTTCGTTTGCTTCTCCGCAGGTGGGGTCAGGCGCGCCTCCTGCAGTCACATCGAATGGCCATACGCCGACCAAACGATTGGAAGAAGTCGAGCAGCCCGCCGTGACGCAATCTACTCCAGTACAATTGCCCGCGGTCCCGGTGCAATCTGCTCCACCATCACCTGCGGCAGTGCCTGTCACGGCAAAGGACGAGTCCGCTCCCCAAGCGGCGAGTGTCACGGCAACGCAAAGCGAAATCATGGCGCCGCCGGCTAGCGTAATCACGCCGCCGGCTAACGTAATCATGCCGCCGCCCAGCGCATCCATGCTGCCGCCCAGTGCAACCGCACCGCAGGCCGGGGCGATCACGCCGCTGCCTATAGTTGATAACGGCTTTACTGCACCGCCGCGCCGCGAAATCGCGATCGCACTTCACGACAAAGTCGCAGCCGGGTCGCTGAGATCGCGGCCCGCCAAAAAGCTTGCCACGAGTTGGCTCATTGTAAGTGTCCCAGCGGCAGCGCTGGTCGTCGCCGCAGTGTTGTTCCGACCCTCGAGCCCGCCGCCCCCGCCTTCCCCGGGGCCGGTCGTCCTCAGCACGCCCGTTGTCAGCGCGAATAGCGCTCAATCGGCCGCGCCCTCCGCCACCCTAAACGTTGCTCAGCATAAACCTGTGGTGCGTCAAAAAGCAGCGCCGCTTGCTCCGAAGCATGCGGCAAGTCCCTCGCCTTCTGCGATCGCGCAGAACATCGCAACGCCGGCGCCGGCGCACACGGCGGCAACACTTCCCGCTACGCCGATCGCTCATCGGGTCGCGGCTGTTGCAGCGCCGCCAGCTCGGCAGCAATCAGCCACACGTCGAATACTGCGGCAACGTCTTGCAGCTCTGGCGCCTGGACCGGTTGTTGCACTCGGTGGTGTCGAAGCACATTATGGAGCCCGTGGACGTGCAGTGAGAGTCAATTGGGCAGCTGCAGAACAAACAGCCGCCAACATCCAGTTGATCGATAACCATGGAGCAATTTTGAATGCCACAACGGTACGCGGAACGCGCGAGTCGGTGTTATTGTATCTTCCGCCGCGTTATCGGGGCTCCGTTACCATCCAACTCACTTCCACCGGACGCCTGGGCGAGCGCGTCGCGCAAACCGCATTTCTACCGGCCTTCGGCTACTAAAGTGAGGCGCGGGGTAACCCCGCGCCCTACATTGATGAGCAGCCGTATGGCAACGACCAGCTCCCTTGATTAGAGTTTGAAATCCACGTTGAAAAACGCGTTGAATGGTTGCGTCGAAAATAAATTCCCATACGGGAACTTCACCAGCCGCTGAATTGTGTCACCCGGATTGTAAATGTTACCGACCGGCGGGATGTGCCCTGGAATGACATCATAACCGCAGGTGTGGCCGCTGCCTTGCGTCCAGGGTAAGCTGTCTCCACCGGCGCAGCGCGTGTAAAGATTCGAAAGGGTTAGGCGAACCGTCGCCCTGCTTGAGGCTTCGTAGCTGATCTGCGCATGCGTGGTGAACAGCGACGGCTCGCGGAACGCGCCGGGTCTATCGAAGTTACCCGTGAACTGATCGGGTATGACGATGGTGTTGGGGCAAGTGCTCGCATCGTACGGCTGTCCGGTGCCTCCATACGGATAGCGCGGATCATTCGCGATTGTTGCGCCCGCAAGAGGCGCGCAGCTCAGACCACCCGGACCCACCGCCGGATCGATGCCCAGTTGCTGCTGTGGAGCGCCATAGCTCGGACCCGCGATGAATTGCAGCAGCGGCGAGAACGTCCAGCGCTTTTGTTTGTAGTTAAGAACAAGCGTAGCGAAATAGGGAACGCCGTAGCTCGCTGTCGTCAACTGCGTGCCTGTCGGTACGACGTCGTAGGTCGGATACAGTCCGCTTGTATCTAACAAAGGCCGAGCCGGCGCGTTGAAGTACGGATTGGCGATGCCGTTCGGTTCGGTCGCGATCGCATTCGCGCCGCCGAAGGCGCCGCAAAGACTGTTGGGGTCCGACGAAGGAGCCACGCCGGCACATTGGCTGGTATAAGAATTGTAAAGCTGAATCGAGCTGTTGACCGGCGTCAAAAGGGTTGATCCATTAGGCAAGTTTTGATAGCGGATTCGGCTATACGTGTACGTGAACGAGAACTGCGCCGACAGACCATCCTTGGCGAAGTCACCCTTCGTGAGCAAGAATTCAGCTCCGTACGTTGTTTGTCGCCCAGCATTGATGCCCGATAAAGTGCCGGTCGTCGGATTGATAAAGAATTGCTGCACTTTGTCACGCGTTCTGCGATAGAAGGGCGACAGTTTAAAGCTTGAATCGGTGCGATGGAACCGATGTTCCCAGGAAAAATCGACGTTGTACGATACTGAGGGGCGCAAATCGTGCGCGGGCGTGGTGTATCCCAGCGCAAAGTACGGCGGCCCGATATAGCTAGCCAAATTTTGCTGCAAGGTGTTGTATTCGATGTACTGGGAGGGCGGCGGTTGCGCGTAGGCCCCGTACGAGAATCGCACCACGTCGTCCGGGTCAGCCTCATACGTACCGCCCAGCCGCGGCTGGAACACGGTATGAACGAATGAGGACGCTTTCGCGGTCGCGTTCGTCAAGATGGCGTTGCTGAGCGCACCGGCAGGCAGACCCGGCAAAGCCACCTGGCCGCACGGCGTTCCCGGCGAGTAAGGAGTCCCTGTAGACGGGTTGATCACGAGCGTTTCGTCAATGGGATTTCCGCCGTTCACGCCCGGATTCGCGCACATCACGCTGTTCCAGGCGTTGAACCAAAAATCACGCAGTGGTCCAGCGGCAGTTGAAGGCAAATCGAATTGGAAACGCTCGACGCGCAGTCCGTAGTTGACATGCACGCGATCCACCGGCCGCCATTCATCGTGGATGGAAAATGCGGCGAACTTCGGCGACACGGCGTTTCGGACCCCGGTTGGTCCGCTCTCAACCGCGAGCCATTCGAATCCCGCCGGTGGCGGCACAAACGGACCGCTGAACGTGAGAAACTTCGTGTTCGTGAAGGGAAACGGCGGCACCGGACTTCCAGGTTGGCATGAGGTCGGTGCAGGCACGCTCGCCGGATTGGTCTCGTCAAAGTAATAGCATGTTCCGTTTAATGGAGAGCTTGAGCCCTACATTAGACAGCGGCGAAGCACTTTAAATCCCGGCAAACCAGTCGTAGTTTTGGTCTTCCCAGTATCCGCCCTTGCCGTACTGCCCACCTAAACCCGCCACGACCTCGATGTGCTGTATGTACTTGGCGCTCTTGTAACCAAGTTGTGTCGGCACTTTCAGACGGACCGGCGCGCCGTTCTTAACCGGAAGGGGGCGGTCATTGAGACCATAGGCAAGCAATGCTTGCGGGTGCGCGGCCTGCCGCATGTCGAGCGACTCGTAGTAAAGATTTCCTGCGCCGTCATCGTCCATACAACGAAAAACTACGTAGCGCGCTTGCGGCCGCGGCTTGCAATCCAAAAGGACGTCGCCGAGCCTGGCGCCGGTCCACTTGCCGATAACGCTCCAGCCTTCCACGCAGTCATGCCGCGTTGTCTGCGAATAGCGCTTGAATTTATTTTGCAAGGCAGCCAGATCGTAGGAGCGCGGCAGATCCACCAAGCCGGTCACGAACAAGCGGTAACCGCGCCATCCGTCTCGACTCCAGCGCTCGTAGTCCGCGCTGGCCGGCGCATCAAATCCATTTTGCCGGAAGTCCGCCGCGACATCGCAATCTCCGTATTCACGCGCCAGCGGTTGACCGCGGCCCAAAATTGCAAAGTTCACCTTTTCCGACGCGTCCAATACATTACGGAATTTCTCGTTGTTTGTTAGCGAGGTCGCAAGTCCGGAGCAACCGCTGAGCAGAATCGATCCGCCTGCGATGAGGAATGACGAACGTCTCAAGTGTTTCATGCTTCAACACCTCCGACTGGTGCAGGTGTTGGCGCTACAACCTGCGCCGGTGCGGGACTTGCGTCTGTTTGCACGTCGTAGCAACCCGTGATCATCGAGCGCAGATTATTAATGAGGCCCGTGACGGCCACCATCAAGACGTGTATCACAAAGAACAGCGCTAGCGCGATCATGCCGCCAAAATGCCAGATGCGGGCGAACTGACGGCCACCGAACAGCGCCGGCAGCCAAGGGAACCAGCTGTCGATCGTCGGAGAGAGTGCCATCCCGGAAAGTATGACGATCGGCGCCAGGATGAACACCACTGCGAAATAGGTGAGTTTTTGCAAGGGATTGAGCGTTTTTCCCGGCCGCACTTTCCAGGGCAGCAGATGATCGCGCAGTGTTTTTGGCAACGCCCGGATATCCGATCGCGTAGGCAGCAGCTTGAAAGCCGACGGCGCGAAGAACAGCGCACACAGCACGAGTATCCAGGCAAATAAGATGTGCCAGCGCCGGCCATCCGCCAAATCCTGCGGACCTGGGATAGTAGCCCAAGCCGGAAAGGCACGCGCCGTCTCGCCGCCCATGCCGTCCGATCCCCAACCGAAGACGTGCGTGGTCTCAACACGAGCGCCGTTGCCAAACTGTATGTATCCGTGCGGCTGGGCATTTGCATCTTGCTCGCCCCGAATGGCGATCAGCGGGTGGCCAAAGTTGGACGCATCCGCGGCATATAACGCAGGATGCGCGTTGAATATCTGCATCCCGCTCATCGCGAGGATGATGATCGCAAATGCGCTGAGCCAATGTGTGACCCGCACAACCAATGGATACCGGCAGATTCGTTGCAACTGACGCTCCTATAAAAGGTCGGTCGCTTAAGACTACGTTCATTCGAAGCGTTCGGATTACTTTTTGTTCGGGTTTTGTCCGCTATGCTTCTTCAATCACTTGGTCTACCGGAAGCATCGTGTCTGGTTTGATCAGCGCTGCTATTTTCGCCTAACTGAAGCACGATCACAGCCGTGTCCGCAGCGTGTCGAGTTCTTGCTGTTCAGTATATTCGCGAATCCATTCATATTTGCGAAGCTGCTGAGGGCTGCGCAAAATGCTCCACGCGTTCAGCGATAGGCTCAGACACGCAACGCCTCCGCCACTGCCTGCTCGTCAGTCCAATGACTGCCTTCTTCACGATAAGGGGCTAGCTCTGCCTGGGAGAGTCCTGAGCAGAGCAATGACATCAGGGTATCGTACTCTTGTTGCTCGGTATACTCGCGCAACACACCCAGCTCGGCCATGCGCGCATCCAAGAAGCCGAGCATCTGCGCGGCTGCTTTCAACTCACCACGGACAGCGCTGATGCCGGCCAGCGTCTGAATCGGATAAACAAACATCCCTTCGGCCTGGGTGTCTCTGGATAGCAGCAACGATTCGCGTGCCAGAGAACGGGCCTCATCCACCCTGCCAAGACGGAGCAAGTATGTCAATCGGTTGTGCAGCGACATCGACAGCCTCGTAGAATGTCCAAGCGAGCGTTGAATCGCCATCGCTTCTGCATTCAGCTCCAGGGCAGCATCGTAATTCCCAGCCTGAAATTCGCACTCTGCTAAGGTGCCGGCTGCAACCGAAGTGTCACGCTCCGCCCCTAGCGCTTTCAGCAACGATAGCGCTTCCCGCTGGAGGCTACGTGCTCGCTTGCTGTCTCCCGTAAAGTCTGCAGCGTTGCCCAATTCGGACATACACAATGCTGCGAGTCGCGGCTCTCCGATTTCGCGAAACGTTGCTAGCGCATCGTTGACGAGCCCGACGCCTTCCGCGCCGAGCGTCACAAATATGCGCCCGTGTCCGAGCAGAAAATTAGATTCGGCCAGACCTAACTTATCGTTGAGCTGCTCGTACAACGCGCTGGCCCGCTGCGCGGCCTCGATGACGTTAGCACGCATCACGAACGATCGCTCAACGTTTGCTTTGGCGAGCCATAACTTCGCTGCGATTTCGGGCGGCGTTTGTTCGTCAACCATTGGTACTGCCACCAGCAGCCATCGCCTGCCCTCAGCGGGTGCGAGGTCCGACCAAAAAAAGCGAAGGCTGCCGGTCAAACGCGACCCCAACTTGATGTCGTGCCGCTGCTCGAGCGCCCAGCCGAGCGCCGCGCGAAAATTGTCCGTTTCGGGTGAGAGCGTGGCGCTCCAGGCCCTGGTGGGGGTGGTTGTCCATGTCTTTTCAGTGCGCTCGGCGAGTTCAAGGAAATACTTCGCGTGGCAAGCAGCCAACGCCGGGCGTTCGCCACGCTCTTCCAGGCGCTCCGAGGCGTACTCGCGTGCCGTTTCGAGCAGCCGGTAACGCTGCGAGCGCTCGTCAAAATCGACCACCACCAACGATTTGTCGACCAGCGCCGAAAGATGGTCTAAGATCTTAAACGCCTCAATAGATTCATCCGCACAGACAGCGGTAGCAGCTTCGAGGGTCCAGCCGCCCGCGAAGATCGCGACGCGCCGAAACAGCGTTTGCTCTTGCGCCGTCAAGAGGTCGTAGCTCCAGTCCATGAGCGCGCGCATGGTTTGCTGGCGCGGCAGAGCCGTGCGGCTGCCTCCAGTCAGCAGCCGAAAGCGCTGGTCCAAACGTTGCGCAAGGTCGGCGACATTCAGCACTCGCACGCGGGCCGCCGCCAATTCTATTGCAAGCGCTATGCCGTCCAAACGCTTGCAGATTTCTGCCACGAACGGCGCATTTTCATCAGTCAGCGTAAAGGTAACAACTGCGGCATTCGCGCGATCGACAAACAAGGCGATCGCGCCAAACGTCAGCGCATGCTGCGCTGAAATATTGCTGATGGAGTCGGGAATTGAGAGCGAGGGCAAGCGCACAACCGTCTCGCCCGCTATGCCAAGGCCTTCGCGGCCGGTTGCTAAGACGCTGACGTGTGGACAGCCATGGATAAGCCCATCAGCAGCCTTAGCGGCTGCGGCGACGACGTGTTCGCAATTGTCCAAGAGCACGAGCACCCGCCGGGACCGCAAATACACGACCAGCGTTTCGAACAAAGGCCTGCCGGCGGATTCTTTGACTCCGATGACGCTGGCTACGGCGCCGGGAACCAGGCTCTGATCGCTCAATGCTCCGAGCTCGATCAGCCAAACTCCATCCGGGTAGCTGTCTAGTAAATCTGCCCCGACTTGCAACGCGGTACGTGTCTTACCAACGCCGCCCGAACCCACCAGGCTGACGAGCCGAGATTTGACGAGCAAGGTTTTTATTTCGGCAACTTCTTTTTCACGGCCGACGAAGCTGGTTACTTGCAGCGGCAGGTTATTCGGGAGTTCATCGAGTGAACGCGGCGGAGGAAAATCCGTGATGAGATCGGGAGCGACGAGTTGATAGACTTGTTCCGGATGCGCCAGATCGCGCAAACGATGCGCCCCCAAATCGTGCAGGGTGGCCTGCAGCGGCATTTGACCTTGCGCTAACTCTGTCGCGACGCCGGAAACCAGTACTTGGCCCCCATGCCCGATGGCGAGCAGGCGGGCCACTCTGTTGACCGCGGGGCCGAAATAGTCGCCGTCGCGTTCGTAGGTATGACCGGTGTGGATCGCCATACGCAGGCGCAAGCCATCCACCGTCGACCAATCTTCGCTCGCCATCCCCCGCTGCGCGGCAAGCGCGGCGCTAATGGCGTCTGGTGCGGTAGGGAAAACGGCGCAAAACGCATCGCCGATGGTCTTGAAAACATGTCCACCGTGGACTTCAATGACGGAGCGCAGCAGCGCATCATGACGCTTGAGCGCGCCTTGCATCGCTTCCCGATGCTGGTCCCAGCGTTCAGTGCTTCCCTCAATATCGCTGAATAGGAAAGTGACGGTACCACTGGGTAACGCCTTGTGCGCGTCACCAGAACTCGCTTGTTGCATGTGGCGCCGTTAGTTCTAGATAGCCGCGGGTATCCCCGGCCCTTTTTTGATTCGCTCGCCCTGGATATAGGCTCCGTTTAGGTTGGATGCTGACGCGCCTGGCGCAGCGCGTTATCTTCATCCAGCCAACGGTCGATCAGATGCGCGCGCGGCACTTTTTTCGGGAACGTTCCCCCTGGATTTTTTTCCAGCCACTCCTTGGCCAATATTGCGACATACTCGAAATTGGCGTATTGCGAATCCCCCCGGCGCCGGCGCATGATGGCGATCACCGGGCTGAGCCGGTCCCAATAAGCGACGACCAGCCGGCTGAAAAGATCCATCCACGCCCCTTCCTCCACGAGGTTGTGCTTGAGGAGCGTGCCCATGGCATTGAACCAATTGATGGCTTGGACTTCTAAGTGTGCGCGCGTGTCGATAAAACCAATTGCATCCAGCTCAGCCCTAAACTCCTCGTTATGCAGCTTGTACGGCAACTCGCTTTGCACGAAGCGAAAGGCTTCTTGCATGTCGGGCGTGCGCATGTCGCGTTCCATGGAAAGCACTGCGCTGATCTGATTGAACGACTGCGAATGGTGCAGCGATATAGCTGCCGCGATGACGCTCGCGACTAGGATCACGAGCGTCACGAGCCCGACCAACGAATTCACCAGCTCGTACGAGATGAAACCGAATTCCATGTACGCGGTTTACACGCTGCGGGAAAAATGTCATTTCACGCTACACGCGCAGTCCCGGGGTCGAAGGCCGGGTGGGCACACTGCGCAGGCGGGCCAAGCGGTCAATTTCCCCCTGAATCGAAGTAAGAGTCCAAATCGCGGCGCGTGTATTTCGATCCGTTGAAGATCCATTCCGAGCGGTTGTGCCAGACCGTCACTGAACTCTTCGCCTCGGTGTCGCAGTCGAATTCGCTGTTTTTGCGACAGTGGACAACTCGACCGTCGAGCCACAGATTGTTGAAAGGGGCGGCCTTTTCAACGGCGACATTTTGCACCATCTTGTTGAGCATGGAACCTGTCACACCCTCGGGATATTGACGCTCCACGACAGTTGCCCGGAAAACGAGCAACAGCTTATCGCCAACCATTCTGTAGAGTTCCAATCTGGTGTTGAACGTTCCAACCATCATCCAGCTGTTGGTTGACGCGCAAGCCCACTAAGGTTTCATTATCGTTCAAGCGGTAGGGGGCAAGATCGAGTTCCGCATCCCGGTGGCCGCCGTAGTACTGGGAAAGACCGGATGCCAGTAACCTGAGGCGTCCTTTGCTCCTTGCGAAGACCGCCAGTGCGAAGCGTCTGCCGCAGATTCCGCAGATATGCGGCGAGCTATCGTTCGTTCCAATGCTGAACACGCTCGCTAACAGCTGCTTTCCGCCTACGTTCCAGAGTTTAGCCTCGCCCCCACTCGATGCCGGCCGGTTGTCCGTCGCTCGTTTTTACTTCTATTATAACGCCCCGCTTCGCATCGTACGACGGGAACCGGCTCTTATATAGCTCTACCAAAGTGTTTTTCGAATACGGCCCGGGCAACGCGCTTTGCGCCGCGTTTACTCGTGAACCACACACTAACAAGCCCATGGCCAACAACAAAGAAAAAGCCCGGCGCATAAGCCGGGCTTCGTTGGTCTGGATGTATTCCCTTACGGGTTTACATCATGTCGTAGCCTCCCATGCCGCCGCCCGGTGGCATTCCGCCGCCGTTCCTCTTTTCTTCCGGCTTCTCGGAAATCAGCGTCTCGGTCGTCAGCATCAAGGCCGCAATGGAAGCAGCATTCTCGAGCGCCGAGCGCGTGACTTTGAGCGGGTCGACGATGCCCTTCTTGAACATGTCGCCGTACTCACCCGTTTCGGCGTCGAAGCCGTGATTGCTGTCAAGCGTCTTGACCTTCTGGACGACCACGGAACCCTCGGCACCGGCATTCTCTGCGATCTGGCGCAACGGCTCCTCGAGTGCGCGCTTCACGATATGCACGCCCACGAGCTCGTCGGATGCGATCCCATTGGCTTTCTTGTGCGCGTCGATCGCCTTGATCGCGTGCACGAGTGCCGCACCGCCGCCGGGTAGCATACCCTCTTCAACCGCGGAGCGTGCCGTGGAGACGGCGTCTTCCATGCGATGTTTCTTCTCTTTGAGCTCTGTTTCGGTGGCTGCGCCGACCATGATCACCGCAACGCCGCCGGACAGCTTGGCGAGCCGTTCTTGCAGCTTCTCGCGATCGAACTCTGAGTCGGTGTCTTCGATTTGCCGCTTGATCTGCTCGATGCGGGCTTTGATGTCTTCCTTCTTGCCCGACCCGTCGACGATCGTCGTCTCTTCTTTGGTGATCTTGACCGTGCGCGCGCGGCCGAGTTCAAGCAGCGTGACTTTGTCCAGCTTGAGGCCCAGTTCTTCGGAAACGACAGTGCCGCCGGTCAGAATGGCGATGTCCTTGAGCATTTCCTTGCGACGATCGCCGAAGCCCGGCGCCTTGACCGCAACGCACGTGAACGTGCCGCGTAGTTTGTTGACGACGAGCGTGGCCAGAGCCTCGCCCTCGACGTCTTCGGCGATGATGAGTAGGGGTTTTTGCACCTGCACGACTTTTTCAAGCAGCGGCAGGATGTCCGCGATAGCGGTGATCTTGCGCTCGGTGATGAGGATGTACGGATCCTGCAGCACGGCTTCCATGCGCTCCGGATCTGTCACCATGTACGGCGAAATGTAACCCTTGTCGAACTGCATGCCTTCTTTGAGTTCGAGCTCGGTCTTGGTCGTTTTGGATTCCTCGACGGTGATGACGCCGTCTTTGGTGACTTTCTCCATCGCCTCGGCGATGATCTCGCCGATGGACTTGTCCTTGGCCGAGATGCTTGCGACTTGCGCGATCTCTTCCTTGGTCTCCACCTTGCGCGCCATCTTCTTGAGCTCTGCGATGACCACTTCCACAGCTTGCTCGATGCCGCGCTTGATCGCCAGCGGATTCGAGCCCGCTGCGACGTTGCGCAGGCCTTCGCGGATAATGGACTGGGCAAGTACTGTGGCGGTGGTTGTGCCGTCGCCCGCGATGTCGTTCGTCTTCGACGCGACTTCTTTCACAAGCTGAGCGCCCATGTTCTCGAAATGGTTGGGAAGCTCGATTTCTTTGGCGATCGTGACGCCGTCGTTGGTGATCGTCGGCGATCCGAATTTCTTGTCGAGGACGACGTTGCGGCCCTTAGGACCAAGCGTCACCTTCACTGCATCGGCGAGAGCATTTGCACCGCGCTCGAGTGCGCGACGTGCGGACTCGTCGAACAGGATCTCTTTGGCTGCCATAGTTGTTGTTGCGCTCCTTTAGCGTTTGACGACGGCGAGAACGTCTTTCTCGCTGAGGATGAGGTACTCGTTGCCTTCCAACTTGATCTCGGAACCCGAGTACTTCGAATAAATAACTTTATCTCCAACCTTTAAGTCGATCGGAATGACCTCGCCCTTATCGGTCTTGCGACCCGGCCCGACTGCGATGATGAGGCCTTCTTGGGTCTTTTCTTGGGCGGTGTCGGGAAGAATGATCCCGCCTGCAGTCGTCTTGGCTGGTTCGACGGGCTCGAGCACGACGCGTTCGCCGGTCGGTTTTAGTTCAATTTTTGTCGCGGTTGCGGGCACGGTTTAGACTCCTCCTTGGTGGTGGGCGGCGCACCGCCGCCGTTGTTAAGGCAGGCGGCCCTGAGAGGGTCGCCGCTTCACATTTTTCGGGGATTCGGAAAATGCTCGAAGGCGCGATTTATGCGCTTTAGCACTCTAAGCAGTTGAGTGCCAAAAGCATTATACCGCGGTTACGATTCATTGACAAGCCGTTCCTGCGCCGCAGGCGGTCTGCGCTTGCGACCATGAGCGCAAGCAAGCGGGAGCGGCGTGCGCGGGGTGGAATACCAGACTGCCGGGCGACCTCAGGGACACCTTTCGCCGCGATTCTGCGGCTTTTCGGGTGGGCTGCCATGCGTCTCACTAACCACGTTTTCTCCGGCCTTTCCGCTCTTTTTGCGGCGGGGTTTTGCGCCGCTGCGTCACTTTGTGTGGCCGTACCCGCGCGTGCTGCCGCCCCCGCCATCATGCTAGATGGGCAGCGCTTGCCTGCTGACGTCCCCGCCGCCGTCGTTCACGGTCACGTGCTCGTGCCGTTGCGTGACGTTTTTGAGCGCTTCGGCGCCGTGGTGAAGTTGGACGATGCCAATCAAATGGCGCTCGCGACCTTGCGCGGCATCACGGTCAAGGTGTCCTTACTTTCACCGGACGCGTGGATCAACAACGAACATCGCACGCTGGAAACCGGCACGCGCGAAATCGCAGGCCGCATCCTAGTGCCCTTGCGCTTCATCGCTCAGGCGTTAGGCGTTTCGGTCGACTATGACGCGGCAAGCAATACGATCGTGATCGTCAGCGGATTCCGGTCTGGCAATTTTGCAGCCGCCACGATGAGCGAGACCAACGGCAGCGGAAGTTTCTCCGTCGCCCCCGCGCCCAAGAAAGCGGTGTCGGTGCAGGATGAAAGCCCGCATCAAGGCGAGCTTATCGGATCGCAATATCCGCAGATTTACGCGCGCTTCGCGGGCGGAACTTCCGCCGTCAATCCCTCGACCGTCAGCGTCAATGTTGACGGCCAAGACGTCACCGCCGGCTCGACGATCTCGTCGGCGTATGTTTCGTACACGCCGGACTACGGTTTGCAAACAGGTCAACACGCCGTTGAGATCACGGGAGCCGCGGATGACGGCACAGGGTTTTCTGATACTTGGACGTTCCGTGTAGATGCCGGCAGCAGTTCGACCTACATGCCGTCGGGCGGTTTTGGGAATGGCTTTGCCGCAACCAGTTCGTTTCGGTCGCCGCGCTTTCGATTCTTCCCGCCGGGATTCTCCGTGTTCACCCCGAGCCCGCTCTTCTTGGTGTCCGGCGGCGTCATCGAAGTGATTTTTGTGAGCCGTTTCTTCCCAGCGGGCAACCCTTTCTTTTCGATCAACGGCATACCAGGAATGTTTCCTCTGGCGCCTTGGCCCGGCAATCCCGGATTCTTTTGGGGCTTCACGACGGTGCCGTTCGGGGCGGTGTCACATCGCGCGATCATTGCGGCTCGCTTCGCTCTGCCGAATGGCCGCAACATTGTCGTGCATTCCACCGCACCCATGGATATTGAAGGCAATCGGCGGCAGCTGCCGCAGTCGCTGCGTTACGCGATTCTGCCGCAGCTGGTGGGGCGCCCCACCAGCTGCGGCAGAATCGC
>JRHI01000821.1_pt1 | contig 30958 bp, 33 predicted proteins | sample 215371 | NCBI WGS metagenome assembly JRHI01 (sample SAMN02929681, study PRJNA255918) | sediment metagenome | biome: cave system; feature: Ice Cave; material: Sediment; isolation source: sediment from deep within a dark volcanic ice cave with no known source of... ...
CCATCCAGCAAATTACACCATCTTGACGGACGCGACCCGCCGGCGCCGTGTGCGGGACCTGCAGCACGCCGACTGCCTGTTGTGCTGTTGGCGGCGGCACCTCGAGACAATCCTAAGGTGGTTGCGATGCGGCCGGCAATTTTGCGCGGGAGGGCGAGATGTTTGTCATCGTGCAATCCACAGCGAGCCAAGCTGCGCGCACGCCTGAAGCTAAGTCAGCAATCGGGCTATCGCGGCGCCGGTCGCCATCAAGCAAACAGCCAGCAATGCGATTAGCAAGTAATTCAGCGCGGCAATCGAGACGTGACGCGCGTCTTTGGTACTCATTGTTACGGCCTGCCCAAAACGGAGCCCTCGGTGGGATGAATCATCCACCAATCCTGAACCCAAGCTGAGCATTAGGGCGCAACCCCCGTTCATCTCGGGTTCAGATTTCTGCGAGAGATAATTGGTTTCACGATCCGTCGCTGCCGCGCGGCGCTTATCGCTCTGCTTTAACTCAAAGGTGGAGGGCCACCTTTCAGGCAACGGTGAGAAGTTGCCATCAAAGTAGTGCGTGGAGGTCGCTATGAAAATAAAGATCGCACTTGCTGCGCTCGCCTGCAGCGGATTGGTCGCGCTCCTGCATACTCCGGTCTCAGCCGCACCGGTGAGTGGCATTGGTCAGAACCACGGTGTGGTCACCGCGGATAATCCGCTAATCCAGCAAGTGCATCGCTGGTGGCGCAGGGGTGGATGGGGTCCATACTACGGTTACGGGTCCGGCTACGGTTACGGGTCCGGGTACGGGTACGGGTACTCGAACTATCGGCCTTACTATCCTGCTTACAGACCGTACTATTACGGCTACTACGCTCCTCCGCCGCCGCCCCCGCCTTACTAGTACTACCGGCCCTACTGGGGACCGTACTACTAGGAACGACTGCAACTGCAGATCGAACGAGAGTAGCCCTTTGAGCGGGAGGGACATGACAGGCTCGTATTTCTCCCGAGTTCGCCAGTAAGGTCCCGTACCGTCCTAAAGGAATCGCGTCGTGCGAGTCGTCCATTGGATCTTGCATCTTTTGGCGGTCATGGCCTTTGTCGGCCCGGCCATCTACCTCATTCAGGCTTGGCCGCAAAAAGCGCCACCCACACCTGGAGACGTTGATCGTGCTCGTGTTGAGGCGAACAACAATGGCTATCGCGTCATCTTGCCAAACGGCGCTCGTTATGAGCTGGCAAGGTCAGAAGCGAACGGGAGCAATAAGAGGCGAGCAGCCACAACACTCGTGCGCTCTCAACTCGCCAGCGAGTATTCCTCGTATATGCAGATCTGGTCCCGCTTCTGGTTCCTACTTGCGGGCGCCTGCGGCGTCGCGATGCTACTGACGCTAGCCAGCCGTTTGATCGAGGACACGGAAGCGAAGTCCGTCGGCATGGCTCATCGGTAGAACCCCACTATATCATCAAGCGGGGAGGTGCTCGTGCAGCTCAAGGCTTTTCCGGGAAGTACCGCAAAGTGCTCCTGCAGCTTGCCGCCCACTCATCTTTCGTCATCTGCGTTTGCGGACCCCATTGGTTCATGCACTCGGTAATTTCTTTTGGGGTCTCTGGATCTTGCTTTTTGGAATCCTGCAAGATGACCTCGGTCTCGTTTGGCGACTTCTGTTTCGTCTCGGGTGACTGTGCGAAGGCTGTGGAGACGCACATCAGACCGACGCCAAAGGAAAAGATGGCAAATCGGATATCCATGGCTCGCTCCAATTTTGGTGACCGTGGCCGCGTCCGCTTCAAACGCAAATGCGACCGGTCATTTCGCCTTGACTGCTTCGGGCAGGAAGCAGAGGTGAAGGCGGCTGCTCAACTGCATCTTCCCCTGCGACGGTAGCCGAGCTGCCGGGCCACTTGAATCAGCGGCGCCAATGCCAATAGGTGCCCGGGTCTCCGATGTTCAACATCATCGGCACCCCCTCCGGGTTGACGATCAAGCGCGTGGTCGGAGGCACGGGGCGATAAACACGCACTCCGTGCTCGATAGTGAAGACCGCACCGTAGATTGGTCGAGGCTCGATGCGGGTGGTGGAGGCGTCCTGCTGCGCCTGCGCGGGGCAAATATGCGCGAAAGCGGGGGCCACCAGCGCCAAAAGTCCCAGAGCGCGCATGAGAATACTCCACGCCATGTCGAATCCAAACCTTAGCGTAAGTTCAACTGTACAGCGCCGGTTTTCACCTCGATACTTAACGCACCTTCCCGTCGCGAGTATGCTCCGCTCCCGCACCTTTCACGCTTACCTACAAGTTCTTTGGATCAAAGCAGACGAGCAGTACTTGAACGCGGCACGTCTCCTTCACCTCCCGGAGCAGACGAATGCTGAGGCGTGTCTCAACATCTGCGTTGGGTCAAAAGCGAACGTCGGGACCGCACGCTAGTGGCGTCAGCTCAGCAACCATCAGCGGAAGTTTGAACATGGCTCGTACCTGACCGCGATGGATCAGCGGCCGACGCAACGCAGTGCGGGGAGACGCGCCATCTCGGTAGAACCTCGCAGGTGGGCGAATTAGCTCGCTTGGCTAGCGCGCACAATGGCGCGATTATCTCGCATTCTTTGAACGCGTCGCTGAAGCAGGCTTCGTCGGCGGATCGCGCCGCCCCCAGCCTGCGAAGCTCGGCCTCGATGCCGGCTTCCACAATCTCCCCGATTTTCTTGCGATGCTCGTGTGCAGCGCTGGCGAGGGCGCCTTTCAAGTCCTCGCGAATTTCCACGTTGAGCTGCATCGTCTTGCCCCGCTCACTCTTGCGGGGATTGTTCGCCGCCTTCTCAGACGCGCGGCGTCCTTCAGCACTCCGGCTGACTTTGCCGTGCGGAGATGTGAGCTGCGCTCGCAAAGCCTGCCGGATGTTCACCTCCTCCACCTCGGACATCGCTACACTCTCCGCTTACGCATCGCGGGATGCTTGGCGATCGCGTCCCAGATCGCGGAGATTTCGGCTTTCGCCACACGAGAGGCCGGTCCCTTTAGTTCGGCGGCCGTGCGTCCGAGGACCATCGCGGAGGGATGCCCCTCGTGATAGCGCAGCGTCGGCTTAAGAACGCCGCCGAGATCGTGGAGTGCGTCGATTGCGCTGCCGAGCTGCTTCCAATCCTTGTCGGCGGCGTTGATGACGAACACGCGCGGCACGCCGGCTTCGTCGGCGACTTGGCACGCGGGGCTAACCGCTTCGATGTCCATCATCGATGGACGCACGGGCACGACAACGAGATCGGCTTCCTGAATTGCGAGGTCGGTACGCATCAGCGAGCCGGGTAGATCCACGATCACCCACGTCGCATCCTGCTTCGCCTTGTTGATTGTGCCGGCGAGATCCCGGTCATCACCGGCCGCAATGCAGCGCGGGTTTGGCGGCCAATCACGTCGCTCATGCCACAGAGTGAGAGACGACTGTGGATCCGCATCGACTACGTTTACTTGCACACCGAGGTCGGCGATGTGCGCGCCCAGGGCCGCTGCGAGCGTTGTCTTGCCCGAGCCGCCTTTGCTGGCGGCGATTACGATGGTTTTGGCGCTCATGCCGTGCTCCCGAGCTAGGTTCCTAGGCCGCCTAGCGATCTAGGACGGCTCGGAACGTAGGAATCCCAGGAGCGTTCGCGTTAGCGCGCAATTAAGTTTGTGTACTAGAAAAGTGGCCTAGTTTCTGCCAAACCGTCGCATAAAAAATAGTAAAATAAGGTACTTGTGTCGCTGGCTCCGCAGGAACGATTCGAACCCCCAACCTACCGGTTAACAGCCGATTGCTCTACCGTTGAGCTACCGCGGAACAGTTCGCGACACGAACGGCCTAGCAGAGCCGGGTGCAACCATCCCTTACTCGCTGTCGAGTTAGCTAAAGTTCTGTTTATCTTCCAATACCGTTAACCCCTCGCCCCCATGTCTGGTAAATGCGGGCGAAGGGCTACAGCCAGCCGCGCCACTTGAACCAAAGTATGGGCACGATGGTGCTGAGCGCGATCATCGCCAGCCCCCACTGATAGCCCCAGGCCCAGCTCAGCTCCGGCATGTTCTTGAAGTTCATGCCGTAGATGCTGGCCACCAGGGTCGGCGGGATGCCAACCACCGACACGACCGTCAACACGGTGAAGATGTCGTTCTGCTTGGTGTTGATGAGCCCCAGGACCGCGTCGAGCAGAAACTGCACTTTGTTGGACAGGTGGGTCTCGTAGTCGGTGAGCGACAGCACGTCCGTTTGCGCGGTCTTCAGGCGATCCTGTGTCTCGTGACTGATCCAATCCCGGGCGGGTGCCGAGACGAACGGAACGATGCGCTGCAGGCCCAGAAGAATGTCGCGTATGCGCGAAAGCCGCTCGCCGATGTTGCCCACGTCGATGAGGAGACGGCGCAACGCATCGTTGGACGTGCTGGCTTGGCGGCGCCGGCCTTTGCGCAGCTTCGGAAAGATGGCGCTCGATGTCGCATCGAGCTCCGCGGCTATCCCCTCCAGCAGATCGGCGCCCATATCGACCATCTCGTCGATGAGCGTCGCAAATGTCTCGACGCTCGTCGCGCGACCACCGTTTTTGGTGAGCTTTGCTGCCGCCGCCTCGAAGGATCGCAGCGGCGTGTAGCGGATGGTGACGAGCAGGTCCTTCGACAGCATAAATCCGAGCGGTGAGGGGGCTTGGTCGAGCGCGTCTGCATGCGCGACGATTGGCATGCTGAGGTAGAGGATGCCCGACTCCTCGGAGATGCGGCTTGAAGACTCGATTTCGCTCAGCTCGGCGCGCGTGGGCAGCTGAAGGCCGTAGCGGGTTTCGATGGAGGCCCTCTCCGCGTCCGTCGGATTGACGAGGTCGAGCCATGTCGGCGCGGCGACGCCGCTCGGATAGGCGGTCAGCATTGGGGGACCTTTTTTCGGTATCCTGAACGGGTCGAGCGGGATGTTCGTTCCGGGGCGGGGGACGTCAAGGGCCTTTTCGGACGCGCTGAAGGCGCTGGAGGGGTTATCGCACCGGAGTGGTGCTGGCACCACAGTCGCGCCGTCCCGAGGACAAACAGTCGAGCACGTCGGAGCTCGCCTTTAAGTCGTGGAAGAGCCACGCCCCTCCGAGCAATATCAACGCCAGGATGACAAGCGCGATCACGTTCTGCCGCGTGCGGTGTGCTTGCTCACTGTTGTCCATCGCCGCCACCCACAGGATTGCGCGAGAACTCCCCACCATAATTGCCGAGAAACCGGCCAAAGCCGAGCGGCTGCGCCGAATCACATTACACCTGCGCAAGCGCACCGCCAGCGCCGGACAAATGCAAAAGAGCGCATGAGACGTCTTCTGGGGGTACTGACGGTCGTGCTGCTGGCTGCGGTCGCAGTCCAGAGCGCTGCGGCGTCGGACGACGCGGCAGAGAAGTCCCTATCCGTCGGCATCAATGCCTACCGCCAGGGCAGCCTCGAAGCCTCCATCGAAGCGTTCACCGAAGCCCTGCAGGGGCATCTCTCCTCGCGCCAGGCTGCCAAGGCCTTCTACTATCGCGGGCTGGGCTATAGGGCGCTCGGCAAGCCGGGGCAGGCAATCTCCGACTTCGACGCGGCTATCGCGCAGCCGAATGGGCTGTCGTTCAGTCAGCTCGCGGACGCAGAGGACAGTCGCACGGCCGCGCAGAAGGAGGCTGGGATCACCGCTCAGGAATCGGTGGTGTCGGCCAAGGCTGAAAGTGGCCCGCCGATTCCGGTACGCCTGCCGCCACCACAGCCGGTTCAGCCGCAACCGCAAAGTTTCCTGACGACAACCTCGATCGATCCGGCCGAGGCCCAGACCGCCGGTCCGACTTTGGCCCCAACCCCGGCCTGGGGTGCGGCGTCGGTCATTCCGCGTCGTTCGGAGGCTGCAGCGTCACCCTTTGCGACGCAAGTCCTGTCCGATCCCGCTCAGCGGTCGCCGGCGCCGGCCGCCGCGCAGCTTGCGCACGCGCATCCGGCCACAGTCCTTCCGCCCCACTCCGAAGGCACCGCGTCACCGTTTGCGACGCAGGTGTTGGCGGCCATCGCTCCGCAACCGGCATCCGCAGCCGCTCCGCAGCCAGCCGTCACGGCCGTTCCGCAGTCCACCGCCGCGACCGGCATCCGCGTGCAGGTGGCGCGGGTGCAGACGCAGAACGAGGCCTACGCGCTCGTCGTACGCCTCATCTCCCAGCACGGCGCGGAGTTCGATCCGAGCATGCTGAAGATCGAGCGCGGGGTCGCCCCCGACGGCAAGACGGTTGCCTATCTCGTGCGCCTCGGCCCCTTCGCGGATGCCGATCAGGCGCAGAAACGCTGCTTCTCGCTGCGGCGGACCGGGTATGACTGCGTCGTGCAATACTAAAGGTCGGCGCGCGCTGCTTAGGTCTCCGAGGCAATCGACGCGCCCACGACGGTCCTTCGTAACGTCTTGCAACCGCAGCTTGAATTGGCATCAACCGGTGCCCGTGCCGGGCATTTTGTTGCCCTTTTTCGGGCGCACGGCTCGCGGCCATGAGGATGCTCGGCGCAGGCGCGAAGATCGCGCGCGTACCGTCCCGCGGAGCGGCCGCGCGGTTCGCCGCGCCGCTTGCGCTCGCGCTGCTTGGGGGCGGCCTCACCGGCTGTGCGTCGTCCAACCTCATGGACGTTCCGGCCGCCCACGTGGCGGCCGAGCCCTACCAGGACATGACGTGCGAGCGGATGAAGTCGGAGGCGGCGGCGCTGAACTCCCGCAAGGCCGATCTCGCGCCGGCGCTGTTTCCCTCGATCAGCGAGCAAGAGCGGGAGAACCGGCTCGCGCAGATCAACGGCGAGCTGAAGACGCTGTCGGAGGTCTCCTCGCAGAAGTGCAGCACGAGCCGCTAGGCTCAGGCTTTGGAGCTGCCGAACTTCTCGCGCAGGTAGCTGCCGAGGCCGCAGCCGTCGAGGTTCGACGGCATGACCAGCCATGCTCCTTCGGAATAGAGCTTGCGCACGAAGCCTTGGCCGGAGCCCTGCACGACGATGAAGCCCGGGCCGCCCTCGAGCACGCGCGTGTCGCTGCGGCTCATCGCACCCATGGTCGTGGCCTGCGGCCCGAAAACGATCACGGTCGGCGAGATCTCGGTGAAATAGGTGAGCACGCCGACGGCGACAAACCACGCGAACACAACCGCGAAAGCCCCGGCCGCGAGCTTGCCCGCACGCAAAAGCAGTGCGGCTGCGGAGCCGGGGCTTTCGGTGATCGAGGCGTCAGTAATCGTAGACATGCTCCAACTCGGCTTTGGTCGTCGCAAGCTCGCGGATCAGCTCGGTCAGCGCCGGCACCTTCACGTCGAGCCCGACGCGGCGCCAGCCGGGCTTGGCCTGGATCGGCACCTCGAATAGAGCGTGCGCGCCGGGGAAGTCCATCGCCTCGCCAGGGGGCACTTTGGTTGTTACGAGAATATCATCGTTGCCGGCGATCTCGGTGAAGTTTCGCCCGCGGTCGGCGAGCCCGCGGATGATCTCGGTAAACGCTCGGTAGCGCGGCGTCTCGATGATCGTGCGCCCGTCGTCGAGCGTCTTGATGACGGTGATGCGTTCGTCCGCATCGGTGTCGGTCTTATCTAGCCCAGAGACCACGCTGCGGATCTTGAGCGGCGCGGGATCGAGCCCGGCGAGCGCACCGAGAGCCTTGGCGTAGACGGCCTTCACCGCGTACTCGAGCGATAGCGAGCCGCGCCGCTCGATCTTGCGCACGAGATTGCCGCCTACGAGCGGCGTCTCGGCCCAGAACGCTTTCAGCTTCGCGCCGAAGGGGAAGCGATACCACGGCGTCTGGCGCAGGAAGAGCGCGTACGCGTCGGCGACCTTCAGCGCGAACTCGTCCTCGGGCGTACGCACGGGCCCGCGCAGCCACGCGGTCACGCGTCCAACCGTCTCCTCGTAGAAGCCTTTGATGCCCATCTCGGCCGCGAAACTCACGCCGATGATGTAAAGCATGGTCTTGGTTTCGAACGGGATGGGTGCGCGCGATGAGGCGATACGGCGGATGCGGCATAGGTTCGACCAATAGCTGCGGATAGAGCCAAAGTAGCCGAAATCGGATTCGCTGCCCTGGCGCGTCACCGCGGCGAAATCCTCATAGGCATGCACGATCGACCACTCGGGGTAGGTGAGGTAGGTGTCGACCTCCTCCCGCCGGTCGGCCGGATCGAGCACTGACTTGAACGGCTCGGCCTGCGCGTCGACCGGCGCGGTGCACACGGTCTCCGTGACGACGACCGGGATGAGCGCGGCCACGACGAGCGCGGCGAAGCCGATGCCGACCCACTTCAGGACGCGCAGCATCGGCTCAGTCCTTGCCCAGCACGAAGCCCGAGAACATGGCGACGCCGCCGAGGATGAGGTGCGGCGCACTCGCCAGGATCTTGAAGCTCAGCGGCCAGTCGAGGATGCCGTTGCGGATGATGCCGAGGTCGAGGAAGCCCGAGCCAAAGGCGACGCCCATGGCGCCATCGAGGAAATAGAGCGTGCCGAAGATCTTGAGGAACAGCACGGCCGCGCGCTTCGACATCAGACCGGCGATCAGCGCCCACAGCGCGGAGGAGGAGTGCAGGATATCGTTGAAGAGGTTGAGCTTGAAGATGCCGAAGGTTCGCCCTTCGGCATCCGTGAGGCCGGGAATGAAGCCGAGCGCGGTGACGGCCGCCAGCACAACGGCGAAGCCCAGGGCGATCTTTTGCGTGCGGTCCATCGTCGGCTCATCCCATGCAATGAAAGAAAACTAAGGCGCGAAATACGCCTGCCACATGGCGTTGCGGAACAGAAGGCCCGGATCGTAGTGCAACTTCCTCTCCACGAAGCGGGCGGTGTTGCGATAGGCGCGCTCGACCTGGTCGCGCCGCGCGTGCAACCGATAGGGCAGGTAGAAGCACCCGCCAATGGCGATCATGCGGTCGATCATCGCCTCGGTGAGCTGCAGCATCTCGGCTTCGCCCTCCGGCGTGACCGCTTGCGAGAACGACATGACGGCGGCGATGCGACGCTGAGGCGCGTAGGCCATGACGCTCGTCTCGTCCGGACCCACGTAGCGCAGGGTGACGTTGAGGAACTCGGTCATCTTCTCCGGGATGATCTCGCGGCAGGCCTCGAGGAATTCCGGGAAGCGGTCCACCGGCACGAAGTACTCGTGCAGGATGTCGGTGCGGCTGCGGTCGTCGCCGGCGAGGTTGGAGACGGGCTCGTTCATGAGCGAGTTGCGCGTGGCGAGGCCGGAGCTGACCGCCGGGCCCGCGACCGTCTCCGCAAACCAGCGCACGCGCTTCACAAGCTCCGAGCCGACCTGGGCGCGGTAGAGGTCGCGAGAGATGGCGGACAGGGAACCGCTCGCGGTCGCCCTCGGCAAGCCGTCCTCCGGCGTCGGCAGCGCGCGATAGGTGATCATCAAGGCTTCGCGGAAGAAATGCGCCCGGTCGACGTTGAGGCGCCCGTACGCCATCTTCACGCCGGTGTCGCCGTCGATCGCCTCGGTGAACTTCCGCGCGAAGACCTCCGCCGGCATCGCCTCGAACGTCGGCTTGAGCAGGACGTTCGGCACCATGTCGACCTCGAGCTCGAGGATGATGCCGAAGTAGCCGTAGCCGCCCATGGCGAGGCCGAACAGCTCGGAGTTCTCCGTGCGCGAGCAGGTTAGGATCGTGCCGTCGGCCAGCATCAGCTTGAACGCGCGCACGGTCGAGCCGAACGGCCCGTAGGGTACCGGCCAGCCGTGGGCATTGACGCAGAACGTGCTCGCGACGCCGAAGTCGGCGTTCGACTGCATGACGGCGGGCGAGAAGCCGAGCGGGTCGATGGTGGCAATCACTTGGTGCCAGCGCGTGCCGGCATCTGTGAGGTAGGTCTTCGCGCGCGTGTCGGGATCGCAGCGGAACGTCTGCATGGTGATGGCGGTGCCGTCGCGCGGGATGCTTTGGCCGCCCATGGTATGGCGCGCGGCGGCAACCGCGACGAGGCGCTTGGCGGCGGCGGCGTCCTTCAATTCGCGGCGCAGCCGCTCGATGAAGAAGCTCTGCTCGTCCGAGCCGACGATCCAGTGGCGATAGACGGGCGTCGGGTTGAGCCGGCTCGCGTCGTTGACGATGAAGCGCTTGCCCGTCGTCTCGGCGGCAAAGGGTGTGCGCGGGAGCGCGGCGATCGCAGCCGCGGCCGCCGCCGTCTTGAGAACCTGACGGCGCGTTGCGGACGACATGCAAGTCCTTGGGGGAAACCGGCTGGGTGTTAGGCACGGCAGCGCTGAGCGCGCCACGATCCACCCTGCCAGACCGCCGTTAGAACTCGGTTGGCAAATTGCCTAAATGTTGAGTGAACGCGGAACTCGCGCGCCGCGCATCCCGACCACTCGCGTCTTTGGGTCCGCTCTAGCGCTGCGCCGACCGAGCCGCGGCGTCGAAGGCGGCGGCGAGGTCCTTGCCGCCCTGGAGCTGCGCCTCCTGCACCATCTTGGCATCCGTCGCCGCGAGCAGCTTCGACACGGTGTTGTTGTGCGCCGCGACCGGGTTGCGCTCATAGCCGCCGCGCTGGAAGAAGTTCGACGTCGGCACCTTCTCGCGCAGCGCCTGCGGCATCTGCACCATGTCGAAGCCGTTGCCGTCGCCCGTGAGGTTCATCATCTCCAGCTCGGCCGCGGTGAGCGGGGGGGTATAGCCGCTCTTGCGCGCAAACTTCACCGAGGTGAGCAGCTTCTCGGTCTGCAACAGCGGGCCAATGTCGACGTCGAGATTCGCCGAATGCACGCCGAGGCCCTTTGGAGTCTTGCCGAGGCGGTCGTGCGCGTTCCAGTCGTCGGGGACCGTGCGCGAGAAGGCGATCATCTTCGTGACCTGGGCGATCTTGTCGTTGAGTTGCGCTTTGCGCTCGCCGCTCGCGCTGTCGGCCGCCCGGTTGAGCGCGGCGACGAATTCGTCGCCCGCCTCCGCCATGAGTTCGACCGAGTTGGTCGAGAGGAGCTGGTTGTAGCCGAGCGCGGTCGAGATCGCGTGCGCGCCGGGCGTGTCGTCCTCGAGGCCCGCCTGCACGTCATACTTGCCGTCGCCGCCCGACTCAAAACCGTAGATCTTGACCGCCGCTTCCTTGGTCAGGCCCGCCGCGGAGGCGACCTTGGCGTAGGCCTGCTTGAAGGCGACCTCGGTCTCCGGCGCCTGCGGCTTGAAGCCGAAGTGCTCCTTCGCGTTGGCGAGGAAGTCCTCGACGATCGGGATCTCGCGAGGCGGCGGCTTCTTCTCTTCCTCGGGGTTCTTCGGCTTCGGCGGACCGACGTACACGGGCGGTTGCCGCAGCTCATAGTCGTCGGCCGTGATCGTTGCGCCGCGCGCGCGCTTCGCTCGTCGCGCGCGCCGCTTCTCCGTCACGGAGTTCCAATAGGGCGCCGCGACCTTCTCGTAGGTGTCCCAGGCCTTGGTGTAATCCGCGAGCTTCTTGCGATAGAGCTCCATGCGCTTCTGCATGTCGACCGGGGTCGGGACCGGCGCCTCGGTCTTGGCCGGCTCGGCGCGCGCGGTGTCTGCCGCTGCGGACATCAGCAAGAGGCCCGCGACTGCGCACGCAACGCACCCGCTCGAGATGGAGCCCGGCATTCTGCCTCCCTTTGCGCGCTCTCTGGCGCGCTGACGTCGACTGGCTTGCGTTTGTTTAGCGGAGCACTGCGGTCCCGGTATGACGCCATCCTGGCGATTCACCTTAAACGACATCGACAAGACGCGGGCAAGTGTAGAGAGGGCCGCCGACCTCGCCAAACCGCCGGCGCGACGACCGCTAGCTCTCCGATCTCTTACTCGCAGGGCACCGACAGGGTCATGCCGACCGAGGAGAAGTATTTCTTGCAGCTTCCCGCATCTGCGGAAGCGACGCTTTTTGACTCCGACTTCTTGGCGTCGGCCTTCTTGGTCTCCGACTTCGTTTCCGTTTTCGTGTCCGACTTCGTATCCGCTTTGGTATCCGTCGTGTCGGATGCGTCGGCGGTCTTCTTCGGCGTCGAGAGAGCGGGCTGCTCGGGCGCGGCGGAGGCTTGCGACGGCTGCTGCGGCAGGCTCGCCTGGCGCGGCATGTAGACCTCGTCGTCCTCGGGCCCTGCGACGTAGCCGACGACATCGTCGTCGTCACAGGCTTTCACGATCAGCGACTTGCCGCTTATGGAGGGAACGGTAAACCCGGCCTGCGCGGCTGGGGTCAATGCCAGCGCGAAGGATGCGGCGGCAAGGGCGATCAGCATCTTGTTCATCGGTCGTCTCCGCGTGTGCAGCTCTCTCTTGAGCCACTATTGTCGCGGAGGTGTCCCCTGCGCTGTTCCGGCGGGAACATGGGCCGTGCGGCGCAGCAAGTTTCGAGATGATGGCCTCGGCAACTCGAGGCCGGTAACAGGACAAACGAAAAGCCGCCGGGCCTGCTTGGCGCAGCGGCTTTGTTGCTTGCGGCTGTCGGTACTGAGCTCAGTCGAGCGGGGCCTGCACCCGGCGCTCGCGCGCCATAAAGGGCGATCGGCCCCAGATGTTGTGGTCGCGGTTGTGGCCCCCGCGCTGGGCGCCATACCAGGCCGCAGCCAGCCCGACGAGGAGCGCGCTCGCGGTGAGGACACCGGTCAGCGCCGCGGCCTTGCGGGCGGTTTCGACGGCGCGCTGGGCGTCGGCAAAGGCGGTATCGACGCGCTTCTCTGCGTCGGCTGCGGGGATGCCGGCGCGCTGGGCGACCGCTTGTGCGAGATAGCTGCGGTCGTTCGCGGTCATCTGCCCGTTGGCGACGGAGATGGCGAGAACGCGCGCAACGTCGTCGCGGTCGAGCGGTGCCGCGGCCGTCGCGGTCGGTGATGTGCGCAGAAGCGTGCCAGTTGCGGGCGCCAGTACGGTGTCGCCTTGCGTCGAGGCCACATCCGCGCTCACTTGCGCGGTGGTGATGGTGGCGAGCAGGACGAGGACGGCACCGCCCACGATGCCGAGCGACCATACCAGGAAGCCGTGCATCCCGTCGCGGAACGCGACCTCATTCGCGCTCGCCTCGCGCCAGGATGAGCGCAGCCTCCCGGCGATGTAGCCGCCGAGCAGGAACGATCCGATCGTCACGATAAGCGACCAGAGCGCCGCGAGCGTGCCGCCGGTCTTGGCGTAGGAATGTCCCCGATAGGCCGAGATCAGCGACAGCCCCAGCGAGGCGGCCGCACTCAAGAGAACGAAAGAAAGGGCCGCGGCTGCGAGCGCTCCCGCAAACACCGGACCCCACTCGACGTGGCTCGTTTCCACCCGGACGGCGACTTTTTTGGCCATGGCCTGCTCTCCTTGTTAGCCCAGGCCTAGCAGGCCCAACACGAACATGACCACCACAACCGGTCCGATGAGGTAAATGATCCCGTGCATCTTCGGCTTCGTGGCGCCCGCGAGAATGCAGCGAGATCGGGCGGTTTTGGTTCCGCTGGCCGTCGCGCGCTTACGGCCCAAATTGAGCGTGCCTGGACGTCAGGATCGCCCCTGATCCCGGATAACCGCACCAATCCGCCGCGCATATAAAAAAAGCAACGCGGCGATCACTCGCTGCGTTGCCCCTTGCGGTCTCGAAGTGCGCTGTTATCCAGCGCGGCTCACGATTATTCTCAACCGCCAACCGCTTACGACTGGCCGTGCTGCCTGCCCTTGTCGCCCTGGCCCTGGCCGCCTTGACGCTGCTGCCCCCCATGCTTGTCATCCTGATGACCACCCTGCTGGCGCTTGTTGGGGTCGTTCTGCGCCTCGCGCTGCTTGTTCTGGTCCTGCCCGCCCTGCTGGCGGTTGCCCTGGTTCTTGTCGTTCTGGTTGTTGGGATTGTTGGTCATGACGTTCTCCTTGTGCGGGGTAGGCCAACGTCTTCGGCGGCGCCGGGTTCCGAGAAACCGCCTCACCGCAGGACTTGCGCCAACCGCTCGCGCGATGGAAGCGAAGGGCTCCGGTCACCCTTAATCTTGCGTTGCTCTTGTCCGGAGGATTTGCCGACGAGTGCTTCGATCTCGTGCGCAAGCTCCGGCTGACGGGGCTTGCGCTTCTGCGGCTGCCGATTTGCTGAACCGCGGTCAATCGCCTGCTCTTTCGGCATGGCTCAGCTCCTTCCTGGCTACGAGGCCTTGCGGGGAACGCGCTTGCCTTGCTTGCGCGCCTTCGACAGCCCGACGGCGATCGCCTGCTTGCGGCTCTTGACCTTGCCGCCTCTGCCGCCGCGGCCGCTCTTCGCTGTGCCGCGATTGTAGCGCCGCATCTCGAGCTCGACGTCGCGCGAGCCGGCCGGCGAATATTTCCGCTTGGCTTTGGTCGTGCGTCCCGTCGTCTTTCTCGCGGTCGTCCTTCGTGCCGTGGTTTTTTTCGCTGTCTTGCGCGCAGCCATGGGACATCTCCCTGATGTTGATCGACTGTGATGCAGACGTGTGAATGCACACGTGCGCTTGGCGCCTACGGCGCCGCCACAGAAACGTCTGCGGCGCGCGCATAGTTCCGGCCAATGAGTCAGCGATTCGTTAAGACGTGAGCTAAGACTTGCGCTTGGCGCGCGTCGCCGTCTGGTCGTTCGCTGGAAATTGCCGCGTGCTCTCGCGCAGCGCCTCTTTGAGGCTCGACGGCCGCTTGTGCTTCTTCAGGAGATCGCGGAACGCTTCATCCGCCAGCTCCTGCAGGTCCTTCATGGAATCGGAGGCGAGCAGCTCGAGCGCACGCAGCGTCTCCTCGTCGAGCTCGATGATCTTGCGTGGCATGCCGGTCCCCTCCACGGCGAAGGCTGACTAAGCCCGTTTCTTCGCGGCCGATTTCTTGGGCGGCGCCTTCTTCTTCGCGGCCGGCGCCTTCACCTTCGATTTTCCGCCGTCGCCGATGCTCTTCTTCAGCGCCGCCATCAGATCGATGACCTTGGCGCCGCGCGGCGCTTCCTCGTGCGGGGCGGTGATCTTCTGCCCCTTCATCTTCTTCTGCACCAGCTCGCGCAGTGCGGTCGCGTAGTGGTTCTCGAACTCGGTCGGCGCAAACTTGCCCGACTTGCGCCCGATCAGCTCGACCGCCAGATCGACCATCTCCTTGTCGGGCTTGGCCGTCGGGACCTCATCGAAGAACTGCGTGGGCTTCTTCAGCTCGTCTGAGTAGCGCAGCATCTCCATCAGCAGCCCGTCCTCGAACGGCGCAATGGCAACGAGCCACTCGCGCCCCGAGATCGTGAGCTGGGCGAGCCCGACCTTGCCGGTCTTCTTCAATGCTTCGCGGATGACGACGAAGCCTTCGCCCGAGTGCTTGTCGGAGGGAGCGATGTAGTAGGGCCGCTCGAAATAGCGCGGGTCGATGTCGGAAGCGTCGACGAACTTCACGAGGTCCATCGTCTTCTTGCTCTCGAGCTTGACAGCGTCGATCTCCTCGGGCTCGAGCGTGACGTAGGTGTCATCGCCGACTTCATAGCCTTTCACGATGTCGGCATTGTCGATCTCGCCGATGCCCTGCACGGTCTTTGTGTAGTTCACGCGGCGGCCCGACGGCTTGTGGATCTGGCGGAAAGAGATCTCGGACTTGCTTTCGACCGCGTTGTAGATCTCAACGCTGATCGAGACGAGGGAGAGGCGCAGGAAGCCTTTCCAGTAGGCGCGCGCAGCCATGACGAGCTCCGAAACGAGGGACTATTCGGCGTCCAGACTAGGGCCCGATGGTATCAGAAGGGTTCAGAAATCGGAAAAGGTCCGTGGACGCCGGTCGGCTTGCCCCGTTCCGGGCCGAGCCACGGTCGGGTGGCCCGAGCGAAACCCGTTGGCGGAGCACAAGGTTCCGGGCCGCTATTCATCGCAAGCGACCGCTACCGTCATCCCCACGCTCGGCACGTAGCGCAGGCAGGTCGAGCCCTTATCGGCCGGCGTCGAGCCTGCCGTGCTCGATGTCGCGGTTGCCGTATCCGGCATGTGCCCTAGTGTCACCGCGATGTCCTTGCGCCCGCCTTTGCGCACGATGTCCAACGTCACCTGCGAGTTCGAAGGCAGGTTGCCGACATCCCAGGCGAAGGGGACGACATCGTGCACGGCCTTGCCGTTGAGCATGGCGATGACGTCTCCGGCCACAACTCCCGCGCCCGCGGCCGGGCCGCCCTCGACGGTCTTGACCACGAACAACCCGCTGCCCTTCTCAATCGAGGCGGCGGCCGCCTCCTCGTCCGTCGTCTTGCGCACCTGCACGCCGAGCCAGCCGCGGTCGATGGCGCCAGACTTCTGCAGCTTCTCCACCACGTCCTTCATGACGTTGGAGGTGACCGCAAGCCCGATGCCGGTGCGCTTGCCGGCGTTCGAGTAGTTGGAGGTGAACATGCCAACGACCTCGCCCTTCATGTTGAAGAGCGGTGCGCCGGCGCTGCCGGGCTGTACGACCATATCGGTCTGGAACACCACATGCGGTAGCGCCCCGCCGGAGCGCCGGATGGCGGCGATGACGCCGGACGACAGCGAGTTCTGCAGGCCGTAGGTGTTGCCGATGGAGAAAATCGAGCTGCCGCGGCGCATGAGATGCGCGTCGCCGAAGTGGACCGCCGTCAGGCCCGTCGCGCCCGAGGCCTTCAGCAGCGCTATCGCCGTGCGCGGATCGCGGCCGATGATCTGCGCCGTCACCTGCTTGCCGTCCGACAGCGTGACCGTGATCTTGCCGACCTTCTCGACGAGGCTCGTGGAGGTGATGACGTAGCCGTCGGCTGAGAGCACCATTCCCGAGCCCTGGCGCAGGGTCGACTTGGCCGCGGCGTCGTCCAGCTCCTTGTCGCCCGTCGCTTGGGGCGGCGGGGAGGCCTCGGTCTTCTCGGCGGCGATGGAGACGACGCTCGCCTGCACGCGGTCGACGAGTTCGGGAAGCTCCTCGGCGCAAAGGCCGGTCGGGCCAACTGCGGTGAGGCAGAAGACGGCGAAAACGGCGGCATTGGCTCGGTGCATCATGGCGCGCTCGTTATAGGCCACAACCATGTTGCGGAGAAGACGACCTTCAGCCTTGCGCGGCGGCGATGAGGTCGAAGTCTCCCCCGAGCACCGCATCGAAACGGCCGCTCCGCCAGCCCGCGCTCATGTCGCGGACGAGCGGGGAGGGATCGCCGCGGTAGCGGCGCACGACCGTGCTGGGGACGCCGGCGCGGTCGAGCGCCTCTTTGAGTGCACGGCGCAGCCTGTCGGGCGACAGCTCGCCGAGCGGGGCTGCGGCTACGCGCACGCGGGCCGTCGCGCGGGAGGGACCGCCGTCGTCCGCCAGCTCCAGCACGTGCAGCCCCGCCTCGCGCCGCAAAAGGCGATGCGCGCCGAAGCCGCTGATCAGGAGCATCGGCAGAACCTCGCCGTCGGCATGGATGACGCCGCGCTGCTCGGTCAACTGCATGTTCCGGTTCTTCGCCCAGGCGCGATACATATCGAGGAGCTGTCCGCACCAGACGCGGGTTGCATCGCGATCTGCCGGCTTCTCCAGCGCCGGCTCGATCAGGACGGCGACCTCAATGGGCTCGCCGTCGAAGGCGTCACGGATGCCCTCCTTGACGAGGTGGAGCTGCATTGCGAGCCTCGCGATGAGCTCGCGCGAGGACTTGCCGGCGCGCTCGGTACCGCGCGCGAGGCGCGAGCGCAGCGACTGGCCCGTCTCCGCCGCAGCACGCACACGGTCGATCAGCGCCAGTCGCGCGAGCGTCTCGGAGCGGTCGGGCCGCGACCAGAATCCACTCTCCTGCATCGCCGCCGAAAGGCGCTCCTTGAGCTGCTCCCATTCCGCCGACTGCATCATCGCCTCGACGCCCTCGCTCTCCGTCGCAAGTGCGGCAAGCTCCGCGTCGCTGCCGCTCGGGGCTAGCATCATCGACGTGAGCGCTGGCAGCTCGCCCAGCTCGGCGGCGTGAGCGGGCTCCGGCTCGGTCGTCTCGGCGTCGGGATCGACGAACTCGGCCTGGATGGCGCGCCCGTCGCTGCGTACGAACACGAACTGGTCGCCCTCGGGGAACCGCTTCTCCACGATGGTGGCGGCAAGGGGCGCGATCACGTACTGGTCGATGGCACGCTTCAGCGGCCGCGCGCCCATCTCCGGGGTGAAGCCCTTCTCCAGCAGGAACTCGAGCGCGGAGGCTTCCCACTCCACCGCCCACTCGCGGTCCTTCAGGCCGCGGCGCTCGAGCACGCGCGACAGCTCCTTCTTCAGAATCGAGCGCATCAGCTCGCGTGTCAGCGGACGGAACACGATGACCTTGTCGAGGCGGTTCTGAAACTCGGGCCGGAACGTCTGCGCCACCGCGCGCGAGATCTGCTCGCCCGAGAAATTGTCGGTCGCGGGCGAGAAGCCGATGCCGCCCGAGCGGTGGCTAGTGGCGCCGAGGTTGGTCGTCAGGATGATGATGCAGTGCCGGAAATCGCCGACCTGGCCGAGCTGGTCGGTGAGGCGGCCGTCGTCGAACACCTGCAGGAACAGGTCCCACACATTCGCGTGCGCCTTCTCGAACTCATCCAGCAGCACCACCGAAAACGGCTGCTTGCGAACCAGCATGATGAGCGAGTCCGTCGGCTGCGCGGCCTCCGAGCTGCCGAGGATCTTAGAGGTGGAGTCGGGCGTCTGGAACTCGCTCATGTCGAGGCGGATCATGCGGTCGGGTGAGCCGAACAGGAACTCGGCAAGCGTCTTTGCCAACTCCGTCTTGCCGGTGCCCGTCGGGCCGGCGAACAGGAACACGCCGATCGGCTTGCCACCGTCATTGAGGCCGGCTTTCAGCATCGCGATGCGCTCCACGATTGCGGAGACCGCCTCGTCCTGGCCGATGACGCGCTCTGTAAAATATCCGCGCACTGCCGCGAGGTCGACGCGCTCCCTGTTGTCGAGCAGCGAGGCAGGCAGGCCCGTGAGCTGTGAGAGCGTGACGACGACGTCCTCAGGCCCGATGTGGCCGGTGTCGCCCTTGGCGCCGCGGCCGGCCGTGAGCTTCAGCAGATCGAATACGGGCCCGGGCAGGCTCGAGCCGTTGAGATACTGCTTGGCAAGATCGAGCGCGGTCGTCACGCAAGTCTCGTCGATCTCGACGCCCGCCGCCTCGCCGAGGCCCTGCACCAGCTGCTCCCCGAGCTCGAGCGTCTCGTCGGCCTCCAGCGGCTCCATGCGCGCGATCTCGAAAGTGTTGCGCAAGGAGGGGCGCAGGCGCAGGAGCCGCGCCGTGACCGCGGGCGAAGCCTCCGTCCATACGATGAGACGCCCGGCGGCGATCGCGGGCAGGATCTGGTCGAGGATGCTCGCGGCCTGCCCCTGGTGCGTGCCGCTCATGGCAATCTGCAGGATGTCCGGGACGTACCAGATGAGCTTTTTGGAGACATTGAGCTCCTCGATCGTCTTCTGAATGCGGCCCTCGAGCTGCCCGAAATACTGCTGCCCGGCCATCAGGTCGCCGCCGCCTGCCTCGAACACGCTCCAGCCTTCGCGGTCAAGCCGCTTGGCGAGAATGCGCAGGAACGAGGTTTTGCCGACGCGTGTTTCGCCGCTGACGAGGAGCGAGCGCACGGGCGCCTCGCGCGCGGTCGCGGCCGCATCATCGAGCGCCTCATGCCACGCCGGCGGCTCGATCAGGATGTCGTGGCCCTTGGCACTCGTCCAGAAGCGGCCGAACGAGGAGAGAAACGTGCGGTCGACGCTCTCGTGGCGCAGGCTGTCGAGGTTAAGGAGCAGCGCCGTGGCCATCGGATGGTGCACGCGCTCGAGGAAGCCCTTGATCACAGCGTGTTGGGCGGCGGTGGCGCTGCCAACGCCGTAATCGAAAGTGGGCGGGTCGCCGAAGCGCTCGCGCTCGGCGAAGTGATCGCGGAACATCGGTGCGATAAAGATGTTGTCGCGCCACCAGTCCTTGGCGTGCCGGAGCGGCGCGCCGACCGCGGGCCGCGGGTTGCAGGCGAGGAAGTAGGCGAGCGCGAAGTAGATGGCCCAAGGCGTGATGTTGTCGAAGTAATCGAGGATGTGGCTCACGACCTCGTCGCGGTCGTTGCGCTTCGCCAGTGCCGAGAGCGCCGCGCACGACAGCACCCAGCGGGGCCCGATCGCGTACTCTTCGACCACGTCGATCGGCACCTCCGGTCGCGTGAGCAGTTGCACGGCTTCGAGGAATTTCGGGTTGTTCTCGAAGGCGCGCGGATGCGCGGCCGAGCTCGCCTCCGGCTCGATAACGAGCTCGAGCGTGCGCAACTCAGCAGCCAGTGCCTCGGGCGCGAAGCCCTTGATGGGGGGCAGGATCTCTCCAGTCTTGATGGCGGGCTCGGCCGAAGCCTGCGCCGTCTGACTGGGGACGATGACGGCGCCCGTGGCGGGCGGCGGGGCGAGCTTCTCCAGCCACTTCCACAGGGCATCGTTGTAGCGCTTGAACAGCAAGCCGATGAGCACGCCGATCAGGATGCCGTACGTGAATGTCACTGAGGGATCCATGCTCAAGGGAGATCGGCTGCGCGGGAGACTGTCAGGTCCTTGAGGATTTGTGTCAACGAAGCGTGCGTGTGCGGGCAGTTTGCGTGGCGGAGCCAACTCGAAGAGCTTTGAGAATCCTCGCTTTTCGCCAGGCTCGGAGCTTCGGCGAGGTCTTTGCAGGCTGGCGCATAACGTCTGCAGAATTTGTTGTTTGGGAGGCGGAGCCGCGGGTCTTACGGTCCGAGCATGATGCTTAACGCTCGGGAGGCGCGTATGTCGCCGGCCTATTTGCTCTCGTGGTCGGGCCTGCTGCTCAGCCTGTTTTTCATCACCTACATCTGCGTCGCCGTATAGCGGTGTGATGTAGCCCCGGCGCCTTGGCGCCGACATCACGCTCCCCGCCACAGACCCTTATGGTGCGCCGACCTTACCTCTCCCAGGGGGAGAGGTCGGCTGGACGTGCGCAGCACGACAGCCGGGTGAGGGGGGTAAGCGCCTCGGCGAGGTCGTAGCCCCTCACCCGCTCACTCCGCTGAAGCGCAGCTCGCGACCTCTCCCGTCCAGGCGGAGGTCCATGCGAAGCATGGCTCCGCCATGACGCTCCGCCATGACGAGAGAGGTGAAGTGAGGCGAATTGCATGGCCGTCGCTTCACTCGCCGGAGAATACACCGGGCGAGCCCTGGCCGACGGGCTCGACGTACGTCACCACGACATGGACGACGGTGTCCTCGCCGTCGAGGTTGCGGAAGCTGCGCGGCACGTCGGCATGGAACGCGGCCGCGTCGCCCGCGGGCAGCACAATCGGCTGCTCGCCCCCAACGGTAAGCTCGAGGCGCCCCTGGACGACGACCAGGTTCTCGCGCGCGCCGGCGGCACGCGGCTCGATGAGCTCGCGGTGCTGGCCCGACAGCCGCACCTCGTAGAACTCAGCGCGCCGGTTGGCGTCGAGCGGGAACAGCGCGCGTGAGGAGAAGCGCCCGGCGCTCGAGGTCAGGATCTTCGCGCGCGCCCGCGGCAGCACGGCGGTGGCGCGCGAGGCGGGCGTGACGAGCAAGTTCGCTATCGGCACGCCAAGCGCGTTCGCAACCTTCAACAGAAGGCTGATCGTCGGCACGCTCTTGCCAGTCTCGATCTGGCTCAGCATGGCGCGGCTGACGCCGGCAAGGTTGGCGAGACGCTCGAGCGAATGGCTGCCGCGTGCGCAGACGCTTCAGGTTGGCGGCGATGACGGAGAGGAGCGCAGCGGACGGATCGAGAGGGGAGCGTGTGCGCGCCGGTGAGCGCGCCCCCTGAGCCTTTCCCCGCTTCGACATCGCGATGTCTGCCGACCAGCTCAATGGCGCCGCCGCAAGATGAGAGTGCCGATTGCGACGCGACGTTAACGATGCCGCCGTTCCGGCGGAACTCAGAAAAACTGCTAAGCTTATGACGCGCGTTGCTTGCAGCGGATCGCAGCCCTCCCGACGAGCGGTCGCTGCAACGAAAAAGAGAGCCGCGCTGTGCGGCTCTCCCTTTGATCTTCTACAGAGTCTTTCTAGCTCAGAAGTTGATCTTCGTGCCCGCGATGACGGTCTGGAACGCGTCGAGATGTTCTCCCCTTTGGTGCAAAACCCACCGGCGGGGTGCCTTGCGTCTGAGTATTGCCGAGGATGTAGCCGTCCGCATGCTCGTAGACCAAGTAGAGCGACGCGTCGGCCGCCTCGATGTTTTGCACGACGCCTGCCTGCCAGAAATTGATGCTGGCGCCAACAGTCTTACCCGGGTTTGCGCCGGCGTCGTCGTGGCGGTACTCGGCGAAGACGTTGGTCTTACCGAGCGAGAAGAATTTCCTCTCGATGCCGGGTTGAAGGAACCAAACCGTGCTGTCGTTCTGCCCGGCGAGCCGCGTTGTCGTCTGTGCGTTATCGTCGACATGGACGCTCTGCCAGCCCCAGCCGCCGTAGAGGAACAGGCCGCTTGGCTTGTGTTGGATAGTGGCGGCGGCACCGCCCCATTTGCACTCAAAGTGCCCAATCGAGGCGCTCGTCGTGCTTGAGGAAATGCACGTGGAGCCTCCAGACACGTAGGAGGTCGGCGCGTCCGTGGGCACGGGGTTCGCAGTGCCATTCTGGATGCCTGGATCGGTGCTTTCGCCGTAACCTCCTCGGGCCGAGATGAGGAAGTCGCCGATGTCGTCCTTAAAGGTCAGTGCCGCATCCCAGAGGTCGTCCTCGCCCCATGCCACAATGCCAGTAAAGCCATGAAACGTCGGGGTGTCGTAGCGCACGACATTGCGTCGGCCGCTGTCGCCGGGAGTTGAATTGTTGAAGCCGCGCAAGGCGTCCGTCCACCTCAGCGGGAACCCATCCCCGGCTTGTATGAACCGTCCGCCGCTCCGCAGAAAGAACTGCGACAGGAAGATCGCCGCGCCTTCCGCATCGTTGACATTGCGCGTGAGCAGCGGATCCGCGTCGTCGAGCAGGTGGTACGTAGCCGTGCCGTTCTGGCCTACGGCAATCTGTCCGTATGTCTTGCTCTTGATGTACCAATTGCTCTTACGCACCACGAGCGCATTGTCCTGGTTGCTGGGGTTGAGGTTTGCAGAGTTTGGCGAGTTCTGGTTCCACTGGTTCGCCGGATGGCCCTGAACGCCGATCTCAAGGATGTAGCCGGCCGACCATTCCTTGTCGATCTTCGCCTCACCGACGAAACGGAAACGCGACTGCTCGACGGAGTTGGTGCCGACGTAGACGTTCTTCTCCGTCCCGTCGTCCCACCACACAACGGACTCGTTGACCCATCCCGACACCGTCAGGCTGACCTTGCGGTTGCCCTTGCGCGCCGTGGTCGCCTCGAGCTCGGCGACGCGCTCCTCTAGGTCGGCGCAGCAATCTCCCCCGAGATTGCCGACGAGGCCGGCGTTGCTGCGAAAAGACCGACAACTCCAAGGACCAACGCAAGGTTGGTCCTTCCCCAGATTCCCCCGTACATCCACTTAACTCCCACTCTACAAACGCTACTGACTGATCGACGAAACGCACTGGGAACTGACTTGCGAACCCCACTGAGACACGCCGCGAGAAACGTCTGCTATGTTGGAAATAATCCACTATAACAGATTGATATATTTCGATTTTTAGCCATCAGGCCTCCACGTCAATCCTCCTTCCGATAGCTTCATGAGAATAGTCTCACGACGGTGCGCGCGAGCAACTGTGCGTGCACTCGGGCGCATCAGAATTCCCCCAGCTGGTGATAGATCTCGTCGCTGCGCACGTGCTCGGGCACGAACTCGAGTTGCTCCCGATGCAGCTCCTGCAAGATCGAAAGTCCGCGCGGCCAAGGCCCGTAGCCCGACTGCGGATTGATGTGTCCGGCAGGGCCAAGATTGATCAGCTCGGCGCCCCACACCTGTGACCACTCCAATGCCCCGGCGAACGACATCCACGGATCGTTGGTGCTGGCGATGACGACGGAGGGCACGCCGAGCGGGCGCTCGGGGATCGCCGCGCTCAAGCCGAACCGCGCGGGGTCGGCGGGCGCGACCAGCATCAGTCCGTCGATGCTCTCGCGGTAGTCGAAGGCAGCCTGCACGGCGGCAAGGCACCCGAAGCTGTGCGCCACCACGTAGACGCGGCCCGGCGCGCGGCTCAACTCGCGGCGTAGCTTTGCCGACCACTTCGGCAGATCGGGCTCGCTCCAGTCGCTCTGCATGACGCGAATGCAATCGGGGATCTGGCGCTCAAACCACGTCTGCCAGTGGTCGTGGCCGCTGCCGTGAAGTCCGGGGACGATGAAGGTCGTATCCATGGGAACCTCGGAAACCTCGCTTCGCTGGTCTTCGGCTCTGAAACGAGAGCCCGGTTGCGCCGTCTTCCCCCAGTACGTCCCCCGGATCCTCCGGGGGGAGACGACACAGACCGTTCGTGGCCTGCTTCAAGATTGCCCCGCGGCAAGTGGGCGTAGGTGCGGGCTTGCCGCGGGGCTGCCGACCGGGACCCTCGGGAAGCGCTAGCCGCACTCCCCGAGAGCCGCGTGTCCGATCGTCAGCTCTTGCTTGCTGGCTGGTAGATCTGGTCGAACGTGCCGCCGTCGTCGAAGTGGGTCTTCTGGGCCTTACCCCAGCCGCCGAACACTTCGTCGATGGTGAACAGCTTCACGTTGCCGAAGTTGGCCTTGTACTTCTCGGCGACCTTGGCATCACGCGGCCGGTAATAGTTCTTGGCCGCAATCTCTTGCGCTTCCGGCGAGTAGAGGTAGGCGAGGTACTCTTCGGCGATCTTGCGCGTGCCCTTCTTGTCGACGTTCTTGTCGACGACGGCGACGGTCGGCTCTGCAAGGATCGAGATCGTCGGCGTGACGATCTCGAACTTGTCGGGCCCGAGCTCCTTCACCGAGAGATAGGCCTCGTTCTCCCACGCGATCAGGACGTCGCCCTGTCCGCGCTCGACGAACGTCGTGGTGGAACCGCGCGCGCCCGAGTCGAGCACCTTGGTGTTCTTGTAGATCTTGGTGACGAGGTCCTTGGCGGTGGCATCGCTGCCGCCCGGCTGCTTCAGCGCGTAGCCCCACGCCGCCAGATAGTTCCAGCGCGCGCCGCCCGAGGTCTTCGGGTTCGGGGTCACGACTTCGACGCCGGCCTTACCGAGATCGGCCCAGTCCTTGATGCCCTTGGGATTGCCCTTGCGGACGAGGAAGACGATGGTCGACGTATAGGGCGCGGAGTTGTCCGCCAGGCGCTTCTGCCAATCCGCCTTGACGAGATCCTTCTTCACCAGCGCTTCGATGTCGCCGGCCAGAGCCAGCGTGGCGACGTCGGCATCGAGACCGTCGATGATGGCGCGCGCCTGCTTGCCGGAGCCGCCGTGCGACTGGTTGATCTTGACGTCCTCGCCGGTCTTCTCTTTCCAGTGCTTGGTGAAGGCCTCGTTGTAGGCCTGATAGAGTTCGCGGGTCGGATCATAGGAGACGTTGAGCAGCGTCGTCTCGGCGGCGTAGGCGAGCTGGGCGCCGCCGACGAGGCCGGCTGCCACGGCGAGCGCGATGGCGCCGCGGCGGGAAAATGCAATCTTCATAACGAGCATCCTCTGTGTTTCGTGACCTCACCCGATGAAAGGGTACGGTGAACACGTAGCGGCGCTCCCGTTCACCACGAACCAAGAAGATTTGCTGAGCTTATATGGTTTCATGCGGGGGCATGGACCCCCGCAAAAGCGCGAGCCTTGTGCGCGGAAGATTGATTTGTCGCGCAAGCGCTTCGACGCGACCGCCGCATTTCGGTGTTTGCTTCGCGAGCAGATTTTCTTCCCGGCGAAAGATGCTCGCAGCGATCGCTCTCATCAGGCCTCGGGCATGAGAACCGAGGGTTTCCGCTGGGCGAGTGCATCCCGAATGCATCATTCCGCGCAGAACGTTGCCGAACCTATCGCTCGGCGAACGGGCTCGTCTGCATGGCGCCCCGCACCGTCTTCTCGGTGAGCTGTGGCGAACACAGCTCGATGAAGCGGAACACATAGCCGCGCAGGACGCGGCCGCGGCGGATCGCAAGGCTCGAGGAACTGCTCGCAAACAGGTGCGCGCAGTCGAGCATGCGCAAGCCGGTGTCGCGCTCGGGATCGAACGCCATGGAGGCGATGATGCCGACGCCGAGCTCGAGCTCGACGTACGCCTTGATGACGTCGGCATCGAGCGCCGACATGGCGATCTCGGGCGCAAGCCCGGCGCTGGCAAACGCATCGTCGATGCGCGTGCGCCCCGTGAGGCCTTCGTCGTAGGTGATGACCGGCCATTCGGCAACGGCTTCCAGCGTCAGCGGCCTGACGTTCTCGAGCTCGTGTCCCGTCGGCACGACGACCGCGTGCTCCCAGGTATAACAGGGGAAGGGGATGAGCCCGACATTGGCCTCGAGTGCGTCGGTAGCGATGCCGATATCGGCCTCACCATCGAGCAGGATGGAGGCGATCTCCTTGGGGCTCGCCTGGTGCAGGACAAGGCGCACGTTGGGGAATGCCTTCTTGAACTTCGCGATGATGGGAGGCAGCGTGTAGCGCGCCTGCGTATGCGTGGTTGCGATCTTGAGGATGCCCTGGTCGCCGCTCGACATGCGGCCGGCAATCTGCGCGAGGTTCTCAGCTTCGAGCAGCATGCGGCCGACGATCTCGACCGCTTCCTTTCCGGCCTCCGTTAACCCCAGGAGGCGCTTGCCGCGGCGCACGAACAGCTCGACGCCGAGCTCGTCCTCGAGATCCTTGACGTGCTTGCTCACGCCCGACTGGGAGGTGAGCAGTGCGCTCGCCACCTCGGTCAAATTGAAGTTGCAGCGAGCCGTCTCGCGAATGATGCGAAGCTGCTGGAAGTTCATGCGAGGCCGCCCCTGCCCGCGGGATGTAGCCGGGCGCGGATGCGCAAAACCGGCGATCGGGGCCAGCGTAGTACGGGGAATCACGCCGCTGAATAATGATATTCCGATTAGCTTATGCAGAATTGTGCAATGGCGTGCCGGCCAGCAGTTCTAACGTTTGCATGTATTCTTATTTGACGCTTCACACCGCTCAAGGCTCTATGGATGCGTCGGCGAGCTCGTCGTCGGCCGCGGTGATTTGCAGAGCAAGTTTGCGCCGCGACACCAAACGCTAAGAGGCCGCACTGAAGACGCGGCTTCAGCTCCGAGGAGAAGCCGCATGGCTCAACGACTCAAAATCTCGACGCAGAAGCGTCACCCAGCGTTCCGCTCCGGAACCGCCTGTACCTGTTGCGCGTGTTGTTGAAGCACGACGCAAGCGGCCCCTGAGCCGCCGTTCCAATCCGATCGCAAATTTGAACGCAAGGGAGCCGGCAGAGCCGGCGACAGGTGAAGCTATGTCCTCACAAGCCTACATCATCGAGATCGGCAGCGATGCCGTCGGTATCATCGTGCGCGAGGCGGGCGACGCCGCCTTCCACTTCCACGCCGCGCTGAACGAGTTCCATCCGCTCGACGGCAAGACGTTCGCGACCCCGCAAGCGGCGCAGGCCGCGGCGGACGCCCACGGCGCCAAGCGGGCGCGCGGCGGTCTCGCACATCAAGCAGGGCGCGCGCCATGAGCGAGCCGATCAGCTTTTCCGAGCAGTTGCGCGCCTGGCGGCAGCGTAAGGCCGCCCGTACCGTCGCTCCGGCCGCGATAGGCGCCACCGACAACCTGGTGCCGTTCCGGCATCGCGTCGACACGCCTCTCGAAGACCCGCCCAAAGGGGACACGCCCTGGCTCGACTGGCTGCGCGCCGAGCCGTGGGTGCCTGTGGTCGAGGATTAGCCGGCGCAGCGCCCTAAGATTCTCCCTGGTGCTCCGAGCCCCAGCCTCCCGCTGCTGTGGGCCAACTAGGCCCGGTTCCGCTCGTCTCCTGCGGACCGGGCCATTTTTCTTGGAAAGCGGTTCCGCTTCCGAAGTTGCGGCAAAGCCACATCGGCGCTCGATTTCTACGGACCCGAGGCAAAAGCCACGCGAACGCCATACATAGGAGGCAACGAAGCTGCTGATTTGCCGGAGGGAAAACCGATGCGACAGTCTCCGATCGTGATTGCTGCTTTCCTGAGCCTCGCGTTGCTTGCGGCGCCCGCGCTCGCGTTCGATGTCGATTCCAGCACCAGCACCAATCCGGATGGGACGGCGCGCTACGCTGATCCGGACGACAAGCCGGTTGGCGGTCCCTTGGGCTCGGTCACCTTCGGGACCGGTTCGGGCGCGAACTTCACCGGCGGCGCGACCACAAGCTCGCCCTCTTCGATTCCACAGAGCTGGCAGGATCTCGGCTGGGCCAACCCGCTGCCTGACCGCCGCGCGAAGTAGCGCCAGGGCTTTACTGATTTTGTAGCGGCCGCGACGGAGCTGAGCCTCCGCCGCGGCCGCTTCCATTTTGGGGTGAGCCCGATCCGGGCTGGACCGCGGGCCTCCTGCAACGCATACCCGTGCGGTCCTTGCCGGGAGGCGCGCCCTGATGGCTGCAACGACGACGACGCAGTGGAGCTCATCCTATCTCTGGGAGCGGCTCGCAACCGCGCTGCTCAATCCGATCCGCGCCTTCCGTCCCCGCTATCTGCCGCTGCTGATGGTCTATTTCGCCTACGGCGCGCTGGGCCTCATCGCTGTCGCCGAGAGCTTCTGGGTCAAGAAGGCGCTGACCTTGACCCCGGCTGAGCTTGCCGAGCTCGCCGGCTGGCTCACGCTGCCGTGGACCGTGAAGATGGTGTTCGGCGAGCTTGTCGATGCGGTTCCCATCTTCGGATCGCAGCGCCGCGCCTATGTGTTCATCGGGGCGGCCTTCATTGCGCTCGGCATGCTGCTGCTCGCCGGCGCGGCCGGCGGCTGGCTCACCTTCGCGAGCCTGGAAAACCTCTACCGCCTCGGCGCCTTCTCGAGCGTGCTCGGCGTCGTTATCCAGGACGTGGCGGCCGACGCCATGAGCACCGAGGTGGTCGAGCGCGAGAACCCGGACGGCTCACCTCGCGACAAGGACGAGGTCGACCGCGAGCTCGGCATGGTGCAGGTGCTGGGGCGGCTGGCGCTGTCGTTCGGCATCTTCCTCGTAGCCGGCGTCGCCGGATGGATCGCCGGCGTCTACAGCTATGCGACCGTGTTCCTCGTCGGGCTCATCATTCCGGTCGTCTCGGTGAGCGGCGCGGCGCTCATCACCCTGAAGCCGGTCGAGAGCAGCCCCATCGACTGGCGCATCCTCGGTGGCGGCATTGCCTACGGCGCCTTCGTGCTGGCACTCGCCCTGTCCAACGTCCCCTACAACCAGGAGATCGTGTTCGTCGTCTCCATGGTGGTCGTATGCGCCATGCTGGTCCGCGTCGTGCACGATCTCGACGAGGCGACCAAGCGCACGATCTTCTATGCAGCGCTCATCATCTTCGTCTATCGCGCGACGCCGCTCGTCGGGCAGGGCTACACCTGGTTCGCGATCGACGTGCTGGGCTTCGACGAGGCCTTCCAGGGGACGCTCGGTCAGATCGGGGCCGGGCTCGCGCTGCTCGGCATGTGGCTGTTCTCGGATGCCATCACCCGGCGACCGGTGCCGGTCGTGCTCCTGTGGCTCACGATCGTTACGACCATCCTGTCGCTGCCGAGCCTCGGGCTGGTGCTCGGCCTGGCGGACTGGACGGAGCGGGTGTTCGGCTTCGGCGCGCGTACGATCGCGATTATCGATACCGCGGCGACCTCGCCGTTCGCGCAGCTCAGCATGATTCCGCTGTTGACGCTCACCGCGATCTACGCGCCCAAGGGGCACCGCGCGACGTGGTTTGCGCTCATGGCCTCGCTGATGAACCTCGCGCTCGTCGCGGGGCAGTTGCAGACGAAGTATCTGAACGAGATCTACGTCGTCGGCCGCGGCGCCTATGAGAACTTGCCCTACATCGTCATGTGGAGCATCGCCATCGGCTTCGTTGTGCCGCTCGCGGCCATCTTCGCCTTCGGCCGGCGTTTGCGGTAGCGGGACGTATTGAAGCGCTGACTTTTACGGCTGCTCGCGGCTATCTTGCGCCCGATCGCAATTCAAATCGCATGAGCACCCCGTGAGCAGCCTCGAGACCGTTGTCCAGGAAATCGTTGCCGAGATGCTCGGCATGCCCGATCGCGGCGAGGTCGCGAGCTACATCCCTGAACTCGCGCGCGTCGACCCCAACGCGTTCGGTCTCGTCGTGGTCACGGCCGACGGGAGCATCGCTGCCGCCGGCGACAGCGAAGCGCCGTTCTCGATCCAGAGCATCTCCAAGGTGTTCACGCTCGCGCTCGCGCTGGGCAAGGTGGGCGATCGCCTGTGGAGCCGCGTCGGCCGCGAGCCCTCGGGCAGCGCCTTCAACTCCATCGTCCAGCTTGAATACGAGCGCGGCATCCCCCGCAACCCCTTCATCAATGCGGGCGCCATCGCCGTCACTGACACCATCCTGTCGGGCCACCAGCCGCGCGAGGCGCTGGGCGAGATCCTCTGGTTCATGCGCTTCCTTGCCGACGATCCCTCGATCCGCATCGACGAGGCCGTCGCCGCCTCCGAGCAGCGGACCGGTTACCGCAACAGCGCGCTCGCCAATTACATGAAATCGTTCGGCGTGATCGAGAACCCCGTAGAGTTCACCCTCGGCGTCTATTTCCATCACTGCGCCATCGCCATGTCGTGCCGGCAGCTCGCCATGGCGGGGCGCTTTCTCGCGCAGCTCGGCAACAACCCCTCGACCGGCTTCTCGGTGGTGCAGCCCGAGCGCGCCCGCCGCATCAATGCGCTAATGCTCACGTGCGGCCACTATGACGGCTCTGGAGAATTCGCCTATCGCGTGGGGCTGCCGGGCAAAAGCGGGGTCGGCGGCGGCATCCTGGCGATCGCGCCGGGGAAGGCGTCGATCGCCGTGTGGTCGCCGGGCCTCGATGCCCAGGGAAACTCGCAGTTGGGACAGCTCGCGCTGGAGAGGCTGAGCAAGAGGCTCGGCTGGTCGATCTTCGGGGCGTGACGCTCGTCCGAAGGGGCCCGCTCGTGTCGGCGGCCCGGCGGCGCTCTAACGGCGCACTCCGATCAAACGCGATCGGTGAACAGGCGGACGGGTCTTACAGGTCGCGTCCGTCAAGATGGTGTAATTTGCTGGATGGC
>JRHI01000822.1_pt1 | contig 30958 bp, 29 predicted proteins | sample 215371 | NCBI WGS metagenome assembly JRHI01 (sample SAMN02929681, study PRJNA255918) | sediment metagenome | biome: cave system; feature: Ice Cave; material: Sediment; isolation source: sediment from deep within a dark volcanic ice cave with no known source of... ...
TCGGCCGCTCAGCTGATGCGTCCCAAAGACGGGCAGGGTTAGGGGGAGTATGCGGGAGCGGGGGAGGGTGGGGATAAGTTTGTCGTTTTGCCTCTCGTCCGCGATGGGCCAGGAGCGGACGTGATCGGCGGCGCCGACGTGCTCAGCTCTCTACCTGAAAGCAGACGCCGCCCACATATCGACGGTAGGTCCGAGATGGGTGGGACTTCTGGTTATTGGTCACACCGACAATGCGGCGCGCAGATCGTGTCCAACCTCACTTCTGCGCAACGTCGGCTCAAGGTATTCTGAAGAACCTGGGATGGAGATTTTGCAGCATGGCAAGGATCGTCTTCGGAATGAATCAGTCCCTGGACGGCTATGTCGACCACCAGGAGTTTGCACCAGATCCCGCACTCGTTCGTCACTGGATCGAGCAAGTGCGCGGCCTGGCGGGCAGTGTGTACGGCCCGCATGTACGAGGTCATGCGCTATTGGGACGAAGACCTTCCTGAGTGGGGCGCTGAGGAACGCGACTTCGCGGCGGCGTGGCGGAGCCAACCCAAGTGGGTCGTGTCGCGCTCGTTGAAGTCGGTCGGCCCCAACGCCACACTTGTCGAGAATGACATCGAGGCGGTGATACGCGGGCTGAAGGCCAAGCTCGTTGGGGAGATTGCAGTTTCCGGACCAGACTTGGCTCGAAGCCTAACCGACCTTGGTCTAATCGATGAGTATCGACTCTACCTCCACCCCGTCGTGCTTGGTCGCGGCAAGCCATTCTTCGCCGCCCCCCGGCCGCCGCTCCGCCTTGTGGCCAGCGATCGGATCGGCGAGGACGCGATTAGATTGACCTACGTTCCTGCTTAATCACGCAACTCGCCCGACGGACTGCGCCGACGCGTCTGGTCCGCTTCGGTTCAAAAGCGGACGTTGCGCGGTCGCGCCCCAAGCAGAGAGATGCGCAGCCAAAGGCCGCCCGCGGCTTCACATAAAATGACAGCCGCCAATGGGGCCACCCCAGCCCCAGATCCGCCACCCTCATCTGGTGAAAGCCGTTAGTCCGGGTCGCGGCGTCCGTGGCCGCTCCATAATAGCAGAGACCAGCCATGCACCGCGTCATGTACCGCGTCCTCGCCCTCCTCGCAGCCGCCCTCGTCCTCGCACTCCCCGCCGCCGCGGAAAAGCGCGTCGCGCTCGTGATCGGCAACTCCGCCTACAAGGAGGTCGCGCAGCTTCCCAATCCGGTCAACGACGCCAACGAGATCTCCTCGGCGCTGAAGAGCGCCGGCTTCGACGTCATCCTCGGCGTCGACCTCGACAAGCGCGCGTTCGACACCAAGGTGCGCAATTTCGCCGACCTCCTGGAAGACGCCGACGCCGCCATCTTCTTCTACGCCGGACACGGGCTGCAGGTGGCCGGGCGCAACTACCTCATCCCCGTCGACGCGCATCTGCAGGGCGAGCGCGATCTCGACTTCGACGCCGTCAACCTCGACTTCATCATGAAGCAGATGGAACTCGGCCGCGCGGACAAGACCAACATCGTATTCCTCGACGCCTGCCGCGACAACCCGTTCTCGCAGAACCTCGCGCGCTCCATGGGAACGCGCTCGACCAGCATCGGCAAGGGGCTCGCGCAGGTCGATACGGGCGTCGGCACCTTCATCGCCTACTCGACGCAGCCCGGAAACGTCGCGCTCGACGGCAAGGGCAAGAATTCGCCATTCACCGCTGCGCTCTCAAAGCACGTGCGCGAGCCGGGCCGCGACCTCACCTCGGTGATGATCGAGACGAGGAAGGACGTCCTGGCGGCAACGGCCGGCAAGCAGGTGCCGTGGGACCACTCGGCGCTGACGGGGGAGTTCTACTTCCAGCCGACAGCGGCACAGCGCTCGGCGAAGGCCAGCCCCGGCCCGAACCCCGAGCCGGCGGCCGCCGCGCCGCACAGTCCCGAGGAGACGGGCAACATCGTCGCGCTCGCACAGGCGCGTGAGCGGCTGCACCAGCTCGAGGAGGACAACCGCGCCGATCAACAGAAGATCTTCGACAAGCAGTACGAGACGGGCAGCTCCGAAGACACGACGTCGCGGAACAACTCCGCTATGGAGATCGGCAAGATCCAGATGCAGATGGTTCGCCGCGGGCAGGAGCAGAAGAAGCTCAGGGACGAGATCGCGACGCTGGAGCAGAAGCTGGGGCTCCCCGCGCAGCCGGCCGCGTCGAAGTAGGGGAAGCTTTCCCGGTGGCGGTGCGGCCGCAGCCTGCGTCCCTGTTCCCTCGGTGACGGCGCCGCGGATCTCGCGCGGCTAGCCTAACCTGCCGGCACCTTCCGCCGGCTGGCAGGCGAGCGTCATGCGTATCACGATCGACGAGCAGAGCCGGCTCGTGCACGCCCTCAAGGGCGCTGCGATGCTGACGCTCGCCCTACCGCACGCTAAGACGCGCGAGCAGCTCGAGGCCGCGGCCTGGGGCCTCGAGGCGGCACTCGCGAGCGCCAGCGTCGTGATCCTCAACGGCCAGCCCATCTCGCTCCGCGAGCCATCGAATCCGCACGCTCCGCGCTCGCCGGCCCGGCGCTGAGTGCGCCAAATCCCGTTGCGCGCCGCCGCCGCGTTCAACGTGGGCCGACAGCCGCGCGCCGTGGAGCATCCCCGCCACCCTTTGTTAACTGCGGATGACTAAGGGTTTAATCGAGTAGGCACCGGCTTCCGTGTTCGCGAGTTGCCACACATGTCGTCCGAAAGCGTGGGGATCATCTTCAGGAAGATCCTCGACATCTACGTCCACCAGATCCCGATGATGATCGGGCTCGCGATGCTGTTCACGGGGCTGGCGCTGTGGAAGAGTCAGCACGCGAGCCCCGGCAAGGTCTGGTGGCGCAACCCCGGGCTCGGCACCGACATTACCTATTCGCTCGTGCACGGCGTCGTCGGCCCCTACTTCAACCGCCCCGCCATCATCCTCGTCTATTCGATCTTGGCCTCGACTGTGATGACGGAGGCGGAGGTCATCGACTTCTTCGCGCGCGGCGCGGGGCCCTTGAAGGTGCTGCCGTTCTGGGGGCAGGTGATCGTCTACGTCGTCGTCGCTGACTTCCTGTTCTACTGGGCGCATCGCATGTTCCACGGCCGCTCGCTGTGGCGCTTCCACGCGATCCACCACTCGTCGACCGAGGTCAACTGGACTACGGAATACCGCTTCCACCCGGTCAACATAATGCTGCAGCCGGCCCCCGTCGCGGTGCTCATGCTGACGCTCGGCATCTCGCCCGAGGTGCTGGCGTTCCTCATTCCCTTCGACGTGCTCACCGGCGCGTGGGTACATTCCAACCTCAACTGGACGCTGGGGCCTTTGAAGTATGTGGTGGCGACGCCGGTGTTCCACCGCTGGCACCACACCTCGCCGCAGGAAGGGGGTGAATCGAATTTCGCGCCCACGTTCGCGTTCTGGGACTGGCTGTTCGGCACCTTCTACATGCCGGAGGGGCGCATTCCGGAAACCTTCGGCATCGCCGACCCCACCTTCCCAACCGAAGGCTACCTGGCCCAGCTCATCCATCCATTCAAGCCGAAGGAGCCGGCGGACGTCGTGGCCGACCGGGCGAAGCAGAATGCCGCGCTGGAGGCGTAGGCCATGCAGACCTCCCACCCACCCGCACGCATGCCCCGCCCGAGGTTTCTCCTCGCCGCCGCGGCGGTGCTGCTCGCCTGCGCACTGCTGCCCGGCCGCCTGTGGGCGAGCCTGCCCGCAGATGTCGAGATGAAGGACATGACTTGGGTCGAGGTGCGCAGCGCGCTCGACGCGGGCTACACCACGGTCGTGGTGCCGACGGGCGGCATCGAGCAGAACGGCCCGCACATGATCCTCGGCAAGCACGACTACATCGTCGCCGAGGCGGCGCGCCGCATCGCCAAGGATGTCAGGCACACCCTCGTTGCCCCCGTTGTCTCTTACGTGCCGGAAGGCGGCTATAATCCCCCGACCGGGCACATGCGTTTTCCCGGCACGATGGGGGTGCCAGAGCCCGTGTTCGCCGGCGTGCTAGAGGGCATCGCGCGCAGCCTCAAGGCCGGCGGATTCAAACTCATCTGCTTCATCGGCGACCACGGCCAGAGCCAGCCGGCGCAAGCCGAGGTGGCAAGGCGCCTGTCGGCCGAGTGGGCCAAGGACGGCGTGCGCGTCGTCGAGGTGGGCGCCTACTACGCCGACAAGGCGCAGGTCGACCGCCTCATCGCGCAGGGCCGCTCTCGGGCTGAGGTGGGGCAGCACGCGAGCGTCATCGACACCTCCGAGCTGATGTCGGTCGACCCTAAGGGCGTGGACTTGAGCCGCTATCGCGCGGCGCTCGAGAACACGGGCGTGTCCGGCGACCCCACGACGGCGAGCCCCGAGCTCGGTTCGAGCCTGCTTGCGATGCGCATTGCTGCGGCGGCAAACGAAATCCGCTCGCTGCTAGCGATGCACTAAGGCTCTCGAAGCGGTCGGCCGCGAAAGCCGCGCCTTAGTGCGAGGGTGCGCGCCCGTTCACGTGAAAGTCTATGTCATTCTCGATGTTGCTCGTCGCCTGGCGCCAGTCGCCCGGCCCGATGCGCTGCTGGAAACCGGTGGCGGGCCGGTGGGACGCGATCTCCTCGGTCGCCTGCGGAGCCCCGAGCGGCGGCCGGAACATGCCGATGCCGATGGCGAGCCCCTGCAGCTCGCCGAGGATCTCCTCGCGGCGGATCTCGTGCTCGGTCGCAATCGAACGCACGTCGCGCAGCAGCTGCTGGTCGAGGCGGCTCAGCGCGTCGCCCAGCGCCTGCACCAGCGTCTGCTCGTCGCCGGCGATCTCGCTGAGGCGGACGCGCATTTCTTCGATGTGCTGCAACAGCTTCGTCATCCTTCTCCCCCGGTCCGTGGTTTGCCCGAATCATAATGTCATGACGCCACTGGTTTCCGCTCGAAATGCGGCGCAATGCGGAAAAATGCAGCCGCCGCCGCAACTTGCATCGACAATGGCAGGCTTGAGCATAGCGCGGTGACGCATTTGCGCGTGGCCTGCGATGAGGGCGAACGGCAATCTCCGAGCGGGCTCGCGCTGACGGGCAAGCGCTTAAAACTGGCGATACTGCTCGCCGTTCTGCCCACCTTCGTCGGCATCGCCGGCGTGATCGCCTTCGGGATCGGCGTCGCCATTTACGGATTCTAGGCTACTTGCGCTCGGCCCAGAGGTCGTACTCGTCCGCGTGGGTGACGCGCGCCTTCAGGATGTCGCCAGGCTTCACGTCGGTGTCACCGTTGAGGAAGACCGAGCCGTCGATCTCGGGCGCATCCCACATCGAGCGGCCGAGCGCACCTTCCTCGTCGACCTCGTCCACGATGACGTCTATCTCGCGGCCGATGAAACCCGTAAGCCGCTCAGCACTTACCTCCTGGGCGACCGCCATGAAGCGGTGCCAGCGCTCGTCCTTCACTTCGTCCGGCACAGCCCCGGGGAGGGCGTTGGCCTTGGCCCCCTCGACCGGCTCGTAGCGGAAGCAGCCGACGCGCGAGAGCTTCGCCTCGCGCAGCCAGTCGAGCAGCAGTTTGAAGTCCGCTTCCGTCTCACCGGGAAAGCCGACGATGAAGGTCGAGCGGATGGCAAGGTCGGGGCACATGGTGCGCCAGCGCGCGAGCCGCTCCAACGTCTTCTCCTGCGCGGCGGGGCGGCGCATGGCTTTCAGCACGGCGGGCGAAGCGTGTTGGAAGGGGATGTCGAGGTAGGGGAGGATCTTGCCCTCCGCCATCAGAGGGATGACACCGTCGACGTGCGGATAGGGATAGACGTAGTGCAGCCGCACCCAGGCGCCGAGCTCACCCAGCGCCGTGCAGAGATCGAGGAAGCGGGCCGGCAGTCCCGCGCCTTTCCAAGGGCTCTCTGCATATTTGAGATCGAGCCCGTAGGCGCTCGTGTCCTGGCTGATGACGAGCAGCTCCTTTACGCCAGCCTTCACGAGGCGCTCGGCTTCCGTAATCACGTGCGAGGCGGGCCGGCTGACGAGATCGCCGCGCAGATGCGGAATGATGCAGAAGGAGCAGCGGTTGTTGCAGCCCTCGGAGATCTTCAGGTAGGCGTAGTGGCGAGGGGTGAGGCGCAGACCCTCGGGTGGAACAAGGTCGACGAACGGGTCGTGCAGCGGCGGCACCACGTCGTGCACGGCGGCGACGACTTGCTCGTATTGGTGCGGACCGGTGATGGCCAGCACGTCCGGGTGCTCGGCACGGATGCGGGTTTCCTCGACGCCAAGGCACCCGGTCACGATTACGCGGCCGTTCTCTGCAATCGCCTCGCCAATGGCCGCAAGGCTCTCGGCCTTGGCTGAATCGAGAAAGCCGCAGGTGTTGACCACGACGACGTCGGCGCCGGCGTAATCGGGGGCGACCTGATAACCCTCGGCGCGCAGCTTCGTCAGGATGCGCTCCGAGTCGACGAGGGCCTTGGGGCAACCGAGCGAGACGAAGCCGACGGTGGGCGCCGTCGCACGCTTGGCGTCTGCCTTGGGGGCGGCCGGAGCCTTGGATCTGGAGGCTTTCGACTTCTGCGCGATGCTCATGGCCGGCGCTCTAGCACGAGGCGGCGGCCAGAGCGAGCCCGGCGCGCCGGTGTTAGCTATCCGCGCCACTTGGGCCCAGCCTCCAGCTCGGTCATTGCACGGCCGCTGGCCAACGTTTCACTTCGCCCGCAAACCGGTTCCGAAGCGGATGACCCACCCCTCGCCGAGCCCGAAAATGCACCAGCCAATCCGATAGAATTGAGCAGCGAAATCCGCCTGAAAATAGGACGGCCGCGGGTGGAGGTCCCGCGGCCGTCCACGACTGCAGCAGTGCCGTTCAGCGGCCGTAGCTGTTGCCGCCGAAGTTGCCATGCACCGACAGGCTGCCGTCGGCGAGGACAGGGGCGGCGCCGGTGGCAACCGCGGAAACGGCGAGCAGGGCGGCGAGGATGAGGGTCTTCATAGGTCTTCTCCTGGCTAAAGTCTTGGGGTTTGAGATCAAAAACGTGAGCGTCTGGCGGATCGGCTGGTCTCCTATCGGCCAGCGCTTCCGGGTGTTGTTATGCCCCTGTCGGCGGCCGAGCTGAAATATCCGTTGCCTCTGAAATCCATGCTCCAGCGCTATGATTGACGGATGTCACCGCGACCCCCACAAGGCTGGAGCGAGAGGTCATTCTCGGCTGGGCCGTTTCAGAGGGCGTAGGAACGGATGGCGAATTGGTTAACCTCGTTGGTCCAATTGAAAAAGTAGATTTGCCTCTTTCATTATCCGCGCTTGCTATCGTGCGTCTTGGTCTTTGCACGGAGCAAGCGTGTTGTGAAGAACGAGCCCACTGCCTCCATCGAGACGTCGGATACGCAAAAGAGCGACCCAACAAGGCCGAGCGGAGACATGGCTCTCAGCGTCGATCTCGGGCGTAGCCTGAAGGCATTCCAGGCCGCCCGCCACGGGAAACGGCTCAAAAAGGATTTTGAGCAGCTCAACCGATGGTTTGAGATCGCGCTCAACAACATGGGACGCGGCCTCTCGATGTTCGACGCCAAGCAGCATCTGATCGTCTGCAACAAGCGCTACCGCGAAATTTTCCATTTGCCCGAATCCCTGACACAGCCTGGGACGCCGTTTGGCGAAATTGTGCGTTTCCACGTCAAGATGGAGACCGGCCGCGACAGCTCTGAAGAGCTCGAAGGCCAACGCAAGTGGATCGACAAGCATGTCGCCGAAATGGCGTGCGGCCACTCGTTCTCAAGCACGCGTCGGCTCAAGGACGGCCGCACCATTCTCGTCAGCAATCAGCCGCTGCCTGACGGCGGATGGGTTGATTTGCAAGAGGATATTACGGAGAAGCGCGAGGCCGAACACAAGATCTCCTGGCTCGCACGCCACGATGCGTTGACGGAGCTTGCCAACCGATTTCACTTCCGCGAGCAACTGCAGGACGCTTTTCTTCAATTGGAAGCCGGAGGTGGGTTCGCGCTCCACTGGATCGACCTCGATCGATTCAAGGAAGTCAACGACACCCTTGGACATCCCGCCGGGGATGCTTTGCTGAAAAGCGTTGCCAAGAGGTTGCGGGACGTATTGCGGGAACCCGATATCGTGGCGCGCTTGGGCGGCGACGAATTTGCCATTATTCAGCGCGGCGTCACGAGCGAGACACAGGCCGGTCATTTGGCCAACCGCATCATCAAGACGGTATCGCAGCCGCACCACATTCTCGGGCATACCGTGAGCGTTGGGGCAAGTGTGGGCGTTGCGCTTGCGCCCCGAGATGGCTTGGACGCTGATGAAATCGTCAAGAATGCGGACATTGCCCTTTACGAAGCGAAGGAGTCGGGACGCGGAACCTATCGCGTGTTTGAAGCCGCAGAGGTTCATGAGGCTGGCGGGCGACGGGATCTCGAAACCGATCTGAGGGTCGCGCTCAGCAAAGGTGAGCTCGAACTTTATTATCAGCCCATCGTCGATGTGAAGACCCAGGAAATGACCGGTTTCGAAGCCCTGATGCGATGGAATCATCCCCAGCACGGATTGATTCCCCCGGCTGATTTTATCCCCCTGGCAGAGGAAACCGGTCTCATCACCGAAATGGGGACTTGGGCCCTCAATGAGGCGTGCCAGCAGGCTGCGAGATGGACCAAGGACGTGAAGGTGACCGTCAATCTCTCACCCCGCCAATTTGAGTGCGGTGATCTGGACCAAGTGGTGGCTAGCTCCCTTGCCCGCTCGGGACTCCCCGCGCGGCGCCTCGAATTGGAGATTACCGAAGGTCTCCTGCTCCGGGACGATTTTGCGACCCACGAAATGCTGCACAAGCTGCGCGCCCTCGGCGTCAGTATCGCGCTCGATGACTTTGGCACCGCCTACGCCTCGCTCAGCTATTTGCGCAGCTTTCCCTTCGACAAGATCAAGATTGATCGGACGTTCATTCGCGACCTTGACCATCCGGAACGAAACGAATGTGTGGCGATCATCAATGCGGTCACTGGTCTCGCGCGCCAGCTGCAGATGACGACGGTGGCCGAAGGCGTCGAAACCCTCGACCACGTCAATACCGCAGTAGTTGCTGGTTGCGACGAGGTGCAGGGCTTTTATTTCAGCAAGCCCGTGCGTGCCGGTGAGGTCGAGGGGCTGCTTGCGCGCAACTCTACGCAGAGCTCAGCCGCCTAAAGTATGTGCGGCGCGCAGCGTCTAGCGCGGCAGTCGAATGACATGGAACGAGAACCTCGACAGCTTGTAAGTCGGCCAGCGGCGATTGTGCTCGGCAAAAACCGGAGGTTCCCATGCCGGATCGCCAACGTCTCGCGGACAGGGGCACTAGTCTTGATTTCACATAGCGAATCGATACCGAAAACATTTGAGCTCGAAGACACCTTCTCTGGGATAACGCGACGGGCTACGGTGGTTTGGAAAGGCGCCAAGGGCATCGGCGTGCGTTTCGAAAGTGGCTCAGAACTGGCTCCTCAACGGCACGCCACGCATTTTGGCCGGCGAAAAATGTGACGGACGAGGAATTGGCTGAGCTAAACTGAGTTAAAATGCCGCGATGACGCTCAATATCGGATTAAGGTGCGCACGCCAGAATGTGGTTTAGCGGCGAGAGCCGAAGCGTAGAATCGCGTTGTTAGGCCTGTCCGCCTAATGCAGATTGGTACCCGACGTCGAGGTTCACGGTGCAATATAACAGCGAGGCCTTCTGCGGTTCGCCTGTCAGCCTAACGTAGAGGTCTCGCTGGTCTGCTAATGGTCAACGGGTTGAGGCTGCTGACTGAAGCGCCAACTCGCCACCCATTTCAGTTTGGCGGTCCACTGATCTGCGAGCACTTGCGCTTCTGCTTCCGTGCTAGCCGTTCCGACCGGTCTCCCATGGTCTTCAATGAGCCATTCGTTGCCGGCCTGTCTTATGGTGGCAGACATTTCGCAACTCTCCTTACGTTTCCTGAACGAACTGTGCGCTTGAAGACTTAATGCAATATCGACTCAATACCTCAGCAGATCCAGGTTCCGATTGACCTTATCTGTCCTAATCGGCCGTCAAAATAGGCACCGTCAGAGCATTCCTGAAGTCAGCTCGGTTAACGCCTTCATGCTGGCGGAAATAGCGCGCGGATTACATTTCTTTAAAGTTTGGGACGATGCGAACGGCCGCAACACTTCCTCTTTGCTTCTTGCTTCGCGCACGCCCCAGATGAAGCCAGTGGCGGCGAGCCGCGTCGTGAAGCTGGCAGCAGGTGGGACTCCAGCCCGCTCCGCCGCTATCTCCTCGTCCTTGCAGACAATGACTGCGCCCCGGATCTCGGTGTTAACTTCTTATTAACCGATGCAGCTCAGCTTTCCGGCAAGCCCTTGCAGCCGATCGGAATTCCTATGGCACTCAAAGACACATTCCAGCACCCGCGGGTGGCCGCGATCGCCTCGCATGGACTCATCGCTCCGGCCTCGCTGTCCCTCGACGAAATCCGTGCGGTCTGCGCCACGGCAATGAGGCACGTTCCAGACCACCGTCAGGCCGAGATGGTGCAAGCGCGTCCGCGCTATGAGCAAATCGACATGGCCCTAGCGGTAGCGCGCTGTACTGACCGCTTCAGCGACGCTGCGACAGCATCGGAGTGATCCATGGCCCATCAGGACGGGCATCGAAATTCCTCTGCCGAACGAAGCTGCGCGGAGGACCGCAGATTTGAACGTGAGACAATAAAGAAGAACGCCATCCTTTATTCTCACGATCGAACGCAAAGCATCCTAATCCGTGACATATCTTGCGGGGGCATGAAGATCCAGGACGCATTCGGACTGATGCCCGGCGACGTCGTGAGGATCGAGCTCTTAACACGACGCTCGTTCGAGGGTACGGTTGCGTGGTCCGTCCCCCCTTACAGCGGCATCAAGTTCAACAAGCCGCTTGGCGAAGACGATCCAATCTTCCCGAAAGACGCGACAAAGTAGTTCACCCACGCGCGGTTGCGGTTAGGGGGCTACACGCGGTCACCATCGCATCCCGGTCTGAGAGTTGGCGGGGTGACTGAACTTCAGCGGCACTTCTTGAACGGTCTCGCAATATTCTCGGCACGGCTCGTCAACGCGTTCCACGCATACGAGCGTCGAATTTCGCGCATCTGAATCAGTTATCCGCTGCCGACGATGATTCGGACGGACTGCGCATGCTGCGGCTCGAGAGCCTAGGAAGGTGGGGGAATTGGTTGGCGGCGCAGCCCGAGTTTGCGGCCGCTGCCGGGGTGATCGCGATCATTCTGCTCTTCGTTATTGCCTTGCGCATGCGCGGTCGAGCCGCCCAGATTGAATTTGCTGAGATCAAGGGCCGACTGGCGGCAATGGCCGAGATCGCAGCACAGCAAAACTCCGAGCAGCTGCGCGGCCTCAATGAACGTATAGATACGCTGGCCCATCGATTCGGACAGCCGCTCGATACGGTAGCTGCGCGGCTCGGCGACAATCTCTCCGAGGCCGGGCGGCGTACTTCTGAGAGCCTTCGACCCTCAACGAGCGCCTCGCGATCATCGATGAAGCGGGACGAAGCCTCGCCGACCTATCGAAAGCTTGCGCCCGCAGCCGGGATCGTCGGCCAAGTTTATTGGCGGCAACGTCACTGCTGGTGGCGGCATGGTTATCGCCATTGCCATTGGTAATGACGCGCCGGGCCATGTCGGTGAAGCTGGACAACCACGTCGGATTGCGGACTCCGACGCCAACTCGCCCGCCAACATCAGCCCGGTCGGACCTCCTCCGGAGATCACCACCGCGTGCTCGGTCATCGCCACACTCCCGGCCGTCTCCGACGGCGGCGACCAGCTCGGCCGCGCGCAACTCGCGCGTCGACAACGACACGCGCATCTCGTGACCCCCTTGGTTCTGGTTTCGGTCGGCGGTTCTACTGGATGACCGGGTCTTGAAGCAAGCCCCTTGCTGGCCATATATTCGAGTGGAGCGAGTTGGGTCTGCCTATCGCTACTTCCGCGACGGAGCGAAATTGCGCGGATGACTTTGCAATGTCGCCTTCTGGCCCGTTGCCGTCACGAGCGAGCTGAGGTCAGAAGTCCGCCTACAGAGAGCTGACGTAGCCAACCTGCAGCCTTGACGACTGCTCCTGACCCGATGCAGACACGCCGCTCGGGATGCGTAGCCTCCTTCAACCCCGCTCCACTCACGAGGAAGCACGCTATCCTCGCGCACCTCACCTCGCCGACACCCGCGCGGAAGCACACCCAATTGGCGAGAGGTCCAATCTTCAAATTTAAATAAAATGCACGCCAATCCGCATTCCAATTTTAAACTCAACTTTCAATTCAAGTTTTAATTTTACGCGTTTTACACCAAGCCCCCTCTTAGCTGACTGCCAGACCTTCAAAGAGAGGTATGATAATGCGGTATAATGGCGTCGCCTCAGGACCGCTTCGGTATTCCCAGCGGGCAGAACGATCACATATGATCTTTTTTCGGGACCGCTCCGGCAACGTCGCCATGGTGTTCGCGCTGATGGCCGTCGTTCTGATGCTCGCCGTTGGCGCTGCGGTCGACTTCGGCCGATGGCTGCATGCGCGGGACCAGACAATCGATGCCGTCGATGCGGGGCTTCTTGCTGGGGGCCGCTGGCTGCAAACCAGTCCCGATGACAATGCTGGGGCAATCGCCGCTGCGAAGTCTATGTACACTCAGAACATCGCAAGCCGTCTTCCGGTCATAAGTGATAACATCAGCTTTGCCGTCAGTTCCGACGGAATGTCCCTTACCGCAAGCGGCACCGCGTACATTCAAACGCCGTTCCTGCAGCTCGCCGGTATCGCCAAGCTGCCGCTGATCTCCACGGGACAGCAGCCGATTGCCCAGGCGAAATTGGCGGTGGGTGGCAACGGCGGCCAGAACCTCGAAGTCGCCTTGATGCTCGACATCACCGGCTCGATGGCCGGTCAGAAAATCCTCGACCTCCAGACATCGGCTACTGATCTCGTCAACATCGTCGTGTGGGCCGACCAAAGCCAGTACACCTCCAAGGTCTCGATCGTGCCCTTTACCGAGGATATTCGCCTGCCGACGACGACAGCGATCAACGCGGCGCGCGGAAGCAATCTTCCGACATCAAAGAAGGTCAATGGAACGACCTATTATCTCTCCGGTTGCGTCGTGGAGCGCACCGGCACGCAGAAGTACACCGATGCGGCGCCCGCCACCGGCCAGTACGTCATGGGCGAGTACACCTCGAATTACACGACTGTAAACGGCAAGAAGACGGGCGTTTGCGTGGTGCCGTCACCGGTGCAGCCTCTGACGAGCAACAAGACCACTCTTCTCAACGCAATTAACAATCTACAGGCAGGCGGAGGTACTGCGGGACATCTCGGCACCGCGTGGGCCTGGTACACCCTCTCGCCGAATTGGAACACGCTCTGGCCCTCCAACGGCGCGGCAGCCTACGGCACCACTAAACTGCAGAAGATCGCCGTCCTGATGACCGACGGCGATTACAACACGCAGTACAGCTCGGGCGGCGTCGGCGTCGATCAGAATTACGTAGGCTCGTGTCCAGACGCCGCGAACGGCTGCTCGGGGGCGCAGGCCCTGTCGCAGTGCGCTGCCATGAAGACTAACGGCATCGTCGTCTACACGGTCGGCTTTACCATCCCCAGCACCGATACGACGGCAATCAACTTGCTCACCCAGTGCGCAAGCGATCCGAGCAAGTTCTACAGCGCGGCCGACGGCACCCAGCTCCAGCAGGCGTTTCGCGACATCGCGATCAAGCTATCGTCGCTTTACCTCTCACAGTGAACACGCCATTTCGGAACGCGGGAGACTGAAATGTCGGTATTTTGGCTTCCGATCGGTTTGCTCCTCGCGAGTATTGGGCCCCCTGCCATATTTATCGCAAAGAGGCGCGGTCGCATTACGGACCAAACCTACAGACTAACCTGGGTCGTATGGTCGATAGCCGTTATCCTGCTCGGCATCGGAATCGGCTGGTCGTCATACCAAATGCACCAGCCCACAGGAGACCTCGAAAACCTCAAAGTAAGAGCCGACGCCCTGCAGAAACACATCAAAGCTGCAGAGGCGCAGCAGCAGCTTATGCACTTCGCTGATCCTTTGCAGGAGGCTGACCGCGACTGACGTGGATGCGCCAGGTGGCGGAAGATGCTCTCGACCATGATCACGGTCGCGTCGACGATGATGCCGAGATCGATCGCCCCGACCGAAAGCAGGTTGGCGGAATCTCCGCGCACAACCGTGATGATCACGGCCAGGAACAAGGCGGCCGGCACGGTTGCGGCAACAATGATCGCGCAGCGCAAATTGCCCAGGAACACGTACTGGATGAGAAAGATCAGCGCGATGCCGAAGAGCAGATTGTGCAGCACCGTTCGAACCGTGATGGCGACGAGCTCACCGCGGTCGTAGAACGGCACCACCTTCACGCCCGGCGGCAAGCTGCCGTCGGAGTTGAGCGTATCGATCGCCGTATGCACGCGGCGGATGACGTCCATCGTCCGTTCGAGTTTCTGCATGAGGACGATGCCGAAGATGACGTCGGTCTTGTCGTCGCGCCCCGCGATCCCCAGTCTCGGCGCATATCCGACCTGAACTCTCGCGACGTCCGACAACAAGACCGGCACGCCGTTGCGCTGCGTGAGAACCGTCTTCTCGATATCGCCGACCGATCCGATTACGCCGATGCCGCGCACGTTTACGGATTGCTCCCCGAGCGCAATCGTGCGGCCGCCGACGTTGGAGTTGCTCACTGAAAGTGCGCTGATGATCTGCGGCAACGTCAGCCCGTAGGACATCATCTTGTTGAGGTCGATCTCGGCCTGATACTCCTTGGTCTTGCCGCCGAGCGACGAGATGTCGGCAACGCCCGGCACGATGCGCAAGCGCCGCTCCACGACCCAATCTTCGAGCGTCTTGAGCTGCAGCAAATCCATGTCGGGCGGCCCGACGAGTTGGAAGCGCATGATCTCGCTAATGCCGCCCGCCGGCGAGATGACCGGCTGCACACCCTGCGGAAGGGCGGCGTCCTTCAGCCGATTGATGGTCTGCTGGCGAGCAAAATTGTAGTCGACGCCGTACTCGAACTGCAGCCGCAAAAACCCGAGCGCATAGACCGTGTTAGAGCGCACGTACTTCAGGCCCGGCGTGCTCGAGAGCGCGATCTCGATCGGGATGGTGACGTAGCGCTCCACCTCCTCGGGCGACTGACCCGGGTACTGCGCGATGATCTCGATTATCGGCGGGGCCGGATCGGGATAGGCCTCGATGTTGAGCGTCGTCGCTGCCGCCATGCCGAGGCCCAGGAACGCCGCGAACGACACGAGCACCAGCAGCCGCCGTGAAAGACAGAACGCGATGAGACCGCGCAGCATTCCTCGTCAGCCCCCCGCCGAGCGCGTCATTGCCGCCACTCGTTGTCGACGAAGATGGCTCCGCGCGCGACGACCTTCTCGCCTTCGTGGACGCCCTGAATGATCTCGACCAGGCCGTCTTGCTGCGTCGAGACCTGCACGACACGGCGGCGGAACACCTTGGGTGCGGTTTCGACCCACACGGTCGCAACGTCGCCGTCCCAAATGATCGATTCGACCGGCACGGCCGGTGCACGGCTGCCCTCCGAGGTCGTGATCTTGAAGCTCGCAAACATCTCGGCCTTGAGCTGGTGATCGGGATTGGGAAGCTCCGATCGCACGACCACACGTCTGGTGGCGGCATCGGAGGCGGCGCCTATCGCCGAGATTTTGGCCCGGAACACGCGGTCCGGAATCGCAGTGACCTTCACCTCGATCTCCTGCCCGACGCGAATGAGCGGTATGTCGTTCTCGGGCACGGCCGCCTTGAGCCACATGGTGGAGAGATCGGAGATGGCAAACAGCGCCTCGCCGGAGTCGCTGCGCACATATTGGCCGGGGCCGATCTTGCGCGAGATGACGGTTCCATCGATCGGCGACTTGATGGTGACGAGTGAATCGATCACGCGATCGCGTTCCAATTTCTCCAGATCGGCATCGCTGCGCCCCATGAGAACGCGCAGGCGGTTGCGGGCTCCCGCGACGACGCTCTCGGTCGTCTTCACGTCGGACTCGGCTCCCGTAAAGTCGTTGCGCGCCTGCTCGACCTCTCGTTGCGACGTCGCGTGATCCGCAAAGAGCCCCGTTTGCCGGTCGAGGGCACGCTGGGCGAGCGCAAGCTGCGCTTTGCTTTTGGCGGCGGCCTGCACCGCTGCGATGAAGTCGGTGTGAGCCTGCAGAACCTCCGGGCTGTCGATCTCGAACAGCGGATCGCCGCGCTTCACCTCGTCTCCCGGCTTGGCGATCAGTTTGGTGACGCGTCCGGAGAACGGTGTGAGCACAACCGTGCTCACATCCTCGTTGAAGGCAATTTGGCCAATGGCCAGCTTCTGGACGCTGAAGGCGCACGACGCCACGTTGACGATACTGATCTGGTGCATTTGGTCGGCAGTGACCGAAACCGTATTGGGATCCCTCTTGGGCTCGGGGTTCGTCTCCGCCGGAGCCGCCGGGGCAAGCGCCACATGCGTGGCCAGCAGGACAAACACGAGTACGCACGCCCCCGCGACGCGCGAGCGGCGCGGCGGATGAGGCGTATCGAGAAGTTCGACTCTAACTTTGCTCATTTGATCTCTGATCTGTTTATGTCGGCAGTGATCACGGTCTGCGCCTCCCAGTTGTTCCACCAGCCGCCGCCGAGCGCCTGGAACAGGGCAACGGTGTCTGCGAGACGCGCAGCTTCCGCCTGCACGCGCGCCAATGACGTCTGGAGATAGGCCTGCTCGGCATTGAGCAGGATCGGTAGACTGACCTGGCCGCGTTCGACTTGCCTGCGCACGAGATCGATGCCGCGCGAGGCGGACTCCTCGGCGGCGATAGCCGCGCGGAGTGTGCGCGAATCTGCCTGCAACGCCCTTAACGCGTCGGCGACATTTTCGAATGCGGCGAGAACGGTGCTTTGATACTGGGCGACCGTGATGTGCCAGTTCTCCTCGGCGGCCGCTTGTTTAGCCCTGAGCGTGCCGGCATCGAAAACGGTTTCCGCAACGTTACCGGCCATCAGCCAGGCCGCCGTTCCAGGCGAGAAGAGCTGGGAGAACGCCAGCGCGGTGCTGCCGACATTGCCGGTCAAGGTTATCTGCGGGAAGCGGTTGGCGATGGCGACCCCGACCTGGGCGTTGGCGGCATGGACGGCTGCCTCGGCCGCGCGGATGTCGGGCCGCTGGCGCACGAGGTTGGCAGGCAGGCTCAGCGGCAGATCGCGCGGCAGGTGGAAGTGCGCGAGATCGAACGAGGGATCGACATAGTCGCCGGGGAAGCGCCCGGTCAGCACGGCGATGAGGTTGCGCTGCTGCGCGAGCTGGCGCTCGAGCGGCGGCAGCAACAGCTTGGCCTGCGCCACCGCCGTCTCCTGCGTCACCACATCGGGCTGCGCGATCTGCCCGCGCTCATTCTGCTTGTTGAGGATGTCGAGCAACCTCGACTGCAGCTCCACGATCCGACGCGTCGCGGCGATCTGCGCCCTCAGCGACGCCTCCTGGATCGCCGCCAGCGCAATGTTGGAGGTGAGCGTGATGTAGACGCCTTCGCGCTGGAATGACTGAAGCTCTGCCTGCGCCTGCGCCGTCTCTACTTGCCGGCGCACGCCGCCGAACACGTCGGCCACGTATGCGACGGTGAGCTGTCCCGTGTGCAGGCTGTAGATGTTGTCGCCGTTCGCCGCGTTGGTGATGAGTGTCTTCGAAGGGGTCTCTAGGCGCGTCGGATTGAAGTTCGCGCCGATTAACGGGAAGAGGGCGCCTTCCTGCGCCGCAGCACCCGCCTGTGCCACGCGCACCGCGGCCTCGGCGGCCTGGAGACCGGGATTGCGCTCGATACCGCACGCGATGAGATCGTTGAGGTGCGGAGAACGGAACGCCTCCCACCACCGGCCAGGAATGTCGCCGCCTGCAATCAGATGCTGGCCGGGAACGATATCGGGCGATGAGGGGCCGACGGGGGGCAGATAGCCGACGACCGCAGGCGGCGCGGGAGGGACGAAATCCGGACCGAGCGCACAGCCGGCGAGCGATGCGACCAGCGCCGACCCGAGCGCGAGTGAGCGGCGACGCATCGCGGAGAGACCCGCGTTTCGAAAATTCGCCGCGGCCACGTCGCCGTGAAGCGAACGCAGATTCGTCCACACCCCGAGCCGCGGCCGACCTGGGCCGCCGCCGGGCGCATCGCCGAGCGCTTTTTTCGAGGTCGACAAATCGATGGCCCACGGGGTGAGAAGTGAGCTGCAACGAATCTGTACCCATGCTTACACGAGCCTTACTGGCGGCCCAAATTCGCGAAAGATGTTGCTACGTGGCAAACGCAAACCATTTATGATTCTTTCGGCTGAGCAGCCCCGGTTCAATCTCGGCGGAGTTCAATCGTGCGACTACTTGTCATCGAAGATAATCCTGAACTCGGGCAACTGCTTGCGAAGGGCTTGATTGACGCCGGCTTCCAAGTCGACTCAGCGGCGACAGCCGAGGACGCACGCTCAGCCTTGATGACGACCCGGTACAGCTCGATTGTCCTCGATCTGGGGCTGCCGGACGATGACGGCATGTCCATCCTTCAAGAGATTCGCGGCAAGAAGGACCCGGTACCTGTGCTCATTCTTACGGCGCGCTCTGCGGCAAGCGATCGCGTCAAGGGACTGCGTTCGGGCGCCGACGACTATCTGGTCAAGCCCTTTGCGTTTGAAGAGCTCGTGGCTCGACTCGAAGCGATCTTGCGGCGTCCGAGCAATCTCGTCGGTAGCTCTCTGCAGCTCGGGAACCTGGTTTTTGACACCGCCAGCCGGCAAGCCTTCATCAACGATGAGCCGCAATATCTCTCCTCGCGCGAGTCGGCGGTCCTAGAACTCCTCATTCGGCGCAGAGGACACGTGGTTTCGAAACGGCTCATCGAAGACGAGGTCTTCGGTCTCTTTAATGAGATCGCGTCGAATGCGATCGAGGTCTATATTCACCGCCTGCGCAAGCAGCTGCTCGAGCACGGAGCCACGGTACAAATCCATACGATACGCGGCGTAGGGTATCTCCTTGCAGAGGTTTAGGGCCAACCTTCGATTCAAATCGATTCTGGGACGCATCATCTTTCTGCACGTGATCGCGATCGGCATCATTTGCATACTGATGCCGCTGCTCCTCTACTGGCTTCTCGCGCGCGAGACCGACAGCCTGCACCGCGTCGCGATGCGCGATCATGCGAACATGATTGCAAGGAACCTCAAGCAGGGCCCAGGCGGGGGTTGGACCCTCGAGCTGCCCCGGCAGGTGAGAGATCTCTACTCCGATACCTACGGTCGCTATGCGTATGCGATTGCGGATGACGCGGGCCGTGCGGTCCTGTCCTCGCTGAGCGACAAGGGGCTTATTTTTCCGGTGTTGTCGAATCCATCGAGCGCGACCGTGCAGCAGGAGACGCACGGCGAGGCGGTGCTCTCCGGCATAAGCGAGAGCAAAGAGATCGACGGCAAGGACATCACGATCCAGGTGGCGGAGAATCTGCGCCACCGCGACGTGATCATCGACGACATCGTCGCCAACTTTCTGCAGCGCGTGGGCTGGATCACGCTTCCGATTCTCATGACGCTGCTGGTCATCGACATCTTGATCTTCCGCAGGGCGCTGAGGCCGCTCATGCGGGCATCGAGCGAGGCGCAGCGCATAGGTCCATCGCAGACGGACGTACGGCTACCAACGGACGGCTTGCCGAGCGAGGTTCTGATCCTGGTGCAGGCCGTCAACCAGGCGTTCGACCGCCTCGAACAAGGCTTCCACGCGCAACGGGAGTTCACGGCCGATGCCGCCCACGAGCTGCGGACGCCTCTCGCGATCCTGCGCACACGGGTCGACACGTTCCCGGAAACAAGCATTAGCGAAGCCGTGCGCAAGGACGTCGAGCGCATGAGCCGCGTCGTCAACCAACTGCTCGACCTGGCGGAGCTTGATACATCTGTCATAGAGCCGTGCGAAGAGACGGATCTGCAAAGCGTTTGCGCCGATGTCGTCGAATTCATCGCTCCGCTGGCGCTGCGGAAGGACAAAGAAATAGCACTCTGCAGCTGCGAGGAGCCGGTGCGGGTGAGAGGCAATCGAGAGATGTTGTTTCGCGCGCTGCGCAATCTGGCGGAAAACGCCATCGGCCACACGGCCAAAGGCTCGACGGTCGAGATCGTCTTGGACGCAGACGGAACCATCAGCGTTCTCGATCGGGGCCCGGGAATTCGCGAGGAGGACCGCGACCTCATCTTTCAGCGCTTCTGGCGAGGGGACCGCCGGCAATTCGGAAGCGTGGGGCTCGGGCTCTCCATCGTGGCGCGCATCGCGGAGGCTCATGCTGGTACGGTCGCAGTCGAGAATCGCCCCGGGGGAGGCGCTCATTTCTCGTTGCGGCTGAAGCCGGTTAGTTCCGGCCGTGCAAGCTCTAAGCGGCCCTCTTATGCGGCCAAGCCCGAATCCGTTCAGACTGAGCATCAAGGTACAGACCCTAGTCCGAAGGGCAGCGACCACCACAGAGCGGGACGGTGATGGCCAAATCGCGATCCGGACCGGCTTGGATTGCGATCCTGGGCGCATGGGCGGCCAACGTGCCAGCGGCTGCTCTTGCCCAAGAAGCAACCGATACCGGCCTCTGGAACCGGCCGCATCTCACCGGCGACTGGTGGGGGTCCCGGTCGGCGCTGGAAGAGCGAGGCGTGACGCTAAGCCTGGAGCATGAGGCCGAGACGTGGGCCAGCGGATTTGGCGGATTGCAACGTGGCACAATCTACAACGGTCTCACGACGGCAAGCCTCGCATTGGATCTCGACAAGCTGATCTCATGGCGCGGCGCCAAGCTCTTCGTGAGCGGCTTCGACATCCAGGGGCATGGCCCCTCCACCAGCCTGGTCGGGAACCTTCAACTCATCAGCAATATCGAGGCGACACCCGACGTGAAGCTCTATGACCTTTGGTTCGAGCAAGAGCTTCTGAATCGATCGCTTTCCATCCGCTTCGGGCAGGAGGGCGCGAATGACGAGATGATGATCACCAAGTATGGAGCGTTGTTCTTGAACTCGAGCTTCGGGTTCCCCGGCCTTCCCGCGGCCGACTTGCCCTCCGGCGGCCCAAACTACCCCATGGCAGCGCCGTTCGTGCGCGTCCGCTACACGAGTGACAAGATCAGCTTTACCGGCGCTCTCTTCACCGACGATCCCGCGCCGCCCGGCACGGGAGACCCGCAGCTTCGTGATCGAGGTGGGACCACCTTTCGCCTCGACGATCACGGGCTCTCCTTCGCAGAACTCGCCTACGAGGGTGAGATCGCAGGACTTCCGGGAACCTATAAGCTCGGTGCCTGGTACTCCTCCGCCAAGCTCCTGCCTGTGGAACACGCGACCATCGGCGACGATACGCTGCGTGGGGGCACTGGCGGCGCGGCCATTTACGGCATTATCGATCAGATGCTGTGGCAGGAGCCCGGGGCGAAGGACAACGGCATCGGGGCTTTCCTGATGGTGATGGGGACGCCGACCGCGATCTGCTTCAGCGACCTCTACGTAGAAGGCGGCTTCAATTGGAAAGGCCCCATCAGAGGCCGCAGCAACGACGTTCTCGGCCTAGGGGTCGCTTATCTCCACCTTGACTCGGGCTACCAGCAGTTTGCAACGAACGCTCTGAGCGCCGCTGGCGAAATCCCGAACGTGAAAAGCAGCGAAACGGTCATCGAGGCCACCTACCTCTACGAGGTAGCACCTTGGTGGGTGCTGCAGCCGGATATTCAAATGGTGATCAATCCCTTCGCCGGATTGCCGAGCCCCGTCAACGATCGGTCGCTCTCCAACGCGCTAGCTACCGGGCTTCGGATGACCGTGAAATTCTGACGCTTCGTCGATCATCCCGAGGCTGACGGCCGCGCCTGATCCAGCATCCGCTGTCGACCGCGCAGCGGACGTGTTTTACGACCTTAAGAGGTTCGGGCTACGCTTGTCGCCTCGCCCCCGCGACGCCGACGCGCCCCTGCCTCATGGGATTCGAATGCGATTGATCCGGCACGATGTATGCCTAGAGCCAAAAGCCGACATGCGCGGGACGTGGCTCATATTGCGGGCAGTTCCCTAGGGAACAAGCGCGTCGTCCCCCCAATGATAACGCTCACCGATCTGCAACGGTGATTGGGGGAACTCAAATGAACGACAAAGGCAAGAGCTACGACCGCGTGGCTCGACTCTATGACGTGGCCGCCCATCTCTACAGCGGTGGCAAGATCCGAGCGCTCAAGGCCTCCCAGATAGGCGAATTGCAGCCCGGTCAGAGGATCTTGTACGCTGGCGTCGGCGACGGCGAGGACGCGGTGCTCGCCGCCAACCGCCAGGTGACGCTGACACTGCTCGATCTCTCGCTGGGGATGCTCGATCGCGCCGCGGGCAAGTTCCAGGCAGCCGACGCCGAGGGCTGCCTCGAGATCATCTGCGCAGACGTGCTGACCCACGAGCGCCCGGGCCACTACGACATCGTGGTCGCCAACTTCTTCCTCAACGTCTTTAAGGAGCCCATGATGGAGGCGGTGCTGGCGCACCTGGCGACCATGCTCAAGCCGGGTGGGAAATTGCTGATCGGCGATTTCTCGTATCCGCGCGGACGGCTGCCGGTGCGCGCGCTGCAGCGCGTCTACTACTACGTATCGATGTTCAGCTTCTGGCTGCTAGGGGGAACGCCTTTGCACCCGATCTATGACTACCCGCAGTATTTTTCTGCCGCGAATCTGCGCCCCGAGGGCGTTGAACGCTTTAGGGTCAGTGCGTTGTTCCCCGTCTCCTTCGAGACGATCACGGCCATCAGAATAATGTAGACCCCACGCTGCGATGAGGCCGATCACGACGGCGCGACACGGGCCTGCACGGGGCGGAAGGTCACTGGCGGAGGGGGTGGGATTCGAACCCACGAGACGGTTTCCCGCCCACACGCTTTCCAAGCGTGCGCCTTCAGCCACTCGGCCACCCCTCCGCGAGGCGCTAAATCCTACGCGAAAGCGGCGCACTATAGCGGCCGTTCCGCCCGGCGCAATAAGGGCCGCGCGGCAGCCAGGGCCATTTCCGCGTGCTCTAGACACCACCCCCTCGGAGGCCTTGAAAGCGCTATGCGACATCGCAGGCCTAGAGGTTGCTGATGCAGCAACGAGACACATATTTAAGAAAGCCTGTGCTATTTTGGGACAGTGGTCTAAACGTTGAAAACGACCCGGCGGCCCTTTGCGGGTGGCTCAGGAGCGTGAATTTGTGCGCCATGTGTGGGCTTGGCGCGCTGGTCAAGCGAGGCTCGGAAGCGCCATAGTTCGTTTTGAGTCCAAGCGCTTATCCGCATTGGGAGGTGTCAGGTGAGCTGGTTCAGGGGAATGGTCGCCGTCGCGGCTGCAAGCGTCGCCGCGGTGCTGTTGATCGGCGTTCCGGCCGTTGCCGGCAGCCCGTTCTCGTCGCTCGTGGGCGCATGGAGCGGGAGCGGGACCGCGCATCTGGAGGGCGGCAAGAGCGAGCGGCTGTCGTGCAAAGGCTACTACTCGGGCGCGGGCGTCAACCAGCTCAAGCTCAACATCATCTGCGCCAATCCCTCGACCAAGATCGAGCTGCGCTCCGTGCTCACCTACGCCGGCGGGCACGTGTCCGGCACCTGGGAGGAGCGGAACTACAATCAGACCGGAACGATCTCCGGCACAGCGTCCGACGAGAAGCTCGTGCTCACGATCACCGGCAATGGCCTGAGTGGCTTCCTGTCGGTCTCGATCGGGGGATCGAACCAGTCGGTCTCACTCTCCACCAAGGGGTCGACCCTGAAGGGTGTGAACATCACCTTCGCTCGCACCGGCTGACGGGCACAACAGCCCCAACCGGCGCTGGCTTGACTTGAACGTATTCCGTGCGTCAACGCATCGATGCAGGATTCCGCGCGGAGCCTGCGCAATTTGGTCGGAGACTTTCATGAGCACGCATCGCACCCTCGTCGGTCTGCTCGCCGCAGCCGTGCTTTCCGCGACCATCGGAACGGCCGACGCCGGCAACCAGACCGGGCCCATCCAGGGCTACGTCGTCGCCTACAGCCACGACGGCAACGGCTCGATCAAGGCGCCATGGCGCGACACTGCGAGAGGCCGTCAGGTGCGCCTGCCGCACGGCACCTGGGTCTACTGCCGCACGAGCTGCTCGGAGACGCTGCGCGTCCAGACGATCGACATCTGGGCCAACGTCAACAGCGGCTCGCTCATCGGCGCCGGCACCATCCAGAACGAGTGCGGCGTGCTCGGCTGCCTGCACTGGGAGTGGAGCTTCTAGGCTCTTCTCTAATCCCCGTCGACTTCGCCGGTGATGAACGGATTTGAGTGCCGCTCACGGCCGAAGGTGCTTGCCGGCCCGTGCCCGCAGATGAAGGCGAAGTCGTCGCCGAGCGGCAGCAGCTTGGTCTTGATCGCATTCATGAGCGAGGCGTGATTGCCGCCCGGCAAGTCGGTACGCCCGACCGAGCCCTGGAACAGCACATCGCCAACGAGCGCGAACTTCTGCTTGCGGTTGACGAGTGCGACCGATCCGGGCGAGTGACCGGGACAATGAAACACCTCGAACGTATGCCCCGCGATCGCCACCGTGTCGCCTTCGGCGAGCCAGCGGTCGGGCGTCACCGGGCGCGCCTCCATGCCGTAGGCCCGCCCCTGCTCCTTTAGCGCATCGAGCAGCGGACGCTCATCCGCGTGCGGCCCCTCGATCGGCACACCGAGCCGCTCACGCAGTTCGGCTGCTCCGCCTGCGTGATCGATGTGGCCATGCGTAAGCAGGATCTTCTCTGGCTTCATGCCGACCTCGGCGATGGCGCGCTCGATGAGGTCGAGATCGCCGCCCGGATCGACGACTGCGCCCTGCATGGTGGATGCGTCCCAAACGAGCGTGCAGTTCTGCTGGAAGGGGGTGACCGGAACGATCGCGGCGTTGAGCGCCGGCTCGGCCGGTGCTGGCGCGGCGTTCGGTGCGGTTGCGTGCGAGGTTTCGGACATGCGCGGGTGCCTTCTGTTGCCGCTTACCCCTGACCCTCCTTAGCGGAGTTGGCGCGGGAGGACCAGACCGGCATAATCCGCAAGATAAGCGAATCGTTGCGGCAGAGCCGGCCATGATCGTGCGGATATCCAAGATTGCGCTCGTGCTGGCGATCGGCCTGTTCGGGCTGCTCGTCGGCGCCGACAACGTCGTCGATTATGGGACCAACTACGCGTTCGTCACGCACGTGATGGACATGGACTCGGTCTTCCCCGATTCGACGCTGACCTGGCGCGCGGTCACGAGCCCGGTCCTGCACGAGATCGCCTATGCCGGCATCATCGCCGCGGAGCTCTTATCGGGGGCGCTGTGCGTCGGCGGCGCGGCGCGGCTGTGGAAGCTGCGCGCCGAGATGGCGGTCGACTTCAATGCGGGCAAGGATCTCGCGGTCGCCGGGCTGGTGCTCGGTCTGCTGCTGTGGTTCGGCGGGTTCCTGATTGGTGGCGGCGAATGGTTCCAGATGTGGCAATCCAAAACCTGGAACGGACAGGAGGCGGCGTTCCGCTTCGTTGCCTGCATCGGGCTGGTGCTGATCTTCCTCAATCAGCCGGACGGCGAGCTCACCTGATTCGGCGGTGGCCGGAGCGGTCCGGAACCGGCGTGGGTGCGGCCCGTTAACGCCTCCGCGCTCGTGCGCGGGGTAAGCCATGTTTTCGCCTTGGCTTTGGAGGACGGATCGGTCGCGCTCGCATCGTCGAACGGGGATAGACCGCGCATGCGCCTGCTGATCGCCGGCTGGCAAGGACAGATCGCACGGGGGCTCGTCGAAGCCGCCCCCGCCTGCCCCGACGTGCGGGCGTGCGCCGTCGGGCGCGCCGCACTCGACATCTGCGAGGCGCGATCAATCGAACGAGCGCTCTCGCAAATCGAGCCGAGCGTCGTCATCAATTCCGCAGCCTACACCGCGGTCGACAAGGCGGAGACGGACGCGGAGCGCGCCTTCGCGCTCAACCGGGACGGCGCGCGCATGCTCGCCGAGGCCGCCGCAAAGCGCGGCATCCCCATCATCCATATGTCGACCGACTACGTGTTCGACGGGAGCAAGGCCGACCCGTACGTCGAGGACGACGCGCCGGCGCCCGCGACCGTGTTCGGCCGCTCCAAGCTCGAGGGCGAGGCGGTGGTGCGCGCCGCCAACCCCCGGCACGTGATCCTGCGCACGGCCTGGATCTACAGCCCCTCGGGGCGCAACTTCGTGAAGTCGATGCTGGAGCAGGCGGCGGGCCGCGACCGTGTCCGCGTCGTGGACGACCAGCGCGGCAGCCCGACCTATGCGCCGCACCTTGTCGCCGCGATCCTCGACGTCGCGCGGCAATTATCGGGACGCAAGGGTGCGGATGGGCCGTGGGGCATCTATAACGCAGCCGGGAGCGGCACCACGACGTGGCGCAGCTTCGCCGAGGAGGTGTTCCGCCACTCGGCTGCGCTCGGCGGACCGGTCGCCGAGGTCGAGCCGATCGCAAGTGCCGACTATCCGACGCCGGCGCCGCGTCCCGCCAACTCGCAGCTCGATTGTTCCAAGCTCGAGCGTACGTTCGGACTCCGCCTGCCGCCCTGGCAGGAGGGTGTCGCCGAATGCGTCGAGCGGCTCGTGCGCGGCTAAGCTGCCGGGTCGGACTTTCCCGCGGACCCGATTTCCGTATATGTGTTCCACTATACTTCAAGTGGATACGCGGGCGTTATGACCGGCAAGATATTCGTCAACTATCGCCGCGACGACGTTGCGGGAGACGCCCGCGGCATTCATGAAGGGCTCGCCGAACGGTACGGCCGGTCCAACGTCTTCTTGGACGTCGACAACCTGCTTGCTGGCCAGCGCTTCGACAAGGAGCTCGAGAAGGCCCTCAAGACGTGCGACATGCTCATCGCGGTCATTGGGCCCCGCTGGATGGACCTGCTCGCAGCCAAAGCCCAAAGCGGCGATCGCGACTACGTGCGCGAGGAAATCGCTGCTGCACTGCAGCGTGGGATCGTCGTGATTCCGGTCCGCGTGGGACAGGAGGGCCGAATGGCCCCGCTGCCGAGCCGCGAGTCGCTGCCGCCCGATATCCGCGACCTTGTCTTGCATCAACGTCACGACGTCGGGCATGAGCGGTTCCGCCGCGACATCGCCGATCTCATCGCGGCGATCGACAAACTGAGAGGCATGCAGCGCCCGAACATGCCAAGGCGCGTAGCCCTGGCGACTGCGGCCGTAGCGATACTCGCGGGAGCCGCTGTCGCTATCTTCGCGACGGTTGGGTTCAATCGGCTCCCTGTGGTTGCGCGGCCGGACGCGGACCGAGGTGGATCGCCGCCCCAACCGCCCGCGCAAGCAGCGCCGTCGCCCCAAGCGGCGTGCGACAGCGTGTGGGTGAGCGGCGGCCACGATCGTTGCATCGTTCCGGGCTCCGGGCAAACGTTCAAGGACTGTCCCGAGTGCCCAGAAATGCTGGTGGTCCCCGCGGGAAGTTTCGTCATGGGCTCGCCGTTGAGCGAGAGAGGACGCGAGCACGAAGCCTGGCAAATAGGGACGGAGAGCCCCCTTCACGAGGTGAGGGTCGCTCACCCCTTCGCCGTAGGCAAGTTCGCCGTCACGCGCGGTGAGTTCGAGGCGTTTGTCCGAGCCACCGGGCATAACCCGGGCGACAAGTGCTGGATCTTGGATGCCAAGAAAAACGAGGAGCTCGCGGGACACTCATTTCGCGATCCCGGCTTCGCGCAAGCGGACAATCATACCGCTGTCTGCGTAAGCTGGGCCGACGCCCAAGCCTATGCAGAGTGGCTCAATCAAAAGATCGGAAAGAAGGAGGCTTATCGGGTTCTTACCGAGGCCGAGCGTGAATACGTCGCGCGTGCGGGCACGAGCACCCCTTTCTGGTGGGGCTCATCCATCTCGACGATGCAGGCGAACTACAACGGTTACGTAAGTTATGCGGGCGAGGCGCAAGGCGAATGGCGCCTCAAGACGGTGCCCGTCAATAGCTTTGAGCCCAATCCTTGGGGCCTCTATCAAGTACACGGCAATGTGCTCGAAATGGTCGAGGACTGTTGGCACACCACCTACCAAGGCGCTCCAGCGGACGCCTCCGCCTGGACGGCCGTCAACTGCACCAGCCACGTGCTTCGCGGCGGCTCTTGGGGCAGCGCTCCATGGGACCTTCGCGCTGCGGCCGTCGGCATTGGCGACTCGACGGGCCGGGGCAATCTCATCCGCTTTCGCGTTGCGCGCTCGCTAAATCCGTAGCGGAGACGGCGAGGCATGTGACAGTTTTGGCCACGCCAGCGATTGACACGCGCTAGAAGCCGCTGCCCGTGCTCACCTCTTCGACCTCGATGCACTCCCTGGCATCAGCCGGAGAAGCCCACCAGGCTGCGCCGACGGCGGATCGTCGTGCGCCGCGCAATCGTCGAGACATGGCTGTCTCCGCAATAGCTGGAGGGGGGCAACCGTAGCGCGCGCGCAACGGTTTGCATACTTACGGATCGCCAAAGTTCTCGCTCTGCAACGCGCGATCAGAATTTTTTTCGAATTGCAAATCGCGATGACAGGCGCGACGGCACTTATGCCAGGATGCCCCGTCCGATTCGAGCAACCAGCAGTGTGCCAGATGCGCCGATTGATCGTTGCCACCGCCCTCCTCCTTTCCATTGTATTTCACGCGGGCCATCCGGCCCAAGCAGCCGATCCGGCGAGCCCAGACGATACGGCGCGCTTCCTGGCCGGCATGCCGGTCGGGGCCAATTCCGCGCTCTTGTCGCTGGTGGCTGATTCTAGCTGGCAGCAGCACGCCAAGCTCTTCGACGAGACCTGGAAGGGTCTCGACGAGCGCCAGCTCTCCAACATCCGCGTCTGGACGGCGAAGAACATCACCGACCCGCGGCCGTTGCTGTTCTACTTCTTCAGCGGCCCGGACTTCCTCTATGCCAACGCGTTCTTTCCCGCCGCCAACACCTACGTGCTGGCCGGACTCGAGCCGGTCGGCCGCATCCCCGACGTGGCGAGCCTGCCGCCGAAGTCGGTGCCCGGCACGCTGCGCCACCTCGAGTCCTCGCTCAGCAACATCCTGAAGCTCAGCTACTTCATCACCCTCGACATGGATTCAAAGCTGCGCCAGACGCAGCTCAACGGCACCCTGCCGGTGCTCTACGTATTCCTCGCGCGCTCGGGGAAAACCGTTCGCGACGTGAGCTACGTCAACTTGAAGGATGACGGAACGATCGAGACCGTGAGCGGCAGCGACGCCAAGGGCAACGAGAAGGGCGTCAAGATCACGTTCGCTGGCGCCGACGGCCGTGAGCAGACGCTCTACTATTTCAGCACCAACCTCTCCAACAAGGGCGTGCGCTCAAGCTCGTTCCTGAAGTTCTGCAGCGGGCTCGGGAATGGCGACGCCTTCATCAAGAGCGCGTCCTATCTCCTGCATGGCGACGAGTTTGCGGACACGCGCAATTTCCTTCTCGACCATAGCGCTGCGATCCTGCAGGACGACACGGGCGTTCCAGTGAGCCATTTCAAGGCGGAGCAGTGGCAGTTGCAGCCGTTCGGCACCTACACCAGCCCGATCGGGATGTTCCGCGGCAACTACCAGTCGAAGCTGCGCGCGCTCTACCAGACCGCCAAGCCGACCCCGATCAACTTCGGCGTCGGCTACAAGTGGAAACTGAACCAGTCGAACCTGCTGCTCGCGGTGAAGAAGGAATCGAAGGCCGCCGCCGGCGAGTGAGCGCGGCCGGGACCCACCACCGCTCGGCTAGATCGGCAGTACCATCGGCTTGTCGCTGGGGAAGCGGGCAAGCGTGTCCAGGCTCACGTTCAGATGCTGGGCGACCATGGCGCGCGGGGTGTGCGTCAGCCACTCGGTGAGCGAGACGTCCTCGACCTGGCCGCTGCGGAACACCTCCAGATAGACCAGATCTGTCGACCCCGTGTTGCGGATGTAATGGCCGTAGGCGCGCTTGATGTAGCCGATGTCGCCGGGATTGAAGTTCTGGGTGACGACGTTGGGCCCGGTATTGAAGACCGTGAGCTCGCCCTGGCCGGCAATGATGTAGGTCCATTCGTCCGCATTCGGGTGCCAGTGCATCTCCCGCATTCCACCGGGGTGCAGCGTGACGTGCGCGGCCGCGACGTTCTTGGCGACCTCGAAGTTGGTCGAATCGGCGATGCGAACCTCCCCGCCGCGCGTCTTGCGGACGGGCGGGAGGTCGGCGAGCCGGAAGGCGGATGAGAGCTGGGGTGAGCCGAGCGAGCCTTGCGCCTCGAGCCGGGAGGCCTCGATCGGACCCGGCATCTCGCCCTGGAAGATGTAGAGGTCGTGCAGCGGGATCTTGCTGAAGGTATCGGCCGGCACACCGAAATTCATGGCGAGCGCCTCGGGCTGCGTGTGCGCCATCCAATCGGTGAGCAGCAGCGTGTTGAACTCGGACGCCTTGCCGTCGTCGAAGCAGATGATGAACTCGCACCCGTCCGGGCCGACACCCTGCAGCGAATGGGGTAGCCCCGGCGGGAAGTACCACAGGCCGCCCTCCTCCACGTCCTCGACATTGGCACGGCCCTGGCCGTCGATCGTGGTGATGCGGCAGGCGCCGCTCGTCACGTAGGCCCATTCGGCATCAAGGTGCCAGTGCAGCTCGCGGATGCCGCCGCGGGTCAGCCGCATGTTGACGCCGGCGATCTGCTGAGAGATCTGGAAATCGTACTGGGTCACCTGACGCGCCCAGCCGCCGTCCTGGATGCGCCGCGGCGCATTGTTGAAGGTGGCCCAGAACATGGGCAGCTCGCCGACATCGGTCGCAGGCGGCGAGAAGGCCCCAGGAAACTGGCTCGGTAGTGTCCGGGCACGTGGTGTAATTTCATCGGCGCTGCCGGTGTGAG
>JRHI01000823.1_pt1 | contig 30953 bp, 26 predicted proteins | sample 215371 | NCBI WGS metagenome assembly JRHI01 (sample SAMN02929681, study PRJNA255918) | sediment metagenome | biome: cave system; feature: Ice Cave; material: Sediment; isolation source: sediment from deep within a dark volcanic ice cave with no known source of... ...
GGCCCTCGACGGTGATCTTCTTGCTGAGGTCGCCGTTGGCGACCGCGGTGGTCACCTCGGCGATGTTCCGGACCTGGCTGGTGAGATTGCCGGCCATCGTGTTGACGTTGTCGGTGAGGTCCTTCCAGGTGCCGGCCACACCGCGCACCTCGGCCTGGCCACCGAGCTTGCCCTCGGTGCCCACCTCGCGGGCCACCCGGGTGACCTCGGAGGCGAACGCGGACAGCCGGTCCACCATGGTATTGATCGTGGTCTTGAGCTCCAGGATCTCGCCGCGGGCGTCCACGTCGATCTTCTTGGACAGGTCACCGCTGGCCACGGCTGTGGTGACCTGGGCGATGTTGCGCACCTGGCTGGTCAGGTTGTTAGCCATGAAGTTGACGTTGTCGGTGAGGTCCTTCCAGGTGCCGGCGACGTTGGGTACCCGTGCCTGCCCACCCAGGGTGCCCTCGGTGCCCACCTCGCGAGCTACCCGGGTGACCTCGTCGGCGAACGCGCTCAAGGTGTCGACCATCCGGTTGATCGTCTCGGCCAGCGCCGCGACCTCGCCACGGGCCTCGACGGTGATCTTCTTCGAGAGGTCGCCGCCGGCCACCGCGGTCGCCACGGTGGCGATGCTGCGCACCTGGCTGGTCAGGTTCTCCGCCATGCCGTTGACGTTGTCGGTGAGCGCTTTCCAGGTGCCTGCCACGCCGCGCACCCGGGCCTGGCCGCCGAGCTTGCCGTCGCTGCCGACCTCGTGCGCCACCCGGGTCACCTCGTCGGCGAAGGCGGAGAGCTGGTCGACCATGGTGTTGAGGGTGTTCTTGAGTTCCAAGATCTCGCCACGGGCGTCCACCGTGATCTTGCGGGTGAGGTCGCCCCGGGCAACGGCGGTGGCCACCTGGGCGATGCTGCGCACCTGGCCGGTGAGGTTGCCGGCCATCACGTTGACCGAGTCGGTGAGGTCGCGCCAGGTCCCGGCCACGCCGGGCACCTCCGCCTGACCGCCCAGAGCGCCCTCGCTGCCGACCTCGCGGGCCACCCGGGTGACCTCGGCCGCGAACGCGGAGAGCTGGTCGACCATGGTGTTGAGGGTGTTCTTCAGTTCCAGAAGCTCGCCGGACACCTCGACAGTGATCTTGCGGCTGAGGTCGCCGCGGGCTACCGCGGTGGCGACCTGGGCGATGTCGCGCACCTGGGCGGTGAGGTTGCCGGCCATCACGTTGACCGAGTCGGTGAGGTCCCGCCACGTGCCAGCCACTCCGGGGACGTTCGCCTGGCCGCCCAACCGGCCCTCGGTGCCGACCTCTCGGGCTACCCGGGTCACCTCAGCGGCGAACAGCGACAGCTGATCGAGTAGCCCGTTGACGGTATGCCCCAACCGAGCGAAGTCGCCCCCCAGCGGCTGGTCAGATACCCGTGAAGACAGGTCGCCCTCGGATACCGCGGCCAGCACCCTCGCCAACTCGGTGGTCGGCCGCGTCAGGTCATCGATCAGGCCGTTGATCGCCCCGGCGGCCAGCGACCACCCGCCGCCGCCCTCATCGGCGAGCCGCTCGCCCGTCCGACCGTCTTGGCCGACCGCCTCGCGGACCCGGACCAGGTCACCGACCAGCGACTGATTCCGCTGCGCGATCTGGTTGATCACTGCCGCGATCCGGCCGGCAAGGCTGGCGTCGGTGACCACCAGACGGCGCCGGAAGTTGCCGTCGCGAATCTCCTCCAGCACGAGCAGGATTCGTTCCAGCGCGGCGGGATCGTGCGGATCCAGTCGGTCCGGAAACGGTTCTGCGGCCGGCAGGGGCTGGGCGCTCACGATGAGCCTCCTAGGACATTACAATGCTTAACGCCCGCAGCGTGCCACGATTGGCCGTGGGTTTCGACCCTGGGTTCGACCCTGGGCACACAGACAGGGGACTACCCTCACCGCGACGCGCACTCGGATCGGGGAGGAGATGCCATGGCATCCGACCTGGACCCGGTTGCCGAACTGCTGGTACCGGGGCTGCACCGACTGCTTGACAACATCGCCCAAGCCGTGATTGTGCAAGACGAGTCGGGTCGGATCCAGCTGCTCAACGTGGCCGCTCGCCGACTGTTCCCGGATTTGAACCTCGGCGATGATTTCGAGCGCAGGGGTGAGTCCTTCGTCGCGGAAACGGGCGGGCGCCGGGTCAGCGGGCGGCTGCGGCGGCTCGCCGATGGCTGGCACGCCTGGGTGGTCAGCGACGAGGACTTCATGCTCGAGGCAAGCCGAGAGCTGGTGGGCGGGGAGGGTCACGATGCGGCGGCAGCACTGGTCCAGCTGGCCGTTCCGGTAGTGGGGGAGCAGGCCGCGGTGCTCCTGCCGGCGTCGAGAGCCCGAATGTCCTGGTGGTGCTACACCGATGGTGCGGCGAAGCCCACTACGGGAGTGGCCCGGGCGCCGGCGCCGCGAACAGCCCCGGTACTGGCCAGCGCGCTGCGTGGGGTCATCGCGGATACCGTCACGCTGCCGACTGAAGAATTGCCCGCGCTGGCCGCGGTGCTGGGGCCCGACATCGCCCAGCGGGCGCCGGTCGTCGCCGCACCCCTGCGGGGACCCGACCGGTCCGAGGGACTGCTGGTCGTGGCCCGGCCCATCGCGGACACGTTGCTCGCCCAGCTGGCGACGCTGGCCGGCCCGACGATCGGGGCCAGCCGCCGGCGGGATGAGCAGGCCAGGGCGCTTACCCTGCTGCAGGCCCCATTGCTGCCGCTGCGGCCAGGCGCGCTCCCAGAAGTGCCCGGGATGCAGTTCGGTGTGGCGTATCGGGCCGCGGGCGAGCTGGCAGTGGGCGGTGACTTCTACCTGATCCGTCCCTCGCCTGAGGGGGGCGCACTGTTCGGGCTCGGCGATGTGTGCGGCAAGGGCGCCGAAGCCCTCGCGGAGAGTGGTCGGGTGCAGCACACGCTGGCCGTCCTGATGATCACCGAACAGAATCCGACCCGGTTGCTGTACCTGCTCAACCGGGCACTGCTGGCCGCCGGGCGGACCGTCTTCACCACCATGGTGCTCGGCGCGCTGCAGCCGACCCCGGCGGGTTGCCGGCTCACCCTCGCCACCGGTGGCCACCCCGCGCCGATGGTGCTGCGCGCCGGCGGCGACGTCAAGGACGTCGGACTGCTCGGAACGGTCGTGGGAATCTTGCCCGACGCACGTTTTGGCCGGACCTCGATCACGCTCGCGCCGGGGGATACCTGCCTGCTCTACAGCGACGGCGTCACCGAGGCCGGTCGCGGCTTCGGTGACAATCAGGAACAGTTCGGGCCGGCTCGGCTGGCGGCCTGCCTGCGCGACTGTGCCGGAATGACAGCACAGGCAGTGGCAAGCTGCGTCGAGCGGACCGTGTACGACTGGCTCGGTCATAACGACGGCGACGACCTCGCCGTACTCGCGGTTCGCGTCAATGAACTCGGTCTTGATCCACCGGAGAACTCCGCGCATTGACGCGCACTACCGCCGGTGTGCTGGGGGCGTGCTACTTTCCTGCCCCCCATCACCAGCGCCTGGCACTCGGTGTTCGGCTGATGAGCAAGAGCCACCACCCGCGCTGGCGACCCCCGATGGCGAACGGCCGCGCGGGGGGCACGCGAACTACGCGCGGCGCGGACGGATCCGCATCGGCGGCGGCGAGTGTGCCGCACACAACGGAGACAGCAGGTGTCGACCTGGCCAAACCCATGCGGCTGCGCGTCACCCCCGGAGCCGTGACCTTTCTCGTGATCGGATTGATGCTTCTTTTCGCGGCAGTGGCGTCGCCTGAGGGTGGGTGGGTCCAGCGAGTGATTTTTGCGCTCGTCGGGATCACCTCCTTCTGGTTTGGCTGGTATGGGTTGTCGCTCGCGTGGTGCCGTCGAAATTTGGTACTCGACAGTACGGGCGGGCGGGTGCGACTGAAGCGCCGTTGCAAGCTGGACTTCCCGTGGGAAGACCTAGCTTTCGTCGAAGTGGTGCGCCGTCCCGGCGGCTACAGCCTGTCGCGGCCGGGATGGTGTGGCTGGATTTCTATCCCGGACCGAACTTCGCCACCCGGCACCCCAAACAGGCGCGTTTGTCAAACGGCACCCCACCGGCCAGGCCTATCGCTACCAGCTCGGCCCCATCCGCAAAACCATCCCGGCACTCGACGAAGCATTCCGGTCAGTCCGTCCGGAACAGTATCGGGGTGTTCGGGAGCAATCCTGGTCCGAGACACCCATGTTCACCTGGCGCCGCTGATACGCCCCGGGGATGCCATCAGCTTCGCTGACAGCGGAATCATTCTCTCAACTTGGATGTCTGGGCACGGTCGTAGCGCCGGAGGTTGTCGGTGCCCCATTGTAGAATTGGGGCATGTCGACGGCGCCGGTGGGCCCACCAGTGTGGCAGTGCAGTGATGCCGCGTTGGTTGCCAAGCTGGGCGCTTTGGAAACACGTTTGCATTCGACCTGGGCGCAAATGCTATCGGTGGTCACCGAAATCGATTCCCGGGCAACCGCGGCAACGGTGGGATACCCCACCACCGTCGAACTGGTGCGGGCGGTGACGCGAGTCCCGCTGGGTGAGGCCCGGGCCCGGATCGCCGCCGCCACCGACCTGCTTCCCAGCCGCGGGCTCAATGGCGCACCTGTGGAGCCGAAACTCCCGGCCACCGCGGCGGCGGTGGCTGAGCACGCGATCGGCGCCGCCGACGTGAGGGTGATCCGCTCGATCCTGACCCGCATCCCCCCGCACCTGGGTGATGACAAGCGGGCCGAGGTCGAAGCAGAGCTTGCCCACAACGCCCGCACGCTCGACGCCGGGCAGTTGATGGTGTTGGGCAAGCGGATTGAGGTCGATGACCACCACCCGCTCGGCTCGGTCGTGGAAGCCGGTGGCGAACCGCAGACCAGCTTGCCCCAGTCCACAGATGATCACGTGGCGGCGGAACAGGACTCGAATCCGAAACTGCGTCCACTGTCGAAGGAAGATCGCGCTCAGGGTGCGCAACATGGCGTAGGCGACGGTCAGCGGCGCCAGCCAGCGGGCGATCTCCAGGGTAGTGGTACGGGTGGTTTGTTGGCGTCCCCGCCCATCGAGAACAGCTGGATGGCGGCGTAGAACCGATCGGGCACGGACAACTGCGGATTCTGTTTCCCGTACCCGTAAACACCAAGGAACAGAGCGACAAGCACGGCGGCCCCGGCCACCTGCCCCCGGTAGCGCCGCCACGCCCCGCGCAGCCACCGGACGATCATGTCAGTGTTATTTCAGGTCGGCGCGGAGCCGGCTGTGTCTGGCGCCGTAGGCGAAGTACACGACGAGCCCGACGGCCATCCACACCGCGAACCGGATCCAGGTAGCCGCTGGCAGGTTGAGCATCAGGTAGAACGATGCCAGGACCGCGAGGATGGGGACGATCGGGACGCCGGGGCATCGAAACGCGCGGGGCAGGTCCGGACGGGTGCGGCGCAGCACCAGGACGCCGATGGCGACGAGGATGAAGGCGAACAGGGTACCGATGTTGACCAGCTCGGCCAGCTCGCTGAGCGGCACGAACGTCGAGATGACGGCCACAACGACACCGGTTGTGATCGTGGTACGGATCGGGGTGCCGAACCGCTCGCTGACGGTGGAGAACCCCGACGGCAGCAACCGGTCGCGGCTCATCGCGAAGAACACCCGGCTTTGGCCCAGCAGCAGGATCATCATCACGGTCGTCAGGCCGAGCAGCGCCCCCACCGAGATCACTGTCGCGAAGCCCGGTTTGCCGACCGAGCGAAACGCCTCCGCCAGCGGCGCCTCAACCTTGATCGAGGTGTACTTCACCATTCCGGTGATCACCAGCGACACCGCCACGTAGAGCGTCGTGCAGATGCCCAGCGAGGTGAGAATGCCGATCGGCATGTCCCGTTGCGGGTTCCTGGTCTCCTCCGCGGCGGTCGCGACGATGTCGAAGCCGATGAATGCGAAGAACACCAGCGCGGCACCAGTGAAGATGCCGGTGACACCGAAGGAGCCGGGCGCGAAGCCGAGATCCTGCAACAGCGACGGTGTGCTCTGCGCGCCACCGGCGGGCGGGGAACCGGCCGGTGGAATGAACGGAGAGTAGTTGCTGGCCTTGATATAGAACAGCCCGGCCACGATGACGAACAGTACGACTGCGATCTTGATGGTGACGATCACGATGTTCACCTGGGAGGAGACCTTGATCCCCAAACAGAGGACGGCGGTGAGGATCAGGACGATCACCGCGGCGACCAGGTTGTGCCCAGTGCCGTAAGCCCAGCCCGGGATGGTGATGCCCAGCTGTTTCATCACGTCGGCGAAGTAGGTCGACCAGCCGACCGCCACCGTGCTGGCACCGAGAGCGAGCTCGAGGATGAGGTCCCAGCCGATGATCCACGCCACCAGCTCGCCGAGACTGGCGTAGGAGAACGTATACGCGGAACCGGCCACCGGCACCGTGCTGGCGAACTCCGCGTAACACAGCGCAGCGAGGGCACAGGCGATGCCCGCGAAGACGAAGGACAGCGCCACTGCCGGCCCCGCCTGGACCCCGGCGGCCTTGCCGGTGAGCACGAAGATGCCGGTACCGATGACCACCCCCACCCCGAAGACGGTGAGATCGATCGGACCGAGCCGCTTACGGAGCTGGTGTGTGGGTTCCTCGGTGTCCGCGATGGACTGCTCGATGGTCTTCGTAGCCCGCAGATTCACGGCAAACCTCCCGTAGCGGTTGGTCACAGCGGTGCGGGCTCGGACGCGGCCCGCCAACCGTCACAGTGTCCATCGTCGGGCCCCGCACGCCTCCACTCAAGGCCGGCCTGAGTAGTAGTCCTACCACCAGCGCACTCCCATGGCTGCTGGAGTAGACAAGTAAAACCCCCGCCATCCCGACCACAACCAGTGGAGGCGCACCGTGAGCCAGGGGCCAGTTCACCCAGCAAGACCCCACCGCGCAGCATGCAGCGCCGGGAAGCGACGATCTGGCTATGGAGTACCCAGGTCGCACCGGCGATATGAACGTCCAACCCGACCACGGTGAGCACAGCTACGGGGCACCGGGCGCCTAGAGGGCAAGAAGGCCGTCATCACCGGCGGTGACTCAGGCATCGGTCGGGCGGTGGCTATCGTCACGCTGTCACGGTTCCCGGTGATCTTCGTGACGAGCAGCACTGCCGCGAGGTGATCGACCGTGCCGTGCACGAGTTCGGACGAATCGACGTGCTGGTCAGCAACGCGGGCTACCAGATGTCGCAGGACGGCGGGCTCGACGGCATCACCACCGAGCAGTTCGACCGGGTGATGAAAACGAACGTCTACGCGCTGTTCTGGCTGTGCAAGGCGGCGGTGCCGCACATGCCGCCCGGTTCCACCATCATCATCAGCTCGTCGGTCCAGGCATTCCAGCCTTCCCCGCATTTGATGGACTACGCGGCATCCAAGGCCGATCGTGAACGTCACCAAGGCACTCGGCCACGACCTCATCGAGCGGGGTATCCGCGCCAACTCGGTCGCCCCCGGCCCGGTGTGGACCCCGTTGATCCCCGCCACCATGTCCGAAGACAAGCTGGAGTCCTTCGGTGCGCAGGCGCCAATGGGGCGAGCGGCGCAGCCGGCCGAGCTCGCACCGTTCTACGTGTTCCTCGCCTCCCAGGAATCGAGCTACATGACCTCCGAGGTCCTCGGAGTAACCGGCGGATCACCGATCACCTGACGACCGCTAGTCGGGTACGTACGGTTGAAGCGCGGTCCTGTTGGCGAGCAGCAGAGTCAGCTCTACGCGATGGTTACGCTGAAGGCGTCGCTCGTACCGTCAGGCCCCTCGACGGTCACCTCGACCTCGCCCGAGGCGTCAGGGACTTCCGCCACCAGCGTCTCGCCATCGAGTTCGAATGAGGCCTCCTGGTCGCCGAAGAAGACTTTCGCCGCGGCCTCCAAGCCGTCGCCTTGGATGATCACTGACTGGCCGGGCGACGTCCGGTTCGGAAGAACGCTGTCGATCCGCATGTGGCTCCTCGTTGAGGGCGAACTGATGGTAAGCAGCCTCAAGAAATACCTGCTGCCGCACCGACGTCGTAGCAACGTCACCCGTTCGTCGGCGTGGCACTCGGTGCGGCGAGGAATGTCTCCGGCGAGCCGGTGTTTCCCGGCGGGGGTTTGTGGGCATCATACGGGCTATGTTCACCTACCGAGAGCCCTTTTACGCGCGATTCGGTTACGCGCGATCCGGCAGCGACCGTTCCAGCCGTGTTGTCGACGGACACAAGTTATGGACGAGCGGGGTGGTCACGGCCGTGATCGCGTTCGGTCTGACGATCGCCGCGTTTCTCCTCGTCCGTATGCTGAACATCCCCCTCCTCGGCGTCCGGGGAGGGGGCGCGGTGGTGTACGCGAGCATGTTTGCCTACGCCGGAGGTGCAGCACTGGTGGCACTGCTGGCCACCGCCGCGATGCGCTTCCTGTTGCTGACCACTCCGCGGCCAAGGTGGTTCTTCGGCTGGCTCGGTGGGGTCGGCACGGCCATCGCGGTGCTGCTCCCGCTAGCGCTGTCCCAGGACCCGGCGGGTCGGCTGGCCACCGCGACGGTCAATCTGGTTCTGGGGTTAGCCATCGTCGGCCTGGTCCGCAGTACCGCCGCTACCCTCCGCCCGGACAGCTCGGCGTAGCTGTCACGATCCTCCACGCGCGGGACGACGGGTGACCCGGCGTCTAGTCCGAGCACAGGCCCCCGGGATGGAGCGAGCATGAAGATCGGATACACCCTGATGACCGAGCAGTCGGGGCCGACCGACCTGGTCCGGTACGCGGTGGCCGCGGAGCAGGCCGGGTTTGCCTTCGAGGCCTGCAGCGATCATTACTTCCCATGGCTTGACGCTCAGGGTCACTCGCCGTATGCCTGGAGCGTGCTTGGCGCCGTTGCGCACGCCACCGAGCGGGTCGAGCTCATGACGTACGTGACCTGCCCGACCTTTCGATACCATCCGGCGATCGTGGCGCAGCAGGCCGCCACGATGGGGTTGCTCTCCGGTGATCGGTTCACCCTGGGCCTGGGATCGGGTGAACATCTCAACGAGCACGTTGTGGGGCTCGGGTGGCCGTCGGTCCAGGTGCGGCACGAGATGCTCGTCGAGGCACTCGGGATCATCAATGCTTTGTTTGATGGCGGCGGCGTCACCATGCGCGGCCAGCACTATCGAGTCGAGTCGGCGAAGTTGTGGGACCTGCCCGCGCAGCGGGTACCGATGGCGGTGGCGGTGTCCGGTCCCCGATCCTGCGAGCTGTTCGCCCCGCTGGCCGACCACTTGATCGCCGTCGAGCCGAACCCGGAGGTGGGCAGGATGTGGGGCGCTGCGCGGCCCGCCAACCGGTCCAGCCGCCGGATCGGTCAGTTGCCGATCTGTTTCGACGCGGACCGCGACGCCGCGGTCGCCCGGGCCCACGAGCAGTTCCGCTGGTTCGCCGGTGGTTGGGAAGTCAACGCCGAACTGCCCTCCCCTGCCGGGTTCGCCGCTGCCAGCCAGTTCGTCCGGGGCGCCGACATCGCGGAGCGCATCTCCTGCGGACCCGACACCGCCGCGCACGTGACGGCAGCTCGGCCGTTCGCCGAGGCGGGGTTCACAGATCTCGCGCTTGTTCAGATCGGCGGGGCTCCGCAGCACCAGGAGCCGTTCCTCAACTACGCTCGAGACGAGCTGCTACCGGCGCTACGTGCGGAGTTCGGCGTGGGCTAGACATCCTTGGTCGCTAGTCGTTGAGCGCCCGCTGGGCTGATTACGGCGGACCACAACTCGCGTGGCGACCCGCGCGGCGTCGCCACCGGACGAGATCTTTGTTTCTCTCCGCATTCAGCTCGACAACATCCGGGAGTGGAACGAGGAGCGCAGGTGGGGCTTTAGCCCCGACCATCTGGACGCCGTCGACCTCACTCCCTCAGCGGAAAACGACCCGCTCGTCGTGGATCTCATTGCTGTCTACCTGGACGGCGACAGTGAGGTGAACGGTGTTCGACGCACCTGCCACGAGCTGGGGAGGTTGGCCGCTGAGCAGCAGCCCCACACCTGGTCCTGGGACTGGTATTGGGACAAATGGATGCATCGGCCCGTAGACCTCGGTGCTCACTTCGAACCCGGGCAGTACATCTCAGCCAGCAAGGTTCGTGGCCGAGACTCGGCGCACGCCGAGGTGCTCGCCGCTGCAGCTCACTTCCCGCGGTGGGTCCGGGCCATGGATGGGAAACCCGTCCCCTACACCTGGCTGTCGGCTTATGAGGTGATGGTCTGGGAACGCCCGAGCCCTGGCTAGAGTGGGCAGCGAATGGTGCAGTTCACGCGCTGTTCGCACAGAGTTCACCGACCCGGACCCCGTCGGGGCTCTGCGAGGCATCACGGGTGACGGTCCCCACTCGATGGGGTCTTCATCGCTAGTGCCGGGGCGAGCGGTGAGGAGCCAGACCAGTGACGATCACACTAGATCCGTCCAGCGCGCGAGCGACCCAGCCTGCTGCCGATCATCCCGATGACCCAGCCGACACCGCAGAAGTGACGATCAGCACCGCACAGGTGGATTTGCTTTCGGTGACCGGGTGGCTCACCGATAAGTGGTTGACGCAGCTGCGTAGGGAGTTGCAGGCGCTGTTCGATTCAGGCACTCAGTACCTGGTATTGGATCTGGCCAGGGTGAGCGGCTGCGACCATCGCCTGTTCGACGTGCTGGGGTGGGCTCATCGGATCCTCACCCACCGCGAGGGTTGGCTACGCCTGGTCGGGATCGGCCCGGCGGTCCACAACGCCCTGGATGACGCCACGCCGTCGGAGTCCCTGCTGGTTTACCAGGCATCGGACTGGACCAGCGATCTGAATGGCTGAAGCCGCACGGCGACTCGGCGCACGCACGGGACGCTCAGTCGGTCAGGGCGGTTAGGGCGTGGGACAAGGTGGGGTAGGTGTTGAACACCTCCAGTAGCTGGGTGACTTGGAGTGGGCGTGCTACGGCCCGGGTGACCAGGCCGGCGAGGTGTAGCTGCACTCCGGCGGTTTGGGCTAGCTCGTGGATGCGTAGCAGGCAGTTCAGCCCGTTGGAGGCCATAAAGCGCACCGGCTGTAGATCCAGGACCAGATGCGTCGGGCCAGTGGCGAGCTGTTCACGTAGGCATGCTTCGAGAAGCGGTGCGGTGACCATGTCCAGCTCCCCGTCCACCGTTACCACGCACACCCCGACGGCCGGGTGCTGTACGGTCAGTCCGACTAGCGGCTCCGAGGCCGAAGAGGCCATGCCGGACTGGTCGGCCGTGTGATCGTCGGCGGCAGGCGGCTCGGCCTGCCCGCCGAGAGCGTCTTTCGTGGTCATCACCGGGCCTGATCCTCCTCGTGCCCCGCAACACAGCGGTTGGGGCAGGCCCACCGAGCGGGGTGGCGCCAGCCGACCGTGCGTTGCAGACCGTCGACGGGTCACTGGTGTCCGAATGGCGCGGACGGTGCACCCCTCAGTTGCAGAATCTAGACCAGTAGGTTCGCCCAGGTCCATCACATCCCACTGAGCCCAGCCGGCGGTCCCTTCGGCGCGCTGGCCCGGCTGTCGTGCCGCGCGGTTTCGGTGTCGCGCAAATGGGGTACCACCGCTGGGGGGAATCGCGTTACGCAGAGGGCAGTGAGTGCGCACGCAACGGGCAAGGAGGTGGTGGTGGTGTGCACCTCCGCCAATGCCCGGGGGCTGACCCATCACGGATTGATCCACTCTCCGTCCGCAGATCTGACTGCCACCCTTGCGCCCATGGTTACCCAGCGACTAGTCCGCGGTGAGCCGGTACTGGCCGTGTTGCCTCCCAAGACCGCCGCCGGCCTGCGTGCCCGGCTGCCGACCTTGACCGGGCTGCACACCACCGACCCGGACGTGCTTTACCGCTATCCCGGCCGGGTGCTCAGCCACTACCGAGCCTGGATCGCCGACACCAGCTCCGACGATCGCTCGGCCATGATCGTGGCCGTCCCCGACTGGGGGGGTGACGACCCGCATCGCGCGGCGCTGTGGATGCACATCGAGGCCATCACCACCCAGGCCCTGGCAGAGTGCGACCTCACGCTGGTCTGCGCCTATCCCGACAACCCCGCCACCGCCGACGCGGTCCGCCGGGTCCACCCGAGCCTCGTTGACGGATCGATCACACCCAGCCCAGACCACTTACCAGCGGAACAGTTCCTGGCCAACCATCCCCTGCCCCCACCGATCGAGCTAGGAAAACCCGACCTAACCCACATCATCGACCGCCCCCCCGAGCTGGCCACGCTGCGCCACATCGTGGCCGGCCACGCCGCCCAGGCGGGCCTGCTTGCCACCCGCTGCGACGATTTCGTGCTGGCCGTCACCGAGATCGCCACCAATGCCCTCGAGCACGGCACCCCGCCCGCCGCCGTGCTCCTGTGGACCACCCCAACCTCGGTAATCTGCCAGATCACCGACACCGGCCAACACACCCAGCCGCTAGCCGGGCTTTCACCCCCGCGAACGACCCGGCACCGGGGCCGTGGCCTGTGGATGGCCCACCAACTCTGCGACCAGCTCTACCTGTGGCCCCGCCCCACCACCGTCCGGCTTCAGATGGACAGATCGTAGAGGAGGGCGTCCTAATGGCCAGCCCACATCCGGAACCACCGCGCTAGCCGCGAAGTCGGGATACGGCAGAAAGGTTTGCATGTGATCGCCAACAGCTGCGTATGGGGCTAAGGAGTCACTTGTCCGTTGCGCCGACGCCGGTTCGCAGCTCGATGAGCCGCCCGGGCAGGCCGCGGGAGGGTGCCAGCGGCGGCGTATCCGCGCCGGCGTTCTGTCGCATGCCGGCGAGCAGTTCGAGCAAGGCGTCTGCCGCCGAGTGCTTGGGCCGCCAGGCCAGCTCATCGCGGGCGCGTGAGGTATCCATCAGCGGTAGTGCCAGGAGCAGGTCCACCATTCCCGGCTCGGTGGGAACCAGCCGGGCGTGCCAGGCCAACGCCGCGAGCTGGCGGAGCATCCAGGCCGGCAGGGGCACCGTTCGGGCGTCAAACAGCTCAGCGAGTTCGCGTGATCCCAGCGCAGGATCAGCGGCCAGATTGAACGCGCCGGATGCATCACGGTTCAAGGTTGCCAGCCGAAACGCCTGGCCGACATCGTGGCTGTGCACAGCCTGAAACAGCAGTTCCGGCAGCTGGGGCACCAGCGGAATGAACCGAGGGTGAAGCAGCGGAGTCGGCAGGAACGGACCGGCGAACAGCCGCCGGATGCCACTAGCCGCGGCCCGTTTGAAGACGAACCCGGGCCGTAGCCGAACTACCCGAGTCTTGGGATGGCGGGTCTCAAAGGTATCGAGGATCCGCTCGACGTAGGCCTTCTCCCGCGAGTAGGTGCAGGTTGGCACCCCATCGGTCGGCCAGGACTCGTTTATTGGGTGATCTTTCGGTCCAGGCGAATAGGCCCCAACGGAAGAGGCGTAAATCACCGTGGCGACGCCTGCCGAGGCGGCGGCCTGGAACACTCGCGACGAGCCACCGACATTTGCCACCCACGTTGCCCGCTGGTTTCGGGAGGGTTGGATCAACCAGGCGAGGTGAATAACGGCATCCATGCCGGCGAACGCCGCACCCAAGTCGTCGGATGTGACATCCGCGCTGACCCAGCGCACCTTGTCGAGCCGGGAGAAGGGCCGGCGCCGCGCGATGCCGACGATCTCCTCGATGGCAGCCTCCTCTCGCAGCGCCGCTAGTACCGAGGTACCAAGGTTGCCGGTGGCACCGGTCACGGCCACGCGCATGCCACTCACCCCTCCGCAGGATCATTGCCGCCACCCGGCGGTGATACATCCTGGTTACCCGCGGCCCGGCTCTCCAAACGAACCGACGTGGATGGGCGATCTCCTCAGGCGATGCAGTGCGCAGTCCCGGTGATCGATGCCGCCTGACAGGTTCAGGAGGGATAGGGAGCCACCACACCCTGACGGCGACTACCGTTCCCGCCGCGCGTCACAAGCGCGACCAGCGCCCCGGCCACAAAGCCCACTACATGCGCCAGGTAGGCGACCGACCCCGCTGAGGAGAGTGCGTAACCGGCGGTGTAAACCCACTGCAGCAAGAACCACAGGCCCAGCACGAGCCACGCGGGCAGCCGTAGCGGGATGAAAAACAGGAACGGCACCAGGCTCCACACTCGCGCCCGCGGATAGAGGACGAGATACGCGCCCAGCACTCCGGCGATGGCCCCAGAGGCGCCGATGAGCACCTCGGTCGAAGATGAGTTGGTGAGGGCAAAGCCGTAGGTGGCCAGCAGGCCGCACCCCAGATAGAAAATCAGATACCGAAACCGGCCGAACCGGTCCTCGATGTTATTTCCGAAGATCCACAAGAACAGCATGTTGCCGAGCAGGTGAAGCCAGCTGCCGTGCAGGAACAACGACGTCAACGTTGAAAGCACCGGACTCTTGTGGTAGCTCGGGCGAGACAACACGCAGCCGGCACCTTGCTCGTCTTTCCCGATCCGCCCGTCCGCAACCACCGGCAGCTGCCGGTTGTGCACCAGCTCAATGGGGATGGCCGCGAAGCGGTCGAAGAACGCCTGCTCTTGGCAGGTCTGGGCCAGACTGGCCGCACCCGTCACCGTGGTCGACGCCGGCGTGAGCAAGAACACCACGATGTTCACCGCGATCAGCGCGTAGGTCACCCATGGCGTGCGGCGCACCGGGTTGACGTCACGGAACGGAATCACCATCCCGCCACCTTGCCCGCTCGGGCCTGTCCTCGCGAGCGGCCCGGTTCTACGGAGCCCCACCCCACGACCCTCCGGCTGCAGCTGGACAGAGGAGGTCCCGTCCGTCATTGCGATGCTGATCACGGTGTCGTGGCGCGGGTGAGGAGGCAGCGCTGCTCGGGGAGGCTGAGGGTGTGTCGGGCGGCCCGCCGGTAGTGCTCGCGGGCGGCGTCGTGCTGGCCCGCTTCGTCGAGCAGTTGTGCGCGGACTGCGTCGACACGGTGGTGACCGGTGAGGGCGGGGTCGGTTTCGGCGGCGTCGAGTTGTGCGAGTGCGACGGCCGGGCCCGCGGACCATGCCCACGGCGACGATGCGGTTGAGGGGTGACCATCGGCCCCGGCGCGAGGCAGGCGAGTAGTTCGTAGAGCCCGAGGATCTGTGGCCAGTCGGTGCCCTCGGCGCCGGTGGCCTCGTCGTGCACGGCGGCGATCGCGGCCTGCACTTGGTAGGGCCCGGGCGCCGCGGTGGCGAGGGTCGTGGTGATCAGGTCGACGCCCTCGGTGATGGCCGCGGTGTCCCAGAGGCCGCGGTCCTGCCCGGCGAGCGGGATCAGTGCCCCGTCCGGCCGGGTGCGTGCGGGACGGCGGGCGTCGGTGAGCAGCATGAGGGCCAGCAGGCCCGCGACCTCACCGTCGCTGGGTAGGTGGGCGTGCAGGCTCCGGGTGAGGCGGATGGCCTCGGCGGTGTTGCGGCGGCGAGAAGCGCCTCCTGGAGGGCGTCCTCGCACGCGTCGAACGCGCCGTGGCGGCGCACGAGCACACCGAGGACCCGCGGCGCGAGCTCGCGCAGCAGCTCCTCCACCGGGCCGGTCACCGGGCGCGTGACGGGTCGCCTCTCACAGGTCCTCGCCATCTACGCCGACGGCGCTGTGCGCTATACCCTGGCGCCGCCGCTGGTGCAGGGACCCGACACCGCCGCGACCCCGGCCGGCGCACTCGAATCGGTCACCAACTGGCGCATCGTTCACCAGCACGAGTCCACTCCGTTCTACATGGACGGCTCTTTCACAGCAGCAGTCGACCTCACGCCGTGATAGCCGCCGGAAAGCACGGCATGGACTCTGCGAAGGTAGCCAGATGCGACTCGAGGTGCGAACGATGGCGCGATACGCGCAGCTGGGCGAGGTCTTGCCGGGAGCGGGCCAGTGAGCACGTTCGTTCTTCTTCCTGGTGCGGGCGGCTCGGCGTGGTACTGGAGTCGCGTCGTCCCCTTGCTGGCCGACGCCGGGCATGAGGCCATCGCCGTCGACCTGCCCGGCCACGACCAGAGCGCTGGGCTGGCCGAGTACGCGCAGATCGTTGTGGACGCGGTCGGTGACCGCCGCGACGTGGTGGTGGTCGCGCAATCGCTCGGCGGGTTCACCGCCGCGCTGGTGGTGAGACACGTCAGGGCAGAGTCGTTGATCTTCGTTAACGCGATGATCCCGGTTCCGGGAGAAACGCCCGGACACTGGTGGGACAACACCGGGGCGGTGCAGGCGGCCGCAGCGGCCGCCGAGGCCGGTGGTTACGGAGACTTCGACCTGGCCACCTACTTTCTGCACGACATCGCGCCCGAGATCGCCGCCGAAGGCGAGGTCCACCAGCGACCTGAGACCGATGCAGCATTCGCGTCAGTGTGCGACTTCCCCGGTTGGCCCGCAATACCGACGCGCGTGCTATCTGGTGCGCAGGACCGATTCTTTCCCGTCGAGTTCCAGCGCACCCTCGCGCGTGAACGGCTCGGCATCGACGCCGATGTTTTACCCGGTGGCCACCTGATTGCCCTCGCCCAACCAGTCCTAGTCGCCAATTACCTCCTGCAGCGCTGACACCGGCCGATGAGGCTCTACGGCGTGTCAGCATTCGAGGGCATGGGGGTCTCCACCAGATGCCAAGCGGCCGAGCCCCGAACCGCAGCCTCACTAGCCTACTGGCTGTGGAGCGCAGTGAGGCCGCAAAGTCCCGCAGGCAGGGAGATCGCCCCGTTCGCCCTTTGACCTGTTCGTTCAGGCGGTCTATCGCAGGGTCAGCCGGACGTCGTTCTTCGTCCTGTGCGCTGCCATCGTCGTGGTCTGGCCGGTCAGCCTTCCTGACAAGGTTGAGTTCGCCCGTTGCACCACCGCCGGCGGGTTCAACCGAGTGCTCGTCCACGCCGCGCCGGAAAAAGCGAAGATCGAAATCATCGCCGCCGACGACCAGGTCGTGGCCCGTGGCGATCTCGATCGCCACGGTGAGTACTCCCCGATGACGTTGGTTGAGCTCGACGGGTCGACGCTGCACCGTAGCGAGGTATGGCCCACCGAGGAGTTTTATGGGCTGCCCGTGCTGCTCTCCGGCGGCGAGGTAGGCCTTCTCCAGAAGTGGCATCACGCTGAGTCCGCGGCGAGGCCATTGGCCGGCTCGGTACGAAGGTGGCGAGCAAGGCACGCCTGCGCCGCCGATGAGCGGTTGTTGGGCGGCTGGTGATTCGTCAACGCAACAGCACCAACTGGCGACCATTGCGCCATGGGGCGCTGGTTAGTGATGCCAGGGGATGGTGGATGGGGGCAGTGTCGGCGGGTTGAGGAACGGCGGGACGGCGGATAGGTCGATCAGGTCCCACGGCGCGAGCGCGTCGGCGTCTCGGCGGGTTAGCGGGGGAAGGTTCCACTTTTCTTCGATGAGCTTTAGTGCGGATGTGTGGTCGAAGGGGACCGAGGATACGTAGTCGGGTTTGGCGTAGGGGGAGACGACGACGGCGGGCACCCGGAATCCGTAGCGATCGTAACGTCCGTTGCGGGAGTCCAGCGTGCGGTGCCGCGGCCCCAGCCTGGTGTGTTTCATCAGCCATCGCAGCGGCCCGGCGCTGTCTCGGAGGCTGTGCGGGAGCACGTCGTCGGGTTCGGCTGCGGGTGGTGGTGGCACGTGATCGTAGTATCCGCCGTGTTCGTCATAGAGCCAGATGAGCAGGGTGTGCGGCCAGCCCGGGCCGTTCATGACTGCGTTGATGACCGCGGCGGCGAAACCTTCGCCGAGGCGAATGTCTTGGGGGTTTTCCTCTGAGGACACCTCAAAGTCGGGGTCGACGATGCTCACCGACGGTAGCGTGCCCGCCGCGGCGTGGTGGAAGAAGCGCTCGATGTGGCGTAAGTGACCGATCGTCCGCGCCAGCCCCAGCGGGTACAGGTTCGCCGTGCACTGGATCTCCCCGCGGACGTGGGCCTCGATACCAGGCAGCAGCTGCCGGGCGAGCAACGTCACTGCGCGGGCGCCGCGGACTCCGGGCTGGCCGGCGAGTCGCTTGCCGATCAGGTGTAGAGCCGGGACGTGGTGATAGTTGATCCACCCGATGCCGTGGCGGTTGAGCAGGTCGAAGATCGTGCCGGATCGCGGGTAGTCGATGATGCTGGCGATCTCGTCGTCGATCAGCCCGTGCGCGGTTGCCGCCATGAGGAAGCGGCGGTTGGGAAACGTCGGACCCAGGCAGGAGCAAAACCAGCGGTCGGCAAGGGGAAAGGTCCGGGCCAGTCCCGCGTAGAACGGGAGGTCCGCGGCGGTCCAGTAGCCCATTGCCACGCTGGCGTCAGCATCCGGTGCGAAGTCTTCGACGCTGGTCACGAATCCGTCGTTGCGACCCTGGTTGAACTGCAGATGGCTGGAGCGCCAACTCTGCGACGGCACACGCTGCGCTTGCCCAGTGGTGGCGAAGTGGTGCACGGGCACTGGACTGCCGTCGCGGCGGCGGTTCACCGGCGCAGGGTCGGACAACCCGTCACCGCGACCCAACGTGCCTAAGTAGTTGTCGAACGAGTGGTTCTCCATCATCAGCAACACGATGTGACGGATCTGCGGGATCCGATCCGTGCCGGCCGGCAGCGACGGATCCGGCAGCATCTCCTGGTCCCGGTCGGCGTCACGGTGCCGCAAACGCCGTCGACCCGACATCCGGTCCAGTGGCCCCCACGTGTCCGTCCTGCTCACATCATCACCCGTTTACTGAGCATCAGTCCCGGAGGCGTCCCACGGAGGTTAAAGGTGGGCGTCGTGGCGGAACAGGGCCGTCCAGAGGAAAGGCTCGCCGAAACAGGGAGACTCGGGTGGCTCGTCGCGCATGCGCCGCAGTTCCACTTCTGTGAGCTGGGAGAAGATCCAGCGCAGGGACTCCGGCGTGTAGCCGAGGCCGCCGTCCAAGCGGGAGTGGCGGTAGAAGTCGGCGTCGGGGAGCTCGGAGCCCATCTCGCCGGCCGCGAAGCAGGTGAGGGCGAGATGGCCACCGGGGGCGAGGGACCGGTCGAGCAGGGCGAGGTAGCTGATGCGACGGTGCGGTGGGAGGTGGTGGAAGCAGCCGGAATCGTAGATCAGGTCGTACGGGCCGTCCAGGTCGGTCGCGGTGAGGGCGAAGGCGTCGCCGCAGTGAAATCGGACCTCGGTGTCCGCATCGCGGGCGCGGTCCTTGGCCCAGGCGATGGCCGCCGGGGAGAGGTCCACGGCGTCCACCGTGAATCCCGCCGAGGCGAGGTGCAGGGCGTTGCGGCCGGGGCCACAGCCCAAGTCGAGCGCGCGGCCCGGGGTGATCAGGCTGCGGTCGAGGTAGGAGACGAGGTTCTCGTCCGGTTTCGCCACGAAGAACGGCACGGGCTTGGAGCGGTCCGCGTAGAAACTGTCCCACCAGGAGGAGCCGGCGTTGGCTGTCCAGCGGTCGGCCTCCGGCGCGAACAGCCCGTCCAGGAGCCTCAATACGTCGTCCACCGTGCGAATGTTTCGGTCCATCCGGGTCATCCTCAATCCGCCTAGTCTTCACGTGTGAACGCTGGCGAGTCGGCGCCCAGGTCGGTGGTCGAGGTCCACCTGGGTAGCAGGTCGCCGACGCGACCCGGGGGGGCAATGACGTGCACCGGCCGTGCTGCGCCCGGCAAGGTCACACCGGAATCTCCAGCAGGTGTGGACTGTCCACCCGCAGCACGTCGGCGCCCCACGCCGCGAGGGTACGGGTGGCGACCGGCCCGGCGATAACCCGTGAGATCCAGGACCCGCACGCCCACGGCGCCACTGCCGGCACCGACGCTCTTACCAGGTCCCGGGCCGACGACGCCCTCAAGCCGCGGCAACGCCGAAACGGCTCGGCCCTGCGGGTGCATCTGCCACTCTCCAGCTCCGGCGCCAGAACCGCGACAGCGGAGTGAACAGGTCCGCCTTCCCGGACCCCTCCGCGCGCGCATACCGCTCGCTGCGCGCGGTCACCGCGACGTGCTCCGCATCGATCAGGATCGAGGCCGGCGGGCGGGCGCCCCTGGACACCGAGACCGCGGCGACCATGCCCGGGAGCGCCGGCACCGCCGTCATGACGGAACCCTACGAGACGCGCCGGGATGGCAAGTCGTCCCAGCGGCCGATCGTCCAATGGGACGGTCCTGCAGTCCGATCCGAGGACCGTCTGCCAAAGTGGAACGGTGATGGCACCCCGGGCCCGGGTCGAACTGGTGCGGTCGTCGAAGCCGGCCAGTCGCCAATCTGCGTGCCGCGTTGCAGGCTGCGGGCGGCTGACCTGCCCGATGTTGTCAAGACGACGGTCTACGTCGCCAGTCAACGCCGTGAGGACCTGGTCGCCGCCTGGGAAGTCGTGAGCCGGCACTTCGGCGATCACGATGCACCTAGCACGCTGCTGGGGGTCGCGTTCTGGGCTACCGGGACCAGCTGGTTGAGGTTGAGGCAGTCGCCGCCCTCCGCTGAGCGCAGGCGTTTGCGTCGTGTCCGTCCGTAGCGGATGCTATTTCTGACGATCGCACCGCGCCAGGTCAGGGTGTCGCCAGCAGCCGCAAACCAGCGCACAGTCATGCAAGGTAAGTCGCCTGGTGCAACGTCCTCTACTGCCCGCGTCGACCCGGCTCGTCCCCTGTTTTCTTTGAGGGGTTGCGCGATCGAACGGCAGGTCGGTTGTCAAGGATCGAAACAGACCAGCTAGAGGCGCAGGCTGTAGCGGACGCCAGCCTTTCTTGCGCTCCAACCCGGCCGCCGCAGACGTGAGAGTAAGGATATGACTACTCGCTTGGAGTCCAAGGTGATCGTGGTCACTGGAGGAAGTTCCGGGATAGGAAAGGCGGTTGCGAGGAGGGTCGCTTCCGAAGGGGCCGCCGTTGTGATCGGGTCTCGCCGGGTGGACGTCGGGAACGAGGTCGCAGCGAGTATCCGCGCGGCGGGCGGTCAGGCCATCTTCCTTTCCGCCGATGGCACCGTGGAAGCTGATGTCGCGGAGTTGATACGGAGAGCGGTGACGGAGTTCGGCCGGCTGGACGGAGCGTTCAACAACGTCGGAGGGGTGAACACCTTAGGCGTTGTTCAGAACATCGACAAGGCAGCATGGCACGCGGACATGAACCAGAACCTGACCAGTGTCTTCTACAGCCTCAAATACCAGATACCGGCGATTATGGCGTCCGGGCGTGGTGGTGCGATCGTCAACAATGCATCGATCGCAGGCGCCATCGGCATACGAGCCCTGGCGCCATACGTGGCGGCCAAGCACGGAGTGGTGGGGCTGACTCGAGCCGCCGCGCTTGAGTGCGCCAGCCAGGGCCTCCGGGTCAATGCGCTGGTCACCGGCGAGGTGGACACGCCACTGTTCCGCAGCTTGCTGGGTGCACCCCCCGACGGCGAGCTGGCGGCTGAGGGCATGAATCCGATCGGGCGGATATCGCAACCGGACGAGATCGCGGCGTTCGTCGCCTTCCTACTCAGCGACGAATCTGCCTTTATCACCGGCGCGGCGTTGGCCATCGACGGCGGATGCACCGCCCAATAGCCCGGCGTCTCGCGCGGCCGTGGCCAGCAGGGTCCAGCCGGATCGCTGGTCGCGAACGGCCCGGACGAATCGGGCATCAGTCGCGGACGACGTAGGAGGGTCGATCGGCTCCTGCAGCACTTCGACGCCCGCGCAGCTCAGAGCTCCTCGAACGTGTCGTCTCGTATCACGACGTAACAATGCCGCAACATGAGCCGTTCACCCTTTCCGGTGCCCCGGTAGCAGATAGCAGTTGATGAGCCCACGACTGACCCCGAGAGGGTTTTTTCGAGTGCTCCGTGTGGGTTTGAGGAAGTTCACGACCACCCTGCCTCACGACCTGCTGATGACATCATGGTTAACAATACAAGAAGGTATATCAAGTTCGCTGGCCATCCCCCAATAATGCTTATCTGACCGAGTGCGCTGCTACCGTATCCGTAAGTCACCAGCTACACTCATGTAGGCGCGCCGAACTGGGAAAGGACGTTGTGCCGCCCGCAAGGAGGGCAAATCGTACACAGCCCCGTACACTGCGCGAAGGGGCCGCCGAGGGTGGTGAATCCAGGCGGTGGCGAACATCGGGCGACTTCACGTGCGACAACCAGCAGGGGAACTCCCGAGCTATCAACGTCGATTCCGCGAGGGGGCAGCGAGTAATTTCGACGTTTCTTTGACGTAGCATAAGGGGGGACCGGAATGCTTACCCACGATACCCGGTGGTGCGCTACGGGCACGCCGTTCATCCGCTCAGTGGCACCAGGGTGCAGCGATGCCGTGACAGGTCTTTTCATAAATGCAGTCCGAGAAGGAAATAATGGCTAATAATTGCACTGTGGCTCGCGCAGGGTTGAGCGAAGAAAAAGAGCCCGCGCCAGCTGCCTGGGAGCCCGTCCAGCTGGATAGACTTCCGACCGCCGTGCTGCCGATCAGTTCCCTGGTGCTTACCGAATCTCCGCGACAAGGCGGTGAAAGCGTCGATCACGTTGAGATGCTCGCCGAGTCGGATGCGCAGCTGCCACCGATTGTCGTCCACGGCCAGTCGATGCGGGTCATCGATGGCATGCACAGAATTCGCGCTGCAGCCCTGCGCGGAAACGAAAAAATAGAAGCGCGAATATATCACGGAACGGAAGACGACGCATTCGTGCTAGGTGTGCAGCTAAACATCGCACACGGACTGCCGCTGACCAAAGCCGATCGGACAGCTGCGGCGGTCCGGATCATGGCGTCGCACCCGCGATGGTCGAACCGGATGATCGCCACCGCCACCGGTCTGTCGGCGGGAACCGTCGGTAATGTGCGTCGGCGTTCGACCGTGCAAAGTGGCCAGTCGACCACGAGGGTCGGCAGGGACGGCCGAAAACGGCCCCTCGACGGCACTGTCGGCAGGGTGAGGGCCAGCGAGCTGCTGATCGAGAAGCCCACGGCATCGATCCGCGCGATCGCGCTAGAGGCTGGAGTGTCCCCGTCCACTGTGCATGATGTGCGGCAGCGCATCCGTAACGGTCAGGAGCCGGCGGTGCCGCGACCGAGAGCCCCGGAACCACCGGCGGCTACCCTGCCGCCGGAGGTCTGTCCGCCCAGACGAACCGTCGGCCATGCGGGCACCGCAGGGAGAGCCGACACCATTCTGGCCAGCCTGAAGGCAGACCCGTCTCTGCGGTTCAGGGACGCGGGCAGGTCCCTGATCCGGTGGTTGGACGCGTACCGCGTCGGGATGGCGGGGTCCAGCAAGATCGTCGAAATGGTTCCCGATCACTGCGCCACTTCGGTGGCGAAGTTGGCTCGCGGCTACGCGCGGGTGTGGACCGAGATCGCAACACAGCTGGAACAGCGTGGCAATAGCGCAGGACCGGCTTTCGCACCCACGCCGCACGGCTCGAAACTCGATCGAAACCCGGATGAAAGTGCAGGGTTGACGACTGAAGGATTAGACGACTGGCGGTTCGGTAAATGACGCGGGTAAATGACACGGTCGGCGAGTATGGGCAGATGGTCATGAGGTCCGATCGGGGCCTGGAGAAGAGTAGGTTGCTTGGCGCAGGAGATGGCATAGTAGATTCATGACTCGCCAAATAATGACGGGATCGGGCGCCGAACCCGCCGCGCGGAACGGGGCGTCCCCTAAAGCTGGTGTCCCCCTGCTAGGGAATGGCGCGCCCACGTCAAACGGATCCTTGAGCAGTCCTGCGGGAGTGGGTTGGGGGCTGCCGCTGGTGGTGCTGGTCGCCGGAATGTTCATGTCGCTCCTGGATACCAACATCGTCAATGTGGCCATCCCCACCATTCAGAAGGAATTCGGGGCGACCACCGACGACGTGCAGTGGGTGACCACGGCCTACGCATTGGCGCTGGGGGTCGTGGTGCCGGCCAGTGCATGGCTGGGTGACCGCTTCGGGCTGCGCCGGGTGTACAACGTGGCGCTGCTCGGCTTCGCCGCGGGGTCCGCGCTGTGCGGGCTGGCCTGGGACTTGAACAGCCTGGTGGCCTTCCGGATCCTGCAGGCAATTCCCGGCGCGGTGCTGCCGGTGCTCACGCTGACGATGCTGTACAGGATCGTGCCGCGAGAACGGATCGGCGCTGCCATGGGCCTGTATGGCCTGGGCATCGTCTTCGCCCCGGCGATCGGCCCGACCCTGGGTGGTTACCTGGTCGAGTACGTGGACTGGCGGTCGATCTTTTTCGTCAACGTGCCGGTCGGGATCCTCGCCGCGGTGGCTGCGGCACTGGTGTTGCCTGCGTTCCCCGGAAAGGCCGGGCGGCGGTTCGACGTGCTGGGCTTCATCACCATCTCAGGCGGGCTGTTCGCACTGCTGCTGGCGCTGTCTAAGGGGCAGTCCTGGGGGTGGGACTCTTACCGGATCCTGCTTCTGCTCACCCTCAGCGTGCTGAGCTTGGCGTTGTTCGTAGTGATCGAACTCGAGGTCGCCGACCCGTTGCTGGATCTCCGAGTGTTCCGCCACTGGTCGTTTACTCACTCGCTGCTGTTGACCGCGGTGCTGTCGGTGGTGTGGTTCGCGGTGCTGTACTACATCCCGCTGTTCCTGCAGCAGGCCCAGGGTTGGGGGGCCTTCGACACGGGACTCACCCTGCTGCCACAGGCGCTGGTGCTGGGTGTGTTGATGCCGATCGCCGGACGACTCTATGACCGCATCGGGCCCCGCTGGCTGGTGGCCATCGGTTTGACGATCGCGTCCTGCAGCACCTACCAGATGCATGTCATGACTCTCGATACCTCGCGCGAGCAGATCATGTGGTGGCTCGTGTGGCTGGCCGCAGGCTTGGCGCTGGCCGTCATGCCGATCATCACCGCGGGGCTCGCGGCCATCCCGACAACCGAGGTCGGCGGGGCGAGCGTAGTCAACAACGTCGTCCGACAGATCTCAGCTTCGCTGGGGTTGGCCGTGCTCACCGAGATCTGGACCACCCAGCAGGCCCAGCAACTGGCCGGGCGCGCCGCGCTGCTGCCCGACGATGCAGGCACCTCCCACCTCGACCCGGCGTCGCCGACGTGGCGGGGCCTTTACGCCTTGCATCAACAGACCCAGCTGCACGTTTTCGTCGCCGCGATGAACGACCTGATCCTGATTGCCGCCGGGCTCAGCACACTGGGCGCGCTGGCGGCGCTTCTGATGCGATCTGGACATCCCGCCGCGAGCGCGCCAAAGCCAAAGCAAGCGAACTCAGCCGGACGTCGTTAGCGAGACGACAACGGAGCTACCGCGTCGCTGAGCACGGGTGTTGTTCGCCATATTTCCATTGTTGAAACCACTGGTGAATACGCCGGCAGCCCGCCGAGTTGAGTTGCACTAGATCCGAACCTGTCGTAACGTGAAACCGTGACCGACGCTCCGAAACGTGACTTACTCTCACCTAGAACACCGCACTGTAGTTTCGTTGCGCGCTCTGCCCATCCGCTAAGTGATGACCCGCGGTTTGAAAGCTCCGACATCCGCGTCTATTTTGAATGAGCTGGTCATCGGGATAACTTGTGCCTGGTCCCGGCGGTCATGAAGATTGGCCGGTCCGGCGAATTGGTGGCTTCCTCGCTCGATTTCGCCGTGACCCTGCCGACGCCTCAAGAAGAGAGGTTGTTATGACGAACCTTGACTTTATCGCCGTGACGTTGCCTGGGCTTTCCGATCCCGCAATCGCCATCGCCGCCAGCCGAGCCGGAGCCGTCGGCGTCGTGGATGTGTCCTTCGTCGGTGATGAACAGCTCGCTGTGCAGGCGGTCGCCGGGCTGGCGCGGTTCGGCCGCAACCGTTGTGGGATCCGGCTCGATCCACGCGACAAGGACGTAGCCGATGCGGTGATCTCGACGCTGCCACCCGCCGTCAGATTCGCGATCCTCACGCCCGTCGATCAGGACGTGCTCCGCGAGCGGGCCGAGCAGCTGCGCGCCAAGGGCGTCGAGTTGTGGCTGGAGTCGACGACGCTCGACGAGGCGCTGCTGGCCACCGCACTGGACCTCGACGGCGTGATCGCGAAGGGCCACGAGGCCGGCGGCCGAGTAAGCGACACCACCACGTTCGTCTTGCTCCAGCAGTTCCGGTCAGAGATAGCCCTGCCCGTCTGGGCCCAGGGTGGGATCGGCGAGCACTCGGCGGCGGCCTGCGCGATGGCCGGTGCCGCCGGTGTGGTGCTCGACGTGCAACTCGCCCTGACCCGGGAGTCGCGGCTACCCGATCGCGTCAAGGCCGTGATCACCCGCATGGAGGGGACCGAAACGGTCTGTGTGGGGCCCGAACCCGGTGAACGGTGGCGGCTCTACGAGCGGCCGGGCCACACCGCAGCCGAGGAACTACGCGGGCTGGAGCGCAAGCTCGCCGCCGAGGACCCTGCCGCCGAGGACCCTGCCGCCGAGGACCCTGGGCCGAGCCGGGCGGAGGCCTGGCGTGCGCGGCTGGCCGGCCTGGTCGGCTGGGCAGGGCCGGACAACGCCTGGCTACTCGGCCAGGACGCCTCCTTCGCCGCCCGGCTGGCCGCACGCTTCCACACTGTCGGGGGTGTCCTGGCAGGCCTCCGGAAGGCCGTCGACGGCCACCTCACGTCGGCCGCAGCCACCCGTCCACTCGCCGAGCACGGGCCTCTGGCGAGTTCCCATGGCACGCGTTACCCCATCGTCCAAGGCCCGATGACCCGGGTGAGCGACGTGTCCGCGTTCGCGCGGGAGGTCGCCCAAGCCGGAGCGCTCCCGTTCCTCGCGCTCGCCCTCATGCGGGGACCCGAGGTCGAGACGTTGCTGCGGGAGACCCAGCGCGAGCTCGGCGGGCGCCCCTGGGGCGCCGGCATCCTCGGGTTCGTCCCGCATGAGCTGCGTGCGGAACAGATGGCGGTCTTCGAGCGTTACCCGCCGTCCTTCGCGCTGATCGCGGGCGGGCGGCCGGACCAAGCGCTACGCCTGGAACGCGCCGGTATTCCGGCCTACCTGCACGTCCCATCGCCGGGCCTGCTGAAGCTGTTCGCAGCCGACGGTGCCCGCCGGTTCGTGTTCGAGGGGCGGGAGTGCGGGGGACACGTCGGCCCGCGAACGAGCTTCGTGCTCTGGAACATGATGATCGACGTCCTCCTGGAGTCGGTACCGCCGGCCGACCTGCCTGACTGCCACGTGCTGTTCGCCGGAGGGGTGCACGACGCCCACTCAGCCGCCATGGTCGCCGCGATGGCGGCGTCGCTGACCGATCGTGGCGTCAAGGTGGGCGCGCTGCTCGGGACGGCCTACCTGTTCACCCAGGAAGCGGTGGCCACCGGCGCGATCACTCCGACGTTCCAGGATGAGGCGACCCGGTGCACCGGCACCGTGCTGCTCGAAACCGGACCAGGACACACCACCCGCTGCGCGGACACCCCTTTCGCGATCGGCTTCCGGCAGGAGCAACAACGGCTGATCGCGCAGGGTCATTCCGCCGAGGAGATCCGCACGCAGCTGGAACTGCTCAATCTCGGACGGGCGCGCGTCGCCTCGAAGGGCATCGACCGCGCCGCGGAGCAGGATCCTGACGCGCCGAAGTTCGTCACCGTGGGACCCGAAGACCAAGCCGCCCGGGGCATGTACATGCTCGGCCAGGCCGCAGCCCTGCACAGTGCCACCCTGACGCTCGCCGAGCTCCACCATGACGTCTCGGTGACCGGCTCTGCGCTGTTCGACGAGCTATCGCGGCCTGGGAGCACCCGTCCGGCCGTCAGCAACCCGGGACAGCCCTGCGACATCGCCATCATCGGGATGAGCTGCTTGCTACCCAAGGCCCCCGACCTGGGCGCCTACTGGCAGAACATCCTCGACAAGGTCGACGCGATCGTCGAGGTCCCGCCCGATCGGTGGGACTGGCGGCGCTACTTCGACCCCGACCCGAGCGCGCCGGACAAGGTCTACTCGAAGTGGGGTGGCTTCCTCGACAAGATCGCGTTCGACCCCATGCGCTACGGCATGCCGCCCAACACTCTGCCCTCGATCGAGCCTCTGCACCTGCTCGCCCTCGAGGTGGTCCGGGCGGCGCTGGACGACGCCGGCTACCTCGACCGCGCCTTCGACCGTCGCCAGACGGGGGTGATCTTCGGCATCAGTGGCGTGGGTGACCACGGCGCCGGGTACGGCGTCCGGGCCAGCCTGCCTGGCCTGCTCGGCGACGTCGGACCCGAGATCTTCGACAGACTCCCGACCTGGACCGAGGACTCGTTCCCGGGCATCCTGCTCAATGTCACGGCAGGGCGGGTCGCGAACCGGTTCGACCTCGGGGGGGTCAACTACACCGTCGATGCGGCGTGTGCCGCGTCGCTGGCCGCCGTCTACCTGGCCGTCCGCGAGCTGACCGACGGCACCGCCGACATGATGGTCGTCGGCGGCGCGGACACCTCGCAGAACCCGTTCAGCTATCTGAGTTTCAGCAAGACGCACGCCTTGTCACCCCGCGGGCGCTGCCGCCCGCTGGACGCCGGAGCCGACGGCATCGTGATCAGCGAGGGGCTCGGCGTCTTGATGCTCAAGCGGCTCGCCGACGCCGAGCGCGACGGCGACCGCATCTACGCCGTCATCAAGGGCGTCGGTGGCTCCAGCGACGGCCGGGACAGAAGCCTCACCTCCCCACGGCCCGAAGGCCAAGCGCTCGCGTTGGATCGAGCCTATGCCACAGCGGGGTACTCGCCGGCCACGGTCGGCCTGATCGAGGCCCACGGCACCGGGACGGCTGCCGGCGACCGGGCCGAGATCGCCACGCTCAACCTGGTCTTCGACGCGGCCGGCGCGCCCGCGCAGCAGTGTGCAGTCGGGTCGGTCAAGTCGATGATCGGCCACACCAAGGGCACCGCCGGTGTGGCCGGGCTGATCAAGGTTGCGCTCGGCTTGCACCACAAGGTGCTGCCGCCGACGCTGGGCGTCGAGCAGCCCAACCCCGCCCTCGCCCTGCCGGGCAGCCCGTTCTACGTCAACAGCGAGGCGCGTCCGTGGCTTGCGGCCCCTACCGCACCGCCCCGGCGCGCCGGGGTCAGCGCTTTCGGTTTCGGCGGCACGAACTTCCACGTCGCCGTCGAGGAGTACACCGGCGATTACCTGGGGGACACGGCCGATTCCCCGATGCAGAGCTGGCCCAGCGAGCTGTTCGTCTGGTCGGCCGGATCGCGCGAGGAGCTGCGCGACCGGGTAGCGGAGCTCGATCGGGCGCTGGCCGCGGCACCGGTGGATCCGCTGTTGCGCGAGGTGGCCCGCGCGGTCTGGGTGCAGGGCGAGCCCGCTCTTGCGATCCGGCTCGCGATCGTGGCCACGTCGATCAGCGACCTGCGGTCCAAGCTGGTCAGCGCGTGTGACGCGCTGGCCACCCCGGATGCCGAGGTCTGGGATCGCCGCGGGATCTACCTGACCACCACGCCGTTGGCCGCCCAGGGATCCATCGCCTTCCTCTACCCGGGTCAAGGCTCGCAGCACCCCGACATGCTCCGTGACCTCGCCATCGGTTTCCCTGAGGTGCGCCACGCGTTCGAGTTGGCCGACGCCGTACTGGCGGAGCAGCTGGACAAACCGCTATCCGCCTACGTCTTCCCGCCGCCGGCCTTCGGCCCGGACGACAATCGCGCCAGCGCTGCGGCGCTGAGGCAGACCGACCTGGCCCAGCCTGCCTTGGGTGCGGCCGGGATGGGACTGTCGAGGCTGCTTGCCGCGGTGGGCATGCGCCCCGATGTGACCGCGGGGCACAGCTACGGCGAGTATGTGGCGCTCTGCACTGCGGGTGTGATCGACGAGGACACCCTCTACCGCCTGTCGCATGCGCGGGGCCGGTGCATCATCGACGCTGCCGACAGCGACCTCGGCACGATGGCCGCGGTGTCGGAGTCCCCGGCCCGGTTGCACGACGTGCTCGGCGCCACCACGGACGTCTGGGTGGCCAACCTCAACGCGCCGAAACAGACCGTGATCTCCGGGACCCGGCCCGGGATCGAGCGGGCGTTCGGACTTCTGAATGGCGCTGGGATCCCGATGAAGATGCTCGGCGTGGACTGCGGGTTTCACTCCCCGCTGGTCGCCCCCGCCCGCGATCGGCTCGCGCAGGTGCTGGCCGGCGTACCCATCACGGCCCCGACACTGGCGGTCTACGCCAACACCTCCGCAGCGCCCTACCCGACCGAGCCGGCGCAGATCACCGATCTGCTCACCGAGCACTTGGTGCGGCCGGTCCGCTTCGCGGAGCAGGTTGAGCAGATGCATGCCGCAGGCGCCCGCCTGTTCGTGGAGGTGGGTCCCGGCGGGGTGCTGACCGGCATCGTCGGCCAGGTCCTCGGCACCCGGGCGCACCTCGCCGTGCAGACCCAGGACCACAGCTGTGGGTTCACCGCGTTGCAGCACGCCCTGGCTCAGCTCAGCGCGCACGGCGTAGCCCTCGACCTCGACCGGCTTTTCGAGGGCAGGGTCGCGCGGCACCTACGATTGGACGCCTTGGGCGAGGACCTCGCCCCGGCCCCGCTACCGGCGACCACCTGGATGGTCCACGGCGGCTCCGCGCACCCCCTACATCCTCCGGCAATCCCGGTCCAGCGGTCCGCGCCGGCTCGCCTCCCGGCGCCCGTGGCGTCCACACCGGCACGCCCACCGGCGCCGGTCGCATCCGTGCCGGCAGTCCCCTCCGCGCCGGCACGGCCACCGGCACCAGTCCCATCACACTCCGTTTCGGCCCCTGGACCGGCCGAGCACGCGCAGGCGGGCCAGGTTGCGATCCCGCTGCGCTTCCAGCAGCTCATGACCAAGTTCCTGGATGTCCAGCAGGAGGTCATGGTCGCCTACCTGAACGGATCGCAGAACGGCTCTGGTCCAGCCGCGAAACCCGCCGCCCCGGCCGCCGCGTTCCCGGTCGCAGAGTTCGCCGCGTCCCCCGTCGCAGTGCCCACTGCCCCCCCGGTAGCAGTGCCGATCGCCCCCCCGGTAGCGGCGCCTGTCACGGCAGCCGCTGCGCCGCCGCGTGCTGATCAGGTCGCCGGTGAGCTGGTT
>JRHI01000824.1_pt1 | contig 30935 bp, 27 predicted proteins | sample 215371 | NCBI WGS metagenome assembly JRHI01 (sample SAMN02929681, study PRJNA255918) | sediment metagenome | biome: cave system; feature: Ice Cave; material: Sediment; isolation source: sediment from deep within a dark volcanic ice cave with no known source of... ...
GGGAAAACATCTCTGGGTGTGGAAGGAAGATCCGTCTGAACTGATCATCCATGCCGGCGACATTGGAAATCCCGAAATCATCGTTGCCTTACAATCTTTGGCCCCTGTTATCGCCGTCAAAGGGAACACCGACAATGGCCCTTGGACATCAGCCTTCCCCTCAACTGCGATTGCTGAAGCTCACGCCGCAACAATCTATGTGCTCCACAATCTTCGCGACCTCGATCTGGATCCGGTCACCGCTCGGTTCGGCATCGTCGTAAGTGGCCACACTCACAAGCCGGTCCGCGAGGAACGTCGCGGTATTCTCTTCCTCAATCCCGGAAGCGCCGGCCCGCGACGCTTCACCTTGCCGATTACAATCGCTCGGCTGAATTTAGCGGACTCGCCCTGGCAGGTTGATTTTGTCGACCTCGCGCGCGTCCGCGTCTGAACTCCGGCCTCTTGAACGCCTTTTATCCGCGAGCTACCCACGGTCGTTCGATAACACCATTCCCAATATGGAACCTTTCACCGGCATGGAAATCACGACGGAGTCAGCGCGGCATACGCTGCGCCCATCAACGGAGCATTCTGATTGAGGACGATCATTATCGGAATCCGCTTGAGCATCGCACCCAGTTTCTCCTTGTCACAAAACGCCCGGAAGAAAGTCCCATCTTTCAGCTTCGGCAAAATCTTAACGGCAATGCCCCCGGCAACATACATCCCCGCGAGCGGCAGAGCCTTCAGCGCCAGATTTCCAGCTTCCGCGCCATACAGCGCGGTCCACAAATCAAGCGTCTCGACGCAAACTCCGCAACTGCCATTCAGCGCATGTTGCGTAATTTCCGGTGCAGCGTCGGCTTCAAGAGCATCAAAGTTTGGATGTTTCACCGCAGGATTAAGAAATTCATGGATCGCCTGGAATCCCCGTCCGGAAACGAGCATTTCCCAGCTCACATTCGCAGCGCGTTTCTTCAAAAATCTCAGGAGCTCAATTTCTCGGTCGGTCCGTGGCGCAAAATCGGTGTGACCACCTTCACTCGCCGAAACCGCATGCCGTTTTCCGTCCCAAAAAAGAATCGCTTGCCCGAGTCCCGTTCCCGCCGCGATCAGCGCCTTGTTCGAATGCGTCTGCGGATCCCCGGCGTTCAAAACAAACATTTCCTCGCTGGTCAGATGGCTGACGCTATGGGCAGTGGCTTCCAGATCGTTGAGCAACGTGACGTGCCTCACGCCAACTTCCCTGGCCAGCGTTGCTCCATCGACAATCCACGGCAGATTCGTGGCCTTCACGCTGTGCCCAATCACCGGGCCAGCGATGCCGAATCCCGCCGCCGTCAGAGGGTCCGTGGCAATGTGGGTGGCATTCTGACGGAGAAATTCCGCGACAATGTGATTGAATTGCGCATAGTTCTTGCTCTCAAAACGCCTCTCAAAGAGTAGCCGAAGCCGCCCATTATGCTCACTGCAGAGACCCAGGTTGCACTTCGTGCCGCCGACGTCCCCTGCCAGAATCAACGGCCCTCTCCAGGAATCTTCCTCCCGCCGGAGGTGCTGCTCGGCCCGCCGCGTGGTCGAATCGCCGGATCGGGCGAAGTGGCCGATTCCTCGGAAAGAAGTGACGCTGCCAACTCGTCCACCAGGAATAGGCGCTCGCCCTCCGGCACGACCACGAGATCGGCAGGTAACGGGGGATCTTGTTCATGATGCAGAACCGCGCGCAGCGTCGCTGCCTTTTCTGCGCCGCACACGAGAAAAAGCGCACGACGTGCAGCATTGATCACAGGAAGAGTTAGCGTCATTCGCTTCATGCCCGTGCGCGGATCCTTCGGCGTGCTGACCGAGCGCGACGTGCCTCGCACTCCGTGTGTCCCAGGAAAAAGCGAGGCCGTGTGTCCGTCGGCACCCATGCCCAACAAAATTAAATCGAAGCGCGGAAAACCGTGACTGTCGCGTTCGAATTCTTTCCGCAGAAACTCTTCGTAAGCTTCTGCCGCTCGACCCAGGTCGGGCCGCTCCGCCTCCATGCGATGTACGTTTTGTGGAGGAATCGGAACACGCAGCAAAAGCTCCGTCCGCGCCATACCGTAATTGCTCTCCGGATCGTCCGGCGGCACCGAGCGTTCGTCCCCCCAGAATATGTGGACTCTGGCCCAATCGACCTGCAGGCGGTACTCGGCGTCGGCCAGGCCGCGGTACAGGGCGCGCGGCGTAGAGCCGCCGGCAAGTGCCACGCGAAACGCTCCGCAGCGTGCGATCGATTGCCAGGCCCACTCCACAAAAAAACGCGCTGCCGCCCGCGCAACCGCTGCTGCATCCGGGCACACCATCACTCCGGGCGTAATTTCTCTTGGCGTAAAATTATGGTTCATGCCATCGCCGCCCATCGCGTTCCATCAACTCATCAGCTTCCCGAGGTCCCCAGCTTCCCGCTGGATACTGCGGAATGTCGCACCTTCCTGCGCTGTTCCACGCCGTCAGGATTGGATCGACTAGTGACCACGCCGCTTCCACGCTGTCGGCTCGATCAAATAATGTCGCGTCGCCGCGCAAGCAATCGCTCAGCAGCGTTGCATACGCGCTGTGCGATCCTTTGCCAAACGCGTCACGGTAACAAAAATCCATCGTCACCGTGCCGATATTCATTTCTAGTCCGGGACGCTTGGCGCCGAAAGAAATCGAAATCCCCTCATCCGGCTGAATATTCAGCACCAGCCGGTTGGCCTCGATGTCCCGTCCGCGAAACACGACGTGAGGCACATGTTTGAACTGAATCACAATTTCGCTCGCTCGGCTCGCCAGTCGTTTGCCGGTGCGCAAATAAAACGGCACGCCGGCCCAGCGCCAGTTATCAATCGCCAGTTTAGCTGCCACAAAAGTCTCCGTGCAAGAGTCCGGTTTCACGCCCGGCTCTTGCCGATACCCCGGCGCAGGTTTTACGTCCCTCTCCGCGCGCGCGTACTGCCCTCGCACCACGTCATGCGGGACCGCTTCCGGCGTAAACGGTCGAATAGACTGAAACACTTTAAGTTTTTCGTTGCGGACCGCTGTAGCGTCAAACGACGCCGGTGCTTCCAGCGCCACGAGCGAGGTCAAAAGCAGCACATGACTTTGAATCATGTCTCGCAGCGCGCCAGTCGTTTCATAAAACGCCGCGCGGCGCTCGACGCCAAGGGTCTCGGCCGCGGTGATTTGTACGTGATCGACATAATTGCGGTTCCACAACGGCTCAAAAATTCCGTTGGCAAATCGCAGCACCAAAAGATTTTGTACCGTATCTTTTCCCAGATAGTGGTCGATCCTAAAAATCTGCGATTCGTCGAACACTTTGAGGACTTTGTCGTTCAGCTCGCGTGCTGACGCCAAATCGCGGCCAAACGGTTTTTCGATAATGATGCGCACCCACGAATCGGTTTGTGCAGGGGTGCTGCCAGAAGCTTTTACTGGCTTCGCCAATCGCGCACCTCCCAATTGCTCGACAATCGTGGGATAAACTTCGGGCGGCGTTGCCAGATAAAATAAATGCTTCGCAGGAATCCCGCGTTCGCTCTCCAGCTCGCGAAGCTTAGATGCGAGACGCTCATAAGCTTCCGGGTCATGGTATTCCCCGGAAATATAAAAAAGATTCTTTGCGAACGCGGCCCATGCGGCATCGTCAATGGGTCCGACTTCGGAAATACTCTTGGCCGCTTCCCCTGCCGTGGAGCGGAATCTATCGTCCGTCATCGCGGTCCGTGCAAAGCCGAGCACCGCATATTTATCTTGAGCCAATCCACCGTTTGCCGCTAGGTCATAAAGCGCTGGAAGAACTTTCCGGCGCGCCAAATCTCCCGATGCACCGAAAAGCACAACTACGCAGCGTTCCGGCACATGTTGCGGGTTGCCACCGGAGGCCTCGCCAACATTGGCCGCAGGTTTTGCGCGATTGCTGGGCATCATCGTATCCCTGAGTCGCTTACCGCAGAGCTGCTGCTATCCAGCCAATTGAATATGGCGGCTCGCAATTTCCGCTCGCAATTGCTCTGCATTTTGATAATGAATTGTGTCTATGCCTAGCCGTCGCGGGCTTTCGAGGTTTGCCTCGCGGTCATCGATAAACAGGCACTCCCCCGGACTTTTCTGCATTACCTGCAGGGCTATGCGAAAAATATCTGCTTCGGGCTTGCGTGCTCCAACATAGCAGGAACTGAAGAACAACAGAAATTCCTGGCCGAGTTTAAATTTTTGAATGCGGTAGTCATTAAGCTCCAACGGCTCATTATTTATGGCCCCGACGAAATATTGTTTACTGCGCGCCATCTGCGTCAAAACCGCCCTGCTTTGCGGATATTCTTTGGATTGCGCAAACATGAACGCGGTGAACTCTTCTCGCGTAAACGGCCGCGGCTCACGAAACACCGTATCATCAAGATATTCTTCCAAAGTCATTCGCCCTTTCTCAAAATCCGCGAACACCACGTCGTGAAGCCTCTCGAACTCCTGCCAATCCAACTCGAAATGTTGCGCGGCCGCTCGGCGCGAATCGACATCCCAGCCATTGGTCAGAATCACTCCACCGATATCCCAAAAAACTGTGGTTAGCGCCGGCACCGCTACACGCTGCCTGCGACGGCGCACGATTGCGCACCGTAAATCTCTGTCGTTTCAAAATATTTCCCGGCAAAATCAGAGATCATCGTCCCGCCGCGCGAATCGACGAAAGCGCTTGTATCAGAGCGTTTTGCAATTTTGACAAACCAGTGGCAACTCCCTCGGCGAGATGCAAACGCAACACCGGCTTTTCCCGGCTCAAAAGTGACTCAAAATCTCCCAGCGCTTGCGCGTATTCCAGCTGACCAAACGTGTATTTCGCCCCTGGGATGGCCACATCGTCCGCGTGCGCTGCCGTAATCACGAGAAACATTCCGGTTGGTGGGCCACCTTTATAGAGCTGTCCGATCGAATGCAAATATCGTGGACCGTACCCAAGCAAAACTGGAAGTCCAAGGGAATGCGCCAAACCTTCACGCATGGAGCGCAATGAAGCGGTATTCGAATCGTTTCTATCTACATAGGCCAGCAGCGAAACATAATCGCCCGGTTTGCGCAGCTCAAAAAAGGTTCGCAAAGATTCCGTCAGTCTCTGGATGGAGAGCTTCCGTTGTGTCGCACCCTCCGCATATAGCTCGATTCCCGATTCTCTCAGCCGCACGGAACTGACCGGCATTCTCCCTTGCGCCTCGAATGTTTCCAGAATTTTTGCGGTACGATCCTTGCTTTCCTGGACATTGGGCTCGTCGAACGGATCGATCGCAAGCACTGCCCCAGCCACCGCTGTAGCCGCCTCCCACTTAAAAAATTCAGCGCCAAGCTCACTCGCTTCCCCAAGCCGTATCTGCACTACAGGAACCCCTTGCTCGCCAAGCGACCTCGCAGCAGTGTCGAGGGCAGAAGTATCTTCCCCTCGCTGCGAGAGCACCGCCACGATACAGCCATTCACGAAAACTTCCGGCGTAAGCGGCACCCCGCCCGCCACCGGAACGATTCCTTTTCCCTGTTTGCCAGTGCTTTCCGCGATGAGTTGCTCAATCCAGTTGCTGAGCGGCACAAGACTCGGCGTGCTCAGCAGGATGAGCTTGTCGGTCGCCTGACTAGCAGCTGCTCCCAGCAGGGCGCCTAGTTGCAGCGCTGGGTTCGCATCAGCGACGGCTGAGGGGCCGCATGCCTCGCGCATTTCCAACGCGCTCCCGATAACATCGTCCACACTTGCACCCCACAGAGCCGCGGGAACCAGCCCAAAGTATGAAAGCGCTGAATAACGCCCACCAATGTCCGGTGCGTTCAGAAATGTCCGTCGAAAGCTATGCTCCGAGGCAAGTTGAACAAGATGGGAGCCTGGGTCGGTGATAGCAATAAAATTCTTTCCTGCCGGACGCACACCGCCAGCTTGCAGGCGATCGTGAAAATATAAAAACTGCGAAAGCGTTTCGAGCGTTTTTCCTGATTTGCTGGCTACCACAAAGAGTGTGCGTGGCAAGTCGACCGACTTTTCCACGGCGCGGACCGAGACTGGATCGGTGCTGTCTAACACGAAGAACCGGCGACCCTTTTCACGAGCTGGAAATGTGAGCGCAAAAACTTCGGGTGCCAGACTCGAACCGCCCATCCCCAGAAGCACGATATCCCGCAGACCGGCTTCGGAGACAGATTGCGCAAATTGTTCGAGCGCTTCGGACTCGTTGCGCATGGTGTCGAGAATGCGGATCCAGCCCAAACGATTGGCAATTACGTTCGCATGCTGGGCGTCGGCTTGCCAGAGCGAAGCGTCTTTTGCCCAGATTTTCTGCATTGCTCCGGCAGCTTGCATACGATTTATGGCATCGCGACGCGCGTTCGCCAATCTCCCGGGCAAAATTTCCTGCGTGGGTAAGCCCACTGTTATCCTCCCCCTATCGAACCAGCGGCATTTCCTGCATCATCTTTTGTCTCAGAAACACACGAATCACGCAAGCCCGGTGCGCGAGTTAAATTTCGCTGTTGGATATGCAAAAAATTATTCTAAGTACAGTGGTGAATACACATGTCTTGCCCAATCGTGGGCCACTAGGATTTTCCGCGTCAATACAGTATTCTGAAGTTTCGAAAGCTCCTGGAGGCAAGTATGGCAGACGAAAGCTGTGGTTCGACGCAGGCAAAACCACCTGAACCGGTGACTCCGGCAACGCGCATGGTGAAGTGCGTGAAATTTGGAAAAGAGATGCCGGGTCTGGACCGCATTCCGTGGAAAGGCGAGCTCGGAAAGCGCGTCTACGAGAACGTTTCCAAAGATGCTTGGAAATTGTGGATCGAACATTCCAAGATGGTCATGAATGAATTCCGCTTGAATCCTCTTGACCCGCAATCGCAGAAGATTATGGAAGAGCAAATGGAGCAATTTTTCTTCGGTGAGGGCGCCAAGCTTCCTGAAGGGTATGTTCCGCAAAAAGCGAAGGGCTAGTTTCTTGAGTGCCATTCTTTGGTTTGGGATAGTGCGGGATGCTCAACCGGCAGGCGCTCGCTAAGATGAAAGCGCAAGCGGCCGTGAGCCGCTCGCAAGCTGGCTTCAACGCCGGCCGGGTCGTCGCCGCGCGCAAAAATAAATCCTAGATAGCTGGCGCCCTCCGGCCAAGCCGCGATGTAGTCGTGAATGCGCGCGGTGATGTACAGCTCGGTAATTCCGGGAGTTGCGCTAGCCTCGTCAAGCCCGTCCACTTTTTCAAAAACTCCGCTTTGAGGAACGGGGATCATGAACACTCCGGAAGCGGCAGACTCGCGGTGCAAATTCACTTCCGCGAGACCCAGCGCGTGTCGCACCAACAATTCTTCTAACCAAATAAATTCTTCTCCCGCATCTTTTTTGACCGGACCAAAACGCAATGCGCGCGAACAAAGTCCTCCAATTGGCCGCGGGGCCACCTCAAGGATCCACGGGCGGTTTTCCGGGTCCTCTTCACGGATGCGAAATTCCGCGTGCACTGGCCCGTGAATCAATCCTAGCGCACGCACCGCATCTTGCGCTGTTTGTTCAATTTTTTGCTGCATCTCAAGGGGCAAGCGCGACGGAGTTACGTAAATCGTCTCTTCGAAAAATGGGCCGTCGAGGGGGTCGGGCTTGTCAAAAATCGCGAGCGTGCGCAGGTTTCCTTGGTCAAGCAGTCCTTCGAGCGCGACTTCCTTCCCCGGAATGTAGCCCTCAACAAGCAGACGATCGAGCGACGGTACGCGCGTCACTTGCAACTCGGGCGATTGCAACAAGTGGCGAATGCGCTTAACTGCAGCAGAAAATTCCTGCACATTATTCGCTCGGATAACGCCCTGGCTTGCCGAAAGCGAGAGCGGCTTCACTACACAGGGGAACTGCACGCGGCTGGCAACCATCTCAGGAAGCTCCCCGACGGAAAAAGAAAAAAATGCTGGGACCGGCAACCCTGTAGCACTGAAGATTTCTCTTTGACGAAGCTTGCTTCGGCAGGCTTCTACGACGGCCGGCGAATTGTGCTCGAGTACCAACGCCTTGGCCACATACGCAGCGGTAGCAGTGGCACGATCGCCCAGCGCCAGTACCGCGTCCGGCGGTTTGTCATGGATGGCTTTCGCAATTTCGAGCGCGGCTTCTTGCGGCCGATCGAAATGGACGGGAATCGCATGGTCACCCCAGGGATCCTCGAGCTGATGGCAGCGATCGCTTGCAAAAATCACTTCAACGCTGAGTTTTTGCGCAGCCGCGGCAAAATATCGCGTTTGGTAACCCAATTTACTGGCCAGAATTAAAAGACGCTTAGGAGAATTTTGCGGCATGTACCGGCTCTAAACTCTAGACAAAAGATTCAGCAAACTGGATCGCTTCCTTAGCTTTTGCAATGGAAACCAACTGGTCTCCGGTAGGCTCTGCTCAACAGTACCAGGGCTCGTCGAGGTAAGGGATCGTCGCCCGAGCAATGTGCGGCCCCGCGATGCGCCATAATTCGTCCGAAACCCCGAGCGCCCGTGAAGCGGCCGCGCTTATTTTCTCAAACGCAGCACTCCGCGAGCGTTTCAGTCTTTCGCCAGTCGACACGATATGCTGCACTTCTTCGCAAAGCGCGTCCACTCGTGGATCGCAATGGCGCCACGGATGCGCCAGACTCTCCGGATCGAACGAGCCAACCAGATCGCGCACATCAGCGAGCTCCAGTAGCCGCGAACCCGCAGGAATCAACAGGCGAATCCCCAGTTGAATAGGCGACACATTTTCTTGTAAATCTTCTTCGCGAAGGATACGCAGAAGTTCGGCATAGCGTTCTAGCGTGGTCCACGGCGTAAAAGGCACGAAGGTAGGGTGCATCGTCAGACCAACTTGACGAAAATCTCTTACAACCGCCAGAAAATCGGCGCGCGTGTGTCCCTTGTCAAGCCGCTGCAGAACGGAATCGTCCAGAGACTCCACGGCGCTCGTAACGAAGAGGCATCCGGTATCACGCAATTTCGCCAGATGCGCACGATGCTGGCGAAGATGCTCGATCTTGATGGTGACGTCATACGTAACGTGTGGATGTTCAGCGTGAAGCGCCTCCACAATCGCCAGCGCGTGGCCGATGCCATTAAAAAAGTCAGGGTCGCCCAAAGTAATATGCCGTGCTCCCGCTAATACTTGACGGCGAATATCTTCCAACACCACCTCGCGATCGACGATGCGAAACGTTCCGTTGTAAACCGGCACAATCGGACAATGGCGGCACAAGTGCTTGCAGCCGCGACTGGCTTCCGTGTAGCCAACCGCGCGATGATCTTCCGCATTCATTATCAGATGCGCGTAACGCTCGAGCGGCACAAGTCCGCTGCGATCCGGCACCTCGAACTTGAGCCGTGAAAGACTAATTACCGGCTCCTCTTGACGAGGCTCTGCCTGGTCATGCGTTTGCTGTACCGCCCCTTGCCTGCCGTTACCGCGAATCGCGCCGGGCTTAAAATCTTGCTCAAGCGATTGACCCGCCGTTTGCAGACGCTCTGCAAGATGCGTGAGTCCTTCTTCAAACTCCCCGCCAAGAACCGTTTGCACGCCGAGGCTTCGCAAATATTCCTCATTCATCGAAGCGTACAAACCATAAAAACAAATATGCGTCCGCGGATTCAGCCGGCGCACCGGTTCAATTAATGGAATGGCCAGCCGCGTAGCCGTATGCATCGGCACGTAAAACGCCACAAGATCAGCGCTGCCAATTGCGCCGACGGGAAAGTTTTCCCGTGAGAGGTCAACGCTCGCGACTTCGGCGCCGCGCCGGCGCAACCAAGCTGCGGGCGATGCCAGGCCAAAAGGCTGACGTCCCATTTCATACGTCGATATGAGAACGATATTCATATTGCTTCTAGAGCTTCCAATTATGACATGCGCCCGACCTTGAACCAATCGACCGGACCGAATTCGGTTAGAATAGTGGCGGAACGAAAGGATGACTACCCATGGCGAAAAGCGCCGGGAACTCTTTCAATACCCTTGACACGCTGAAGGTGGGTGCACAAAGCTTCGAGGTGCACCGCATCGAAGCGCTTGAGAAACATGGCATGGGCAACGTTACACGATTGCCCGTTTCCCTAAAGATTCTGCTAGAAAATTTGCTGCGCCAGGAAGATGGACGTTCCGTTCGCCCCGAAGATATTCGCACGCTCGCTGACTGGCAGCCGGGCACGCTCCAAAAAGAAATTGCCTTCATGCCCGCCCGCGTTCTTTTGCAGGATTTTACAGGTGTTCCCGCGGTCGTGGATCTGGCCACCATGCGCGAAGCAGTCAAGCGAATGGGCGGCGATCCAAAAAAAATAAATCCGCTGTTCCCCGCTGAGCTCGTGATTGACCATTCCGTGCAAGTGGACAGCTTTGGTAAATCCGACTCGATTTCACTGAATGCCGCGCTCGAGTTTCAACGTAACGTGGAACGTTACTCGTTTCTGCGCTGGGGCCAGAAAGCCTTTGAAAATTTTAAGGTGGTGCCGCCGGACACAGGGATCTGCCATCAAGTAAATTTGGAGTATCTGGCGCGCGTGGTCTGCTCTGCGCCCCGTGGAAATAAAATTGCCGCGTATCCTGATTCGCTGGTAGGCACGGATTCACACACGACTATGGTGAACGGATTGGGCGTGTTTGGCTGGGGCGTGGGCGGTATCGAAGCTGAGGCGGCCATGCTGGGCCAAGCCTTTTCCATGCTGATTCCCGAAGTGATCGGCTTCAAGTTGCGCGGGCGCCTTCCGGAGGGAACGACGGCGACCGATCTCGTGCTGACCGTTACCGAAATTTTGCGCAAGCGCGGTGTCGTCGGAAAGTTCGTCGAGTTCTTCGGCACCGGCCTTTCGAGCTTGAGCCTTCCCGACCGCGCTACCATCGCCAATATGGCCCCGGAATACGGCGCTACCATGGGCTTTTTCCCGGTGGACTCTGAAACCCTCAACTATTTGCGATTCACCGCGCGTCTGGCTGAACAGATTGCGCTCGTAGAAGCTTACACAAAAGAACAGGGGCTTTTCCGCACGGATGCGACGCCAGACCCCATCTTCAGCAGCACGCTCGAGCTCGACCTCGGCACCGTCGAGTCCACCGTGGCAGGCCCCAAGCGCCCGCAAGATCGCGTTCTTCTGCGCGATGCCAAAGCGTCCTTCCAAAAAATTATCGAAGGTGAACCGTCCAAAAACATCGCTGTGAAAAATAATGGCGACCAATTTGACGTGAGCAGCGGCGCTATCGTCATAGCGGCCATCACCAGTTGCACGAACACCTCTAATCCGTCGCTTATGCTCGGCGCAGGATTACTGGCGAAGAAAGCGGTCGAACGCGGCTTGCAAACCAAGCCGTGGGTAAAAACCAGCCTGGCCCCAGGCTCGAAAGTAGTTACCGATTATTTGAATGCGGCGGGACTCATGCCGTATCTCGAGAAACTGCGCTTCCACCTCGTCGGCTACGGCTGCACGACGTGCATTGGCAACAGCGGCCCTCTCTCAGAACCAATTTCCGCGGCCATCAAGGAAAATAATCTTGTCGCAGTCGCGGTTCTCAGCGGCAACCGCAATTTCGAAGGGCGCATTCATCCTTTGGTGCGCGCCAATTATCTTGCTTCGCCGCTGCTGGTTGTGGCTTATGCGCTCGCAGGCCGAATGGATATCGATATTTCCCACGAGCCGCTTGGCCGCGACAAAGCAGGCCAGCCTGTTTTTCTACGCGATATCTGGCCGACGCCCCAGGAAATCGAAATCGCGGTGCGCGCCTCGGTCACCACGGAAATGTTTCGCAAGCAATACAGCGAAGTTTTCGATGGTGATGCCCATTGGCGCTCCATGCCGGTGCCTGAGGGAGACTTGTATGCCTGGGACGACAAATCAACGTACATCAAGCTTCCGCCCTATTTCGACAACATGCCCGCAGCCCCGCTGGCCCTTGAAGATATTCGCGCCGCGCGCGTGCTCGCCATGCTCGGCGACAGCGTCACGACGGATCATATTTCGCCCGCCGGTTCGATCCCGGTGGAATCGCCCGCGGGAAAATACCTCATCGAGATGGGCGTCAAGCCTCACGAATTTAATTCTTACGGCGCTCGCCGCGGCAATCACGAAGTCATGATGCGCGGCACTTTCGCCAACATTCGTCTGCGCAATCTTCTCGCCCCCGGCACCGAGGGCGGATGGACTGTGCATCTTCCCGGCCGTGAACAAATGACCATCTATGATGCCGCGATGAAATACAAATTCGAGAAAACTCTGCTCGTCGTTTTGGCCGGCAAGGAATACGGCTCCGGATCCTCACGCGATTGGGCCGCCAAGGGCACGCTGCTGCTTGGCGTCCGCGCGGTGATCGCAGAAAGTTTCGAGAGAATTCATCGTAGTAATTTGATCGGTATGGGCGTGCTTCCGGTCGAATACGAAAGTGGTCAAACTCGCGAGAATCTGGACCTGACCGGCTACGAAATCTTCGATATTGAGGGAGTTGTGCGCCTGAAACCTCGCGCCAAGGTTACGGTGCGGGCTGTTGCGCCGGACGGCAGAGAAAAAGCTTTCTCAGCCGTCGCGCGCGTCGATACCCCCGACGAAGTCACCTACTACCATCACGGCGGCATCTTGCAATACGTCCTCCGTCAAATGTTGTAACTCTACTTTCTTAGTTCCACATACCAAGATAAAATCCCGCGGTCAGGCTTCGCCCCAGAAAGGATAAAGCATGCGCGTGAAATTCTTTTCCCTGGCACTATTCCTATTCACATTCTTCATAACATCCGCGGCAGCTCAGGAGAAAATCTCCCCCTCTCAAGTGACTGCAATCAAGGCGGGGAAGATCGTGGATCCGGAGTCCGGAAAAACCTCAGCGAACCAAATCATCTTGGTCGAAGGGAAAACGATAAAAGAAATCGGCTTCAATGTTGCCATCCCTTCTGGCGCAAAGATTATCGATCTTTCTAGGTCCACAGTTCTCCCGGGTCTGTTTGATGCGCATACGCATCTCTGCATGACCGTCAAGCCGCGGCGCGACCACGGCAACTATTACTTCACAACGCTGCTCGATACCACCGCCTACCGCGCCATCGAAGGTGTAGCCAACGCACGCGCCATGCTCGAGTCCGGCTTCACCTCGGTTCGGGACGTGGGCAACGCTGGCAATTATGCCGACAGTGACCTGCGCCGAGCCATCGAGGCAGGGATCGTGCCCGGTCCGACCATGATCAATGCTGGCGTCATCATCGCTCCGTACGGCGGCCAGTTTCAGCTCCAGCCCGAAAAGCGCAATCTCGCAACCCCCGAATATTTATTTGCGGATACTCGTGACGAAATGCGCAAGGCCATCCGCGAGAATATTCATTATGGCGCCACCGTCATCAAAATCGTTGTCGATGACCAGAGCTACATTTATTCCGCCGACGATATCCGTTTCATGATCGCCGAAGCCCACGCCGCCGGCCTAAAGCTCGCCGCGCATTGCTGGACTCATCCTGGTGCGCATAATGCGGCCGAAGCTGGCGTCGACTCGATCGAGCACGGCTTTCGCATGACTGACGAAGATTTAGCTCTAGCCAAGAAGAACAATGTCGTCTTGGTGGGCACGGAATTTACCGATCAAATTCTAAAAGCCCTCGACGGGCAGCTAGGGGAACACAGTATCTGGGTTGATCGTTTGAAGCGTGCTCACAGAATCGGAGTGGCGATGGCCTTTGGCACCGATGTTGATGTCGCGATTCCCGGGGAAACACGCGGCACTCTGGCTATCAATTACATTGATAGTTGGGTTGACGCCGGAGTTCCACCAGCAGACACGCTTCGCGCCCTTACCATCAATGCCGCGCGATTGCTGGGCATGGATAAAATTCGCGGCGCGCTAAAACCGGGTCTAGCCGCTGACATTATCGCCACAGCCGAAAATCCTCTCGAAAGCATTCAAACTCTCAAACACGTTGTCTTCGTCATGAAAGATGGCACCGTCATTAAATAATCGTGATTCTCAGTCGGAGCCACTGAAGAAAGCCTCAGGCCCGGGCATTTATTCAGGCTATCCCCGGAGCAAACGCCAACCTGTAAATGTGAGGAGCGACCTCGCTAACAAAACTGAATGAGTGGCTCGGGAGTGCGAAGCCTTCACAAATATGGGATGATGCTGGGAAGTCGAAAGCGTTGGCAGTACATTCGCCCGGCAATGCTTAGGTTTTTCAGAAACATAAAGGAGATTTGATGCATGCACGGAAAGTTGCTCTCGCAATCCCTCTCGTGCTCGCGCTGTTGTTCGGACTCATTACCGCGCGCGAAACAGACTTGGCTGCACAGGACCAAGCCCCAGCAAAGCAGGCAGCGAAAGCTGCTCCGCGCTCCCTACAGATTCCGATTCAGCAAATCACTCTTAAGAATGGACTGCGCGTAATCCTTTCCGAGGACCATGCTGCGCCAACCTACTCGGTGGCTGTGAATTATAACGTCGGCTCGCGCGATGAGCGCCGGGGGCGCACCGGGTTCGCTCATTTATTTGAGCACATGATGTATCAGGGTTCAGAGAATGTCGGCAAGGGTGAGCACTTTATACTGATTGAAAATAACGGCGGCGGTATGAATGGCACCACGAACTCCGACCGCACAATTTACTTTGAAACTCTGCCGGCGAACCAGCTCGACCTTGGGCTCTACCTGGAAGCTGACCGGATGAAGTCTCTGGCCATCACGCAAGGCAATCTCGATAACCAGCGCAACGCCGTTCAAGAGGAGCGTCGTCTTGGTGTCGATAACCAGCCCTACGGCAAAACCTTTGAAATCGTTTTTGAAACGGCCTACGACAATTTTGGCTATAAGCATTCCACCATCGGCTCGATGAAGGATCTCGATGCCGCCACCGTTCAGGACGTCTCCGACTTTTTCCGCGTGTATTACGCGCCGAACAACGCCGTGCTCGCTCTCGTGGGTGATTTCAAAAGCGCGGAAGCCATCGCCAAAATAAAAAAATATTTTGAATCGATTCCTGCGCAGACCGCGCCGCCAGTCCCGGATATGACTGAGCCGCTGCAAACAGCCGAGCGCCGCAAGACCATTCAGGATACCTTTGCGCAGCTCCCGCGCCTCGATATCGAATACAAAATTCCGCAGGGGAACACCAAGGATTGGTACGCCATGGCCGTGCTCATGGAAATTCTCGGCCGCGGCCAATCTTCGCGCCTGTACCAGAAACTTGTGAAGGAAAAAGAAACAGCTGCGCAGACCGTCGCGTTTGCCCAAGACCGTCGCGGGCCTTCTCTCGCTTCCGCGATTGCGCTGGTTCGTCCTGGAAAAGATCCGGCCGAAGCTGAGAAGCTGATTTATGAAGAAGTTGAGCGCTTACAAAAGGAACCGGTTGCCGATTGGGAGCTCGAAAAAGTGCGCATGCAGGATCGTCACGATCGCGCCAGCCAGTTGCAGGGAACCATTACCCGTGCAATTCAACTCGCGCAGTATGCCACCTCTTATAACGATCCCGCTCTAATCAATTCCGTCGGGGAAAAAATCAGCAGCGTCACGAAAAATGATATCCAACGCGTCGCGCAAACATACCTGAAGCCAACCAATCGCACCGTAGTTCTCACCATGCCCGCATCGCGCGGTGCTCCCTCTGGACAACCCGGCGCCGCAGGAAAGGGACGATAATCATGAATATGCAAAAGCGGTTTCTTACTACGCGCTCGAGCCTCTGCAGTTTGCTCATCCTCGCGGCGCTCCCTCGGGCAATGGTTGGGGCTCAAGCTCCCGCGGTAGATTCCAAAGCGGTTTCCGTCAGCAAAGTTGAGCGAAAAAACCGCGCACCAGTCTCCAAAGATATTTTACAGGTGCGACTCCCCCACCCGGTGGAAACGACGCTTCCCAATGGCCTGAGCCTCCTGATTTTCGAAGATCACCGTTTTCCCAACGTCACCGTGGCGCTGCGTTTGGACGGTGCGGGCGCGCTCGCCGAACCCGCCGGCCAAGCGGGGCTCGCGGAGGTTACCGCGCAGATGCTGCGCGAAGGCACGAAGACGCGTACCAGCAAACAAATTGGGGAAGAGGTAGATCGCATGGGTGCGCAACTTTCCGCATCCGCTCGTTTTGGCTCGAGCGCCGCAACTATCGATGCTTCCGGTCTCTCCGATAATTTCGATGATTGGTTTGCGCTGCTGACCGACGTGCTGGAAACTCCAACGTTCCCAGCCGATGAGCTGGGGAAATTAAAAACGCGCGTCAAATCACAATTGATTCAGCAGCGCACTCAACCGCACTTTCTCGCCGGCGAGCGGTTCGCCAAAGCAGTCTACGGGCAACACTCGGCAGCGACGGTGTCAGCAACTCCGGAATCTCTAGATACGCTGAACTCCGAAACACTCGCTAAATGGCACCAGGAGCGCTACGCCCCGCAAAATGCAATTCTCGCGATTGCCGGTGACGTAAACGCAAAAGATTTAATTCCCAAACTTACGAAGTGGCTGGCAGCCTGGCAGAAAACCGGAAGAAAAGTAAATGATCCGGGAACTCCCTCTCCTGCCTCCGCGCGAAAAATTTTTGTTGTCGATCGGCCTAATTCCGTGCAAACCACACTGGCGATGGGGAACATTGCAATTGCGCGGACGAGTCCCGATTACGTGCCGCTGGTTGTGCTCGATCAGGTGCTCGGCGCGGGGCCGGCAAGCCGGCTTTTCCTGAATCTTCGCGAGGAGAAGGGGTACACGTATGGAGTTTACAGTTTCTTCTCGGCGACGAAATTCCCCGGGCCGTGGCGCGCAGGGGGCGACCTCCGCACGGAAGTGACCGAAGGCGCGATGACGGAATTCCTGAAAGAGCTCAATCGCATTCGCGAAGAGAAAGTATCTGAGAAAGAGCTCGATGAAGCGCGCCACGCCGTGATTGCCGGTTTTGCACTTTCGCTCGAGCAGCCGGCCCACGTGTTGCAGTTGGCCGTGGAGCGCAAAATCTACGGATTCCCGGCCGATTATTGGGACACATATCCGGCCAAGGTGGCCGCGGTGAGCGCGGATGATGTCCAACGCGTCGCAAAGCAATATATTGATCCGCAGACGATGCAAGTTGTAGCAGTGGGTGACGCCAACAAAATTAAAGTTGTAATGGAGAAATTCGGTCCCGTGAGCCTGTACGACGCGCAGGGGAGAGCCGACGAAAACAAACCAGCCCCAAAATAACACGCCTCAAACGGATACTTGGTAACGACTACGAAGCGGCCCGATTGTTGGGCCGTTTCTATTTTTTGCTGAATAAATATGGGACGTGATGCCGATTTCGCCGGCGAAACATTTGCACATTCAAAGCTATCGGCGGCCTTCGCGTTTTTGTGCCAGCACGAGCCCACGCGGCGTGGGCAACAGCAATACGGAGAGAAGGCCGTCTTGCTCGAGCTGTAAAGCCGCTTCGCGCACCGTTTTCATCAGCGAACTCGCGTCGTGCATTACGATTACGCCGTGCGGATTTAACTGCGGCAGGAATCGCCGCACTTCCTTTTCGCGCAGCGGCGCGTCACTATCGCAGAACAACAAATCAATGGTTCCCGCGACATTTGTTTGCAGGCTGGACTCGTTCCGGCATTCGATAAATTCCGATAACTCTGACTGATCGAACCGTTTTTTCGCTGCCGCAAAAATCTTGGGGTCATATTCGCAAGTCAGCACGCGGCCGAATCCATTTTTCTTCAGACCCCCGGCAATCCACAGCGTGCTGATGCCCAGGAAGGTGCCGGTTTCGACCACCAGCTGAGGCTTGAGCGTTGTAACCAGGCATTTCAAAAATTCCAGAACTTCGACTTCCGCGGTCATCGAATCGAACATGTGCCAGCGCTCCGGATGCGGGCATTCTGGTGTTGGCCGATGATATTCAGGTTGGAGGACATCGCCGCGCGTAGCGGAGTGTTCAAGAATACGATGCTCTTTTTTTTTTAAGCGGAATCGGCGCTTGATTCGCCACAACAAAATGCTTCCTGCAATTACAGAAAGCGCGGCAACCGTTTGCGCGTTCGACATTCCCAAAAACGAGCGCGGGTTGATGCGAATAATTTCCACCAGGAATCGCGCGATGCCTGTGAAAATCAAATAATTGCAAAACACCTCACCAACGGCTTTGGGTCCGCGCAACGACTTTTCTCCCATGCGCCACAGAAACCATGCGATCAACAGCGCCACCAGGAGTTCATAAAGCGGTGTGGGATGCACCCGCTCCATGGTCGGTACAAGACCGTTCGGAAAACTCATTCCCCACGGAAGGGAAGTTGCAACCCCGTAATCGCCATCTCCTGATGTAAAGCAGCCGATTCGACCGATTCCGTACCCGAGCGCGGCTGCGGGCGATGCCGCGTCGAGCATGGTTAGAATAGGTATTTTGTAATGTCGTGCGAGCAAGACGATGGTGAGGAACCCACCGAGGAAACCACCAAACCACGCGAAACCGGTTCGGCTGAAAAGTAATGGAACCGGATCGGCAAAGAATTCGCCCGGACTTTCCAGTAAATGGTAAAGCCGCGCGCCAAGCAAACCCGCCAAACCTGCGAGACCGATAACGGTGTAAGCATCGATTGGGAGGCGCCTGCGGCGCACATCCGCTTGCATCACGAAGGCCGCACAAAGCAGCGCTATCGCGACGAACAGACCAAAAGTCGGCAGGCTTAGCGGTCCTAGATGGAGATAGGGAATCATGAAAGCTCTCTCGATTCTAAATGGGGCGAGCGGCAAGTATATATGATGCGTCGCATGCACGCTTGCATCGCTTGAACTTGGGGAATTGATCCGTGCAATTGCGATATATTTCGGCCATCGCGATATGCTACAAGACACTTCACGCAGACAAATTAGGAAAGCATCTGCGAGCAATTTGACAGCTATCGAGACCGTTGTGAACAGGGCGAGCTTTCCGATTCTGCGATGGGTCGCGTTACTGTGGTGCGCTGCCTGGATCCCGTGTTACTGGCGAACTTGGGGCGCAGCAAATTTTCTGCATGCGTGCGACGTAGCCGTACTATTCACTTGCATTGGGCTTTGGCGCGGCAATCCCCTGCTGCTTTCCGCCCAGGGTGTCAGCGCAATTCTCCCCGATTTTGCGTGGTGTCTCGATGCGGGATGGCGGTTGATATACGGAAAGCATTTCGTTGGCGGGACGGAATATATGTGGGATGCTCGATACCCGCTGTTTGTTCGACTCCTTTCCTTGTTTCATGTTTTCCTGCCAGCAATCTTGATCTGGTCGCTGTCACGTGTGGGATACGATCGGCGCGGGTGGATATTGCAGTCAGCCGTTCTCGCACCGTTGCTGATCGCCTCGCGCTTTTTCGATCCATCGTTAAATTTGAATTACGCATTTGTTGATCCAATTTTTCACCGGGTGTGGGGGCCACCGCCAGTGCATCTCGCGGTGATTTTTGTTGCGATCGTCGCAATATTTTATTGGCCGACGCATGTTTCTTTGACGTGGTTTTTCCCCGCGTCACAAATAAGTAATTCACGCGTTTGAAATGCGACACACGCAAACCGCTTTTTTGGATCACGTTTACGATAAATCCGAGAACGGCCCACGGCCATTCCGAACTGTGAAATAGCCGGGTATTGCCGGGCCTGGCTAGCGCCGCCAGAATTCAGAACAATGATTATTTCTCTGACTGGTTGGAGCGGCTGCGGCGGATGTCTTCGCTGAGGACGATAGCCTCAGCGATGTCTTCCATAGGCTTGCGGCGCTGCCGGCTTTGCCACTGCAGCGTCAGGTAGGCCTGCTCTTCGGTGAGATCAAGGTCGCGTTGTAGAATGCCTTTGGCGCGCTCGACGATTTTGCGGCTCTCGAGTTTTTCGGAGAGGTGCAGGTTGGCGCTTTCCAGGCGAGCCATTTCAATTTCAGCGCCGACCAGGAAACCGATCGTGGAAATCAGGCGGATTTCGCGGTCGCGGTAGAGATGCCGTTCACGGTGCTGCAGATTAATTACGCCGACGACGCGTCCGCGAGAAAGCACGGGGACCGACAAAAACGCTTCATAACTATCTTCGGGCAATTCATTGAAGAGCTGGAAGCGCGGATCACGCGCGGCGCCTAGAGGTATGGCGACCGGTTGCTTATGCTCGGCGACCCAACCAGTGATGCCCTGGCCGACCTTGAGCTTGAGGCGGTCGACGGCGTCGGGATGGGGATTCTTCGACGCGCGCAGCACGAGCTCGTTCTCTTCCAGCGCATAAATGAAGCAGGAATCGCAATTTACGACCGCGGACGCAAATTCTACGACCTGCGCCAGGACCTCGTGCAGAGGGTCTGCGGCAGCCAGGCGGCTCCCCATTTTGTGGAGAAAATCCACTTCAGTGTTTTCAAACGTCAGAGTGCGCTCACTTTTCATAGTTTAAGGGTACGTGGGGCCGCGAGTGGTGTCCAATAGCTTTTTTGGATCGTCCACTACCATTCTTCAAATGTAAATGCATATTCATACTTCGCTTAGCCAGAAAGTCGGGCGCGTTTTTCCTGGAGCAAAGGAGCAGCGCGTTCGGCAATCTCGTTAACGAGAAAACCCATCTTGGGATGTGCAGGCTCAACGTCAGGGGGCAGACCGAGTTCGTGCAGGCGCTCGGAGGTTGTGGGACCGATGGAGCCGACCAAAATACGTGCGAACGCGCAGCGGACCGCCTCCTCCAAATTCATGGTGGAAGCAACCTGAAGCAGGTGCGTGACCTGCATGGAAGTGGTGAAAAGTACGACGTCGATTTCATCGCGCGTGATGGCAGTGATAGCGGCGCGAAGTGGTCCTATGTCCTCAGGCAGCGCCCACTCGTAGACCGGAACGCATGTTACTTGAGCGCCGCGTTCGCTCAAACCGGAAACAAGCTCGGGATTAGAGACTCCGTATTCCTGGAGAGCGATGCGTCGACCCTCGAGGGGCAGCGCATGCTTATTCTCATCGAGTGCGCGCAGCAAATCGTGCCAGGTGTTTGGCTCGGGCACAACGAGAGCGATTGGGACTCCAAGCTCCCTCAACGCAGCGACTGGTTTAGGGCCGCGGGCCACGATGGTCAGCTTGCTGAGGTGGGCGACGAACTGAGTGCGCGGGTAAAGAGTGTCGGCAACACGGGTGAGTGCGCGAGTGCCGACGCCGGTGAGGAAAATGATTATATCGAAACCCCCATCGGCGAGTGTACGAGCGAATTCCAGAGCCTGGGTGTTGGATTCGAGAGGCACTTCACGCATGGACGGAGCGGTAACCGGCTGACCACCATAATTGGAGATCAGTTTGGCCATTTCCTGAGCACGGCGGCTCTCGAGAGCGAGCACCCGCAGACCCGCGAATCCTTTTGACTGAGTCGGATTCTCCAGGATTGGTTCCATTTGAATACGATTGATATCTCTAAGGATATGGTTAGTTTTGGAACCGAGCCGCGGGGGCTCTCAGCCCGCTGGCGGTGCTCCGGCAAGCTCGCGTTTACGCTTTTCAATTTCGCGGAGCTCGTGGAAAATTTCGGCTTCCTCTTTGATGTACTGCTCCTCGGTAATGTCGCCGGAGTCGAGCTTGACCTGCAACTCAAGCAGACGCTCCTTCACTGGGCCGCTGTCCGTGTACTGCTCCTCGGCTATTTGCAGGAGCGTACGCATGACGAACTTAAACCCGCTGATAGGGAACAGTAGAAGATCATCGAGAAACAGCATCAGCGTGCACCTCGTTCCATCAGGAAGCCGAGACGCGTTCCAGTTTCAAGCGAATGTTCACAAAGTTGTAAGGCGGCCAGGGACCGGTGTATTTAAACTTGAGGCGCTTGCCATACTTTTTGGCAATTTTATTGACCACGCTATCGAATTCAGCCTCTCGCCGGCGTTCGACGAGAAACGCCGCGTTCATAATCATTTTGTCGCCGATAGGCTGATTGTCCCGCGATGCTACGCAGCACACTCGCAATGCTTCGTAGATTTCGCGGACGTACTGCGTGGACCGCTCGGCCAGAGCTTTATCAATCATGCGTCCAAGCTGCATGCGAGCGAAATATGTGGACTGCAATTCTTTGCGAATAATTTCATGATGGAAGCGCCGAATTTCTTCGTCGCGCTGCTGCAATTCCTCGATGATGGCGTCGCGATCCCAATTCACCTTCAAGCCAAACTCAAGCTTGCCGGCCATTTGGTGTAGCACGTCCTGCACAGAGGTATGGATGCCTTTAAGAACCTCGCGAATATCGTCGTCGGTGCGGAACACGGTTCCGAAACTCATCGGAATGATCGTGTGATTCTTCATCACCGTTTCGATGACGTGTTCATGGGCCAACGCGTTTTCCCGCGTGGGATCGAGGATCGCCATGGGGGCTTTGCTGACGACCGCGGCGATATCCTGAAAATTTACGGTATAAACCTGCTCGCCGGCGCCGCCGATACCGATTTTGCCGAAATCCATGCGCTCTTTGGCTTGGACGATGCCGTAGACATACCGTCCGCCATCGCCGGCAGGAGATTCCTGGCCGGCAGGAGCGTCGCTGATGCGTACGTGGAGATCTTCCTTGGCTCGAACGATGCTCTTGGCCGCCTTGGACTCCCCCGCGGCTCTAGCGCTCTTTATGCTCTTGGTGTTCTTCGTTGCCTTGCTTCCTTGGCGCGTTGCCGGACGAGGTTTCTTGGTGGCCATGCGATCCCCTGTTTCACCAAAAGCGTTCTGCAATCAACAGCAATGTAACAACAAACGAACGTCAGCAAACTTCGATTCAGCAACTCAACAATTTTATTATACTTTCTTCGCTTATCTAGCTGGAAATTGGGAAAACAAGTTTAAAAATGGTCCCCTTCCCAACGGTGCTGCGAACAGCAATGCGCCCATTATGATTTTCGACGATGCCTTTCACAATCCAAAGGCCCAGGCCCGTGCCTTTTTCCCCTTTGGTCGTAACGAAAGGATCGAACATTGATTTCTGCAAGGAGCGATCGATGCCACAGCCGGTATCGGCGAGGGTGATGGTGACCCAACGACGCAACCCATCGGTGGAGCGCGATTCCCGAGTACGGATCGTCAATTTCCCACCAGGAGACATGCTATCTCGCCCATTAACGACGAGGTTCGAAAGCAATTGGCGAAACTGGTCCGCGGACCCTTTCATCGACAGAAGATCCCCAAGACGTTTTTCGACGGCCACTCCAGCCTTGGCGAGCGAGCCAGTGAAGAGGGCTAGAGTATCCTCGACCACCCCGTTCAAATCAAAAGTTGCCGGGTTCACGGTGTTGCGGTAGAGCCCAAGCATTTGACGCACGATGCGAGTGACGCGCTCGGTCGCCGATTTCAAGACGTCATAAATGGGGTGGGCCTCCGGAGGAATCGTATCCCCTAGAAGATGGATAGCATTCTTAATGGCCTCCAGCGGATTGTTGATTTCGTGCGCGATGGTGCCGGCGAGACGGCCAGTAGCTGCAAATTTTTCCATCTCCAGCATGCGCCGCTCCATCTGGAGCTGCTCCAATTTTTTCCACGCGGAGAAATCGCGCAGCACTGTTACGGTGTATGCCACCTGGCCGCGAGCGTCGTAAATTTTTCCGGAGCGTGCCGCATAGTCAATTTCAGCCATGGTCTTGGGATCATAAAGACGCAGCGAGCGATTGTCTTTGTCGGCGAAGGAGAATGTGAAAGAAGTAAGGTAGGCGTCGAGCCTGGCCTGGTTCTTGATAATTTGCGGGTGCTTGGAATGGGCGGCTTGGCCGAAAAGCTCTTTGGCTAGCGGGTCAAGCAAGACGATCCGAGTAGCATTATCGGCCACGATGATGGGGTCGCCCACGTTTTCGATTACGAGGTTCAAACGGTCGCGATCCTGGCGTACCATTTCCTCCGCGGCCTGAAGTTTCTCAAGATTTGCGCGCATCTCCATATCGGCTTTGCGGAGATCGGTGACGTCGCGCATCACCGTGACCATGCCGGTGCGTGCCCCCTCGCCGTCGTAGGTGGGAGCCGTTACCGCTTCAAAAAGCACTTCCTCACCCTCCATCACGTCAACGAGTGTAAGGTCGCGCGACGGGTGTTTTGCACTGACCACCATGGACGATAGCGCGGCCGAGAAAAACATATTGTTGAGCTCCACAGCCCGGCGTCCGCCTTCGCCAATCCCTTCCGGTACGCGAAAAAAATGCTCGGCGGCGCGATTTTGAATTACCACGCGATGTTGATTATCGGTTAGAACCACGGGGTTCACCGTGCTCTGCATCACGGCACGTAAACGCGAAATGGTTACATCCATATCGCGCATGCGGTTGAAGTAATGCTCCACCTTAAATAGGCGCGCCAGGTAGCCATTGGCACGTTCGGCGAGGGTGCGAAATTGCCGAAGATTGGTTTCCGATGAGCGCGAGCCCATTTCTCCCAAAACCAAAGCAGCATAAGAACGCATTCCGCACGCGGAACAAATCTGTTCTTCGAGCGCTAATTTGCGCGGATTCCGGAAATTTTGAAACGCCAAACAGTCCTGGGTGCGCTCGCGCTCAGCTTCCCAGCAGCGATTCCGGCTCCGGTAGACCATCGGGCAGGCATAAAGAGTCAGGCCCTTTGTTCCCGGCGGAGAAAGCGCGGTGGGTTTCAGATTCTCGAAAACGGAATTAATGGGATTTTCCCGCTCCCACAGCGACGTGCGAAACTTCTGCAGATATGTCTTATCGCAGTTGAGAGAAGCGGTGGATTTTATCTCTGCCTTTTCGAAATCAATTTCGAGCAGCAGCGCGCGTGGAAAACCGAGATTGACAATTTCTTCGAGGAGAATTGGAAAAATTTCTTCCGAACGTTCCGCGGAAAGAAGACGAAGTGCCGAATCTTTCGAGGCCCGGGGGTCCATCACTACTTCGGGCCTGGTTTTCAGTCGCGGGATGGCCATCTAGCATGTTTCCGGTAATTTGTCCCCAGCTTAAATTACTGCGGTAAATAACCCTGATTAACTGCGGCGGCGAGTCCGGCGTGCGGGCGCACGGCGGGCGCGGCGAGTCGCTTCCACCGTAATCGCCGGTTCTTCAACAGCAGAAAGCTGCGGCCGCGAAACCAGGCCAACCAGGCCGACGGCGTCGGCATACTTGAGGTATGTATCGATCGAGGCCACGACGACGCGCGCTTCAACCGTAATCAAATCGATACCGACGAGGGAAATGCGTACCCAAGCGTCGATGACGATCCCTTTGTCCAGCACTCGGTCGAGAACGTCAATTAAACTAGAACCACCAGAAACGCGTTCGACTGCCATTGATCTTCCCTCCTATGAGTGCGCCTAGACTTTGCGCCTGGATTTAACCGCCTTAAGCGGCTTGGAACGAGTTACGCGTCTCGTCTGGGTACTACGCTGCTGGACCATCCTAGGAGCTGCGGGACCCTGCATGGTCAAGTGGGGATCATACTTCCACCAGTTCATTCCGATCTGCTCCGCCTTATCTACAGAGCAAATCAGCAAGCGAATCCTGATGGTGAGAAGCTCTACGTTTGCAAGCGAGACGCGAATATCGCCCGCAATTACCAGCCCCTTGTCCAGGACGCGGTCCAAAATGTCGACCAGGTTAGTGGTCCCACTCGATGTTGGCACTCTATCCATAAGAAATTTGGAACCGGCCCCCAAGCGATTAAATCCACGACGCTTTGCTAAGAGACGAGATGCTACTGGCTTACTGCGTCGATGTCAATGTTGAGAAATAATTAATGCAATTTTGTCTCAAACCCTGGAAACAGCAATTTTTTTTCGTCAATACCGCAAATCCTGTAGGAACGCCTTTGTTATTTTACCAGTCGCCCCAAAGGGCCAAGGTCCAGATTCAGATCAGCAGGGGTGAGGCCAAAGTGTTCGCTCAACTCGCTAATTTTTGCCTCCAGCTTCATCAGCGATTCGCCCATTTGCTCGACTTGCACATCGCTCAACGACCCGCCCTCCATTCGCCGGATGGCCTGGCGTTCCAGTAATTGACGTAGTAGCTCGATGAGAGTGAGCACAAGCCTGGCTAATCCTTGATCGATGTTTTCCGGGGTGCACTCGACACGGCCCGGCACTGCGGCGGCCACATCGGAGAGGGCCGTGGAAGGGGGGGAATTGTCGGTTTTCGAAGATGGGTTCGTGTCGGACATGCTACTCCCGCAAAAATTCGGTTGCCGGCCAAGGGCCCGTCACGCGAGCGCTGAGCTCCGGGGCAATCTCCACTGAGCCAACTTTTTCCATGAATGTGCTCATGGCGGAAGTCGTCACCAAAGCATAGCATCGAACGCCGCTGAGGACCTGCCGCTCATGCCATGACTCAATCCAAGGTTGGCCGGCTTCGCGTAGCGCCTTGACGGCAGCTTCCAGCGCGCGAAGTTGAACTTGTTGCTTTCTCATGTAGTCCAATCCAGATTGCTTCGCGCTCGCAAGCGCATGCGGCGCTTGCTGGTAACTTACGCGCACCTCTACCTGAACCTTGTCCCGCAGGCGAGGCAAGGCGCGCCCGTATTCCTCGCGATGCTCGCGCAGGAAAGCGAAAAGCTCGGATTGGTCGGCGAGAACTGTCGGGAACCGAAACGGAATGATCGTAACTTGGCGAAAGATTTGCTGCAGCACACGGTTGAATTGTACGGCAGTTTCGCGAATGGGCCGCTCGACGAGATTCGTTGTGTCGTTATAACCGGAAAAGAGACAGCGCAAGCCGGAATCGATCAGTGCTTCGATTGGCATGCCTTGCACACCGGTGGCGGGGATTTGGATGATGGGTTCAATTTCCGTGATGCAATAGGGAAGCAGTCGCATGAATCGCTGGATGGTTATTTGAGCGCGCTGCGTTCTGGGGCGGCGTACAGGTTCATTTCCATATGTCGCAGCGCTGTTTCGACGGAAGTAAGAATCACATCCAAGCGAACATAGATTAAATCAACCCCAGCAAGAGAAATCACTAGGTTGCCGCTAATCACCACTCCGGCGTTCAGCAGATGATCAAGCACATCCAGAAGTGTGCTTTCATCCGCAGGATCACCATCATCCATAATGATTGCAGTAGTAGGCTTAGGCATAAGATCCGGTCTGCGAAACTAAAGACGATACTACTGAATGCTCCTCGACACGAATGAGTAGGGCGGCCAGGGCCCTGTGCATTCAATCTGGCGCTTTTCTTTCCATTCCTTCGAGAAACACTTCAGAAGCGACTCGAATTTTCTGCGGTTGGCACGCTTCAGTAACAGCGAAACCTGGAATAATAGGTCGCGGCGCCCCCCGCTGATTCTGCCGCCCTCCGCTGAGCTCTCCGAAACTTTTTCCAGTGCCTGTGCCAACCGATCGATTTCTTCATCGGGTGCTTGGCGCGTGCGGCTCTTCAGGATGGCGGATTTCGCCTTCAAATAATCCTTGCCGCCCTTTATTGTCGCAGGTAATTCAACCTTGCCAAGCGGAGCGGCATAAACTTTCACGCCCCATTCTTCGCATCCCTGAATTCGTTTGAAATCAGCAAGCAGCTCCGCCTGACGATTTTGAATGTCAGCTCGCAACGACGATTCGTCTAAAAATATCGTGCCAAAGCGCGCCGGTAAGACGTCAGCCATTTGAGAAATTGCGGAGACGGTTTCCTGGTGGCGCGTGCTCATGGCAGCAAGCCAATCAAGATTCTCCATGTTTGCGGAGAGCCCATCGGCGAATTCAGACTTAGACACCCGGCTCACCCACGAGATCAGTTCGCTACATCTAATGGTTTCGAGCAACCCTTTGCCATCGACGCCTAAAATCTTCGCGGTAGGGATCGGACGCCGCGTGATCCCATACATGTATAAAACTTTATTCTTTGGAGCACCGGTCACTTCACGCGCCATAGCTCACCTGTTAACGCGCGCAGGCCGCGTTTGCCCGCGAGTTCAGATGGAAAGTTACGCACGAGATAGATAGAAGCTTCGGAGTGCCTGCGCAACAACTTGGCGAGCGTCGCCATCTGCCAATTACTGGCGCGACTACAACGCTGGCAGCCGCGAATGTCTTTCGGAAACAGCACACGATTGACGAACAATGAGCTGGCAGTCATTTTGAGATTGCGAAGTTCATCCATCAACCGATCCGTTTCATCATCCGGCAGAGGCTCGGCGAGCATTACGGCGAAAATGCGGGTATGGCTGGAATCTTTTAACAGCGCCAGCAAATCCCGGATATTCTTGCCCAACTCCGCTACTTTTACGCCAGCATCACGGGCCAAATCCAGTGTACGGTGCGCGGAGAGAGTTTTCAACAATACCCTCGCCCAGGCAAGGATGCGCTCGGGGGTGCGCAGGAGATCGAGCGCGTGGCCTGTAGGCGCCATGTCAATGACCACCCTTTTCGAGCCGGCGCTGAGCAAATCGAATATGCGCACGACTGCCAGAACTTCATCCAACCCGGGCGGTACGCTGTCAAGCAACGTGGAAAAGAGCTGGCGCTCAAAGGTCAGATCCAGGTGGATGCTGGAGCGGTTGGACGTCATCGCGGCATCGATGTTTTGCTTGATTGCCGATGCCCAATCTCGAAAGATGCCGACCGAGTCTAGTTCCGAAGCTCGAAACTTGGGATCGCCGAGCACTACCTTAGCTTCGCCAGTAACATCAGCCTGAAAGACATCATCGAGCGAAGGCGCGGGATCTACAGAGCAGATCTCTACAGCTACCTTTTCCTGAGCGCGCGTCCGGAATCCGAGCGCAGCAGAGATCGTAGTTTTACCCACACCTCCTTTCCCGAGTACGAGTGCGAGCGGACTATCGAGGACGGGCCATTTGGCTCGAACGATTCGCAACTTCTTCGTTTTGGGAGCCGCAGACCCCCAGCGAAACGCTTTCCTCGCGAATACATGCCTCCCGAATTGTGTGAGGCCCATCGCGCCGACCACCGGCGCTCCGGTGTCTTCGCCAATATACAATTCTCTGCCGGCAAATCTTTTCTTAAGGAAGGCACGCCCAGTCTTGGTTAATTCTCTTCTGTTGTAGCAGGTTTTGCACTTAGTCGCGCCAAGCACGGCGCGATTTAGGACGATGGCGTTAATTTCCAATGGGGGCGAGTGTGCTTGCAATTGGGCGCTACACCGAACGGCTTCATTTAACGAAAATGTTTCTGCGGTTGTAACCAGGAAAAGTTTTGCGTCTTTCAGAAATGCTGTTTGCACGCCTTCCACCATCACGCGCCATTCCGCTAGCATCGGATTATTTTGCTGGCGATTCTTGCCGCCAAAATGTGCAGCCAGCACGCGGTCTCGATCGCTGGCGAGCTCAAGAAAATCCAAGAAGCGTGAGAAGTAGTCGGGAAGTTCAAAGAGCCGGAGCGTGTGTCCAAGGGGTGCGGTGTCCACAACGACGCGATCATATTTGCCGGAACGAAACGCATCGTCAATCGCAAGCAGCGCTGCCATCTCCGCCATGCCGGGCAAAGTAGTATTCAGGAGTGGCTCGATATCCTCGCGGGAAAAAATCGAGCCCTTTTCCAGGATAGACAGCATTTCGTTTTTGTGTTTGTCGAGAAAGCCGCGGAATTTTCTTTCGGCGTTTACTTGCCAAAGATAGAGATGCCCGGCGCGCGGCAACCGCGATTTTTCTGGTTCATCGCCGAGAGGCTGCTGCCATATGTCGGATAGAGAGTGCGCCGGGTCGGTCGATAGCAGCAGAATGGACTCCGCGGGATTATGAATCGCATGGTACAACGCGTATGCTGCTGACACCGTTGTTTTGCCTACTCCACCTTTTCCGACAAAAAAATCGATTTTTGCCACAGCGGGCATTCTAACGAAGGCCGGCTGGAATAAATAGGCCGCTGATATGCGGAAGAGCGCCTAAAAACAATCGAACGGTTCGGTTGACTCAATTCTTCTCAATTGCTAGGCTTCTTATTCCCAAATGAGGGGTTTGAGGAGCAGTTCAGCCTCTCGAACACCCATCTTTAATCCGAAGGTGCCATGAAAGAGAAAGTTACGCCAAATCAATATTCTGTTCTCTGTATTGATGATGAGAGTTCGAATTTGACGGTCCGAAAATTGTTGCTGGAATCGGCCGGCTACAAAGCCCTCGTCGCATCGAGCGGAAAAGAGGGGCTCGATATTTTTAAATCGCAGCAAGTTGACGCTGTAGTTCTCGATTACTCGATGCCGGAAATGGACGGCGGAATCGTAGCCGCGCAGCTAAAGAGTATCAAGCCTCGCGTACCGGTTGTAATGCTGTCCGCATATGCCGGCGTGCGGAGCGGCGTCGAAGAAGTCGTGGACGCCTTTATAGAAAAGGGCGGTGAGCCGGCCGCTCTGTTGGGCAGGCTCAACTCGCTGATCAAGGTCAGAAGTCACTTTCATTCCGAATTAAAGGCTGAGTACGTCCTCATCGCCGATGCCTCCTGGAACTGCTTGGATTGTTCGGACGCTGTTTGCGAGCTTTTGGGGTATAGCCGGGCGGAAATTCTCGATAAGACGGTTCACGAAATCAGCTATGGGAGCGACGAGGCGCCTACAATATTTACGCAGCCTCAACAGCCAGGATCCTTTGACGGAGAACATATCCTAAAGCACAAAAGCGGCCGGCCTGTTCCAATACGATTTCGTTCCTGGCTATTTCCGGATGGATGCAGGGCGGCCGTCTTAGAGCAAATCAAAGACTGGAAAGAGCTATACCATGCGGCCATGCTCGAATTTAATCCCGCGAGACTGAAAGGCCGAATGGAGGTAGCGCTATTAGCGATCCATCGACGGATGCGCGAATTAGAGGAAACGCCTACCAAACTGACAGGGGAACAGGCCGCTCTGAACGACGCGCTCAACGGATTGCGAATTCTGCAGAAGGGCGGAAGGTGAGGGAGCCTAATTCCCCGGAAAATGAGCAGTAAGATCTTCTGAAGGAAGATCTGCAATTATCCTTTTTGCATCGATGTAACTTCTTTGTCGTCCGATTTGCTGGAATTCTGTAACCGAATAAGCCGGTTCATCAGCTTTTTAAGCCGTGCCTTGTCTTCGGCACCCATCGTGGTTATCTCGACGCCCATTCCCTTGTTCGGGATCGAGCTCCGACGGATCTTCCTTCCACACCCAGAGATGTTTTC
>JRHI01000825.1_pt1 | contig 30919 bp, 32 predicted proteins | sample 215371 | NCBI WGS metagenome assembly JRHI01 (sample SAMN02929681, study PRJNA255918) | sediment metagenome | biome: cave system; feature: Ice Cave; material: Sediment; isolation source: sediment from deep within a dark volcanic ice cave with no known source of... ...
AAGCCATGCTCAATGTCTTAGCCGCAGAAGAATTAGGCGGCGCGAAGACGGCATCCAGTCCATGGCAAGCGGCGCTCGCAGCCGGCATCAGCACCGGGCTCGGCGCGATCATCCCCGTGATTCCGTTTTTCTTTCTCAAGGGTACGCCAGCCATAATCTTGGCTGCCTTCGTTTCGCTGGTGGCGCATTTTCTTGTGGGAGCAGCCAAGTCTTTGGTGACGCTCCGCAGTTGGTGGGCCTCGGGACTTGAAATGACGCTCGCGGGCGTCATCGTCGGCGGAGTGCTTTACGCAGCAGGGCTGCTTTTCAAGGTCGGCGGCTGAAGGGTGAGCATCGTCACCGCTGCCGAGCGAGCGCGTGGAGCCGATATCTAAGGCATGAGAAACTTTAGTTTGCTGGGTCTGCTGATCGTTGTGGCCATCATCGGTTATTGGGCCAAGACCATGCTGACGCCGGCTGCGTCACACAGTCCGAACGATCGATCGACCGTCGAATACTGGGAGAGCCATGAAGCGAACCGCACGGCGATGCTATCGTGGTGCAACGGCCACCCCGACCAGCAGAACTCCCAAGACTGCAAACTTGCGATCGCCGCCCAAACCGAAATTGACGGTAACCCTGCGAGCAGGCAGGCGGGCCAAACGGGCGTTGATCAGGGGACGAGCGACGCGCAGGATCAGCTACAAGCGCAAAAAGACGCTAATTCGCTACCCTAGCATTCGCGTTTCATCTCATGTGCTGGTTGCTCGGGCCAACTCCATGCATACCAGACGATGAGTGACGTCAAGACAACTTCGATTATTCCGAAGAAAATGTAGAATGCCCACGAGCCCGGCATCGTGATAAGTATGATGAGCGTGTAGATCGCGCCGAAGATAATGTTGAGCCAGCGGTTCAGGTTAGGCTTTAACGCCAGCGACAGGAAAATCATCACGCTCGGGACCGCCATCATGGCGGAGGTTCCCAATAAAATCGCTTGAGTCACCGCTCCGAACAGCCCCATTTTTCCTTGTAGCATTCCTTGCAGCACCCTAGGCTGGAAGAGCCCAAAATAATCGGCGTAGATGTAACAGAACATCACACTTGCCCACAAGGCAGACATTTTTATCTTTACGTCGATCCTGCCGTCCTCTAAGCTTGTTCCGGCTTTGTTCATCGAGGTCAAGGTGATTGCTCCTTACTTTGATTCCATTTCGTTTCGTTCACGCCGAACACGAGCAGCCACAAGGTCAAGGATCCCTCGCCGAGCAGGCCGGGTAGCCGGTGCTGGCCGGCGAGGCTTCTACGAGTCCAGCTTGAGCGAGGAGTAGCAAAGAAACGATGACGGAAACGGCGAGACGGTTCACGGGGACTCCTTGGAACGCTTAGGGCGCTTTCTTAGGTCGGGCTTACGCTGGGAGACGGACGCGGCGTCATCACGGCCGGCTGCGGCGATTTGCTGTCGCTTGCGGGCGGGCTTGCCTGAGCTTTCGACATTTTTGCAACGTGCCTGCCGTGGATATTTTGCAATATTGCAAGCAAGATGCCGGCGACCGCGATGATTCTGAGCGTACTCTCTTCCCTGTTCTCTTCAACGGCGTCGCTATAAGGATGCGATGCCGCAGCATTGATTCGAAAGCTCGCATCCACATGAAATTGCCCTGCGGCGACAGGACGAGGCAGCACTATAAGGGACGGTGTTGCGATGGTCGTGCCTGCCAGCGAGCCGACGCTGGAAAAAATAACTATTAGAACACAAAAAAGCGCGGTGCTCATAACCGGCGAAAATTTCAAGACGAGACCTCACGTTAGAAAATAAGCGCTATGCGAACGCCTTCTGTGGCGAAGCATCCCCTCCTTGTAACTCGCTTTCTAACTTAAGGAACGGGGAAGCCTGTGTAGTTGCCACCGCCGAACCCGCCCGCCCCGAAGCCGCCATTTGAATAATTCGGGGAAGAAAAACCGCCGTTCCCGAAGCCGCCGTTGCTGAAGCTCGAGCTAAACGTGCTGTTAAAAGTTTGGCTGCGGAAGTCGTTTGAGAAGTGGAAGTCGCTCGAGAAATTGTTATTGCTGAAACTTTCGGTGTTGAACCGCTCCAGACTTAAGCCGCTCGAGCTTGAGCGTGAACTCGTAAAGCCGCCCATACTGAAGGGTTCATTGGAAAAGCGGCCTGCGCTAAAGCCGGCCCCATATTTGCTGCCGCTGCTGCTAATCGAACTGCTGAAACCATTGCCGTTGAAGGAGTAATTACTCAGCGGGCTGCTCGCCGGCTGCAGGTAACTTTTGCCCGCGATCGACGCGTTGGTGGTATTGCTCTCTCCGAACACGATCGTTCGCACCCTGTATGACTGTACTGACAGCTCGCGCTGGATGGCGATCGCGTCTGCGCGAAGATTTTGCAAGCGTTGATCAGCGGCGCACGTGAGGTCAGGTGAGCTCTGGCCACTCCAGGTAACGATGAGCGGGGCCTTCACATTGGTCGTGAACTGAATGCCGGGTTGCGCCAACGAGCACTTCTGATTGGGCAGCTGGTTGAGGGGACCGGCAGCGTTGAGATCATTGAAGAAACGGCGAACAAGATCGTTTTGAAGATCGCCCGACGATTGGCCCCCACCGTCAACAGCCCAGGCCTTGCCGCTTGGGTCCACGGCGATCCGGAAGCCGGCGAAGTCGTCGATGCCGAGATTATAGATGAAGGCTGCGTGCCTTTGGGGCGCTGGCCGTGAGCCGGACACCGCATGAGCCGGGGCGCGGCTAGCTCCCATGAAACCTAACGCCATTACCAGGCAGGCGATCGGCACGATCGCCAACAGTCGCTTCTTCATTGCGGTCTCCCCTATCCTTAATAATAGAGCATTGCCCGGGCGCACGCAAGGCAGCATATCATTAGAGCCAGCACCCTAAAACACGAATAGTTGGGAATTGAGTGCAGATCGACCACCTGTATGCGATTGCCAAACGGGTCGTGAAAATCGCACCGGAAGCCGGGGATTAGCGCAAACCCGTACTTCTTGGAGCTCTTGTCGCACGGTTCTTATCTGCTCCTCATCCCGAACCATCAATCCAAAATGACGAATGCGGTCCGGTTTCATGATGGGCGCTTCGAACAGCGCCAAAAATTGATGGGCGCCGATCTTAAAAAACGCGTCGCCTTCTCCCTCATCGAGCTTTTTCAGATCGAACACATCTTCATAAAACGCGACCGCTTTGCCGATGTCGGTCACTTCTGAGAGCCACGTGATTGATGCCATAGACTCGCACTGCCATATTCCAGGAACCCCGTTCAATCTTTAAGAACTCGGCTTCTGCAGGTGGAGGGACCTACCATGCGCCGGCAATTGCTCGAAGCCGCCGGGGTTATCGTAGTCGCAAGCGTCGCTAGTGTTACTCTTGCTGTTAGTGCGTGCTCCTCGCAAACGCAAAACGTACAGCAAACGCAGAGCGCGCAGGCAACGGCACCACACGGCAAGTCGAGCACGAAATCCAAAGACACAACTGCCGGCGCTCGCGCGCGGGCCTTGCTCAACGGTAAAGAAATTTTTCAAACGGGCAAAGATATCGACGGCGTGCAAATAACCGCAACGCGGCAGCCACTATTCAATAGCTGCGCAGGCTGTCATCGTGCCGATGGATCCGGCGGCAAGCGTCTTGCGAGGGGAGCGGTGAGCGCGGACCTCCGCATCGCAGCGCTTGTCACTCATCAACAGCCGCCGTACACGCTGGCCACGCTCGAGCGCGCGATTGCGACCGGGATCGACAACAAAGGCAAACCGTTAGACCCCGTCATGCCGCGCTGGAAGCTGTCCCAGCGCGATTTACATGACGTGGCCGAATGCGTACTCACCCTAAAGTAGCAGGGTATACATCCATATTCACGCCGCGGACGTAAAAAGGGCAATAACACCCAATCTGAAAAGCGGAGAATTTTCATCATGCGATTGCGCACCCTGATTTGTTTGTTAAGCAGCATGCTTATCTTTGGTCTGGCCGCCACACATTCGGCGCAGGCCAAGACATCTGAAAAGGTCGTGCTCGCGGGCGGATGCTTCTGGGGAATGGAAGCGGTTTTTGAATCGCTTAAGGGCGTCAACAGCGCCGTTTCCGGTTACGCCGGCGGCAGCAAAGCAACGGCGTACTATGAAATAGTCAGCACCGGGTTGACCGGTCACGCCGAATCCGTGGAAATCACGTACGACCCCAGCCAGATTTCCTTCGATCAACTGTTGCAAGTGTATTTTCTCGTCGCTCACGATCCCACCGAATTGAACCGGCAGGGCCCGGATACCGGCCGGCAATATCGCTCGTCAATTTTTTACACGACCGACGCGCAGAAGAAAGCAGCTCTGCAATATATCGAGCGGCTAAAAGCAAGCAAGGCATTTCATGATCCGATAGCAACCCAGATCGTTCCGCTCGAGGCGTTCTATCCCGCGGAAGATTACCACCAACACTTTGTCGCGCACAATCCCGGCAATTCATATGTCGTGTATAACGACAAACCAAAACTCGAACAGCTGCGCCGCAAATTCCCGGATCTGGTGAAGGCGCACTGACAGCCGCGGCGCAAGTAGGCGCCATGATTGAAGCGCAAGCTCAATTTCCCGATGAACAGTCCGCTGACGGCTGTTTTGTGCGCCAGCCGGATGCGTTTCGAACCTGGATTTCGGCGGACGGTTCATCAGGTTATCCGGTAGAGCCACAACGCTACCATCTGTACGTTTCTTTGGCATGTCCGTGGGCGAATCGCACGATCATCGTACGCGCACTGCGCGAATTAGAGCAGGCCGTACCTATGACGGTGGTGGATCCCGTGCGCGACGAACGCGGCTGGGCATTTCGCGATGGTCAGGGCTATTCACACGACCCGGTCAACGGCTTTCAGTATTTGAGCGAAGCGTATTACGCGACCGATCGCAACTACACAGGACGGGTGACCGTGCCCGTGCTGTGGGATACCAAGACCAAGAAGATCGTGAACAACTCGGACGACGACATCATGCGGATGTTTGAAACCGAGTTCAACGCTTTGAGCAAGAACGATCTCGACTTGTATCCGGTTCGGTTTCGGCGTGAGATCGACGAGCTCAACGAGCTTATCTACGAGACGGTGAACGACGGCGTCTATCGCGCCGGCTTCGCGACCCGCCAAAAAGTTTACGAAGACGCGGCCTATCGGGTCTTCGTAAGCCTTGACATGTTAGAGAAACGCTTGGCCGAGAGCCGCTATTTGTTCGGCGCGACGCCGCTCGAGACAGATTGGCGTTTGTTTGTCACGCTGATCCGCTTTGATGCGGTCTACTACGGGCATTTCAAATGTAATCTGCGCCGCATCGCGGACTATCCCAACATGTTTGGTTATCTGCGCGATCTTTATCAATACGATGGCGTTGCAGCTACCGTCGATTTTGACCACATCAAGCGCCACTATTACATCACGCACGACGATATTAACCCCACCCGAATCGTGCCGATCGGACCGCTCCAAGATTTGGATGCGCCGCACGGCCGGGAGCGGCTCAGCTAGGGAGTTCGATGCGGATGATGCCGCAAAGGATATTCCGATCGTGGTTGAGGCACTGCGTGTTCGAGCGCCGAGCTATGGCGTTCGGATGAGCTCGTCATGAGCGATCCGGGTCGCGGAGCGTACATCGCTTCATCAAAAACGCTCGCACTAGGCGCATTTGCCACGGCAAACACGCTCAAGGGGCGGCCGCCCGAAAAAACAGTCGCAAGGTAATCGCCGACCATCAGTCCGAGTAGGGTCTGCGGTAGCCAAGCGACGTTCATTGGTCCAGCAAGCTGCACAGGCGCGCTCCAGGTAGCTCCACCATCTTGCGAGCCGATGAAACCCACGAACAACCGGCAGGTGGCAGCGGTGCAATTGGTGTTGTCGAAATAATAGTATGTCAACCCGAGGTGAGCGCCCGCGCCGGACGTCAGCGGGTCGATGCCCAAGCCCGGAATGAAATGATCAACGACGCTGGCGATCGGGTCGATGGGCACACGGCTGGGCGGCGTCCAGCCGACACCGTCATTCGAGGTGCTCAGAACGAGATCGTTGCTAGTGCAGCTGCTGCGGAAGCGACAGTCTTGCCACACCACGTACGCTTTGCCCGCAGCGTCCATCGCTGCGGTTGGGAGCGGACCGCTGCGCATGCCGGCCGCCTCAAAGTGCGATAGGATCGGCGAAACTACGACCGGCGGCGTCCAGCTGGCGCCGCCGTCATGCGAGACGAACGACAAAACCGTGGCTTCGTTGAAATCATCAATGGGGACGATGACGGTACCGTTGGGCTGCACCAACGGTTGACCGCCGATGCCGGCCGGATTACCAGACGGGCTGACGATGTTTGTCCAGGTGACTCCGCCGTCACGCGAAGTGCTCATGTGAATGAGACCGTTCGTGCCGCCGTCATCCCACTCGACGTAACAGTGACCGTAAAACGGGCTGCTCACCGTATTGTCGCAGACGATCCAATTCTTGTCGGAGGCGGTATCGGAGGGGTCAATACCGACAGGGTTGCTCCAGTTTATACCATCACTGGAACGGCTGACCAAAACGCCGGCGTCGAGCCCGGTACGCAGATCGATCGGCAACGAACTAATGAGCCAAGTCGCGTGAGCAGCATCGAAAACGACCGCCGGGTCGCTGACGCTGTCAAACGGATTACCCGGTTGCACGGTGCGAGTGATACCCGGAAGAAAACCGGCCGTCCAACTCGCGCCACCGTCTCGTGAGGTGGCAAAGCCGATGTCAGAGGAGCCCGCGGAAAAAAAACGTCCGCTCTGAAAAGCCGAGACGATTGTCAGTCCGGACGCAAACAGTGATGGCTCCACTTCCGTTGCGTGCTGGCTGCTCACGTTGCTGAAGGGATCCGTGCTGATGCGGGTGATGTTTGCTAGTGGAGGCATTGACTGCATCCCTACCGGCGTGCCGGCGCCCCCACACGATGCAAGCGTGAATGCAGCCAGCAATGTGAATGCTAGCCTCGAATTTCTCCCCCAGTCTTTCATACCATAGACGCGCTTCTAGAAGTTCAACACCTTCGACAGGAACGCGAATCTGTCGGCAGCTTCGTCGATCGATTTCGTCAACGGCGTGCCGCCGCCGTGGCCGGCGCGCGACTCGACCCGCAACAAGATGGGGGCGTCACCGCTTTGGGCGTGTTGCATCGCAGCCGCAAACTTGAAAGAGTGCGCCTGGAACACGCGGTCGTCATGGTCTGCGGTCATGATGAGCGTGGACGGATAAGCGGTACCTTCTTTGATGTTATGGTAGGGTGAATATGCGTACAGCGTCTTGAATTGCTCTGCATTAGCTTCTGAGGATCCGTAATCGCCGGTCCAGGTGTATCCCACGGTAAATTTCTGGAAACGCAGCATATCCATGACGCCGACTTCGGCGATGCAAGCGCCTACGAGATCGGGATGTTGAGTCTCTATCGCGCCGACCAACAAGCCGCCATTACTGCCGCCGTTTATCGCAAGTTTGGCCCGCGAAGTCCAGTGATTGTCGATGAGGTACTGGGCCGCCGCCGCAAAATCATCAAAAACGTTTTGTTTATTGGCGAGCATCCCGGCTTCGTGCCACTTTTCACCGTACTCACTGCCGCCGCGAATGTTCGCGACCGCGTAGACCCCGCCCATCTCCATCCAATCTATGACGTTGATGGAGAAGAACGGGTCGATGGAAATATCAAAGCCGCCATAGCCATAGAGTATCGCTTGGGCATTGCCGTCGCGCTGCAACCCCTTTTTGTAGGAGATGAACAGTGGCACTCGCGTGCCGTCCTTGCTGGTGAAGAAGACCTCTTCGCTCGTGAACTGAGCGGGGTCGAAGTTTGCCCTCGGCGCCCGGATAAGCCGGCTCGTACCGCTGACGACATCGTATTCGTAACCGGTGGGCGGTGTTGTGTAACCGCTGAAATCGAAATAGGTCGTTCTATCATGCTGGTAGCCGCTAAAGCCGGTCACCGTGCCCAGCCCTGGGAGGGTGAGATCGCGGATGGCACTACCGTCGGCTGAAAACACGCGTACGAGCGAATGCACGTCGTGCGAGTACACAACCACGAAGCGACGCGAGAGGTAGCTCACGTACTGCAGCGCGTCTCCACTTTCGGGTATGAGCGTGGTTTGTTTTTGGGGCGTGTGGACGTCGATTGCGATAATTTTGTTGCGCGGAGCGTTTTTGTTCGTCTGAATGTAAAAGCGCGCGCCATCGTTGCCAACGAACGACCACTGCGCGTCGTTTTTGGTGAACAGACCGCGAACCGATTCGCTCTTAGCTTTGAGATCGCGAACCCACAGCCGATTGTTAGGGCTTGCATCATACGTGCCGATCACCAGGTAGCGGCCATCTTCGGTGACGTTGGCGCCGACAAACCACTCCGGATGATCCGGCCGGTGATAGACGAGCACATCTTGTACCTGTGACGTTCCCAGCCGATGAAAATACATCTTGTGGTTTTTGAAGTTTGCTTTGAGCGCGTCTTTGGCGGGCGCGTCGTAGCGCTCGTAAAAGAATCCGCTATTGTCGGGCAGCCAGGCGGCCGACCCAAATTTGCTCCACTGCAGCACGTCGGGCAAGTCCTGCGCGTTTGCGACCTCGCGTACGTGCCACGTTTCCCAATCGGAGCCGGCTTCGCGGGTTGAGTACGCCAGGTACTTACCGTCGAGCGTGAACGCCGTGCTTGCTAGAGCAATGGTGCCGTCTTTTGATAACGTGTTGGGGTCGAACAAGACGCGGCCCGTTGCGGTCGGAGAATCCGCGACATACAAGACTGCCTGATTTTGCAAGCCTGTGTTACGGAAATAGACGAAGTGATTGCCGGCGCGAACCGGCACGCTCAACCGTTCAAAGTTGTAAAGTTCTTCCAAGCGTTTGCGGATGCTCTCGCGCCGGGGAATTGCGTCCAAATAGCTGCGCGTAAGTGCGCCCTCGGCGCTGACCCAAGCCTGGGTTTGAGAAGAGTCGACATCTTCCAGCCAGCGATACGGGTCGCTTACTTTCGTGCCGAAATAGGTGTCAACAACAACGCCGCGTGCGGCCGGGGGATAGGCGGGCGGGGCGAGGGCGACGTCGCGGAACGATTGCGCACCCGACGTGCGCGACTCAGCAGCTGACATAACGACGGGAAGCAATAGAGCCAGAGCCGCCCATAAAACAAATATCTTCATTTCGCGATATTGCAAAACCAAAAGCCCAAAGACCTGCAAGAATTAATGTAATGAACTTTTTCGAATCAAACTTCCAAATTTAGTTCGGAAGCGTGCGAACCGCGCCGCCTCTAGACCTCGACCTCGGTGCCGGTGCCAGTCTCGCGTGCGCGTTTATAGACAAATGCGGCGCAGACGACATCTTCGATGGCAATGCCGACCGACTCGAAGAGCGTGACGTCGGTGTTGCTGCTGCGGCCGGCGGCGCGGCCGTCGACGACATCGGACAACGGAACGAGATCGGGCGTCTTCGATAGCGCGCCGTCTGCGATCGCAAGCCTCACGTCGCCGGCTTCGCCGAGCGCGCCCGCCGTAGAGTCGACGATGATACGCACACGCCCCATGAGGTCCGAACCAAGCTCCCGACCGTTAGGCCAGGCCATGCCAACCGCATTGATATGGGCACCATCGGAGACGTCTCGCGAGAACAAAAGCGGTTCGAGAGTGCCCGTCGTCGTGCAAATGACGTCAGCGCTCTTCGTCGCGTCCGCTACTGAAGGTGAAACGGTCGCATTGAGTCCGATGCTGCGCGCATATTCCGCGAGCGCTGCGGCATGGTCCGGTGTTCTGCCCCAGATGCGCAGCTCGCGTACCTCCATGACGTGGCGTATTGCCTCGACGTGGGCGCGCGCTTGAACCCCTGTGCCGATAACCGTGAGAAGCTTCGCATCGGGGCGGGCGAGCAGCTTGGTTGCCAGCGCGGAGGTAGCGGCGGTTCGCACTTCAGTGATATAGCGGCCGTCCATCAAGGCGATCGCTTCGCCAGAATCCGGATCGAAGAGCAGCACGAGCGCCTGATGCGATGGCTTGCCAAGCTCGGCGTTGTTCGCAAATGCGGTGACAAGTTTGCAGCCCAGGGTGCCCGCGAGCGCCGAGCCGGGTTGAGCTTGCATTGCGGCAGGCATCGATCCAAGCACGCCGCGCGCCGTGGTGGTCATCGTTCGAAGCGGCAACTGCACTCCTCCGCGCGCGAGCGCTCGAAAGCCCTCTTCCATGAGAGCGATCGCATGCGGCATCATGAGCAGAGCGCTGACCTCGCGTTCATTCAAAATCAACATCGGGATGCGCGGCTTTGGCCGTTCGTTGCCAAAGTTCTTGCTAACGTGCGGGAAAGGCGGCCCGACACTCGCGAATCTGGCGCCAATGATTGCGCTCCATGAAACGAATTTTCCGGACGCGAAGATTTATGTGCCGGATGTTTTTCACGATGAGCGAGGCTATTTCAAAGAGTCCTATTCCAGAGATAAATATGCGGCGCTGGGCATGCGCGATGAATGGGTGCAGGATAGCGTTTCGCGATCGAAGCGCAACGTGATTCGCGGCATGCACTACGACCTACGTATGGCCAAGTTCGTGCAGGTATTGCTCGGCATGATTTACGACGTCATCGTTGACGTACGGACGGAGTCGCCCACCTACAAGCGCTGGCAGGGCTTCGAGCTGAGCGCCGATAATCACCGCCAACTCTATGTGCCCAAAGGTTTTGCGCATGGGTTCTTAGCCTTGAGCGAGGATGTCATCGTCCACTACAAGATGACCGCTTTATACGATCCTAAGCATGAAGGCGTGTTGAGCTGGCGCGATCCGGAGACCAACATCCAATGGCCGCTCCAAGGCACGCCCATCTTGTCTCCCAAGGACGCGGCGGCGTGAGCACGCTCGCAAAGCCCAAAAAAGCCGGCCTGTTCGTGACTCGCTCGATGGCGGCGCTGGCGCAAGAGGAACATCAAGCGCACGGACCGTCGTTGCGGCGAGCACTAGGCCCCTGGGCGCTCGTCGCGATCGGTTTGGGCAACATGGTGGGCGCGGGCATTTTCGCCACCATCGGGGACGGCATTCACAACAAGGCCGGACCTGCGATCATCGTCTCTTTTATTATCGCCGCCGTCATCAGTGCCTTTGCCGCGCTCTGCTATGCGGAGATCGCATCGATGGTGCGAGTCGCCGGCAGCGCCTACACCTACACCTACGCGACCGTGGGCGAATTGATCGCCTGGATTATCGGCTGGAACCTCATTTGGGAATATGGCATGGCCTCTGCGCCCGTCGCCAGCACGTTTTCTTCGAACATCCAAAATTTTCTCAACAGCGTGGGCCTGCATTTGCCGCTGTGGGCCACCTCCGCTTATGATCCAGGAGCGCACACGTACTTCGACATCATCGCATGCATCGCGGTGCTGGCGTTTTCCCTGCTCTTGGCGCTAGGTATCCGTGAGTCTGCAGGCGCGAATTCTGTTTTCGTCATCTTGAAAATGGGCGTGCTCGTGGCGTTCGTGCTGATCGGTTTGCCGTTCGTGAATCATGTGAACTGGCATCCCTTTTCGCCGTTCGGCTGGAAGGCCGGTTTTGGTGACAATGCAGTCGGTATAATACCGGGCGCCTTCACGGTGTTTTTCGCGTTCGTCGGGTTTGACGCCGTGACCACCGCGGCGGAAGAAGCGAAAGATCCACAGCGCGATGTTCCCAAAGGCGTGCTCGGCGCGCTCGGACTCGGAGCGCTTTTTTACATCGTCATAGCGATCGTGCTCACCGGAATGCAGCCGGCTTCAGCCATCAATCCTGACACCCCACTGCCGACGGCACTGCAAGCAGTGCATCGCGGCGGCTGGGCTTGGCTAACCATAGCCGGCGCGATCATCGGCACGTCCTCAGTCATCCTCACCGGTTTGCTCGGACAGAGCCGGATATTTTTTGTCATGGCGCGCGACGGCTTGCTGCCCAAAAGCGTCGCCAAGATCCATCCCCGCTTCCGTACTCCGGCTCGCATGACGATCATCACCGGAATCATCGTCGCGCTCGTCGCAGGGCTGGTGAAGCTTGATCGGCTGTTGGACTTGGTCAACCTGGGAACCTTAAGCGCCTTTATCTTCGTCGCCATCGGCGTGCTCATACTGCGCCGCACCCAACCAGACCGCAAACGAGGATTTCGCACGCCGCTCGTGCCGCTCGTGCCGCTCCTGGGAATTTTTAGCTCGGTATGGCTTATCTACTTCGGCTCACACCCGATCACGCGTTTGATCTTCGGCATTTGGCTGGTGCTGGGCTTAGCGCTGTACTTCGCCTACGGCTACTGGCATAGCGAAGCACGAGCCGAGGCAGCGCGCGGTCAAACGTAGGCGAGGGTAAAACCTTCGCCCCTGCATTAGAGTTAGGGGGCTGGTTGGATGGTCTGAGGCGAATCCGCCGCAGGATCCGTGCCGACTGCGGCATGCTGCCCCGAAACCATCGAAGCCGGGTCAAGCGCCACCAGATAGCGCTGGTGATCGTGCACTCTGCCGGCGATATGTTTCGAGACCGCATAGTGTAACGTGTCGGTAAGTTCTATATCCAGTGATACCAGACGACGATTTTCGCGATCATAATCTGCGCGGACGGTGATATGCGCGAGGCCCGTGGCGTAACCCAACGCTACGCCCGATGAAGTCAACACGGGCTCCTTCATCTTCACGTTGCCATCGGCAACCAGACTATAAACGTTGACTCCCAACACCGAGCGCTGCCCGACGACAGAAAAATGCAGCATTGGTCGGGCGAGCATGCCGTAGAGTTTTGTGCCTAATTGCGCGGACCAACGATCACCGATTTGCAGAGCATTACCTTGATTCACGGTCAGCTCGCCCAAGAACGCAACTGGCAACAGGAACAGACCACCGAGCTTGCCTTTATCGCGTAAAACTGCGCCGTGGTTATCAACGGTGGTCCAACCTGCTCCGGGATGCGTTTGTGGCTTGGCGCCGTCCACTATCGCCGTGACTGAGCCGGAGCGCTGCAAAGAAACATCGCTTGCGCTCAAGCCTGTTATCGAGATGTTTTCGTGGCCCTTGATGCTCGTCGGGGCCAAGACCTGATTAAGGGAACGGCCGAAGGCGTCTTTACCGATGATGCTTTGCGACATTTCGCCGTGCAGGCTATAATCCAAGGTTTCGCCGACGTGACGACTCTGCGGCGCGAGTGCGGTATTAGCAGGTTGCGTTGGAGAAGTAACTGCCAGCAGGGCGGACGCAATGCCGGCTACGATAATCCCAAGTAGTGCCATGTGTTACGTGAGCTCCCTAGATGTACATCGAATCGCAACGCAAATGGGGTCGCATTCATAAGCGCCCCACAATTCGTTAGCGACGCGGATGTCGCTCCCCTCGTCAGGTCAATTTTCGGGACATCGGTACATTCTCATCGTAATGGATACAGCACGCGAACAGCAGTGCCAGTGCTCACCATTCGTCTCACGCGTGGTCACTTTCGTCGTATGCTCATTATTAAAAGCGTTGACGATTTTAAATGACGCTCTTGCCACCGGTTCGCTCTGCGGCTTTGCCCATTTGCACCATCACGATTATCGCAATAACGGTTATTATGATGGCGTACGTGAACTCCGGCACGATGCCTTTCCCTGCCGGCAAGAGTTGATGAATCAGATCGGTGATTGCGGTGTTCCACGCAAGTGCTGCGATGACACCAAAGGCCGCACTGAATAGCGCGATCATGGTAGTTAGATAGCTTGCTCGATCACTCATAAATACGCTTCTCCGCCCGGACAGTTAAAGGTATGAAGACGCCAGCTTCACATTTGGACCCCTCGGCCCTGCAAGGTTTTGTTGCCACGTGCGCAAACATGCGCTACCATCTGAACGCGAAAGGATGCTTATGATAAAACGCAACTCCCTTGCATTGCTTCCCGTTATCTGTGCGCTGGCCATCAGCGTGACGCTTGGCGGCTGCGGCAACAAAAATAGCGCACCGGCGAATACTGGAACGGTGGCACCGCTTTCCTCGCCGATGACAGAAACCCAAAAAGAGACCCGAGCGCTCCCGCTCGCGGAAATGGCGCCAGTCCCGAAATCTCTGCATTGCAGCGGCGCCGTCGTTTGGGCAAACACCAAGCGCAAGACGTTTCATCTCGCCGCCGATCCTTACTACGGCCGCACGAGGCATGGCGAGTACATGTGTCAAGAAGCAGCGATCAGTCAGGGATATCATGCGGCAGGCTCACAACACCATATGCGCGGACCGAAATCCAACACCATGATGCAGCAGCAACCCGCGGCAGCCCCTAGCTCGGGGTACTAGTGCTCCTCCACAACGCGCACGAGATACGCGGGGGCGCCGCACGCCCCCGCACCTAGCCGGTCAAAATTACCTTTCACGATGACGGCGTCGCCGCTCGGCAGAGGCCCGGTCACGGTCGCGCGGTCGATCAGCGCTAAACGCCCGCCCCACGGTGCGCGCCGTTTAGGGTCGAACACGATATACGTGCAGACCATGCTACGTTCGAGCGTTCCCGCGATCCACGAAAAGTCGGGCGCATGGCCGAACATCGGGTAGTCTCCCGTGGCCACGGGTAAGGGCGAAGGCGACGGAGCAAACGGCAGCCGCGCCTGACCATGAAAGCAGGACGGCAGCGCGATCGCGAGGCCGCATGCCAACAACCCTACGAGACGCGACCTATTTTGCCGCTGCAGATAAAAACGGTTGGCTAGCGTAGAAAACTTGCGGCAAAATTCCGAGCACCAAGGTGCCAATCGCGCCGGCCGCAATCGCCACCCACGAAGCCCAGGCGTTGCCGGGCGTCTGCGGTGCTTCACCCTCAACGTATGCATACATCGTCCAAACAATCTTACCGTAGGCGTAAAAAGAGATGAGCGTGCCCACAACAAGCGTGATCGCCATGGCGACACCCCAGGCGCCGCCGGAAAATGCTTGCTGCAACAAAAGAATCTTTCCATAAAAACCGGCCGTCGCCGGGATGCCTGCGAGCGAAAATACGAAGAGCGCCATAGCGGCGGCGGCCCACGGCCGGCGGAAGAACAGCCCACGATAAGCATCCAGATCGGCGTAGGCCTCGTCGCCATCGCCGAGCAGCGCGATGACTGCAAATGCGCCCAAGTTCGTGAACGAGTAGGCGACGAGATAGAACAACATCGTGCTCAAACCGAGCGAGTTGACGCCTGCTAGTGCGACCACGATGTAGCCGGCCTGCGCGATGCTCGAGAACGCGAGCAGACGCTTGAGGTTACGCTGACGGACTGCGCCGAGGTTGCCCACCAACATCGAAAAGATGGCGAGCGCCCACAGAGGAACGAGCGCGGCTGTATCGTGACCGAAAACCGTATAGACGACGCGTGCTAGCACTGCGAAGGTCGCGACCTTCACGGCAACAGACATGAACGCGGTTACCGCAAGCGGGGAGCCTTCATACACGTCCGGCGTCCAGGTGTGAAATGGCGACAGCGCCAGCTTGAATGCGATCCCGACGACAAACAACGCAAAGCCGGCCACGAACAATGGCTTCAGCGCAGCCGCCGGCGCCGCGAGGGCTGCCAGCGACACGCTGCCCGCAGACCCATACAACAGCGCCGAGCCATAGATGAGGAATCCGGACGCCAGCGACCCGAGCAGCACGTATTTCAGCGCCGCCTCCTGCGAAGCCGCACGCGGGTAACCGGTTCCCGCGAGCACGTACAACGCCAGCGACAACTGCTCGATCCCCAAGAAGATCAAAATGAGATTCGTGGCACCCGCCATGACGATGCCGCCGATGGTGCAAAAAATGAGGAGCGCGGCATACGCACCCGGACTGGCGCCATCATCCGCTCGGCGCAGCGAGGAGAGCAGCAGCGTGATCGCGAGCGTCAGCAAAAGCAACGCGTCGAAGGTCCAGGAATATTTGTCGGCCGCAAAAGCTCCGTTGAGCGTACTGATCGAACGGCCGTACAGCGGCAGCAAGCTGCCGAGGGCTGCCAGAGCGCCGAGTATGCCGATCGCGTACAAGGCGGTACGCGACGCAGCGCGGCTCATCAGGTCCACCAGCATGACGAGCAGCCCGCCGCCGGCGAGAATCACGATCGGCATCAATGCAGGCCAAGATATCGAAACGTTAGGTAGCGTCATGAGTGATGTTCCAGCGTGGCGACCGAGCTCGAGCCCGGAATATTCGTCGGCGTGCGGTCGTTGAGCCAGCCGGGCCAGATCCCCAGGAAGAAGATCGCAAGAATGAGCGGCGTGACCAACGCGAGCTCGCGCGGCCGCAACTCGAGCATTGGCGGCGGAGCGTCCTTAGGCAGGCGCGATGGCCCGTGTAAGATGCCCTGAAACACGACCAGCATATAGGCCGCAGAAAGAACGACCGACAGCAGAGCGACGGCCGTAAATGCAGGCTGCGTTTGCCACGTGCCAATCAGGATAAGGAACTCTCCGGCGAATCCGGACAGTCCGGGAAGACCCAACGCCGCCATGGCGGCGATCAGCAGCAAAGCTTGGAGGCGTGGTGCTTGTAATGCGAGTCCGCCAAACATCGTGAGGTCACGCGTGCCCACCCGCTCTTCGACAAAGCCGAGCAAGAGAAACAACACACCGGCGATGAGCCCATGACTGATGAGCATCAAGATACTCGCGGAAACCGATGTGACATCAAAGGCGAAGAGCGCGAACCATACGAGACCCAGATGCGAAAGCGAGGAAAACGCGACCAGCGTCTTCATATCGCGCTGACCCAAAGCCGCGAGCGCCCCGTAGATGATGCTCACGATGCCGATGAGTAAGAGATAGGGCGCCCAAGCATGCGCCGCGTGAGGAAACAAGGGCAACGCGAAGACCAGCAGCCCGAATAAGCCCGCTTTGCTTTGCACGCCCGAGACGAGCGCTACCACCGGCGCGGGCGCGTATGTGTACGTGGGCGGCATCCAGCTGTGAAATGGGAAGGCCGGGGTTTTGATGAGAAACGCGAGCGCAAAAGACGCAAATATCAGCCACTCCAAGCCCGGACTGATATGCGCCGCCCCGGATGCCAACACTTCGAAGCTGTGCGTCTGAGAAACGAGCGCCACGACACCCAGCAGCAGAATCAAACCGCCCGCACCGTTATATATAAGGTAGATCCAGGCAGCGCGGCGCGCTTGCGGTGCCTCGGCGTAGCCGACGAGCAGTAAGAAGACCGGGATGAGCATCAGATCCCAGTAGATATAGAACAGCAGCAGATCGGCTGCAGTGAACAGTCCCAACAGCGTTGTTTCAAAAGCGAGAATCAGGAACAAATAGCCTCGCAGCCGGCCGGCATCGGCGTATGAAAACGCCGCCCACACGCAGACCGCGCCGAGCAACGTCGTGAGGAGCACGAAAAACAGGCTCAGGGCGTCAACGCGCACGTGATACGCGGCCAGCCACGGCGCGGTGATCCAGGGGACTGAGAAATCGGCTACCCGGTTGAGGCCGATTCCCAAAAATGCCAGGCTGAACAAGAATGTCAGCACGCTGCCCGCCAACGCGACCGCCTTGAGCGGCCGAGTCGCTGACCTGGGCAGCATGAGTAAGACGATCCCCGCTACCAGCGGCAAAAATATGACGGTGTTGATCAGCATCTCACAACGACCCCAGCGCGCCCACGCCGTGGGCAACGTAGAAGTAAAACGCGAGAAGCACGACCACCCCGATAAGCATGCCCAAACCGTAGCGGCGCAAATAACCGTTTTCCCAGTCACCGATCGCATTCGCGGCGGCGACCGCTGCACGCGCGAGTCCGTTCGTAAATCCGCCTATGCCTTCGGGGTCGACGTACTTGGCGAGGTCTGAGGCCAAGGTCATCACCGGGACTTCGAACAGCCAGCGATAGAGCGTGTCAAAATAATAGGCGTTGAGCAACAGGGCGCGTACGGGCGCGAATCGACGCCGTAACGTCTCGCGAATTTCGCCTCGCCGCTGGTAGAGAACGTACGCGGCGGCAAAACCAATCAACGCGAGTGCCAGCGTTCCCAAGGAAACGGCCCAATTGAACTCCGACAAGTCCAGCGCGACCGCACGATCGGCAAACGCGGGCGTGAGCGAAGCGCTGACGAGGTCGCGGCCGGGCACCACCAACCATCCCCCAACGAGCGAGAGCACCGCAAGAATCAAGGCAGGCACGGCCATCGTCTTCGCTGTGCCGGCGTGCGGCTCATGATCACCGCGGTATTGACCGCTAAAAAATGTCAGAAACAGCAGCCGGAACATGTAGAACGAGGTCAAAAGCGCGGCGAACGTCGCCAGCCCCCAAAAAATCGGATGGTGCAAGCGCAACAACTGATCTAATATGGCATCTTTGGAGAAGAAACCCGCGAACGGGAAGATTCCTGCGATCGCGAGCGTTCCGGCCAAAAATGTCCCAAACGCCAGCGGCATGCGCCGCGCCAATCCGCCCATTTTGCGCATATCTTGCTCGCCGCCTAAATTATGAATGACGATGCCTGCCGACATGAACAGGAGTGCCTTGAAAAAAGCGTGCGTCATGAAGTGGAAGGCACCCGCACTATACGCGCCCACGCCGACCGCCAAGATCATGTAACCGATCTGACTCATCGTGGAATACGCCAGCACGCGCTTGATGTCGTACTGCACCATACCGATGGTCGCGGCAAAGACCGCGGTGGCGCAGCCGACGACCGCAACCGCTTGTGCGGCTAACGGCGCATGGTCGTAAATGGGATGAGCGCGCGCAACTAGATACACGCCCGCGGTGACCATGGTAGCGGCATGGATGAGCGCGCTCACCGGTGTCGGGCCTTCCATTGCATCGGGCAGCCACGTTTGCAGCGGCAACTGCGCAGATTTTGCGACGGCGCCCAATAGCAGCCAGATACCGATCCAGTTCAACGCGCTCGTCGGCGCACTCGACACGTTGCCGAACACTTCTTTATACGAGAGGCTTCCGAAGTGCACGAACATGAGGAAGGTCGCGAGCATGATGCCCACGTCGCCAATGACGTTGAGGATGAGGGCTTTGCGTGCAGCCGCCACCGCTGCCGGCCGGTCAGTGTCAAAGCCGATGAGCAAGAAGGACGCTAGTCCGACGCCGCCCCAGCCCACTAACAGCCATAAAAAATTTCCCGCCATGACGAGGACGAGCATCGTAAATACGAACAGGTTCATGTAGGCGAAAAAAGTCCGGTAGTTCTTGGACTCCGCCATGTAGCCTACAGAATACAAATGGATGAGGAATCCGACGCCGGTCACGATCAGCATCCACAGCAGCGCCAGCGGGTCTATGCGCAGCTCGAACGAGATGGTCAGCGGCGGAATATGCGCCCAGAACTGCGGGTGGCCCGCCCACGCGGGCGGATACTTCACCGTGAACGCCTGTTGAGCAGCGGGCAGACTCCAGACACGCGCGCTCAGCAGCAGCGTGGCCAGAAAAGCTGCGAGAATGGACAAGTTGCCGACGACGGCGGCGGCCGCACGATGGAGCCGCGGACAAACAAATGCGATCACGATCGCGCCGAACAGCGGCAAGAACAAAATGGTGAAGGGCAGGGTTGAAAGCAAGTTATCCATCAGCCCCTCAGGACCGAAATGTCGTCCACGTCAACGTCCGACCGGCGCCGGAACACCATGACGACGATCGCCAGCCCGATGGCGGCCTCCGCGGCCGCAACGGTGATGACGACGAAAACAAAAATCTGCCCCGACATGTCCACAAAAGTGCGCGCGAACGCCGCAAAAACCAAATTGCCCGCGTTCCACATGAGTTCGATCGCCATGAGCATCGTGATCGGATTACGCCGCAGCAAAAATCCGATCACGCCGATGACGAACATCGCGGCGGACACGGTCAGATAATCGCCCAACGGTACTTGGGGCATCTAGCTCGCCATCCTAAGGACGGACTTCCTTGCGCCCGGCCATCACGACGACACCGATGACCGCTATCAACAACACAAAACCGGTGACTTCGAAAGCGAAGACGTGCGTGGTCAAAAGCTGCCAGCCAAAATTCGCCACGGTTCCGAAGTCCGCTGGGGCAACGGGGGGTGCGTGCGGTTGCGCCACGTGAACGCCGGCGGCGAGCAAGGCGAGCGCCGCTAAGCCTGCGACAACGGATGGCACGGCTTGAAAACTCAGCCGCCCAGGGCCGTGCTCAACAGGTTGATTCCCCACCGTGAGCAGCGCGATGACGAACAAGAAGAGCACCAAGATCGCGCCGGCATAGATGATGATCTGTATCATCGCCAAGAACTCGCCGGACAGCGTCAAGAACAACACAGCCAGCGCTGCGAAGTTGACGATCAGACCGATGACGGAGTGCACGGGATGACGGCTGCTGATAACGCCGATCGCGGTCAGCAGCAGGATGCCGGAACAAATCCAAAACAGTACGGTCACGAAACGACGCCCGGATCGGTCTCCACCGCAGATTCGGTGTTGGCCAAATGTTGCGTGAAGGGGTCCTTGACCAGCAGCTTGTCCTTGCCGTAGACAAGCCGCTGGCGGGTGAAATCGGCGAGATCGAAACGCGGGGTCAGCACGATCGCGTCGGTCGGGCACGCCTCTTCGCACCATCCGCAGAAGATGCAGCGCAGCATGTCGATCTCGTAACGGTAGCCGTAGCGCTCGCCCGGCGAAACCGGGTTGGCGGGATCGTTCTCGGCACCGATGACGGTGATAGCGTTTGCCGGGCAAGCCACCGCGCACAGCTCGCAGCCGATGCAGCGCTCCAAGCCGTCGTCGTACTTGCGCAGCTCGTGAACGCCTCGAAACCGCTCCGCATGCGGAAACGGCTTGTTGGGATAGTCGATGGTCGCTTTCTTTCGAAAGAGATACTTGAGCGTGGTCTTCATACCGAGTATCAGTCCGAAGACAGTCTTGAAAAGGTTCATTAATGCGTTCCCAGCGCGGCGACGATGCCGGCGACGATCACGAGGTTGACGACTGCAGTGGGCAGCAAGTACTTCCAGCCGAAGTCCATGAGCCGGTCGTAGCGCAGCCGGGGCAGCGTCGCACGCCACCAGATCATCATGAAGAGCAAGATCGCCACCTTCACCAAGAACCAGAGCACCGTCAGCAACGGAAAGCGGGCAACCCACGGACCGTCACCGCCGCCAAGGAAAAGCAGCGTGCGAATGGAGCATACGGTGATCATGTTGACGTATTCTGCGACGAAGAACGTTCCGAATCTGAGGCTGGAATATTCCGTGTGGAAACCGGCGACCAATTCGGTTTCCGCCTCCGGCAAGTCGAAGGGTGCGCGATTGGTTTCCGCAAGCGCGGTGATGCCGTAGATCACAAACGGGATCAGCAGCGGGATGACATACCAAAGATGGTGCGCCGACTGCGCCGCGACGATACCGCCTAAGTCGGTCGTGCCCGCCAGTATCACGACGGGGACGATGGAGAGTCCCATTGCGAGCTCGTAGGAGATCATCTGCGCGGTCGAGCGAATCGAACCAAGCAACGGCCATTTTGATTGCGACGCCCAGCCGCCAAGCGCAATGCCGTAAACGCCGAGCGAAGCAACCGCAAGCAGATACAAGATGCCGACATTGGGCGAAGCGATCGCGATGGGAGTGCCGTCCGGAAGCCAGCCGAACGGAATGACCGCATACGCCAAGAGCGCCGTCAACACTGCGATAGCAGGCGCGACTTTGTAGACGAAACGGTCGGCATTGCCCGGCGTCAGATCTTCTTTGAGGACGAGTTTGACCGCGTCCGCGGCAGGCTGCAAAAGACCCCACGGACCACACCACGTCGGCCCGACCCGCATTTGAAACCAGCCGAGCATTTTTCGCTCGATGAGCATGAGATATGCGAACGCGGTGACGACGATAAAGATCAGCACCGCTGATTTGATGGTGACGATCAGAAGCCAATCGGGCAGATGCATCAAGCGGTCATCTCACGGACAGCGGCGATTTTTTCCACTTGGGCGGAACCGAAACCCGATGCGTCGAGCAGCTTGTTGACCGGCGCGGCTGGCATGTCCGCCAAAACCAGGGCAACGCCCGGCGGAGCCTGCGTGCGGGTGCGGACCATGACTTCGATTTCGCCGCCGCGGCCTCGCAACAAGACGCGATCCCCGGCGACGATTTCCAAGCGCTCAGCGTCGTCGGGATGAAGAATAGCGAACGGTTCTGGGCGCATCGCAGCGATGCCGGGATCGTGCGCGGCGGCACCGCCTCCGGCATATAGCTTAGGAACCGGAATGACCGTGAGTGTCTTGTGCGTCGCATCGACGCTGTCCACCGGACTGGCTGAAAGTGCATCGACCTTCGGCCGCGGCAAGGAAGTGCCGGGCTTAGGCGACCATTCTTCTGCCTGGGCCAACCGCACGAACAGCGACTCGACGTCTGCGAGCCCTTCATCCGGGCGCCGCATCACCTTCACGAGCAAAGCCACGATTTCTGCGTCGGTTCGGACACCGACCGGTGGTTCGACTGCCTGATCGAAGCGCTGGCGCCGGCCTTCGAGATTGGTGACATGACCGTGTTTTTCCGCGAACGAAGCCGCGGCGAAGACCACGTCGGCGAACTGAGCCGTCTCCGTCATCACCTGTTCGCTCACGGCCAGGAACGGCACGCGGGCCAAAGCGCGCCTCACCAGTTCGCCGTCCGGAAACGTCAAAGCCGGATTAGCGCCCAGAACGAGCAGGGCATCAAGCTTGCCGTCGGCGGCGGCCTGCAGCATCTCGCCTGTGGTCATGCCGATCGTGTCGAGCGGCCGGTAGCCCGGACCGAGGTTAGGCACACAGCCGGCAGCTTCAGCACCTCGGGCGTTGCCCTGGCTGCCGACGACGAGGATCCCGACTGGATGATCGTAAGCGTGCAGCGCGTCCACAAGACGCTCGAGCGCTTCAACTGCGTCCGGATCGCGTCCATTATGGATAGCGATGATCTTTTCTGACGAAGCGAGCTTGGTCGCGATTTCTGCGACAAATCCGCCGCCCGTTTCTTCTTTACCGTGATGCACCACATCCGCGAGCGCGGACATCAGCTCACCGACCGCTCCCGGAGTATATTCGACGTGATGGCACTCTACCGGGAAGTCGGGGCGGTAGGGGCCCACAAAGAGCAGCTTGGCGTGCCGGCGTGCGACTGCACGGCGCAAGCGCAAATCCAAAATGGGCGCTTGCTCCGGCGTTATCGCGCCGAACACCAAGATGAGCGATGCATCATCGAGATCCTCGAGCCTCCCTTGATAGCGCGCCGGCGATGCGTAGCGTTGCGCGCTCGCGCGATAATCGATGTTCGGCGTTTTTAGGATGTTGCGCGCGAAGTGTTGCAAGCCGAACGCCTCTTCGTCCGAGAGCCGGCCGCCCCCGATGATGCCGACGCGGCCTTTCGCCGCCGCGGCTTGCAACTGCTCGGCGGCGAGCGCCACAGCTTCGTCGATTCCAGCGGGCTGGAGCTCGCCGTCACGCTTGACCAGCGGCTGCCGCAGCCGCGCCGGTTCGTACAGATAATTGAACGTGTAGCGTCCACGATCGCAGATCCACCCGTCGTCGATGCTTAGATTCTCACGGGTGAAGGTGCGCATGATCCGGCCGAAGCGCGTGTCGATGCGGAAGTTGCAGCCGACCGAACATTGTGTGCAGACTGAATCGGCATGACCCAGGTCCCACGGGCGCGAGCGAAAACGGTAAGCCTTGCTTGTGAGCGCGCCAACCGGGCAGATCTCGGTGGTGTTGCCCGAAAAGTACGACGTGTACGCGCCGCCGTTCTCGGTGCCGATCAAGCTACGATGGCCGCGTTCCACCACAACAAGATTGCGCTCTTGTGCTATTTCGGCGTCGAAGCGGGTGCAGCGGCGGCACAAAATGCAGCGCTCTTCGTCCAAAACGATTGTCGGACCAAGGTCAACGGCCTTGGGCTTGTGCAGCTTTGGCTCTGTCAGACGGCTGGCACCAGGTCCGTAGGTCATGGTGAAATCTTGAAGATCGCACTCGCCGCCCTTATCGCAGATCGGGCAATCTAAAGGATGATTGAGCAGCAAGAATTCCAAAACTCCGCGCCGTCCTTCAGCCACGCGCTCGGACATGGTGTGCACGACCATGCCTTCCGAGACGCGCGTGCTGCACGCGATCTGCAGCTTGGGCATCTTTTCGATTTCAACCAAGCAGATGCGGCACAAACCTACCGGGTCCATCTTGGGATGATAGCAATACACGGGCACGGCCGTGCCCAGCAGCTTCGCTGCTTCGACCACGAGCGTGCCTTCCGGCACGGAAAGAGGATTGCCGTCAATGACCACGTTGACCATACGCCGGCCGACGTCGGTTTTATTCACGCTCATGCTGCGCTTGCCTCGCGCGCGCGTAACGGGCAACCGGCCCGGGTGACATGCGCTTCGAACTCGTCGGGAAATCGCTTAAGCACGGATGCTAAGAACGGCATGATCGAATCGCCCAGCGGACACAGGTTCGTGCCGGTGATCGTGGTGTTGATGACGCGCAACACGCGCAGATCGTTGTCGGTTCCTTCGCCCGCCTCCAAGCGCGATACCATGCGCGCGACCCATTGCCCGCCTTCGCGACAGGGCGTGCACTGACCGCACGACTCATGCTCGAAAAAGCGCACCAGCGTTTGTGCGGCTCGCACCATGCACGTCGTATCATCCATGACGACAAAGCCGCCCGAACCAAGCATCGTTTTCGCGGCGGCAAGGGAGTCAAAATCGATGCCCGTGTCAAGATCTTCCTCGAAGATCGCCGCCGACGATCCGCCGCCGGGCTGGATGGCCTTCAGCCGGCGGCCCGGCAATAGTCCGCCGGCATAATTCGTGATGAGCTCAGCGGCCGAAATCCCCATGGGTATTTCGTAGTTGCCGGGTTTTTGCACGTGGCCGCTCACGCTGATGATCTTGGGACCGGGGCATTTCTCCGGACCGATCGACGCAAACCAGGCCGCACCGCGTGTGATGATGTGCGGCACGCAGCAGACCGTTTCGACATTGTTGACGACCGTCGGCATGCCGTACAAGCCGGCGTTGGCGGGAAAGGGCGGTTTGAGCCTCGGCTCGCCGCGCTTACCTTCGATCGACTCGAGCATGGCGGTCTCCTCACCGCAGATGTACGCTCCGGCGCCGCGATGCATGACGATATCGACCGAAAAGTCGCTGCCTAAAATCTTTCGCCCCAAATAGCCTTGCAATGCGGTGGCTTCGAGTGCGCGTTTGAAAATGCGGTAGCCCTCGAGAAATTCGCCGCGAACGTACATGATGATCTGGGTCGCATTGATCGCATACGCCGAGATGATCAAACCTTCGATGATCTGAAATGGCGTCTGCCGCAACAGCATGTGGTCCTTGAAAGTGCCGGGCTCGGCTTCGTCGCAGTTGCACACGAGGTAACGCGGCCGCCCATCTTTGGGCAAAAAGCTCCATTTTTTGCCGGTGGGAAAACCGGCGCCACCGCGGCCACGCAAGTTCGACGCGCTGACTTCGCCCATGACTGACTCGGGCGTCATGTCCCGGAGCGTTTTTTCGAGCGCAGAAAAACCGCCGCTCTTCTTATATACCTGGATGTCGGTGAGGTCCAGCTCACCGATGCCCTTGGTCAATACCGGTTCGAATATTGCCATCGTGCTGCTTACGTGCTCTTGTCGCTATTCGGCCGGCAGAGGCGTCGCGGGCGCGCTAGTCCGCCACTCGTCTATCAAGCGGTCGAACTCTTGCGGCGTGACGTCATAATGAAAGGCCAAATTGTGCTGCAGGCACGGAGCGCGGTCGCACGCTGCCAAGCACTCGACCTCTTCGTAGGTAAAGCTGCCATCGACAGTGGTTTCCCCGTTGCGAACTCCTAAGCGCTGGCGAATGTGGCGTTGCAGCTCGTCTGCGCCGCGCAGCATGCACGACAAAGTCCGGCATACTTGGATGACATGCTTGCCGGCCGGCTCTTTGAAAAGCAAACTGTAGAACGATGCTATCGACTCCGCTTCGCTCGGGGTGATGCCGACCAGCTCCGCTCCGTCGCGTAGCGCTTCATCGCTGACATAGCCGTCCTGTTCCTGGCAGTACTGAAGAAAGGGGATCAGTGCGGACTGCGGCCGGTGGTATTTGGCAACGAGCTCGGATCCTCGCTTCTCTCTCTCAGGCGTCACCGGTCGACGTCTCCGAACACCGGGTCCATGCTCCCGATGATGGCGACTACGTCGGCGATGAGATTGCCGGGAGCCAATCGTTTCAGCGCCTGGGTGTGATAAAAAGACGGTGGACGCCAGCGCACACGCCAGGGTTTGTTCCCGCCGGCGCTCGTGATGTACATTCCCATTTCGCCTCGCGGACTTTCCACCGGCTGATAAACGTGTCCCTCGGGAACGTTGAAGCCCGATGAAACAAGTTTGAAGTGATGAATCAACGCTTCCATCGAATGCTGGATTTCGGTCTTGGGCGGCGGCACTATCTTGCGGTCGTCGATGACCACCGGGCCGCCAGGGAAGCGGTCGCGCGCCTGCTTGATGATGCGCCAGGCTTGATGCATTTCGTCTAAGCGAACGACGAAACGCGCGTAGCAGTCGCCGCCTGTTTGGGTGGGAATGTCAAAATCGTACGTTTCGTAATCGCAGTACGGGTTCGCGCGCCGGACGTCATAGGCTATCCCCGTGGCTCGCAATGGCGGACCGCTAAAACCCCAATCCACCGCCTCTTGCGGCGTGATCGTGCCCACGCCCTTGAGGCGATCGACGATGATGATGTTTTTTTCCACGATAGTGCGCATATCGCTGAGCCGTTCAGGAAAGCGGTTGACGAAGTCATCGATCTTTTCCAGAAACCCGACGGGAACGTCCAGCGCCACCCCGCCGATGCGAAACCAGGACTGGTGCATGCGAGCGCCGGTCACGAACTCCATGATATCCAAGATCCGCTCGCGCATCTCAAAGGCGTAGAAGAAGATCGATTGCGCGCCCAAGTCCAAACAATGCGTGCCAAGCCATACCAGGTGGCTGGCGATGCGGGTCAATTCGGTGAACATCACGCGCAACACGCGAGCACGCGGTGGGATGTTGTCGATGCCGAGCAGTTTTTCAACTGCCAGCACATAACACAAAGAATTGGACAGCGGCGCAAGATAGTCGGCCCGGTCGACGACGGTCACGGCTTGCTGCCAGAAAAGATTTTCGGTTTGTTTTTCGATGCCGGTGTGAAGGAAGCCGATCTCGGGTTCTGCGGTTACGACTGTTTCGCCGTTAAGCTTGAGCAGCACGCGCAACACACCGTGCGTGCTGGGATGCTGCGGGCCCATGGACAACACGAGCGTATCACGCTCGGGGCCGGGCGCCACTGTCAGATCCGGATTGTTCTCATAGAGCGAGAGATCGACCGCGCTCATGACTCTTTCACCGGTGGAACCGGACCGAGGCGGCCTCCGGGAGAGAAGCGACGCTCCAGGCCGCGCAACGGATAGTCCTTGCGCAGCGGATGACCGATCCAGTCAAAGGGGTTCAACAAGCGCGCGAGATTCGGATGCGCATCAAAGCGCACGCCGAAAAGGTCGTACACTTCGCGCTCTGCCCAATCGGCGCTGGGCCAGACGCCGGTAAGACTGGGAATCAACGGATTGCGGTCGTCGGGAAAAACGCGAAGCCGGAAGCGGCGCACGCTGGTCAGCGGCGGGGTAGATGCACCTTTGGCAGCCAGCTCGAGAGGAATTGCGGCAAAGTGATAGGCGACCTCAAAGCGCGGGCTCAGCGGATGATGATCGACGCCGCCAATATCCATGAGGTGATTGAATCCCGCCGCGCGCAAGCGAGCGACGCTGGAGAGAAGTGCGCCCGGACGAATCGCGAGTTCATCCATATCTTGCGCCGCCACCGCTTCAAGCAAATTCGGTCCGGACGCGTCCGCCAGCGATTGGAAAAGCTCCAACATGCCGGCACGTTCGGGATGCGGCGTGATCGTATCAGCCATTCGCTGCGAGCACCTTCGATTTGCCGCCCGCACGAATTTCGCGGCGTAGCTGCATCAGGGAGTAAATCAGTGCATCAGGACTCGGCGGACAGCCGGGCACGTAGATGTCAACCGGCAAAATAGAATCCACCGGCAAGATCGCGTAGTTGTCGAATACTCCGCCGGTCGAAGCGCAAGCCCCCATGGAGATGACCCACTTCGGATCGGGCATCTGCTCGTAGAGCTGACGCAGTACGGGGGCCATCTTATTCGAGACCCGGCCCGAAACTATCATGAGATCGGCTTGCCGCGGCGACGAGCGGAAGACTTCAGCGCCGAAACGCGCGGTATCGTAGCGCGGCGACACGATGCTCATCATCTCAATAGCGCAACATGCTAAGCCCATGGTCATCGGCCAGATCGCCGACGATTGCGCCCAGGTGGTGAACTCCTCGAGTTTAGTGAGGACGAACGGTTGGTTTTCGCCTAGCGCCACGAAAAGCCGCCCTTCTTCCACACGTAAGCGTAGCCGATCCCGAGGATGATGATGAACGTCAGCATCTCGTTGAAGCCGAAAAAGCCAAGCGCCTTGAGCTGCACCGCCCAGGGGAAAAACGAAGCTGCCTCCACGTCAAAAACGACGAACAGCATCGCTACCAAGAAAAAATGCACGGGAAAGCGCCCCACCAACTCGGAGGTGGGCGGAACGCCGCATTCATAGGCTTCGAGTTTCTGTTTGGTCGGCCGCTTGCGCGTGAAAATGCCAGGAACGACGGCGATCGCGGTAGCCACGACAAGCGCTACGACGAAGAAGACGGCGATGATGGACCAAGGCGAAGCCGGCACGTTTTTCCTATAGCATCCGGCGGCAGAGTCGACCGCCTAAAGAGCGAGTTTGTGAAATTTATCCCAAACTTTCGCTTTCGCGGGCCAGGCAGCAAAACCTACGTTTTCTAATGCTCGATTTCGAGGAACGTCAAGTCAGCGTAGCGTGGCAATAATCCGTTTTCCGCCAACCAAGCGGCGTTGAACAAACGCGACAAATAACGTCCACCGCCATCGCACAGTATGGTCACCACCGTGCTCGCTTCGGGCAGGTCTGACGCGATGCGTGCGGCTGCCGCTACGTTGAGCGCAGCCGAACCGCCCACGAACAACCCCTCCTCACGCAGCAAGTAGTGGGCCATCTCAACCATGGTGTGGTCGTCAATCTGCATTGCGTCGTCAGCTACCGCGTGGCGAAAATTTTCGGTGATGCGTTTGATGCCGATGCCTTCAGCTAGGGAATCGCCAACAACTTCGAGAGTGCCCGACTTCACATAAGAGTACAACGCTGACCCCATCGGATCGGCGACGACAGCCCGGATCTGCGGGTTGCGCTCCTTGAGCGCGCGCGATACGCCTGCGAACGTTCCGCCCGTGCCGCACGAGGCGACAAATGCTTGCAGCTCGCCGCCGCAAGCTTGCCAGATCTCCGGACCGGTCGTTTCGTGGTGGCCGCGGTAGTTCGCCGGATTGTTGAATTGGTCGCAAAAAATCGCGTTGGGGGTTTCTTCCGCAATGCGCTGCGCAACGTGATAGTAGTTGTTATCATCGGTGAAGGGGGCTGCGGGAACGATACGCACGTCGGCCCCGAACGTGCGCAACAAATCGATTTTTTCCTGCGATTGATCGTCCGGTGTTACGATGATCGATCGATAGTCGCGCTCATTTCCCAGCAGCGCAAGCGCGATGCCGGTATTGCCCGCAGTGCCTTCAACGAGCACGCCCCCAGCTTTCAGTCGGCCCTGGCGCTCCGCATCCTCAATGATGAATTTCGCCGCACGGTCTTTTACCGAACCGCCCGGATTGAGAAACTCCGCCTTGCCCAGGATCGTACGACCGAGAGCGGTCGATAGCTTGGTCAAGCGGATCAGCGGCGTGTTGCCGACCGCAGCGAACAGATCTTTGTGCAGGGCACCGTTGGCGCGCACGCTAGGATTTCACTTCCTGCCCGCGCGGCCGCATAAAAGGGCGCAAAATGATTTGTATCGCGAAGCCCGCGACAAAAATAAGCCCCATGATAGTCATATTAGGCGAGTGCCAAGAAAAGATCGCGTTATAGATCATAGCGAGTGCGAAGCCCGCGATGTATATCTCGCCGCCCAACCCGTCGGACAACGACGGCCGTTCCTCACCGCTGGGCAGCGGTGCTGGCGTAAAACGCGGCCATAACCGCGGCACCATGCGCCGGTACTGTTCGTATGCTGCACCGTGCACGCGTGCCAAGCTGCGCTCTTCAATCCCAATGAGCCGGTACACGAAAAGAAGATTTCCCAGCACGATGAGCACTGTGGCTGCAGGCGGCCCCAGCAATCCGACGCCGAGCGCGAGCAAAAGGTTGCCCAGATACAGCGGGTTGCGAACGTAGCGGTAGGGCCCGGAGACGCGCAGCTGACCCGTGCGCACCGCCTCGCTCCATACGATGCCGCTCGAAAGATAGCTCGATCCCCAAACGCGGATGACAAAAGCGGCCAGCGCGAACATCGCGGCAAAGATGGCAAAAGCGTGCACGCCGGCAGCGCCCCAACGCGCGCCAAGCAGCACGTATGTCGGTGTGAAGTCATGATAAATGTTTGCCTGGAGATTAATTCCCACGAAGAAACCAAAACCGTAGATGAGGCCGAACACCAGGGCTCGCATCCGGAAGTCCCAGGGGCTTGCTGAAACACGCTCGGCGTCATTCATGGCCCAGGGGCTACCGTGAAAAAGAACAGAATACCTTGGAATGCCAAACGACATCCGCAAAGTCATCATCATAGGCTCCGGACCAGCCGGCCTCACCGCTGCGATTTACGCGGCGCGGGCGAACCTCGCGCCCTTGCTCTTCGCGGGTGGCCTCTACGGTGGTCAGCTGATGCTCACAACCGAGGTCGAAAACTACCCGGGTTTTCCCGAGGGCATACTGGGCCCCGAACTCATGGAGCGCTTTCGTGCGCAAGCGCAGCGTTTCGGCACGGAGATCCACGATGTTGACGTCACACGAGTCGACTTCTCAGCCTCGCCGCTTGGAGTCTGGGTCGATGACGAGGAGTTCAAGGCTTATACGGTGGTGGTGGCGACC
>JRHI01000826.1_pt1 | contig 30913 bp, 32 predicted proteins | sample 215371 | NCBI WGS metagenome assembly JRHI01 (sample SAMN02929681, study PRJNA255918) | sediment metagenome | biome: cave system; feature: Ice Cave; material: Sediment; isolation source: sediment from deep within a dark volcanic ice cave with no known source of... ...
AAGAACGGCGACACCGTGGAGCAGGAGGTGTTCGCCTTCATGACCACGGAGCCGAACGAACTGACCGCGAGCATCAACCACGAGCGCATGCCGGTGCTGCTTACCGATCCCGCCGACTTTGAGACTTGGCTCTCAGGTTCGACGGAGGAGGCGTTCAAACTAGCGCGCAGCTACGCCGCAGACCAGATGCGGATCGTGCAGTCGGGGTCGGAGCGCAAAGACCTCCTCGCCGCGTGAGAATTTTTTGAGGCGTTAAGTGCAAAGGCGCGGTATTTGCGAAGGAATTTCTAACCGCATGAATACATAATAAACTGCAATATCAATAACTTAGTCGCTGGCTGGGGGACTAGGATTCGAACCTAGACAGGCAGAGTCAGAGTCTGCAGTCCTACCATTAGACGATCCCCCAATGCCGGGATCGCGGCACGCGCGGCGGCCGGTTGCGCGCATATAACAGCTGGCCCCCGCCCTAGCAACCCGCCACTCGCATTCACCCGCCCGCCGCCCCCAAAAGCTCCGGCCGGTACTCGAAATGCATCGTGTCGTAGTGGTGCCATTTGCCGCCCCAGATGAACCCGTGCTTCTCGAAGATGCGCACGATCTCCATGGGGATCGCGTTCTTGTAGGCGTAGGCGCCGTCCTTGCCGGGCGTGGTGTTGCGCCAATAATCCGAATGCTTCAGCGCGATGTCGATGGCGATGCCTTGGCCATGCGCGGAGACGCGTGTGGTGCCGGCGATGACGCGACAATTGTAGGTGCCGGCCGAGGGAAAGAGGTACACGTCGAACTTCTCCGGCAGCTCGTCGAGCTCTTGGCTCACGGCCCCGAGCGCCTTTGCCGCGCCGTTTATCTTGCTGAAGGGCAGCTTCTGGCCCGTCTTCTTCGGCAGCCAGACAACGGTTGCGAGGTTCTTCTCGACCTCGCCCTTGCGACAGTCGCCGTAAACCTTGTTGAAGAACGCCTCGTTGCGCGCCCGCCCTGGGTCCACGTCCTTCGCCGGCGGCGCCGCGAGGTCACCCGCGGGATATGGCACCGCGAGCATGTCCTCGATATCGGGGTGATCGAGCCACTCGGCGAAGGGCTTCGCGCCCTTGCCATCATCGAGGGGCATGCGGGTGCCATCGCGCCAGACGAGGACGCTACCCTCGATGCGCTCGAGCTCACCGGGGTAGGCGGCGAGCAGCCGCTTGCCCGCGTCCTCCGGCAGCTCGCCCGCTGCGGCTGGCGTCGCGAGCAGCAGCACAGCCAGAAGAAGGTATGTCGCGCGCATGCGGCCGGCGGTCTCCTGTTGGTTGCTCGAGCGGGCGTCGCAGAGGTCTAGCGGCGACACCGATCGGTCGTCCGAAGGCCTCGAGACCATAGGGTAAGCATGCTTCGCTGTGGATAAACACCGGGCCGGATTGTCGGACGACGCGCTTCTCAGTGCCTTGCTGCTTAGGTGCTAGGCACGCGCTAGGCTTTACGTGGCCGCGTTTGCTGATAGAGTGACATTTAAGTGTCTTCCAGGAGACGCCTGATGACTAAGGTTCCTCAGTGTTCGGGGACCCGATGCCAGGCGCTGGAGTTTAGGCCTTGCAGGGCTACCCTGACGACGGCGGCGCGACGGACGCGCCCGACGCCAGCACCGCGGCCGAGGGGATTGCCCCGGCCCCTGAGCCTGTCTCCCATTTCGGTCCCGCATACGCGCAACGCAACGGCGACGGCAGCGGTCGCCACGCCGCACCCTACGATCAGGCGCCCGCCCGCATCGACGCGCGCGCCGATGGCGGCGATCGCGACACCGTCTATGGCGCCCTCGACCTCGGCACCAACATCTGCCGCCTGCTGCTGGCGCGTCCTTCGCGCCGGGGCTTCCGCGTTGTCGACGCGTTCTCGCGCATCATCCGGCTGGGCGAGGGCGTGGGGCAAACGGGGCAACTGTCGCCTGCCGCCATGACGCGCACGCACGAGGCGCTGAAGGTCTGCGCCGCCAAGCTCGACCGCGCAAAAGTGCGCCGCTCCCGCCTCGTTGCCACCGAAGCCTGCCGCATCGCCGCCAACAGTGCCGAGTTCCTGGCAGAGGTGCACGATCGCCTCGGCCTCGACATCGAGATCTTGACCCCCGAGGCCGAGGCGCGCCTCGCCGTCTCGGGCTCCGCCGCGCTCATCGACGCGAGCTGTGATTACGTGCTTGTCTTCGATATCGGCGGCGGCTCGTCCGAGTTGATCCTGCTCGATCTCTCCCGCCGCAACTGGCGTCGCGAGCGCCGTACCGACCGGGCGGATGCGCAGAACTTCATGGTCGCGTGGACCTCGCTGCCGATCGGCGTCGTCACGCTGGCCGAGCGCTTCGGCGGCCGCCACGTGGCACCCGATGACTTCGAGGGCATGGTCGCCGAGACCACGCGCATGCTCGAGCCGTTCGAGGTCGAGCATCAGCTCGCAAAGTGTCTCGCCGGCAAGCGCGTGCACATGCTCGGCACCTCGGGCACCGTGACGACGATCGCCGGCGTCCATCTCGGCCTCCCACGCTACGACCGCAACCGCGTCGACGGCTGCTGGCTCAACCTGCGCGATGTCCGCGCTGTCACCTACGATCTCCTTGGCCGCTCTTACGAGCAGCGCATCGCCGAGCCCTGCATCGGCCGCGACCGCGCCGACCTCGTGCTCGCCGGCTGCGCCATCCTCGAGGCGGTTCTGCGCCTGTGGCCGTGCGAGCGCCTCCGAGTTGCCGACCGCGGCTTGCGCGAGGGCATTCTGACGACGCTCATGGCCGAGGACGGCGTATTGCGCACCGGACGCCGCCGTCGCGGACGGCGATCATAGCTCTATGTCAAAGCGCACAGGTGGGAGCAAAGGCGGGGGCAAAAGTGGCTCCCAAAAGAGCGGCTCGAAGAAGAGCGGCCAGAAAACGAGGGGCCAGAAAACGAGTGGCCCCGGCGGCGGCGATCGCCAGATGCACGTCCGCCTCAAGACTGCGCGCCGGCACACCGCCTCCTCGCAGCGCTGGCTGCAGCGCCAGCTCAACGATCCGTATGTGGCCGCGGCGAAGCGGGAAGGTTTCCGTTCGCGCGCGGCCTACAAGCTCGCCGAGATCGACGAGAAGCACCGGCTCCTGAAGCCGGGCTCTCGCGTCGTTGACCTCGGCGCCGCGCCCGGCGGCTGGAGCCAGATCGCGGCGGAGCGCACGCAGGCCGTCGCCGGCAAGGGGCAGGTCGTCGCCATCGACATCAACCCGATGGAGCCGCTCCCCGGTGTAGAGGTCGTGCACTTGGACTTCACCGCGGAGGGCGCCGAGGATCGCCTGAAGGCGCTCTTGCGCGGGGGCGGTGCCGACGTCGTCCTTTCCGACATGGCCGCGCCCACGACCGGCCACACGCGCACCGACCACATCCGTATCATGGCGCTGGCGGAGGCCGCCGCCTACTTCGCCTGCGACGTGCTCGCACCCGGCGGCGCCTTCGTTTCCAAGGTGCTCCAGGGCGGCACCGAGCGCGAGCTGCTGGATCTCTTGAAACGCTCGTTTGCGACCGTGCGCCACTTGAAGCCGCCGGCGTCGCGCTCGGACTCGGCTGAGCTCTACGTGCTGGCGACGGGCTTCCGCGGGCGTTGATCGGACCTCGCTCTGGCTACGCCGAGCGCGTCGCTATGAACGCCCCCACGGCAAAGACCGCGAACGACGCCAGGTAGCCGATGGAGCCGACAGCCGCCAACGGCTCGAACTCTACGTGCCCCGCATAGATGAGCCCCAGCCCGAGCACGAGGATCACGAGCGAAACCTGCGCAAGCCAGAAATGCAGGCTCGCAAGGAGTGGCGGCACCGCGTGCCCGAACCAGTGATAGAAGAAGGCGAAGATCGCGAAGCTCACCCAGCGACCATCATGATGTGGGCGTGCGTCGGCAGCTCGGCGTGATCGTGCCGAATGCCCATGTCGAGGCCCAATAGCAGGCCGGCGAGGCCGTAGATAAGGGCCGAAGCGAAGAATGCTCGAGCGAATCCGCGCATGGGTCCCTCCCCGATTGCGAGAAGGGCAGTAGCATAGCGGTGCCGTAGGTGTCAGCCGGGCGGCGGGTCAATGGGCGACGGAGGCGGCGCGGGGCTTACGTGTGCTCGAGGCTTTTGGCCGCGTCGCGCTTGAACCGCTCTTGGACACCCTGGAGCGCGATCGCACCTTCGGCTCCGCAGGCGTTGATCGCACCTTCGCCGGTCCCATCTCCGGATCCGCGTCGAGTAGGACATCGAGGTCGAGCGTCGACCGGTGTCCGATATCGTTCCCGTGCCACCGTGAGAAACTCTTCAGCGCAGCGGCGCCCCTCATCGCGAAGCATCGTGAGAAATTCCCACTCGCCGTTGAGCTTGGAGGAGTAGCCGAGGTCCAGCATCAGCGGGCTCGCGATGCGGTGGATGCGCATGTCCGCCCACCGCGCGCCCTCGCAATAGCCCGGGTTGCTCACCTGCCGCAGCACCGCGATCATGCGCAGCTCTTTCAGCAGCGGCGCGTTGAACGAAACCTCGTTGAGGCGATCGAATATCTCACGCGCCGAGCGCGGCGTGCCCGGCCGCTCGACCGGATTGACCTGTACCAAGATCGTATCGCTCGAGGTGCAGGCGCGCACGAGCGGCGTGATGGTCGGATTGCCGGAGTAGCCGCCATCCCAATAGGCCTCGTTGTCGATTTCGATGGCCTGGAACAGCATCGGCAGGCAGGCTGAGGCGAGCAGAACATCCGGCGTCAGCTCGGCATTGCGGAAAACGCGCCCGCACCCGGTGCGCACGTTGGTGGCCGTGATGAACAGGCGGATAGGCGCGGCGGCGAGCTGGGTAAAATCGATGCTCTCGGCCAGGATGTCACGCAGCGGGTTGGTGCCCGGCGGATTGAAGGAGTAGGGCGAGAGCATGCGCGAGGTGAGATCGTAGGCGATGAAAGCCGGTGACGTATCGAGCGTCCAGCGGCCGAGCATGATGTCGAGCGGCGTGCGGCGAAAGGGGCTGAACTGCGCGGCCCAGGCGACGCGGCGCCAGAACTCCTCTAGCGCCGCCTTGGCTCCGTCCGCGCCGCCAGCAATGTAGCCGCTCGCGAGCACGGCGGCATTCATTGCGCCGGCCGAGGTGCCGGAGATGCCCTCGATCTCCAGGTCGCCCTCCTCGAGCAGCCGGTCGAGCACGCCCCAGGTGAAGGCGCCGTGCGCGCCCCCGCCCTGGAGGGCAAGATCGATCAGCCGCGTATGGCCATTGCGCTTTTTCGGTGGGCGCGAGGACGATGTTGGCATCGGCTCTCCAAGACCGCGTGGGCGCCCCCGCACGACAAGTCGCGCCGTCTCACGGGGCCTCGATTGGACCGCTACTTCGTCGGCTTGCCCGTCATCTCGGGCACCTGCTTGGTCATCGTGCTCGTTGCCGGCAGCTTACCTTCATCGCCCATGCGCTTGGGCGCCGCGGCGCCTGGCGCGGTGCCGTCGCCGGCGCCTTGGGCCGAGGTGCCGTCATCCGGGCCTGTCATGTCAGGGACCGCATCGCCCATTGTGTGGGTGGGCGGAAGCTTGCCCTCATCCCCCAGCGACTTCGTGGGGCCCTTGGTGACCGGGCGATCCTCCGCGAAGGCGGGCGCAAGCGTGATGGAGGCCGCGAGCGCAGCCATCGTAGCAATGGTGAGCATGTGTCTCATGGGTCCACTCCTCGGCTTGGCTGAGCGTCCCGCAGTAGACCTGCCCCGTTGCCGAAGCGTTGCGCGCAAGGCTCGCATTCGCGGCGATTGCAGCGCGTTATCGGTGCCGCTGGACAGATCCCCGAGTTGTTAGCACGCGATTAACCCTGTGCCCCGGCCGCCGTGCCAACCGTGACCCCCCAACCATGAAGCCGCTCCTCCAGACCCCGCTGTTCAGAATCGGAACCGCCGCCATGGCCACCGCCGCTGCCGGCGTGATTGCCCTCTTTATCTATGCGCTCAACGCCCCGACGCAGCCGGAGCTGCAGGCTTCAACCGACGCACCTTTGGTGTCGATCCAGGTGAGTGAGCGCTTCCGAGCGCTAAACGACAACAGCCGGAGCCTCACGGCCCCGGCTGAAAAGTTCGCCGGCGACGGCGTCAGATGCCGGTCGCGTCTTTCACGCACTTGGTCGTGAAGCTCGTCTCGGCGGCGCCGTGCAGGTTCTTTGCCTTGGCGTCGGCATCGCACTTGGCCTTGGCGTCCTTCTCGCACTTGGTGGTGAAGCTCGTCTCGGCCGCGCCGTGCAGTTTCTTGGCTTCCGCCTGCGCCTTGCAGGTGTCCGCCGCGGCAGCGCCCGCCACGAGGCAGGTCGCAGCCATTGCCAACAGCAGTCTCGTCATAGCATTTTCTCCAAGCGTTGCTCTTCCCCGCAAAAATCTTGGCGCCCGCGATTGGGCCCCACAAGGGCGTCCCTGCATACAAATCCGTAAGCAAGGCTAAGGAAGCGTTCGTGCTACCGTCAGCATGCGACCCTTCTCGTCCGTAGAAACTGCTATCGCGCTTCTGCTAAAGTGCTTGCGCGACATCCGGCATAAGAAGCGTGCGCGAGGACGAGGGGCAGGAACCTAGGAAAGGGCGATGCCATGAGCTGGAGCGATACCCTCAAACGCGCGGTTGGCAATCTCGTCGGCGAAGCTGAACAGGCGGCGCTGCCGGAGCTCATGAAAAAGGTGATGGGCGAAGAGGGCCTGCAATCGGTCCTCGCCAAGTTGCAGAACGCGGGCTTGGCCGCGCAGGTGCAGTCCTGGCTCGACAAGAACAAGGACAACCTGCCGATCACGGCGGACCAGATCCGCAAGGCGCTGGGCGATGAGCACGTCCAGCAGATCGCCAAGTCGCTCGGCATCCCCATGGACAAGGTGCTCGAGGCGATGGCGAAGTTCCTGCCCGCGGCCGTGAACGCGGCGGGACCGGCCGTGGCGCCGCCGTCCGACGGCAAGCCGTCGATCTCGGCTTAGCGCCACCAATTGAGGCACGGTTGATCCTCTTGCGGCGCGGAGCATTGGCCCCGGGCGAGCGGTGGCGTTTGCCCCGCGTCGTCACGTCCGGTGGACGGCTTTGCGCGTCCCTTCCCACGCGGGGGCCACGGTGGTATAGGGCTGCCGACATCGTTCCCGCCGGGCTCGAGAACATGTCGCCCGGCTCCATTGGTGACAAGGAGACCGCGCAAGCATGGCCCAAGGCCCGCCCACCCTGGATTCCGGCGTCGCACTGACCTTTGACGACGTCCTCCTCGTGCCGGCTGCCTCGGAGATCCTCCCCAGCCAGGCCGACGTCTCAACCCGTATCACGCGCTCGATCTCGCTCAGCATCCCCGTCATCTCTTCCGCCATGGACACGGTGACGGAGGCGCGCCTCGCCATCGCCATGGCGCAGGAAGGCGGCGTCGGCGTCATCCACCGCAACCTCGCTCCCGAGGAGCAGGCGCGCCAGGTCGCGCTCGTCAAGAAATACGAATCGGGGATCGTGCTGAACCCGGTGACCATTCACCCCGGCGCATCCCTGCGCGAGGCCCTGGCCCTCATGGCCGAGCACTCGATCTCGGGCCTGCCGGTGCTCGAGACGCCGAGGAACGGCTCCGACAAGGGGCGTCTCGTCGGCATCCTGACCAACCGCGACGTGCGCTTCGCAACGAACCTCGAGCAGCCCGTCTCCGAGCTGATGACCAAGGAGAGGCTCATCACGGTGAAGCGGTCGGTCGCGCAGGAGGATGCCAAGCGGCTCCTGCACAAGCATCGCATCGAGAAGCTGCTCGTTGTCGACGACGAGAACCGCTGCATCGGCCTCATCACGGTCAAGGACATTGAGAAGGCGCAGAAGCACCCGCACGCGTCGAAGGACGCTGAGGGGCGCCTGCGCGTCGCTGCGGCGACGACGGTCGGTGAGGAGGGCATCAGGCGCACCGAGCTGCTGATGGCGGCCGGCTGCGACCTCATCGTGGTCGACACCGCGCACGGGCATTCGATCCGCGTGCTGGAGGCTGTGAAGCGCATCAAGACACTGTCGAACCGCGTGCAGGTCATCGCCGGCAACGTGGCGACCGCCGAAGGCACCAAGGCGCTGATCGACGCGGGCGCAGACGCGGTCAAGGTTGGCATCGGTCCGGGTTCGATCTGCACGACGCGCATCGTGGCCGGTGTCGGTGTGCCGCAGCTCACCGCCGTCATGGACTGCGCCAAGGAAGCGTCAAAGCACGGCGTCCCCATCATCTCCGACGGCGGCATCAAGTATTCTGGCGATGTCGTGAAGGCGCTGGCGGCAGGGGCAAGCTGCGTGATGATCGGCTCGCTGCTCGCCGGGACCGACGAAGCACCGGGCGAGACCTATTTCTACCAGGGGCGCACCTACAAGGCCTACCGCGGCATGGGCTCGATCGGCGCCATGGCGCGCGGCTCGGCCGACCGCTACTTCCAGCAGGAGGTGAAGGACACGCTCAAGTTGGTGCCGGAAGGGATCGAGGGGCAGGTGCCTTACAAGGGCCCGACCGAGGGCGTGCTGCACCAGCTCGTCGGCGGCCTGCGCGCCGGCATGGGCTACCTCGGCGCCAAGGATCTGCCCGACCTGCAGGAAAGGGCGCGGTTCATCCGCGTCTCCCCGGCGGCGATCCACGAGAGCCACGCGCACGGCGTGCTGATCACGCGCGAGAGCCCGAACTATCCCGGCAACGTGTGACGGCGTCGGGGCAAGTGCAATCGGCTCGTACCATCCCATCGGTAATACGACCTGCGCCGGAATGAAGCGATAAGTTGAGCGCCCTGCGCTAATCCAACGAGGCCGAACCCATGTCCGTGACGAGCTTGCTGCTGCCGGTGTTTGTGCAGGTCGGGCTGACGTTCGCCCTTATGATCTGGATGGCGAAGGAACGCGGAGGCGCCCTGCGCTCCGGAGTGGTGCAGCCGCGCGATATTGCGCTGCGCCAGCCCAACTGGCCCGCGCGCGCGACGCAGGTCGCCAACAGCTTCCACAATCAGCTCGAACTGCCGATGCTCTTTTACGTGCTGATGGCATTTATTCTTATCACACGCACGAACGACATCATTTTCGTGGTGCGGGGCTGGGTGTTCGTCCTCGCGCGCCTCTTCCACGCTTTTGTGCACACGGGCTCCAATATCGTCGACACACGCGCCAAGGCCATTGCGGTCGCGGCCATCGCCCTCATCGTCATGTGGGTGGTCTTCGCCGTGCGCATCCTGAGCGTGGGGGCCTGAGGAGCGTGCGCACAGGCGCGAGGCTCAAGGCTGCCGCCGAGGTGCTCGAGGAAATCCTGCAGCGCCACCGCCCGGCGGCCATGGCGCTGGCCGATTGGGGCAAGGCGCACCGCTTCGCCGGCTCCGGCGACCGCTCCGCCATCGGAACTCTCGTTTATGACGCCCTGAGGCGGAAGAGCTCCATTGCCGCGCAGATGGCGGCGGATACCCCACGCGCGCTCGCGCTGGGGGCGGCGCCGCGCGCCTTCGGCATGACGGCGGCCGAGGTGGGGGCGACAGCCGACGGCTCGGAGCACGCGCTCTCCCCGCTCACCGAGGAGGAGACGGCGCACCTCGGCGCGACGCTGCCCGCCGATACGCCCGCCGCGATCGCCGGCGACATCCCCGACTGGCTGCTGCCGTCGTTTGAGCGCGCGTTCGGGGCGGCTGCGGCCGAGGAAGGAGCGGCCCTGAGCGCACGCGCGCCCGTTGATCTCAGGGTCAACACGCTGAAGGCGACGCGCGAGAAGGTCCTGAAGGCGCTCGAGCGCAACAAAGCCGTGGCGACGCCGCTGTCGCCGCAGGGCGTGCGCATCCCCGCGCCCGAAGGGGCGGCGCGCAGCCCGGCCCTGGAAGCCGAGCCCGCGCACGGCAAGGGCTGGTTTGAGGTGCAGGACGAGGGCTCGCAGGTCGCGGCCTTGCTCGCCGGTGCCGCGCCGCGCCAGCAGATCCTCGATCTGTGCGCGGGCGCGGGTGGCAAGACGCTGGCGCTCGCCGCCGGCATGCAGAACACGGGCCAGATCTATGCTTACGACGCCGACAAACGACAGCTCCGCCCGATCTTCGAGCGCCTGAAGCGGGCGGGTGCGCGCAACGTCCAGGTCATGGAGGCGGGCGACGAGGCGGCACTTGCGGCTCTGGGTGCGCGATTCGACCTCGTGCTGGTCGACGCGCCGTGCACGGGCTCGGGCACCTGGCGGCGTAAGCCCGATTCGAAGTGGCGGCTGAAGCTCGCCAACATCCCCGAGCGCCAGGCGGAGCAGCAGGGGGTTCTGGCCCTGGGCGCGGGTCTGGTTAAGCCTGGCGGCGCGCTCGTTTACGTCACTTGCTCGGTCCTGCCGGAGGAAAACGGGGATCAGGTCGCAGCCTTCCTCGCCAAGCACCCCGACTTTGCGGTCGTCCCGTATGCCGAGTCGTGGCGTGCACGCCTCGGCACCGAGCCGCCGTGCTCCGCCGACGGAAGAGAGGACACGCTGCAGCTCACGCCGCTCCGGCACGGCACCGACGGCTTCTTCGTCGCGCTCATGCGGCGGGGCGATGCATAACCGTTGTGCGCGGAAATAGGTCGTGACAATCGGACGGCGGAAAATTGCAAGTTACCTCTTGCAATGTCGCAATTCACAAATAAGTTCGCGGACTATTGAGGCCAGTGGGGCCTGTGACGTTAGACCGGCCGACCGCCGGCGCGCGGGGTGTGCGACCCGAGCTGCCATAGCGCGGCCTTTGAGGACATCTGTCCATCATGGCAGCTCCTGCCAAGGCGAAACGGCCTAAGCGCCCGTCGCCGCGCTCGTGTCTCGGTCCGGTCTCTGACCTCGAGGCGCATCTCCCCGCCGAATGGTGGCGCAAGCTCTTCAACGCTCTCTACGTCAAGACCGACGGCGACGTCGTCGAGAACGTGGAGAACACGCGCCGCGACGTCGACTTCATCGTGAGCGCCGCCGCGGTGCAGCCTTACAGCCAGATCCTCGATCTATGCTGCGGCCAGGGGCGCCACTGCCTCGAGCTCGCACGCCGCGGCTTCAAGAACGTCACCGGCGTCGACCGCTCCCGCTATCTCGTCCGTCTTGCCAAGAAGCGCGCGCAGTCGGAACGGCTGCAGGCCGTGTTCAAGGAAGGCGACGCGCGCAACCCGCGGCTGCCGGAGAACAGCTTCGACTGCGTTGCCATCATGGGCAACTCGTTCGGATACTTCTCCAACAAGCAGGACGATGAGAAGGTGCTGATCGCGGTCGGCAAGATCCTGCGTCCCTCCGGCCAGCTCGTGCTCGACATCACCGACGGCGCCTACATGGCCGACCACTTCGAGCGCCGCTCGTGGGAGTGGATCGATGAGCACCATTTTGTTTGCCGCGAGCGCTCACTTTCGGGCGACCGCGAGCGCCTCATCTCGCGCGAGGTGATCGTGCACGACGAGCTGGGCGTGATCGCCGACCAGTTCTACGCCGAGCGCCTCTATACCCGTGAATCGATCGCCAAGCTCCTGGAGCAGACCGGCTTCCGCAACGTCCGCCACCACGGCAACGCCGAGGCGCTGTCGGACCGCGACCAGGATCTGGGCATGATGGCGCGCCGCATTCTCCTGTCGGCTGACGGGCCGCAGCTCATCCGCAAACCCAAGGGCAAGGTACAGCAGCTCGAGGTCACCGTGCTCATGGGCGATCCGCGGCTGCCCGACGCGGTGAAGCGCGGCGGCACGTTCAACCCCGAGGACATGGAGACGATCCGGCGCCTCAAGGACGCGTTGTCGGAGCTACCGGGCTACAAATTCCGCTACCTCGACAACCACACCACGCTCGACCGCGACCTGTCGGAGCTGCGCACGGATCTCGTGTTCAACCTGTGCGACGAAGGCTTCAACAACGACCCATTCAAGGAGCTGCACGTCCCGGCCATGCTGGAGGCGCTGGAGATTCCGTACACGGGTGCGGGTCCACCTGGGCTTGCGGCCTGCTACGACAAGGGCCTCGTGCGCGCTGTCGCCATGACCCTCGACGTTCCGGTGCCGCTTGAGACGCACGTGCGCCCGGGCGACCAGGGCGCAACGCTGCCGTCCGTGTTCCCGGCGCTGCTGAAGCCGAACTACGGCGATAGCTCGCAGGGCATCACCAAGGACGCAGTGGTCAAGAACGAGAAGGGGCTGCTTGACTATCTCGAGCGCTTGCGCGTCGCGTTCCCCAAGCGCCCGATCCTGGTGCAGGAATATCTGACGGGCGCCGAATATTCGGTGACGCTCGTCGGCAATCCCGACCAGGGCCTGCGCGCGCTGCCGATCCTCGAGGTCGACTTCTCGCGGCTCGACCAGAAGCTGCCGAAGATTCTCGGCTATGAATCGAAATGGGAGCCCGACAGCGCCTACTGGACGCAGATCCGCTACCAGGAAGCTGAGCTCTCCGAGATCCAGCAGCAGCAGATGATTGAGCACTCCGCGCGCCTGTTCGAGCGCCTCGGCTGCCGCGATTACGCGCGCTTCGATTTCCGCGCAGACGCCAAGGGTGAGATCAAGCTCCTAGAGGTCAATCCCAATCCGGGCTGGTGCTGGGACGGGAAGTGCAACCTCATGGCCGGGTTCCAGGGCATGCGGTACTCCGAGCTGCTGGGCCAGATCCTCGCTGCCGCGGTCGAGCGGCTCATGATCGTGGCCAAGCCCGCTCAATCCTCGGCTCCGCAGGTCGAGGCGGCGCAGTGAAGCGCGACTGGGCGCTTCTTGTTTTCGTCGCGCTCGTTGCACTCGCAGGCTACTCCGGCATGCGCCACCTACCGGGGCCTTTCTACGAGGCGCTGGCGAAGCCCGAGTGGACGCCGCCCAACTGGCTGTTCCCGCCCGTGTGGGGTGTCCTCTACGTCATGATCGCGGTCGCGGGCTGGATCGTCTGGCGCGCGCAGGGGCTGGGGCCGGCCTTTTGGGCCTGGCTCGCGGCGCTGGCGCTCAACGCCGCGTGGTCGTGGATCATGTTCGGCCAGAAAGAGATCACGCATGCGCTTTACGACATCGTGGCCCTGTGGCTGGCGATCCTGCTGTTCATACGGCTCGCCTGGCCGGTGCGCCGGACCGCGGCCCTGCTGTTCGTGCCGTATTTCCTGTGGGTGACGTTCGCGGTCGCGCTCAATTTCGAGATCTGGCGCCTCAACAGCTAGCGGAGGCGGGTTGAGCTGTGCCCTCGCGCTGCTAGCATGACGCGGAGGCCAGATGATTCTCTCCATGCACCGCACGACCGCCTTTGCCGGATCGCAGGCAACGACGACCTGCGCCGATTGTGGCGCGCCCGCCGGCGGCAACTTCTGCTCGAACTGCGGTGCGGATCTGCGTGCAGACGCTCCAAGCATTCTCGGGTCCGCGCGGCGCACCTTCCCAGTGGTCTATCTGCAACTCCTGCGCTCGCCGATCCTGCGGACAGTGGCGCTCGCCGAGGACAAGACTTACCGGGAGCACCTGTCGTTCCTGCTGACGGCGATCGGCATCTTCTGCTTGCTGTTCCTGCCGACGCTGTTTGCTGCTGCTACCGCCGCCGGGCCGGAAGCCCACGTCAGCGAGGGCATGCAGACGCTGATGAAGGTGCTGTCGCAGGCGGGCGTTTACGTCGGCGCCGCCATCACCTTCCTGCTGGCGTTCGGGCTCTTCCGCTACTTCTCCCGCGAGCCGCGCAGCCTGCAGGCTTACTTCAAGCTCTACTGCCTGGCGTTCGGCCTGGTGATGCCGATGTACGCGGCCTACGAATTCTTCACGCGCCATATGCTGGGCGTCACCGGCATGTCGTCCCTCAACGGGTTGATGACGGACGCGCAATGGGCTACTCCGTCGACCATCCTGGCGGTCGTGCTGGCGTTGCTCCTGTGGGCCTACTTTATCGCGATCCACCGACGCTTCTGGCGTCTGCCGCTGTGGAAGGCTGGCGTCCTCTACGTCGTTGCCGCGACCGCATCCTATCAGCTCACCTTCTGGCTGATGTACGCCGTTGGCTATGGCGTCGCGAAGGTGCTGATCACGTCGGGGATGCTGCAGAGCTGAGGAGGCTGCAAGCCTCAGGCGGCAATCGCCGCGAGGTCGGCTTCGACGGTCCACGCGCCCGGCCCCACGACGGCGGTCCCATGCTCGTCGAGCAGCGCCTCGAACTCGGCGCGCGGGATTTCACGGAAGCCCATAGCCTCGATCACCGGCGTGTGCTGCTTACCGTCGTTCACGAGGAAGCCCCACTTCGCCAGATGATGGTTCAACGTGGCAAAGCCCATTTTGGAGGTGTTGCTCTCGCGGCTGAATTGCGACTCGGTGAAAAAGATGCGCCCGACCGCGATGCCGTAGCCGCCGCCGACGAGACGGCCATCCTCGCTCCACACCTCGAAGGAATGCGCATGCCCCTGCCGATGCAGCTCCGAATAGACCTGCATGATCCGCGGCGTGATCCAGGTGAGGCCGGCAGGGCGCCCCTTGCGCCTACCGGCGCAGGCCTTGATGACCTCGTCGAAAGCCGTGTCGAAGGTGACGCGGTAGATGCTCTTTTTCATGTCGCGGCGCAGCCGTTTGCCGATGTGCTGCTCATCGAGGAACAGCACCATGCGGTCCTTGCGCGTCCACCACTTGAGCGGGCCGAAATGGGCCCACGGGAAGAACCCCAGTCGGGCCGCCGCCATGACCGTCTCAGGCGAGAAATCGCGGCACACGCCGGCGAAGGTGTCGGGCCGCGGGTGCGTTCTGTCCCGATCGGGGACGCGCGTCCCGCCGCGGGCCGTGTCGGCCGCGGTCAAGGCCAGCAAATGGGGCAGGTCGTGCGCGCGCTTGGGATGGCAGGCGTAGGCCGCTCCCAGCATCCAGCGGCGCATCCTGTCGGAGGCCGATTCGCGGAAGCGCTCGGCGAGCGGGTCGGGCTGCGCGGAGCGTGCTAGCGTGATTTGCAGGGGCTTCAGCGACATCTCGACGTTGGCCAACAGCGTGACTCCCAAGTTCCCGTGGTCGCCGCTATAAGCGGGCCTGAATGCAGGGGTCCCGAGAGAAAGGCTGCGCAGGCTGCACGTCTCGGGGTTACGAAACTGCGAACGGCAAAATCTAAGCAGTAGAATCCAAGTTGCGTGCCAGCCCGTCCCTCCCGCCTCACCGCAACGGGAAGCCATTAACCCTATGACCGACAACGTCCTCATCATCGACTTCGGTAGCCAGGTGACGCAGCTCATCGCGCGGCGCGTGCGCGAGGCCGGCGTCTATTCCGAGATCGTGCCATTCGACAAGGCCGAAACGGCCATCGCGCGCTTGGCTCCGAAGGCGCTGATCCTGTCGGGCGGCCCCGCTTCGGTGACAACTGCCGGCTCGCCGCGCGCGCCGCAGGCGATCTTTCAGAGCGGCTTACCGATCCTCTCGATCTGCTATGGCCAGCAGGCCACCGCCGTGCAGCTCGGCGGCACCGTGGAGGGTGGGCACGCGGCCGAGTTCGGCCGCGCCGAGGTCGAGATCCGCGAGAAGAGCGCTCTCTTCGACGGCATCTGGGAGGTCGGCAAGCGCTACCCAGTTTGGATGAGCCACGGCGACCGCGTCACGCGGCTGCCGGAAGGCTTCACGGTCAAGGCGACGAGCGAGAACGCGCCGTTCGCCATCGCCAGCGATGAATCTCGCCGCATCTATACGACCATGTTCCACCCCGAGGTCGTGCACACGCCCGACGGAGCCAAACTGCTCGCCAACTTCGTGCACAAGATCGCGCGCCTTCCCGGCGACTGGACCATGGCGCATTTCCGTTCGAGCGAGATTGCGAAAATCCGCGCGCAGGTCGGGAGCGCACGCGTCATCTCCGGGCTGTCGGGAGGTGTCGATAGTGCCGTCGCCTCGGTTTTGATCCACGAGGCGATCGGCGACCAGCTCACCTGTATCTTCGTCGACCACGGGCTGTTGCGCTCAAACGAGGCCGAGGAGGTCGTGCGGCTCTTCCGCGAGCACTACAACATCCCGCTCGTGCATGTGGACGCGCGCAAGCTTTTCCTCGGTGCGCTCGCCGGCGTCACCGACCCGGAAGTGAAGCGCAAGACCATCGGCTCGCTGTTTATCGACGTGTTCGAGGCCGAGGCGAAGAAGCTCGGCGGCGCGCAGTTCCTCGCGCAAGGCACGCTGTACCCCGACGTGATCGAGAGCGTGTCCTCGACGGGCGGCCCGTCGGTGACGATCAAGTCGCACCACAACGTCGGCGGCCTGCCCGAGCGCATGAACCTGAAGCTCGTCGAGCCGTTGCGCGAGCTGTTCAAGGACGAGGTGCGCGCGCTCGGCCGCGAGTTGGGGCTACCTGAGAGCTTCGTGAAGCGGCATCCGTTCCCTGGGCCGGGGCTCGCGATCCGCATTCCGGGCGAGGTGACGGAGGAGCGGCTCGCGATCTTGCGCCAGGCCGATGCGATTTATCTCGACGAGATCCGCAAGGCCGAGCTGTACGACGCGATCTGGCAGGCGTTTGCGGTGCTGCTGCCCGTGCGCACCGTCGGGGTGATGGGGGACGCGCGCACCTACGACTACGTGTGCGGGCTGCGCGCGGTGACCTCGACCGACGGCATGACCGCCGACTACTACGATTTCTCGCATGCGTTCCTGGGCGCGACGGCGACGCGCATCATCAACGAGGTGAAGGGCATCAACCGCGTCGTCTACGACATCACCTCCAAGCCCCCCGGCACCATCGAGTGGGAATGATTTTTGCCCATCCGAGGGTATCCGAAACTACGCCAAGGTACGACGTAACCATCTGAAAATCAATAACAATCCTGCTGCTGCCTATCGAGAGCTATCGGTGGGCATAGAACGCGTCTGTCGTGCATGCTGACGGACCCCACCCCGTTGATCATCCGGAAAATCGAAAGTACCGTCAGAGCGACTGAGGCTTTTGACGGTACTTTTTTCAGCCTAATATCCTGAAAATAAAAGGATATTTTCGTCAGAAGCCTCCAAAAACCGCGTGACGGTCTTTTTCCGCGAGGAGGCCCCGAATGTTGACGGATGCAGCACTCAAGTGCCTGAAACCAAAAGCCAAAATGTACAAGGTGACCGATCGTGACGGCATGTATGTGCGCGTCGCACCGACAGGCGGCATCTCGTTCAGACTCGACTACCGGCTGAACGGCAGGCGCGAGACCGTCCATCTTGGCAAGTACGCCCGAGATGGGATCTCGCTCGCCCGGGCGCGCGAACTGTGCCTGGACGCGAAACGGATGATCGCCGAGGGGCGGTCCCCTGCCATCGAGAAGCAGCGGGACAAGCGCCGGATCAAGGAGGCCAAGAGCTTCGGTGAGTTCGGCGAAAAGTGGCTAACGGGCGCGCCGATGGCCGACAGCACGCGCGCCATGCGCCGCGCCATCTTCGAGCGCGAACTCAAGCCGGTCTGGCGGAACCGGTTGCTGACCGAGATTACACCCGATGACCTGCGCGCTCTCTGCGCCAAGATCGTGGAAAGGGGCGCTCCTGCGACGGCCATCCATGTGCGGGACATCCTGAAGCAGATCTATGGCTTCGCCATTCTCCACGGCGAGAAGGTCGCGAATCCGGCCGATGACGTCGGTCCTGCTTCGATCGCCACCTTCACGCCTAAGGACCGGGCGCTCTCGCCGACCGAGATCCGCATCATGCTGAAGCAGCTCGAGCATGTCGCGACGTTGCCGACGATCCGTCTCGGCATGAAACTCTACCTCCTCACGATGGTCCGGAAGAGCGAGCTGCAGGACGCGGTCTGGGATGAGGTCGATTTCGAAAACGCCGTCTGGACGATCCCGAAGGAGCGCATGAAGCGATCGAAGGCGCACAACGTCTATCTGTGCCGGCAGACCCTCGACATCATGATCGCGCTCAAGACCTGCGCCGGCAATTCCCGGTATCTGCTGCCGTCCCGCTACGATGCGGACGCGCCGATGTCGCGGGCGACCTTCAACCGGGTCACCTATTCTGTCGTCGAGCAGGCCAAGAAGGAGGGGCTGCCGCTGGAGCCCTTCACCGTGCATGATCTGCGCCGCACGGGTTCGACGCTGCTTAATGAATTGGGCTTCAACCGTGACTGGATCGAGAAGTGCCTGGCGCACGAGGACGGGCGTTCCTCGCGCGGCGTCTACAACAAGGCCGAGTATGAAGTGCAGCGTCGCCACATGATGCAGGAATGGGCTGACACGGTCGACGCCTGGGTCGAGGGCCGGAAGTATGTTCCGACGCTGTTGCCGCCGGTCATGCCGCCTATCGCGCTCGATCCTGCCCTTTGACCGGCCGGGACTTGCGCTTGGTGACATCGGGATGCTGTGCGCGATGGATCGGCTTCGCCCTCCGCGCCAGCAACCAGGCCTGGACCTCGCCGAGGTCCCAGACGATGCAGCGGGGCGATAGCGCGAAGCGGCGTGGAAATTCGCCACGCTGCTCCATCTCGTAGATCGTGCTGTCGGCCAGGGGCACCATCTCTCGCAGCTGGTGCCGCCGGATGGTCTTCCTGATCTCCAAAGGCTCGCTCTGACCCATTCTCAATCTCCTTCGCGGCTGTCGCTGGCGATTGAGAACGATAGGTGCCGGTACCGGAAGTGCCTTCCGAGTGGCGTGCGGCAATTTCGGGCTGTGGCGTAGAAATCGGCGCGTTATTTCAGTCCTGGCAGGGCAGCCGGATATCCGTCAGCCCACAGAATCTGCACGACTCGCCGCACGCGTTGCGCACTGTAATTGCGTTGTTCAGATCACGCACCATTTACTGCTTGCACCGGTGAGATGCGATCCGGAAGTCCGCGAGCGACGTAGCAAAAGTCGACCGTGTGACACTGAATGATTTCGTGGGCGGCGGTAGCCAGAAGACGGAGAAGACCCATAATTTGATCGGAACAGTTCTCGGGGGCTGACAGGGCTACGTTTGCAAAGACCTTTGCATCATGGGGAACCATCGTGCCGAGATCGAAGATCGAGTTACGCCATGTGCGTTACATCACTGCCGCTGCAGAGAGCGGCAGCTTCCGGCGTGCGGCTCAGAACCTCGGCGTCGAACAGTCGGCGATCAGTCGCCGCATCCGTGATGTCGAGGATGAAATCGGTGCTCAGCTGTTCCGCCGTCACCCTGCCGGCGTCGATCTGACGGACATCGGCAAACAATTCCTGAATCAGGCCGCCTCAGGGGCTCGCCAGATCGGATCGGCGCTCGACGGCGCAAGAACGGTAGCGAACAGAGGACGGCATCTTCGGATCGGCGTGTTCGGACCTCTGACCATGGGCTTTCTGTCGGAGCTCTTTGGGGCCTTTCGGGGTGACCGCCCCGGGGTCAAGCTTCGGTTCAGCGAGGGCAGCTGTCCCGAACTGATCGCGGCCGTGCGGCGGGGGCAGCTTGATGTTGGTATTGTCGCCGAAGCATTGCCCGCGAAGGGCTTTTACGCGACGCATCTGTGGGCCGAGCCTGTGTACGTGGCAATGCCGGACGGCGACCCACTCGCCGATCAGAAGGCAATCCGGTGGGATGACTTGCGGGATCGGCATTTTGTGGTGACCGATTTGCCGACTGGCGACTTCGCGAAGAACTACCTGATGCGAAACCTCCAGACGTCGTCCCGAGAACTCCAGATTGAGCAATTGTCGGTCACCCGGGAATCGCTGATGCAGATCGTCGCGCATGGGGATGGCGTTACTATCGCAGGCAGCGCGCATGTCCGTCACGGACTGCCAGGCATTGTTTTTCGCCTGATCGAAGACGCCGTTCTCCGCTACGCCGCTGTCTACGCGCGAGGGGCGCCGCATCGGAATCTCGAGCGCCTGCTGGCGCTGGCAAAGTCTTTCTCGGAGCGAGATGCCGCTTGGTTCGCCCGGCAGCGGCTCATGCGCCCTGAGCATCGGCGCGTGCCGCACGTTGACCGCCGTCGCGGCGCGCACGGGCGAACCCTCGATCGGTAGCAATGAAGCGCTCGAGCATGGGCACGATCAGCCTCAATGGGTCGCCGATCGTCTGGCCTTGTTCACGGCCGAGGGCCGCCGCGTAGGCGACGAGGTCTCGATGCAGCGGCGCAGGGAGTTCAATCGTCACCTTCACCGGCTTGTCGTCGATGATCGGGCCGAGCTTTAGCTTGGTCATCACAACCCTCCATAAGGTTCGAGCACGAGGTCGCGGGTGACGATGACGCGCACGGGGAACCCCGGGCGGATGGTCAAGGTCGGCGCGACATTGAGCTGCCGACGGATGATCTGCTGGCCGGCGTCGTTGATCGTGTCCTGCGCACCGTTCCGGATCGCCCGGAGCAGCCGATCCTGATCGTCGACGGCCAGTTCGGCGCCGACCGACAACAGGGTCGACAGGCCGGCTGCCTTGGCGAGATCCCACCAGTGATAGTCGACGCCATCCTGAAGACCCGCATAGCCTTGCGCGTCGGCTCCGGGTTGACGTTCCAGGACGATCGAACGGCCGTTCGGGAGGATGAGCCGCTTCCAGACGAGTAGCACCCGGCGCTGACCGAAACCGACATCGTTGCTGTACTCACCGATCAGCCGCGTGCCCTGTGGGACGAGCAGTATGCGCCCGGTCGGGCTGTCGTAGACATGCTCGGTCACCTGTGCGGTGATCTGGCCTGGCAGGTCCGACCGGATGCCGGTGATCAGCGCCGCGGGGATGACGGCGCCGGTCTGGAGGACATAGGGCGATGCCGGACCAATCACGCGATCTGGCGAGACCGTGCGGCGGTCAACGCCCGCATTCAGGAACGCGAGCTGTCGATCCTGTGCCGTCGGTGCGCCTGGCTGGCCCGGAAGACCCAGCCCAGTAAGGCTCGGGCTACCCGGTCCGCCAGCTGTGCCAATCGGAGCTGCGACGCGCGCCTCCGTCTGGAAGAAGACGCGGCTCGTTCGGGCAGCTTCCTCCTCCGCGCGCCTGCGCTGCTCGACCGGATCGACGGTGGGCGCTGCCGCCATCGGCGGCGTGACGGGCTGGCCGCGATTCTGCGCATCGAGAAAAGGGCGCCCCAGATCCCCGGGCAGCGGAGGCCCAAGCACCGGACCGGTATAGTCGCGTGGCAGGCCGGCGAGCCCGTCCGCGGTTCGCCGGTTCTGCGTGGAGTAAAGCTCCTCGCTGCCGGGGCTGATACTGCGCGTCTGAAGCGCATAGATGAGCGCGCCACCGACCCCAAGGGCGGCGACGAGACTGATACCGCCCAGCACCTTTCGCGACAGTCTGGTGACCCGGGGCGGTTCGGCGCGCAGCCGCATGGGCGCAGCGGCGTCGCCGACCGGTGTGCCGACCAGAGGTGCGTCGGCTTCGTTGGGCGTGTCGCGCTCGCTCATGACGCGGGCCTCCCATCGGTGCGAACGATCCGGACCGTCTGCTGGCGCTCGCCACTGCCGAGACGGAGCTCGGCGGCGCCGAACAAGCGGTCGACGATCAGAACGTTCTGGTGGATCCGGCTGTTGGCGATCTGCGGTTCGCCATCTGCGCCGATGACGAAGAGCGGCGGCATCTCGCCCTGAACGATCCCGCGCGGGAACTCGACATAGACGCGGCGCCCGTCGTCGTAGACCGAGATTGGCCGCCACGGCGGCGTATCGCCCGTTAGGCCGTAGCGATAGTTCCGTGCCGCAACGGCCGGGATCACTGGCGCAGCGGGCACTGCCTGTCTCTGCGAGGCGGGCGGCTGCGGGTAGGCCCAGGCGACGGCCGGCATATAGGGGCGTTCGCCCGAGCGCAGCTCGATCATGTAGATGCGCCGGTCGGTGGTGATGACCAGGTTCGTCGTGATGTCTGGCCGTGTCGGCTTCACGAGGACATGGACGCGGCGAGTGATCCCCGAGCCGCTCTCTGTGTCGCCGATGATCCAGCGCGCCGTGTCGCCCGCCGCGATCGGGCCGGCACCGGTCAGGCTCTCGCCTGGTTCCAGCGCGATGTTGGTGATCTGCCCGGGAGCGGCATAGACCTGATAGAGCGCGCCCTCGCTCCAGGGATAGATCTGGATCGAGTTGTAATACCCCTCGCGGCGTGGTTCGACGCGCGCGGCGGCGTTGGCATTCTCCACGCGGCCCGCCGGCGTCCCTGCGGCAGCGCCACCGCGCGCGGCTGTCCAGGCGGGCGGTGTGTGAAGCGGCCTTGGTGGCGCCTCCGTGACCGCAGCCGGCACAGGGGGAAGCGGCGGCACATCGGCGTCGTAGCTGACCTGTGGCGGCCGGTTGGTCGCGCAGCCGGCCAGCGCCAATCCGGAGATCAGCAAAAGCGCAGAGCCGGATAGGCGGAAGCTGCGGCTCGCGGATCGGCGGAGATGATCTCTCATTGCCCCATCTCCCGCGACCAGTTGATGGCGTTGACGTAGATCCCAAGCGGATTGGCCCGCAGCCGCTCTGCGTCGCGCGGGGGTTGGATCACGATGGTCAGGATGGCTGTCCAGCGCTGTGTCGTGGAGAGCTGGCCATTCTCGTATTGGCGTTCGGTCCAGGCAACGCGGAAGCTGTCAGGCGACGCGCGGATGACGCTCGACACTTCGACCGATACCTGCTGCTTGCCGACGCGGGTGAACGGATCGTTGGCGCGGGCGAAGTCATTGAGGGCCGCCGCGCCGCGGTCGGTCGTGAATTCATAGGCGCGCAGCCAATTCTGCCGCACGACAATGGGGTCGGCCGGGATCGAGCGGACCTGCTCGATGAACCGCGCCAGATGCCAGGCCACCTGCGGGTCGGTGGGGCGGTAGTCGGCTTGCGCCGGCGCGACTGCCTGTGCCTGCCCGAGATTGTCGACCTGCACCACCCACGGGACGACGGTCCCGCGTGCCGACTGCCAGACCAGCGCGGCGGCGAAGCCGGCGGAGAGGATCAGGCAGCCAAAGGCCATCAGCCGCCAGTTTCGGGCCTGGACACGCGCTGAGCCGATCCGATCGTCCCAGATCTGCGCCGCGCGCTGATACGGCGTCTCGGGCTCGGGCGTCTTTCCATAGTGGGTTGCGGGTCGCTTGAAGAAGCTCATGTGCGGTCGCCTCCGGAGAGATTGATGGAAGAGCCGCCGCCATGGCTGTCGCCCGATCGGATCGCGTGTGCCGCCAGCGTGACGCCGTGGCTCATGGTCTGCCCACGCCGCATGCGCTGCGCCCACGCCGGCGGGTTGGCGGCAGAGCCTGTCGCAGCCGGTGCGGCCGAACCGACATCATTCGCGACCGTTCCCATGCTCGAGGAGCCGCCGGTGCCGCCGAAGCCGCTTTTGACGCCGTCGGCGAAGCTCGAGCGAACGCTTTGCGCGGCCCGGCGCAGCGGAGAGGCTGCCGCGCCGCCGGCCGCTCGTGCGACGCCGCCAAGGCCCGACGCGACGCCGGCAGCGCCCGACTGGCCGAGGGAACCGAGACTGTAGGCAGCAGAGGCGGCTCCCGCCGCGGTGGCTCCACCGCGCACGGCGGCGGCGCCGCCGGAAATGGCGCTCGCGCTACCGCGCAGGGCGAGTCCGGCCGCGCCGCCGGCAGCCATGGCTGCGCCGCCCGCGACGAGGCCGGTGCCGATGGCGGAGCCTGCGCCCAGTTGCGGGCCGCCGGAAACGATGCCGTTGGCGATACCCGGACCGAAGATGCCGAGACCAAGAAGCGACAGCGCCGCCAATACGACGGCCATCGCGTCGTCGATGGTCGGTGGCTGACCGCCAAAGCCTGCCGTGAACTGACTGAACAGAGTCGAGCCGATGCCGATGATGACGGCGAGCACCAGTACCTTGATCCCTGATGAGATGACGTTGCCCAGCACGCGCTCGGCCATGAAGGCAGTCTTCCCGAACAGGCCGAACGGGATCAGGACGAAGCCGGCCAGCGTGGTCAGCTTGAATTCGATCAGCGTGATGAAGAGCTGGATGGCGAGGATGAAGAAGGCGAGCAGCACCAGCGCCCAGGCGAAGAGCAGGCAGGCGATCTGGATGAAGTTTTCGAAGAAGGCGATCCAGCCCATCAGGTTCGAGATGGATTCGAGCAGCGGCCTCGCCGCATCGAGACCCGTCTGCGCGACCCGGCCCGGGCGCATCAGGTCCTGGATGGAAAACCCGGTGCCAGACGCCTGAAGTCCGAGGCCGGCGAAGCTTTCGAAGACGATCCGCGCGAGGTTGTTCCAGTTGCCGATGATGTAGGCGAAGACGCCCACAAACAGCGTCTTCTTCACAAGGCGTGCGATGATGTCGTCGTCCGCGCCCCAACTCCAGAACAGGGCGGCCAGCGTGACGTCGATGACGATCAGCGTCGTCGCGATGAACGCCACCTCGCCGCCGAGCAGGCCGAACCCGCTGTCGATGTAGGAGGTGAAGACCCCGAGGAAATTGTCGATGACGCCGCTGCCGCCCATGGCTCACCGCCCTTCGTCGGCGCGTCGCGGCACGGTGCGGCTGCCAAGGAAACGGTCGCGGGTTTCGGCCCAGATGCGCAGACACTCGCTGTCTCTGGCCGCGGCTTCCCCCATCTGTTGACAGCGGCGCTGGCCTTCGCGCAGCGGGTCCTCCGCCTCCTCAAGCAAGGGCGTTGGCCGAACCGCTGGCCTTTCCTCCTTCCGGGTCATCTCGATCGCCGTTGCCGTGATCGCGACAGAGACGAAGATGATTGCGCCCACACGGGCCAGCGTCTTGCCGTCCATCCTGCTGCCCTCAGTTGCCGTTCGGGAACATCCGGGCGTTGCCGGGCTGATAGCCGGAGCCGGGCGTCAGGAACCGCCGGCGCTGTTCACGGCCTTGTTCGGCGGCAGCGGCCCGCTCGGCATCGACAAGCGCCTGCGCTCGGCCGTTGGCGGCGACGACCGCGACGAGGTCCGCGAGTTGCTGCGCCTGCAACGCGAGCAGCTGGTTGCCGGCCTGCGTGGCCTGAAGCGCGCCGGTCGCGCCCTGGCTCTGCCCGACCAGAGCCGCCATCTCGGCACGGTTGCTGTCGATGTTGCCAACGACGCCCGCCTGCACGCGCAGGGCGTCCTGAAGGCCGCCGACCGTGTTCTGCCAGCGCGAGCGAGCATCGGCGACAAGACGCTGATCCGAGGTCGACAGCGAGATGTTGCCGTATTGGCTCTGGAAGGCCTGGTCGATTTGCTGCACGTCGAAGGCGATGCGCTGTGCCTGGCCCAGAAGCGCTTGCGTGCGCTGCACCGATTGCTGGAGCTGCTGAAGCGAGGAATAGGGCAGGCTCGCGAGATTGCGGGCCTGGTTGATCAGCATCTGCGCCTCGTTCTGAAGGCTCTGGATCTGGTTGTTGATCTGCTCGAGCGCCCGCGCCGCAGACAGCACATTCTGGACGTAGTTGGTCGGATCATAGACCACCCACTGCGCCGCTGCCGGGCTAACGAACACCGGCGAGAAGGCGACGGGCAGCGACAGGATGGTTGCGGCGAACATCGCCGCGCGAGAGTGTCGGATCATCATGGCTTGGGCTCCAGGTTGGTGAGGTCGGGGATAAGGTCGGCGGCCCATCCGACATCGCGGGCGCGCAGCCAGGCGGGCAGGAAGCCGTCGCGGCCATGCTCGGCGAGGATCGCCTCGATCGCGGCCTGATCGGTTTTCGAGGACGCCGCGCATAGCGCGAGCGCGACTTCGGAGAGCCCCAGCTCGAACAGCCGGTTGCCGCGCCGCGACTGGCAGTAATAGTCGCGCTTGGGCGTGGCCCGGCTGAGGATCTCGATTTGGCGGTCGTTCATGCCGAAGCGTCGGTAGATCGTGGTGATCTGGGGTTCGATCGCGCGTTCGTTCGGCAGCAGCAGGCGCGTCTGGCAGCTTTCGATGATGGCCGGCGCGATCGCGCTGCCGTCGATGTCGGCCAGTGATTGCGTGGCGAAGACGACGGACGCGTTCTTCTTGCGCAGCGTCTTCAGCCATTCGCGCAGTTGCGCCGCGAAGCCGTCATCGTCGAGCGCGAGCCAACCCTCATCGACGATCAGGAGCGTTGGCCGGCCATCCAGACGATCGCCGATCCGATGGAAGAGATAGGCAAGGACGGCCGGAGCCGCGCCGCCGCCGATCAGCCCCTCGGTTTCAAAAGCCTGGACCGCGGCGCCCCCGAGCTGTTCGCCTTCCGCGTCGAGGAGCCGTCCGTAGGGACCGCCCACGCAGTAGGGTCTCAGCGCCTGCTTGAGATCGTTCGACTGCAGGAGGACGGCAAGGCCGGTCAGGGTGCGCTCGGGGAGCGGCGCAGACGCCAGCGAAGTCAGCGCCGTCCAGAGATGTTCTTTCACTTCCGGCGTGATAGTGACGCCCTCGCGGGCAAGGATGGCGGCGATCCAGTCGGCTGCCCATGCGCGCTCGTGGGTCGCGTGAACGCGCGCGAGCGGCTGTAGGGACACCGACGACGTGGCACCGTCCGTCAGGCTGCCGCCGAGGTCGTGCCAGTCGCCCCCCATCGCCAGCGCGGCCGCACGGATCGAGCCGCCGAAGTCGAAGGCGAAGACTTGGGCATCCGGATAGCGTCGGAACTGAAGTGCGATCAGCGCGAGCAGCACGGACTTGCCCGCGCCGGTCGGTCCGACCACCAGCGTGTGACCGACATCGCCGACATGCAGCGAAAAGCGAAACGGCGTACTGCCTTCGGTCTTGCCGTAAAGCAGCGGCGGCGCACCGAAATGCTCGTCCTGTTCCGGCCCGGCCCAGACTGCGGAGAGCGGTATCATGTGGGCAAGATTCAGGGTGGAGATCGGGGGCTGGCGGACGTTGGCGTAGACGTGGCCGGGCAGCGAACCGAGCCAGGCATCGACGGCATTGATGGTCTCGGACATCGCGGTGAAGTCGCGCCCCTGGATCACCTTTTCCACGAGGCGCAACTTCTCGTCAGCAGTGCGCGGATCGGCGTCCCAGACGGTGACGGTGGCGGTCACATAGGCCTGGCCGGCATAGTCAGCTCCAAGTTCCTGCAGGGCCATGTCGGCATCGGCCGCCTTGTTCGCAGCGTCCGTATCGACGAGCGCGGATGCCTCGTTGGTCATCACCTCCTTCAGGATCGCGGCGATCGATTTGCGTTTGGCGAACCACTGCCGCCGGATGCGCGTCAGCAGTTTGGTGGCATCCGTCTTGTCGAGGAGGATCGCCCGCGTGGACCAGCGATAGGGAAAGGCGAGCCGGTTGAGATCGTCGAGAATTCCAGGCGTCGTCGCCGTCGGAAAGCCGTTGATCGTCAGCACGCGCAGGTGCACGGAGCCGAGCTGCGGCTCGAGGCCGCCGGTCAGCGGCTCATCGGCGAGAAGCGCATCGAGGTAGATCGGCGTTTCGGGCACGCGGACGCGGTGGCGCTTCGTTGAGACGGTCGCGTGCAGGTAGGTCAACGTCTCGCCGTCATCGAGCCACCGGCATTCCGGCATGAAACCGTCGACGAGCTGGAGGACCCGATTTGTGCGGTCAATGAAGGCCGCGAGGGCTTCATGGGGATCGACGCCGGAGTGTTGGCGGCCCTCGTAGAGCCAGGTCTCGGCCCGTGCGGCGTCCTCGGCGGGCGGGAGATAGAGGAAGGTCACAAAGTAGCTCGAATCATAGTGCGCGCCGGCTTCCTCGAAGTCGGCCTTGCGCTCGGCATCGACTAGGGCGGAGGCGGCATCGGCGAAGCGGCTTGCCGGATAGGAGGCGGCCGCGTGACGCTGCGCTTCGACGAAGATCGCCCAGCCCGAGCCCAGACGCCGGAAGGCGTTGTTGAGGCGACCGGCGACGGCAACCAGTTCGGCGGCCACAGCGGAGTCGAGATCGGGGCCACGAAAGCGCGCTGTGCGCTGAAAGCTGCCGTCCTTGTTGAGCACGACCGCTTCGCCGACTAGCGCCGCCCAAGGTAGGAAATCAGCGAGGCGGGTCGCGGTGCGGCGATATTCGGCGAGGTTCATCATGGCCGTGCCTCAGACCGCGAGATGGTCCGGAATGCGCAGATGCCTGCGGCCCACCTCCACAAAGAGTGGATCGCGCTTCGCTGCCCAGACGGCGGCGAAATGGCCGATCGCCCAGATGAGCAGACCGACCAGCCACAGCCGCAAGCCGAGACCGACGGCGCCGGCGAGTGTGCCGTTCATGATGGCGATGCTGCGTGGTGCGCCGCCCAGCAGGATATGCTCGGTCAGCGCGCGGTGGACCGGAACCGAGAAGCCTGCGACCTCATCGGGATGATGCAGGAGGCCCGCCATCAGACGAGCGCCCCGCCGCCGAACGAGAAGAACGATAGGAAGAAGCTGGACGCCGCGAAGGCGATCGACAGGCCGAAGACGATCTGGATGAGGCGCCGAAATCCCCCGCTCGTGTCGCCGAACGCCAGCGTCAGGCCAGTGACGATGATGATGATCACCGCGATGATCTTAGCGACCGGACCCTCTATCGACTGGAGGATGGATTGCAGCGGCGCTTCCCAAGGCATGGAGGAGCCAGATGCGTGGGCGGCCGGGGCCAGAAGAAAGCTCAGGGTCAGTGCCGTGGCGGCGGTCGCGAGGCGCTGACGGCCGCGCGTGATGTGTTGGATCATGCGGAGTCTCCTTGTGGATTGGGAGGCAGGGTTGCGGGGGAAAGGCGGTAGTCGGTGTCCGCTACGAGCCCATCGACGCGGGCGAGTTCGGCGAGACGCCGCGCAGCGCCACGACCGGACAGAACGGCCACCAGGTCGATGGTCTCGGCGATCAGCGCCCGGGGGACGGTGACGACGGCTTCCTGGATGAGCTGCTCGAGGCGGCGCAGCGCGCCGAGCGCGGTGCCGGCGTGGATTGTTCCGATCCCGCCGGGATGGCCGGTGCCCCAGGCCTTCAGGAGATCGAGCGCTTCAGACCCACGCACCTCGCCGATCGGGATTCGATCCGGCCGCAGCCGGAGTGAGGAGCGCACCAGGTCGGACAGCGTCGCGACGCCGTCCTTGGTGCGCATGGCGACGATGTTCTGCGCCCGGCATTGCAGTTCGCGGGTGTCTTCGATGACGATAACGCGGTCAGACGTCTTCGCGACCTCGGCCAGCAGGGCGTTGGTCAGGGTGGTCTTGCCGGTGCTGGTTCCGCCGGCCACGAGGATGTTGGCGCGCGCTGCGACCGCCTGCCGGAGGATGACGGCCTGGTCCGCCGTCATGATGCCGGCGGCGACATAGTCGTCGAGCGTGAAGACGGCGACGGCGGGCTTGCGGATTGCGAAGACCGGTGCCGTCACGACCGGCGGCAGCAGGCCCTCGAAGCGCTCGCCGGTTTCGGGAAGCTCGGCCGAGACGCGCGGCCGACGGTCATGCACCTCGGCGCCGACATGATGGGCGACGAGGCGGACGATGCGTTCGCCATCGGCCGCGGAAAGTCGCTCTCCCGTATCGGAGAGGCCGTCAGAGAGCCGGTCGACCCAGAGCCGCCCATCCGGGTTGAGCATGACCTCGACGACTGCAGGGTCTTCCAAGAATCGGGCGATCGCAGGCCCCAGTGCGGTGCGCAACATGCGTGCGCCGCGTGAGGCTGCTTCCGATTGCTGATGGTTGACCGCCACGTCGTCCCCGTTCGCTTGCGGGTCCGCGCGATGCGCGGCCCTGGATCGGGGATGAGTAAGAAAGGCAGGAATAGAGGCGTTGCAACAACGCTTGAGGGGTCATCGTACTGTGGCGAAGAAAGACAGGTGATCGGCGGACCGGCGTCGAGCCACGGCAGCGTGTGAGGCTCCCGATCGGCGCGTTTTCCCGAGCGGGAATAATTCAGACTCGGGAGCTACCCCGAGGCGCAAGCTTTCCCGAGCGGGAAATTCTGATAGACATTCTTCAGGAATCCATGATACTTTCCCGGTCGGTAAAGATCATGGCCAGACGCAACCTCACCACCGCCGAGATCGGCGACATTGTCCGGACGACCCGCAAGGCCGCTGGCCTGCGGCAGGACGAGCTTGCGGGTGCAGCGGGCGTCGGCCTGCGCTTCATCGTCGATCTCGAAGCGGGCAAGCCGACCGCGCAGATCGGCAAGACGCTTCAAGTCCTGGCAGCGCTAGGCTGCTCTTTTGATATCACATCGCCGCCCGACCCCAAAGGAGCGCGGAAAGCATGACGCGCACCCTCGATATCTGGTGGGACGGGCGCCTGGTGGGCCAGCTGACGCAGGACCGGCATGGTGAACTCGGCTTCGCCTATGCGCCAGCTTGGCTTGACGACGACGCGGCGCAGCCCTTGTCCGCCTCACTGCCAAAGCGGGCGGAGCCGTTCACGCGCCGGGAGTGTCGCCCGTTTTTCGGCGGCCTTCTGCCGGAGGAAGGCCAGCGCGACGCCGCGGCTCAGGCACTCGGCGTGTCGCGCGCCAATGATTTCGCCCTTCTCGATCGCCTCGGCGGCGATGTCGCGGGCGCGCTTCAGCTTCTGCCACCCGGCGAGCCACCGACCGCGCTGGCCGTCGACCAGCAGCCAACCCCGCTTGACGATGCAGGCCTGATCCGGGTGCTGGATGCGCTGCCTGTCCGCCCGCTGCTCGCGGGCGAGGAAGGGCTGCGCCTTTCGCTCGCCGGCGCGCAGTCGAAGGTGCCGGTGGTGCTGGTGAATGGGGCGGTGGCGTTGCCTGCGCCGGGCCAGCCGACCACGCATATTCTCAAGCCGCCGATATCGCGCTTCACGGCCACGACTGAGAACGAGGCTTTTGTCATGCGCGTTGCCGCCGCAATCGGCCTCGATGTCGCGCCAGTCGAGCCGCGTATCGTTCGCGATCGTACGTTTCTGCTGGTCCAGCGCTACGACCGCGTTATCGGCGACGATGGACGCGTGCGCCGGATCCATCAGGAGGATTTTTGCCAGGCGCTCGGCGTGCCGCCGGAGACCAAATACGCCAGCGAGGGCGGCCCGACCTTCAAGGATTGCTTCGCGCTGCTCCGCCGCGTCGCTGCAAGACCCGCCGTCGATGTCCTGAAGCTTCTCGATGCGGTGATCTTCAATGTAATTGCCGGGAACGCCGACGCACACGGCAAGAATTTCTCGATCCTTCACGACGGCAAAGGCCCGCGCCTCGCCCCGCTCTATGATCTGCTGGCAACCGTTGCCTATCCCGATCTCTCGCCAAAATTCGCCATGAAGATCGGGAAACGCGCCACGCTCGCCGAACTGGACGCGAAGGTGTGGGCAGCGTTCGCGGCGGAGGCGGGTAT